>Ga0206872_10077_pt1 | contig 30210 bp, 21 predicted proteins | sample Alteio_BWOrgCont_34_FD_152906 | JGI IMG/M metagenome (GOLD analysis project Ga0206872, IMG submission 152906) | Enriched cells from forest soil in Barre Woods Harvard Forest LTER site, Petersham, Massachusetts, United States -... | ecosystem: Environmental > Terrestrial > Soil > Temperate forest >... | reverse complement strand
TCCCATCGGAATTTTTGCTCTGGTGGGAATGGGCAGCGCGTTCTCGGCCACGACCCGTTCGCCGTTGCTGGCCATTGTCATGATCCTGGAAATCTCGTCGAATTATTCGCTCATGCCGGCGCTGATGTTGGGCTGCGCGGTGTCCTCACTGGTCTCGCAACGTTTGCATCCCAATTCCATTTACACCGAGCCCTTGAAATTGCGCAGCCTGGAAGTGGAAAGCTCCCGCTTGGGCGCGGCGAACGAACAAACCATCGGCGATTTGATGCGGGCGCCGGTGCCGCCGGTACGCGAGAACACAACTCTGCCGCAGATCGCGGAAAGATTTTTGGGCAGCCAGAACAATTTTATTCCTGTAGTTGACGCGCAATTCCGGCTGGTCGGGGTGGTGGCCTTGCATGATCTAAAAGAACACCTGGGAGCGGGACAAGAAATGAACGCCATCATAGCTGTCGATCTTATGCGGGCCATCCCGCCCTGTTTGCGGCCCGGACAAAAATTGATGGACGCGCTGCCCATCTTGCTGGCCAGCGAGCAGCGGAATGTCCCGGTGGTCAACACCCTTTATGAGAAACGGCTGATCGGCTCGGTGCCGCGCGCAGAAGCTTTGGCCGCGCTTTCCGAAGCCATTGCCGCCAGCACTTCCACTACTTCGTCCAATTCACAATAGTTGCAAATTTTTTTTCAAGGCGTCCGCCAGCAACTGATATTGGGCGGGGGAATTGTAAAGTTGTGCGGAAATGCGCAGCAGCCGTTTGGGGAAGGCGGGCCATGGATTCACCGGAACTTCAATGCCGTGCCCGGCCCAAAGCGCGTCCTGCAACGGATCCAGGAAAAGTGGGGCCGCCGGACGCTCTGCAGGCGAATTGTCGGGCACGGGCACGGCGGCCATTGAACCGATGCAGTCCGCCGGGCATGGCGCGCCGATCCGCAATGTTTGACAGAGAATTTTTTGCGCCGTCAGGGCCAGGGCCCGGTTTTGCGCCATGATTTCCGGCCAGCCACCTGGCATGAGGCCGCCCATGAAACGCAGCGCCTCCGGCACCGTCAGGCAGGCCGTTGGATCGGCGGTGCCCGTCCAGCCAAATTCGAGCAAAAAACGCGATCGATCCGTGCGCCGCGAATTGAATCCGTGACTGATGGAAAGGGGATGAATCAATTCCCGCCGGTCGGGGCGGACATGGAGAAAACCGGCCCCCTTGGGAGCGCACAACCATTTATGGCAGTTGCCCGTGTAATAGGCCGCTCCCAGTGCCGACAAATCCAGCGGCACCATGCCCGGCGCATGAGCGCCATCCACCAGCGTATCAACCCCGCGCGCCGCCAATTCGCGCACCAGCCGGGCTATGGGCAGGACCATCCCCGTAGGACTGGTGACATGGTCGATCAACGCCAGTCGCGTGCGCGGTGTCACCCGGCCAAGGATCGACTGGACAATTTGTTCGGCAGATTCAATCGGGAAGGGGATGGCGACGACAACGACCGTCGCGCCAGCCCGCCCGGCCGCAAAGTCCAGGGCATTGCGGCACGCGTTATATTCGTGGTCGGTGACAAGGAGTTCGTCGCCCGGCGCAAAGGACAAAGAGCGAACAATGGTATTGACACCACTGGTGGCATTGGCTGTGAAAACCAGGTTATCCGCCTGCGCGCCGACAAACCGGGCCAGGGCGGCCCGGGCTTCATCCAGCAAGCCTTCCAGGTCGCGCACGAGGAATTTGACCGGCTCCCGTTCCAGGCGATCGCGCAAGCCCTGTTGAAATTCAAGCACGGTGCGGGGACAACTGCCGAATGACCCGTGATTGAGAAAAGTAATCTTCGGGTCCAGCGGCCAATGTTTTGCCAATGCAGAATTCATGCGGCTGGAATTTAACGCATCTGCGGTTGTTTGGCTATGACGGACAAGACTTGCCTTAAAATTCATTTAGGCGAAAACTCTGGCGGCGTTGTTAAATTGACATATGAAAAAGACAGCCTCATCCGCGCGCTTGCGCGAGCAATTACTCGGGCGGGCCCGCACGGCGATGAAATCCGCTTATGCGCCTTACTCAAAGTTCCAGGTTGGCGCGGCGTTGTTGCTCGCGGATGGCCGCATCTTCACCGGTTGTAATGTCGAAAATGCGTCCTACGGGTTGACAATTTGCGCGGAACGCAATGCCATCTTTGCAGCGGTTGCAGCCACCAAGGGGAAACCCAAGATTGTGGCGGTGGCGGTGGTGAATAAAAAGCGCGTGCCTTGTTCGCCATGCGGCGCTTGCCGGCAGGTGATTGCGGAGTTCGGGCCTGATGCGGTGGTTTGGTATTTGGGCAGCAAGGGCGTTGTCAGCCGGACGATGCGTGAGTTGTTGGTGGACGGATTCGTGTTGTGAATGTTAGTGTCGCCCCTTCGTGATGCGGCCAGTTGATTTGATACGCAAGAAACGCGACGGCGGAGAACATTCCCGCAAGGAGATTTCTTCGCTGGTCGAGGCCTTTACCCGCGGCGATGTCCCGGATTATCAGATGTCCGCCTGGATGATGGCCGTGTTGCTGCGCGGCATGACGGAAGCGGAGACGGCGGCTTTGACCGAGGCGATGTTGCGCTCGGGCCAGGTGATGGATTTGAGCGCGTTGCCGGGGGCCAAGGTGGACAAGCATTCGACCGGCGGGGTGGGGGACAAGACTTCGCTCATCCTCGCGCCGGTGGCCGCGGCCGGCGGGCTGCTCGTGCCGATGATCAGCGGACGCGGCTTGGGCCACACCGGGGGCACCCTGGACAAGTTGGAAGCCATCCCGGGATTCAACGTCAATCTTTCGCCGGCGGAATTTATCAAAGTTCTCGGCGCGTGCGGTTGCGCCATGGTGGGCCAGACGGCGGAAATTGTTCCGGCGGACAAAAGAATGTACGCGTTGCGCGATGTGACGGGAACGGTGGAAAGCCCCCCGCTCATCTGCGCCAGCATTATGAGCAAGAAATTGGCGGAGGGCATCGAAGCCCTGGTGCTGGATGTCAAAACAGGTTCGGGGGCGTTTATGAAGCGTACGGAAGATGCCGAACTCCTGGCTAAAATGATGGTTGACACCGGCGAACGCATGGGCAAACGCATGGCTGCCCTTATCACCGACATGGATCAGCCGTTGGGCCGCACCGTGGGCAACAGCCTCGAAGTGCGCGAATGCCTCGAAATCATGCGCGGTGACCGCCAGCCCATGAGCGAGGATCTCCGTTCTCTTTCGTTGGATTTGGCGGCCTGGATGTTTTATTTGGGCGGACGCACGGAGAGCGTGGCCAAGGGAAAAGCGCTGGGCGAAGAGATGATCACTAGCGGCAAAGCCCTGCGGAAGTTTTGTGAAATGTGCCATTTGCAGGGGGCGGGCGCTTCCTTTGACGGGAAGCCGGACAATCTGCCGAAGGCAAAACACACGGCGGAATTTAAAGCGTCGGCGGATGGTTTCGTCGAATCCATCCAATGCGAACAAGTCGGACTGGCCAGCCTGGTGCTGGGCGGCGGACGGAACAAACAAGACGACATCATTGATCACACGGTGGGGCTGGAATTGCATAAGAAGACGGGCGATGCTGTCAAAAGCGGCGAAAGCATCGCCACCGTGCATTACAACGACAGCGCGAAACTTGAGAGCGCTCTGCCGCTGTTGAAGGACACCTGCCGCATCGGCCCGAAGCCGGCGAAGCAAACCCGGCAACTGGTCAGGAAAATCATCGAAGGCGGAAGGAAAAACCTGTAACACCATGGAAAGATTCACCAGCATATTGGGCATCCTGGCCATTCTTGGCGGCTGCTATGCATTCTCCACCAACCGCAAGGCAGTCAAGTGGAAAATTGTGGCCTGGGGCGTGGGCTTGCAATTGCTTTTTGGTTTCATTGTGTTGAAGTTCGAGTGGGGGCAGAAAGTCATGGCGGTCGCGGGAGACAAGGTCAAGGAACTGCTCGATTATGCCTACGTGGGCGCGAATTTTGTCTTCGGGCCGCTGGCGGATCCGGGAGGAAAGGTTGGGTTTGTTTTCGCGTTTGTGGTTTTGCCCACCATCGTTTTCATGGCGGCGTTCTTCGCCATGCTTTATCACTTCGGCGTCATGCAGGTGATCATCAAAGGCGCGGCCTGGATGATGACGCGCTTGATGGGGGTCAGCGGGGCGGAATCGCTGGATGTCGCGGCCAGCATTTTTATGGGACAGACAGAAGCACCCCTGACTATTCGTCCATTTCTATCGCGACTTACCCGCTCGGAAATGATGACGGTAATGACCGCCGGAATGGCGCACGTCAGCGGCGGAATTATGGCGGCTTACATTGCCGCCGGTCACGTGGAAGCCAAACATCTCCTGGGCGCGGTGATCATGACGGCGCCGGGCACTTTGCTGGTGGCCAAGACGCTGGTGCCCGAAACCGAAACACCGGTCAGCGGCCAGAAGGTTGATATTGTGGCGGCAGAAGAGGACAAACACAGCAACTGGCTTGGGGCCATCGCACGTGGTACCGGCGACGGTCTGCATCTGGCCCTGAATGTCGCAGCGATGTTGATAGCATTTCTGGCGCTCATTGCGCTGTTGAACGGGCTAATGGGATGGGTGCATGGTTATGTCGGCTGGTTTCCTGAGAATTTGCAGAACGTTCTGGGCTGGCTCTTCGCCCCGGTGGCGTGGCTGATTGGTATTCCGTGGAAGGACGCGACGCATATTGGGTCACTCCTCGGCATCCGTATGGTGGGCAACGAACTGATCGCCTTCGGGCAATTGGGAGACTTGAAAGCGTCAATTGATCCGCGCTCTTTCACCATCGCCACTTATGCGCTGTGCGGATTTGCCAACTTGAGTTCCATCGGGATTCAAATTGGCGGCATTGGCGCGCTGGCCCCTTCGCGCCGTGATGATCTGGCACGGCTCGGTTTTCGGGCCATGCTAGCCGGAACCATGGCTAACCTGCTTTCCGCCGCCATCGTGGCGATGCTTTTGTAACTCAGGACACCAAAAGTTCCCGCTGCCAATCCATCAGGTCGCCTTGATGACGGTCCCAATCGTCGGCTAGAGCCAGAAGTGTGGCACGGCTGGCGATCAAGGTGGGATCCAAATCCAGTTCCGTCGCGCGGTTGTTTCTTTTCTGTTCCAATTGGGCAAAGCGCTGGCGTTGCGCTTCAGTGTGGCGGCGCGACTGGAAGCGAAGAATCTCGGGATGTTCCTCCGGCGAAAGCGCCAGGCCCTTTTGAATGGCCTCGCTCAAGCCGTCCTTGCGCCGCGGCGAAATATAACGGGGCAGGAATTTGTCAATCGGCTGATGCTGGGTGACCGCTTCGGAAATATCCACCAGCGTCTCATGGCTGAGCACAAAGTAAGGCGGTTTGTTGGCTGCGACCGCTTCCTGCTCGCGCCAACGCCAAAGCTCGCGCAAAACCGCCAGCGCGCCCCGGGCCAGCTTGTGGCTGCCCTTGAGACGCCAGACCAGGTCCGGTTCGGGCGAGGTGGGAATAGCGCATTCGGCGATGAGCCGGTCACAGGATTGCTCCAGCCAGGCCAGGCGCTGTTTTTGCTGCAATAGTTCCCGGAGAATATCGCTCAGCGACTTGAGATGGCGCGTGTCGGCGCGCGCGTAATCTTCCATGCGCGGCGTGAGCGGGCGTTTGGACCAATCAGCCTTTTGTGATCCTTTTTCCAAAACCACGCCGAGATGCTTTTTAACCAGGCTGCCCAGGCCAAATTCGCGTTCGCCCATCAAACGGCTGGCCAGCATGGTGTCAAAAATCCGGTTGGGCACGAAACCATGGTTCTTGCGCAGCAGCCGCAAATCATAATCGGCCCCGTGCAGGATCAATTGATGCTTTTTGAACTCCAGCCAAAGCGGTTGCAGGTCCATTCCCGCCAGCGGATCAATCAGATTGTCGCCGTGCACGGTGCTCAATTGAATGAGGCAAAGTTTTTCCGGGTAAGCGTGCAAGCTGTCCGCCTCCGTGTCCAAAGCCAGCCAGTCCGCGCTTTGCAACGCGGGTAAAAACTCCGTCAATTTAGCATCTGAATCAATCACAGTCCGGAAGCTTACGGCATTGCCGTCCGACTTTAAACCTTGAACTTCCATCCCGGCGGCCCGAATTTTAAAGCCATGAATTTAGCCCGCACCTTTGAAAAGACCGCGCAACGCGACCCGAATAAGACCGCGCTGTTTTGGGGCGGCTCGCAATTTTCCTACGGCGACCTGTGGTCAAGGTCGCTGGGGGTGGCGGGCCGGTTGCGCTTGGAATTTGGCGTGCGGGCAGGGGATCGCGTCGGCATCTGGCTCAAGAACTGCCCGGAATTTGTGCCGGCGCTGTTCGGTATTTTGCAGGCGGGCGCCGTCGTCGTTCCCATCAACAACTTTCTCAAACCGGCGGAAGTCGGTTTCATCCTGGCCGATGCGGGAATTGACGTGATTATCCTGGATGAAACAATGCGGGAGGGGTTTGACAAATTGCGGGAGGGACGGCCTGGTTTGAAGTCGTTTGGCGTGGAAACTTTTGCAACGTCGGCGAATGCGGCGGAGGAATGTTTGGCAAAGGAATCCGACTTGGCGATCATCATCTACACGTCCGGCACAACCGGCCATCCCAAGGGAGCGATGCTGTCGCACGGCAATTTGCTGGTCAACGTGCAAAGCTGCGAGCGCGTGCTGGAAGCGGTGGGGGAAGACCGGTTTGCCGTGTTACTGCCGATGTTCCACAGTTTCATGCTGACGGTTGGCGTGTTGCTTCCTTTGCTGATCGGCGGCTCGATTGTTTTGATCAAAACGCTGCATCCGCCAAAAAACATCATGGTTGAAATCATGCAACATCGGGCGACGTTGCTGCCGGCTGTCCCGCAATTCTTCCGCGCGCTGACCCACGGTCCGATCCCGGCCAACTTGCCGTTGCGGCTGTGCATCAGCGGCGGCGCGCCCCTGCCGGGGGAGGTGTTGAAGGAGTTCACCGCGCGCTTTCCCATTCCCTTGCTGGAAGGCTACGGCCTGAGCGAAGCCAGCCCGGTCGTTTCGTTTAACCCGGTGCGCGGCCCGTGGAAGGCCGGCTCGATTGGCGTGCCGATTTACGGCGTGGAGGTTTCGGTCCAGAACGATTCCGGGGAAATCCTGCCAGCCGGTGCAACCGGCGAAATTTGCGTGCGAGGCGACAACGTCATGCTCGGTTACTGGAAGCAGCCAGAGGAAACGGCCAAAGTAATGCGCCGGGGCTGGCTGTTGACGGGCGACATCGGTCATGGCGATACCGACGGGTATTTCTACATCACGGATCGGAAGAAGGACATGCTGCTGGTCAATGGCATCAACGTGTATCCGCGAGAAATTGAGGAAGTGCTCTACACATTTCCCGGGGTCAAAGAAGTTGCCGTCATCGGCGTTCCGGATGCGCGGAAGGGGGAACAGCCATTGGCCTTTGTCGCAGCGCACGATGGGATTGAACTACAGAAAGCAGCGTTGTTGCAATTTGCGCGCGAGCAATTGGCGGATTATAAAGTGCCGCGGCACATCGTTTTCCTGCCGGCGCTGCCCCGCAACGCGACTGGGAAAATCCTCAAAACCGAGCTGCGCAAGGTGGCGTCGGCCACTTTGTAACCATCTTATATCATCTTAATTTTCAATGAGTTACATAAAACGTGGACTTTTAAAAGTTGACGGTTGCAATAGTCGGCTCGTAAAGTATGCGCCTGCACAGTAGTGCCTGAAGCGCCCTGTGCAGAACAATTTTATGCCTGAAGGATATTGTGTTAAATGCAAAGCAAAGAAGGAGATCGCCGAGGCGGTGGAAGAAACCATGAAGAACGGCCGAAAAGCGATCAAAGGTAAATGTCCGACTTGCGGCGTGGTGATGTTTAAGATCCTCGGCGGGAAAGCAGCGACAACGACGAAAAGCTCCGGTCAGCCGAGCTAACACATTTTCTATGGCCCAACAACTTGCTTACGTAATCATCACCCCCTACACTCTGCACAAGTCCCGCACGGGCGGGATTCTGGCGCGCCTGATCACGCGCACCGGCCTCGACATGGTGGCGGCGCGCATGTTCGCGCCCAGCAAAGAATTGGTGCAGCAGTATTCCGATGTGATTGTTTCCGCGGCCGATTCACAGGATCGCCGGGTGCAGGAATTGATCCGCGACTATATCCTGCGCAACCTTGCGCCGGACCCCAAGACGCAGCGTCCGCGCCGGGTGATGATGCTTTTATTCCGGGGCGAAGAAGCGGTGCGCAAAGTGCGGTCCGTCATCGGCAACATCTCGGCCGAACGCCGTGGCGGCGAAACGATTCGCGACACCTACGGGGACTTGATTCTGGATGAACACGGCAACGTGCGCTATTTCGAACCGGCTGTGCTGGCGGCGCCCACGCCGGAAGAAGCGGGCATCAAGCTCAAACTCTGGTCCCACTATTCCGATACAGACGGCGGTTTGGTGCAGCGGACATTGCCGTATGAACCGGAAGACGTGCCGCAACGCACCTTGGTCCTGATCAAGCCGGACAATTTCCGGTTCGCCACAGGCCGACCGGGCAACGTAATCGATTTTCTCTCCCGCACCGGGCTTTATATTGTCGGGATCAAAGTCCACCGCATGAGCGTTGCCCAGGCGACGGAATTTTACGGGCCCGTGCGCGAAGTTTTGCGCACCAAACTCAAAGACGTGGTGGCTTCGCGGGCCAAGGCCATTTTGGAAAAGGAATTCGGCTTCAAAGTGCCTGCCGCGACGGAAAAGCAATTGGGTGAAATTCTGGGCCCTCATTTTGGCGACAATCAATTCGACAACATCGTCAAATTCATGTCCGGCCGTTCTCCGTCCGAATGCGACCCCCAGCAATTGGAGCAACCGGGAACGGAAAAGTGTATTGCGCTGGTCTATGAAGGAGTTGAAGCTATTCGCAAAATTCGCGACGTCCTTGGCCCGACCGATCCGTCCAAGGCGCCGCCGGGCTCGATCCGGCGCGAATTTGGGCAGAACATTATGATTAACGCGGCGCACGCCAGCGATTCGGAAGAAGCGGCCAAGCGGGAAATGGCGATCATTAATGTGGGTGAAAATAACTTCCGCGCCGTGGTCGAAGAATTCTATGGGAAGAATTAGCTCCTGGCTCTTCATCCTCCGTCAAGGCTGCTGCAAACGATAATATTTGCTTCCTGCGGTCAAGGTATTGGTGACAGTGTATTGGCCTCCAACGATGTAAACGGTTTGCAGAACCGCAGTCCATGCATTGGTGGAGGAAAGCGTGGGGGAGGAATACAAGCCAAACCCGGTGTCGTTCGTGGGCCACGAAATGATGATATTGTCGCCGTTTTGGGCAATCGTCAGAGTGGGCAAAGTCCCCGATGGCGGCGTAACGCTTGCCCATGTCGCACCGATACGCAGTTCATCCACCACGCCGCCGGCAGGTTCCGCCGAATCGCGGTTCATAATTAAAAAACTATAGATTGCCGCGGAAGAAATGTCGCCTCCTGAGGATGTGACCAGTGTGGGCGTGGGTGGATTAGCCATCCCAAAAGTGGAAGCGGCGGGATTTATCCACAAACTCGCAACATCGTCATTCGTGCTACTGTCGTTGAAAGTGTAACTGCCAACCAGGAAAATCACTGCATTCACGGTAAGCGCAGTGTTGTCCCAGACCCAATCCGATGAGGTGCCGTTGGCCTTTGAGAGGCCAAGGTTAAAACCTCCCGTGGCAGCGCGCGTATAAATTCGGGTGGCCACGACCGTGGGAATGGATGTCTGGGCACCGGTCGCATTATTAAAACCGGCCCAGAACACACCGGATGAACTCAGGCCGGTAATGTTGGTAAGCTTCATCGCCAAGGAAAAATAAACAGTTCCACTGGTGATGGCGGATGCGTTTGTATAGATTTGAAAGCGGGCCGCCATACCGCCGCCTCCGCCGAAACGGACGCTGTTGCCTGAAGGATACGCCAGACCCGGAATGTCCAGATCGCCGCTCTGAATGATCGGTTGATTGGTTAGTGCGCCCGCCGCACCGGCTTGAAACCACATTTCACCTTGGGCGTTGGTCTGGCCGATCAGATCAGCGCCCGCGGAATAAGATGTACCTCCGCTTGCCGTCGCATTTGCGAAAGGATCGAAGGCAATCGGAGGCGGGATCGCAATCGTCAAGAGCGCATTGGAACTCCAAGCCGACCCAACGGCATTGCTCAACAGCACGGCGTAAGAGCCGCCATTGGCGGGCCCGACGTTCGTCAGGGTCAAGGTGCTGGCGGTGCTGCCGTGAAGAAGCTTTCCATTGAAACTCCATTGGTAAGTGACTGGAGCATCGCCCGCTGGAATCACGTTAAAGGTCACTGTGGCTCCCGGAGTGGCAATCTGGTTCTGCGGTTGCAAAGCCGGATACGGCAGTGTCAGGGCCCCGCTGGTCGGCAGCGGATTGGCCGCATAGATGTTCTCGTAACTGATCATCTCATTTTCGGATACCTCCATGTCATCCCCATCCCAGGCATAACCAATGAAACCGGCAAAACTGGCGTTGAGCGCCGCTTGACTGCGGGCGTTGATGGCGTTGTCCCAATCGTTGGACGAGACACCAGAGCGGCCATAGCCGGCATTTGCAAGGGTCTGCGAGAAGTTTTCCCCCAATATCAACTGTGAAGTCGGGACGCCCAGCGCATTGTAGTTTGTGATGGAACTTTGATAAACGCCCTGGCACCAACTGATGGAAAAGTTTTCCGCAAGAATTTCCTGTCCGCTCAAATAATTCTCCACTGCAATGTAAGCGTTGGCCGCAACAGTCTGCCAATCTGCGCTGTTATTGGCGGGATTGGCAAATGGCGAATAGACAATGACAGAGTAGCCGTAAGTGGTGTGCAAGGCCTGCACCACACCTTCAACCCAGGTGCGATACGTCTGATCCGTCGGCCAAGTTCCGGAGGAAATTTCATTCAAAACGACCCAGTTGGGCCGAGGCCCCGTGACGGTGAAGAGACTGGTCGAATATTGGTTGATCGCGGCTGCTTCCTCGGCAGCGGTGGGAGGACTGTCGCTCCAGTCCGAGTCAAAATTATTATAATAAATTGCGAGCAGGTTGCCATTAGCCAGCAAATTGGTCCGGTAGGTGTCGCTGCCCATGGCAATATAATGGCCGTTGGGAGTTGGAAAGTTAAGGGCATCAAACTGCCCCTGGCACAACGAATCGTTGCCGCTGCAGTTGCAGCAGAAAGTGACCACGTCAAATCTCAAATCGGGATTCGCGATGGCGCGACCGACGGGTGCAACCCAGACGAACAGTAAAAAACCAAACCGCAACGTCGTGCCCAACATGGAACGAATCCCCAGCATAATATCGCTGTCTTTATCATACAGTCGTTCTTCCTGGTTTCAAACAGTCTCTTAAGCCGAACGGCTGTAGACCGATATAAAGGGTGATGGCCAGATGCCAGATAGCTTTGTTTCTCTTATTGTTGTGCGGATGTGGCGGGAAGACGCCCATTCGCATGGAGCAACCCGAAGACCCGCAGGGCCGCTACCGCGAACAGATTGAGGTTGCGCGGCACGTGTTGCAGCAAAATGAGACTTGGGCCGAACGCGCCGAATGGGAGGTTTCAAAATCCTCGGATGGCTGGACGGTCACCGCCTGGCGCGTTGAGCATCCCGACCGCAAAGGCCCGGAGCGATACTTGCCTTGGGGCTATTCAGTCATTGAACTGGATCACCGCATGGTTGCCATTCATTACCAGCCCCACGGATAACGGCTCGTTCATTTTTTGTTTTTGCCGGAAAAGGTTGTTGCCAGCGCCCTGGATACTGTATTTGATACATGCAATCACTATGCATATTGAATTAGGCGTCCTCGACTACCTCATACTTCTGACCTATTTCGTTTTTGTCATTGGCATTGGCTGGGTGCTCAAAAGACAGATGAAGGGGAGCACGGATTTCTTCCTTTCGGGCCGTTCCATTCCGGCATGGGTCACGGGGCTGGCTTTCATCTCCGCGAACTTGGGAGCGCAGGAAGTCATCGGTATGGCGGCTTCCGGCGCCCAATACGGCATCATGACCAGCCATTTTTATTGGGTGGGGGCTATTCCGGCCATGGTTTTCCTGGCCGTTTTCATGATGCCTTTTTACTACGGTTCCAAGGCCCGCTCGGTGCCGGAATATCTGAAGATGCGCTTCGATGAAAAGACCCGCGGCTTGAACGCCATTTCTTTTGCGGTCATGACGGTTTTTTCGTCCGGCATTTCCATGTATGCGCTGGCCCGGCTGTTGGAAATTTTACTGAACTGGAATTTTCACTTCAGCATTGTTGTTTCCGCCGTTGTCGTGCTGGTTTATATTTTTCTAGGCGGCCTCACTTCAGCCATTTACAACGAAGTGCTCCAATTCTTCATGATCGTCTTCGGTTTTGCGCCGCTGGTTTTTTTGGCCCTCAAGGACATTGGCGGCTGGAGCGCGCTCAAGGAGAAGCTCATCCCCGTGGCGGCCGGCCAGGGTTACGCCGCCGGGACCTGGACGCAATCATGGGTGCACATGAATAATGTGAAAGATAACCCCATGGGGGTGGAATGGATGGGCATGGTCATGGGCTTGGGTTTCGTGCTTTCCTTTGGTTATTGGTGCACCGATTTTCTCGTCGTGCAACGAGCCATGGCGGCCAACTCCATGTCCGCCGCGCGGCGGACTCCGCTCATCGCCGCCATTCCAAAAATGCTTTTTCCCGCGCTTGTCATTTTGCCCGGCATGATTGCCATCGCCATGGACTACTCCAGCGGGATGCAATTCCTGCCCATGAAAGACGGCGCGCCGGATTACAACATGACCATTCCCGTCCTGCTGGCCAAATATCTGCCCACCGGACTTTTGGGAATTGGTTTTACCGCGCTCATGGCGTCTTTCATGTCCGGCATGGCGGGTAACGTCACCGCTTTCAATACGGTGTGGACTTACGATATTTATCAAAGCTACATCGCGCCGAACAAATCGGATAACCATTACCTGTGGATGGGAAGGTGGGCCACTGTATTCGGCATCCTCATCAGTATTGGCTGCGCCTACCTCGCGGCGAATTTTAACAACATCATGGACATGCTCCAGCTCGTGTTCGGATTCGTCAATGCGCCGCTTTTCGCCACTTTCCTGCTGGGAATGTTTTGGAAGCGGGCCACGGGACACGGAGCATTTTTCGGTTTACTCGGCGGTATGATCGGCGCGGCGGTTTTTCATGGATTGGCAATTCCAGGCAGCGCCACGCCGGGCATCAAAGGCGGCTGGATTGCGCCGCACTTCCATTTTAACAATAGCATGGGCCAGAACTTTTACATGGCCATTGTGGCGTGGACGACTTGTTTCCTGCTGACGATTGCGATTTCGCTTGCCACCAAGAGCAACAAGACCGAGGAAGAATTGAAGGGGCTGGTCTATTCGCTCACGCCTAAAATTAAATCCGGGGACGAACCGTGGTTTAAACAACCGGCCATTCTCGGCATCGTTATCCTGGCCGCCACCGTTGCCCTGAACATCATTTTCTGGTAAATTCAAAAATGCGTCGCCTATGAAATTTGACCTTCGATTGCCCATTGGACTGTTGTTCAGCTTTTACGGCTTGCTGCTCGTGATCTTTGGCGCGTGCAGCGATCCAAAGAATTACGACCGCTCACTCCACATCAACGTGAATCTTTGGTGGGGAATTGTTTTGCTGGTGTTTGGCCTTGGCATGTTGGTGCTGGCCTTGCGTGGACGTGCCAGGAAGCCTTAGCCAGATGACACTGTCAGAACTCGGCCATTTCACGGCGGACCAATTTGCCAAAGCCTACGGACATGGGCCGCGCTGGATCGCCGCGGCGCCGGGGCGGGTCAACGTCATTGGCGAGCACACCGATTACAACGAGGGTTTTGTGCTGCCGATGGCCATCGAGCGTTACACCGTCATTGCCGCCGCTCCCGCCGCCGCAGGAGCGCCCCGGGTGCAATTGCGTTCCTTGGAAAATGACGAGGCGAAAATGATTGATCTGAGCAAGCCTCTGCAACCGTTTGCCAGAGGGACTTGGGCAAACTATCCGGCGGGTGTTCTGGCCGGCTTTCTGGCGCGGGGCATCCCATTGAACGGTTTCGACGCGATGATTCACTCGACGGTGCCGTTGGGTGGAGGATTATCCAGCAGCGCGGCGTTGGAGGTGGCGACGGCGACCCTGCTCGAGGCGATGACCGGGCGGACGCTTGAGCCGGTGGAAAAGGCGCTGCTTTGCCAGCAGGCCGAGCATCAATACGCAGGCGTGCCTTGCGGCATCATGGACCAATTCATTTCCGTCATGGGCCGGCAGGACCATCTGTTGCTCTTGGATTGTCGTTCGCGCCAGACTGAATTGGTGCCGATGAGCGATCCATCCGTTGCGTTGCTCGTAATCAACACCAACGTCAAACATGAATTGGGCAGCGGCGAATACGCCAAACGCCGCGCCCAATGCGAAGCGGCTGCAAAAGTCCTCGGCATATCCTCCCTGCGTGATGCGACCGCTGTCGCGCTCCAACAGGCCAAAAACCGCATGGAAGATGTCATGTTCCGGCGGGCGCGGCACGTGATTGGAGAAATCGAGCGCACAACGCAGGCCGCACAAGCCATCCGGAATTCGCACTGGCCCGAGGTCGGACAGTTGATGTATGCCAGCCATTATTCCCTGCGCGACAATTATGAAGTCAGTTGCACGGAGTTGGATGCGGTCGTTGAAATTGCCCGGGGCATTGGTCCCCAAGGCGGGGTGTATGGATGCCGGATGACGGGTGGTGGATTTGGCGGTTGCACCGTGGCGCTTGTCAAGACGGATGCCGTCGATGCCCTCACCAGGAAAATTAGTGAGGATTACCAGCGGAAAACCGGGATTGAGGCGTCCCTTTTTGTCTCCCGTCCCGCCGCCGGCGCAACGATCTTGAGGGCGTGATTGAACGCTACCGTCTGCGCTTTTGTTTGGTGCGATTTGGTATTTCAGGCTGGGGTGCCAGAGACGCTTTCTGCGGTGGATTTGGGTTTGCCGGTGGAACTGGCGCCGGTGTCGGTGACGGAATGGGTGCTCGCGAATAAACGACGTATCCTGCGGTTAGAATTCCAATTCCCCAGGCGCAAAGACTGACGTAAAGAGGGGTCAGAGAAGGTTGAAATCGGAACTCGACCTTGTGTCCGCCGGGTGTCAAGAAGACGCCGCGCATAAGATAGTTGCAACGGAGCAGCGGCGCGGGCTTTTGATCAACCCAGACCTTCCACTCCGGGGCAATCCGGTCGTTGAGCAACAAGACGGCGGGCGTTAGGGCGTTGGCCTGCAATGTGACGTGCTTCGGCTGATAGTCGGTGATGCTTACTGTCCCCGGATCAAGCTTCGGATCTCCTGCCGGCTGGCCGACAGGCGTGTTCTGGGCAACCAAAACCGTCTGTTTCGGATCAAATTCGTGAGAGGCCAGGGTGTCCAGAGTGGAGTCATCGTTGGTCGGTGACTGCCAGTGGGAATAGAGTTTGGCCCGGGGCAAAGTATTGCGGAATTCCATTAAGGCGAATTCGCCATGGTCAACGGGCACGGCTGTCGTATCACCCGCGTCTTCGAGAAAGGTTAAGTCTGGTTTTGGAGCCACTTTCAGGCAGGTTTTGATATCGAGGAAATGCTGAGGATCCACTTGTTTGTTGAGCATGGGTGCAAGGACGGCGAAGCTTAAAATATAGCGGGTATTGGTCAGCTCCCACAGTCGCACGGCAGGCCACAGGTCGCAGTGGGCCACATCATTACCGTGCAGGGCAAATTTCTTCAAGTAGCTGGCATCCAGCATAGGCGTCCGTGGCCACTGGGCAAAATCGAGGGCTTGGATGTTGTGATAAGGAAAGTCATTCTGCTGCCAGTAATCATATAGTTGGCCAAGAGACGAATTTATGCCGCTGCCAAGCCCTTTGGGCGATAGGCGGCCAACCACACGATGCTCATAGGGTTTGTCCTGGAAAAGATCCACGATGCTGTTCATAGCATACTCTTTCTTGTAATTGAAGTAGTGAATCCACGGCGTGTCGGCCCGGGTCAGGTCTAGAATGATAATAGCCCCAAGGTAAATCCAAGCCCACCTGGCTTGTGGGCCGTTCCAGGCGCCACTGATGATGCCGACGATGACCCCTGTTGAGATGAGAAGCCAGACAGCAAACCACCCGGCCTCGGCAATGGAAAAACCAGCGATGGGGATCGCTCTGTTTGCATCAAAACCCGCTTGCACGAGGTGTTCAATCAAGCGGGGCTTCCAGGCGCTGAAAATGAAAAGGGCCACCAGCGTTGCGCCAACCAAGGCCAGGGAGGCAACAGCCCATTTCTTTTCAAACCCGATAGCTTTCGACCACCACTTCTGCAAATGGAGTGGAAGAATTGCCGTCCGCTGCGCGGCAGTCCGCAAGTAACTCCGCCAAAGCGCTTCCAGACCGTATACGGCCAGAATCAGCCAGGCGATATGAAATGGGTGCATAAACTTGATGGGATTGCGAATAGTCGAGACGTAGGGCAATTGATAAAGCAGGCGATAAAAAAAGGCGTAGCGGCCCCAGGCCGCCAGCAGCGAAACGAAAGCCGCGCCACCCCAGAACCACACGGCGCGCCGTTCCCCGCGGGTGTAAGGCGCGTTGGCGCCACGCCACGAATTCACCAGCGCAAAGAACGCAAGCATCGAAACCAAAACGCCGGCATATTCACCGGAACCGGAATAGCGCGCCGCTCCTGCAAAACGATTCGCCAAGGTTTTGATGGCGTTGGCGCGGGTTTGGGGGTCGCTGTTTTCGAGGTCTTTGCGTTGCTCCGCGTTAGGGAGATCGAAAGTATCGAGCGCTCTGGCGCGTTCCTCGGGAGTGCCGCTTCGGATGGCTTCAACTCTTGGGTCTTCACCCACAGATCCCCAATAGGCGCTGGATTGGTCCGGCACAGTGATCCGCTGGAGCATGCGATAGCCGAAGAGGCCTGGAACGACTACGCGCAATGTTTCCAGCTTGGGCAGGCTCCATCGTGTGGCGGGAGCCCAGCGTTGTTCTTTTGTTTGCGCATCCTGGCCGGATCCGGTCACACCTTCCACCTGGGTGGAGACGAGCGATAAAATGGAATGCGCCGCAATAAACGCTGCAAAAAAAATGACCAAAGCTTCCGTGCAAAACGCAGTGATGACCTTCCTGGCGCCCGGCGCTTCTTCGGTGAAGATCTGCCAGACAATAAAAAGACCAACAAAAACCGACAGGATCACCCCGACATCAAAACCTTCCATCAAATTCATGCCGACAGCCAGTCCGGCCAGAATCGACCTGGCCCAAATTTGCGGGATGGCTTTGGAGCACAAGGCCGCCAAAGCCAGAAAAGCCATCCCAGCGGCAATGTTCCACGCACCAAGGCCCCAGCAGGCAACGGAAAAAAAGTGCATGTTCAACCCGGTGGCGATGCCGCCCAGCAGACAAACTGCGGGGTTAAATTTCAATTGACGGAAAAAAACCCAGGCGGAGAAACCAACAAAAAACAGGCTGAATGGCGCGTAGATTTTAAGGAAAATCTCTGGAGACAAAACCAGCGCCAATATCGCGGAAATAGTTGGAGCGACTGCCGGCCCCTCCATGCCAACCCAGCCTCCACTATGCCAAATTCCTGTAAATCCTTCCGGCAGGCGGTTTGGGGCGGCTTTCATCTGGCCCAGCGTGGTGTCGTTGACAAAAAGAACCCAGTCCGGCTGGAAGCTTTGAAAAAATAAAACAACGAGTGTTGTTCCCAAAATGACGGTCAGCCACAACCATTGCCGGGCAAACCATTTGCCGCCTCCTGCACCGGCCTGAACCGCAGATCCCGCAAGGGACCTGCGAACTGTCACACTTGTTGCAGGCACGGTGTAGTTTTTGGCTCCCTGGCTTCTCCATTACGAAGCGGTGCCGGATCGGTCGCCGCCATTACGGGGACGGGATGCTCCGATGGCTGCTTCATCCGGTGGTGGTTTGCCTCGCTCATCAATGATGCAGTTTGTTGCTGGATTTCCCGCAAAGTTGATTCCTGCAACTCAGCGCGACCCGAACCCGTACAGCCGCGCCGGAAAAAGAGTTTTTGCTCGTTGGCCAGGTTTCGGGTTTTATTCTGTTGAATTTCCATCGCCTGTAATTTGTCAAACTGCATATTTGCAACGGCCCGTTGCGCCATGTCGCCGTCATGTTTCAGGCCCAGCCAGCGAAGCAGATCACTCAAGACAATTTCAGGCTTTTCCAGCATCAATTCGTATGAAATGAAGAAAACGGGAAATCCGCTGTCTGCCGCGCGCATGTAGCTCGAAATATTTTCCATCCAACCGGAAACCTCCCTTCGGCAAAAAGCGTCAATGTCGTGGAGCGCTCTGCTTCGCGAATAGGCGTCGCGACCCGGTAAATGGTAAAGGGAGACCAGGGTGTCTTCGGGCGACCGATAAAGGTACACTGCCCTGCAGTTTCCATTTTGCCGGCCATGACCGGAAAGGATTTGTTCCAATTGTGCAAACGAAGCGTGAGTTTTGACAAAGGCGGCCCGTGGTTCAGCAGCCCAATGCGGACAGCGGCGGGCGATTAAATGACCGTTCAAATAGGAAATAAGATCATTGGGATGGACGGGCAGTTGCGTTGTCGTCTCAACTTCCTGCATTTGCAATAAAATATCGGACAGCAGATAGCGCATCCATGTGTTGCCGGAACGGGGGAATGAACTGAGAAAGAAGACGCTTGTTCCCTTTTCGAGCCATCGGTTGATTACCGCAGTGTTGCCTGCCTGGATTAAAAAATGAACTATCGGGTCGGTCCCTTCGTGTAAAAGTCTGGGCCACTGACGGAGGGTGTCTGGCCGAAGCAACAGACGAAGGGCCGGCCCAAGGCTTGCACCTGAAAGCCTGGCAATGTCGGTAACAGTAAAGGTTTTATTACCGGAGAGTTGGCTTTCGCTCATAATAAATGTGTTTCTGAGGAAAAATGAATTTCGGCATTGATAGGATGAAGGGAAACCGAACCCGCCGGAAAGTTCACACTTTCAGGTCCTTTATCATTTTGCGAGGCATACCCTTGCATGCTGGTAGTGCAATACATTACACGTAAGGTGCCGGGTGTCAAGCCCCTGTTTTTCAGTTTTTTGAGAAAATTTCAAGTTGGAAGCTGTTCTGGCCTTTTTCCGGCTTCCCTCTGTGGGTTGGAATCCATATTTTGCAGGTTGTGACGTCTGAATTATTCGAACAAATCAAACTGGCGCGCCAACGGTTGCGTGGCCAGGCCCATATCACGCCCATCCTCACTTCGCGCACGTTGAATGCCTTGGCGGGTGCGGAAGTATTTTTTAAGTGCGAAAACCTGCAGCGGGCCGGCGCTTTTAAGTTTCGCGGCGCTTATAACGCAATTTCCAAACTCGATGAGAAACAAAGGAAGAAGGGTGTCATCACTTTCTCTTCGGGCAATCACGGCCAGGCTGTTGCGCTGGTTTGCCAGATGCTCGGCATCCACGCCACCGTGGTCATGCCGCGCGACGTTTCGCCGGCCAAGCGCGCCGCGTGCGAAGGCTATCAGGCCGAGGTCGTTTTGTGCGACCCGGCCAACCCCAGTCGCGAGGAGGTTTGCCGGGGGCTTCAGGAAAAGCACGGGTATGCGCTCATTCCGCCGTTTGATCATCCGGACGTGATTGCAGGGCAGGGGACTGCCGCCATGGAAATGTTCGAAGAATTAAAATCGCTCGACGTTCTGATCACGCCTTGCGGCGGCGGCGGGTTGCTCAGCGGCACGGCTGTGGCGGCCAAGCATCTGAACCCCAAATGCCGCGTCATCGGAATCGAACCGGAACTGGCCGATGACGCCACGCGTTCTTTCCGCAGCAAAACACTGCAAACGGTCAAGAACCCGCCCACCATTGCCGATGGCACGCGCACGGCATCGCTGGGGAAACTTGCTTTCCCGTTGGTGCTCAAATATGTGGACGACATAAACACCGTTTCGGAAGAAGCCATCAAGGAAGCGGTGCGCTGGTTGTTTTATCGGATGAAGCTGGTCGTGGAACCTTCCGGCGCACTGGGGGTGGCCGCATTGTTGACTGGCGTGACCCGGCCCAAGGGCAGAGTAGGCGTCATCCTGAGTGGCGGCAATGTCGATGCGTCCGTCATGGCCGGGATTTTGCAGAGCGGTTCCCGTGATGCGTGAATGCTTTTACTTCACCGATTTTACAAAATTCTCCAGCCGGTCGAGGCCCTTTTCCAGATTCGCCATGCTGGTCGCGTAACTGATGCGAATGTAATCGTCGGCCCCAAAGGCCACGCCCGGGACGGCGGCGACTTTTTCCTTTTCCAGCAACTGGGCGCAGAAATCAATCGAGCGGAGACCCGTTTTGGAAATATTTGGGAAAAGATAAAAGGCGCCCTTGGCATTGACGCAGGAGATTCCGGGAATGCTGTTGAGTTTTTTCCAGGCATAAGCGCGGCGGCGGGTAAATTCCGCCAGCCAGATGGGAATGTGGTCTTGCGGGCCGTTTAGCGCCGCAACTGCGCCTTTTTGGGCGAAGGATGTCGAGTTGCTCGTGCTATGGCTTTGGATGGCGTCAAGGGCTTTGGCAATCGGTTCCGGTGCCGCGGTCAGGCCAATGCGCCAGCCGGTCATGGAATAAGCCTTGGCAAGGCCGTGAACAATGATGGTGTGTTCGTAATGCTTTTGCGAAAACCCGGCGACGCTGGCGTGTTGAGCGCCGTCATAAACCAGCTTCTCATAAATTTCATCGCTCATGATGAGCACGCCCTTGTCGATGCAGACATCGCCCAGCGCCTTGATTTCGTCCGGGGTGTAAAGCGAGCCGGTCGGATTGCTCGGCGAATTGAGAATAAAGAGCCGCGTGCGCGGGGTGATGGCGGCGCGCACCTGTTCGGGTGTGACTTTGAATTCCGTCTTGTCGGTCGTTTCGAGGATGACCGGCTTCGCCTCGGCCAGCCGCGCCATTTCCGGATAACTCAGCCAATAAGGGGCCGGAATAATCACCTCGTCGCCCGGATTGCAAGTGGCCAGGATCACATTGCAGCACGAATGCTTGCCTCCGCAGGAAATGATGATTTGTGACGGCTTGTAAGTCAGGCCGTTGTCACGTTTGAATTTATCCGCCGCGGCCTGGCGCAATTCCGGGATGCCGCTGCTCGGCGTATATTTGGTAAAGCCTTCCTGCAACGCCTTCACTGCCGCATCCACGATATGTTTGGGTGTTGGAAAATCCGGTTCGCCTGCACCAAAGCCGACCACATCGATGCCGGCGGCCTGCATCGCCTTGGCCTTGGCATCAATGGCCAGCGTGAGCGACGGCGTGAGCGCGGCGGCGCGGCGTGATATTTTATATTCCATAAACAAGCCGCGCAGTAATACAGCCTGGTCGGCCTAATGTTCAAGAATAAAGGAAGAAAGCAAGGAGTTGCCAGACGGGGCTAAAACGGTTAGATTCTTTCGTACGCCAATTGGGGCGGGTTTTGCATGATTCATAGTATACTTAATTTTGTCTCTATAGTGGCTGGTGTCGTCTTTTTATTTGGCGCAGCCATTTTTGTCCATGAGTTCGGCCACTTCTGGGTCGCCCGCCGGCGCGGGATGAAGGTCGAAGCTTTTGCCATCGGTTTCGGGCCCAAGATTTTTTCGTGGACCCGGGATGGAATCGAGTATTCGGTGCGATGGATTCCGGCGGGTGGTTTCGTGAAATTGCCCCAAATGGTCACTTCCTCGGCCATCGAAGGAGAGAAAAAAGAGGATGTTCCGCCCGCGCCGCCATTTTCCAAGATGCTGGTGGCTGTGGCCGGCCCGGTCATGAACGTGATCTTTGCTTTCTGTGTTGCCACACTGATTTATTATGTCGGACTCCCGGTCCCAGTGAATCCGTCGATCATTGGCTACGTTGATCCGGCTTCCCCGGAAGGTAAAATGGGCATCCAAAAAGGGGACCGCATCATCGCCGTCGCTGGCAAGCCGGTCAAGTCGTGGGAAGATGTCATGGAGTCCACCGTCCTCGCGCTGACCAACACCCTGCCCGTCACCATCCGGCACGAAGAAGGGGCGGGCGTTGAAGGCCAGACCCAAACCTACATGTTGAAGGCTGAAACTAATAATTTGCTGGAGCTCAAAACATTTAATTTGGATCCGCAGGATCATTTGATCGTCAAGGAAGTTATGGCTGGCCAGCCGGCGGAGACAGCCAAAATCAAAGTGAACGACGAGGTTGTTGGCTTTGCGGGAATTCCCATTAGCAGCCAGCAGCAGTTTATCAATTTAATCCAAAAGCGCGGCGGCCAGCAGACACCGGTTGTTATCATGCGGGATGGCAAGCGCTTGACGCTTAATGTGACACCAACGACCGATCCAACCACGAAAAAGAGCCGCGTCGGCATTATGTTTTCACTGGGCAAGGATGTTTATTACATCGAGCATCCGACGCCGTGGGCGCAAGTGCAGGACGACCTCGACCAGATGTATAAGACAATCACGGCCCTGGTTCATTCCCGCGAAAGTGGCGTCAAAGCCAGCGACTTGAGCGGGCCGGTTGGAATTTTTGGCCTCCTGGCGGTGCAATGGAATACCGATTATCGTTTGGCATTGAAATTTCTTGTGATGCTCAACATCAACCTGGCCATATTGAACTTGCTCCCGATTCCAGTCCTGGATGGCGGCCATATCATGATGGCCATAATTGAACGGGTCCGCCGCCGGCCCTTGGGCGTGCGTTTTGTTGAATACACCACCACGGCTTTTGCCGTCCTGCTCATTTCCTTTATGCTTTACGTTACCTTTTTCGACATCACGAAACGAGTGCCCTTGTTCCGCATGATGTTCAATCGCGAAACACAGATCGAGCAGGTTGAAAAACCGGCCACGCCGCCGGCGACACCTTATCCCCCGCAGTAAAAATGCGTTTTTGTCATTCACCCTATTTTTATTCGCGCCGTCAGACCCGTCCCGTGGTCGTGGGCGACCCGGCCCATGGCGGAGTCGTCATCGGCGGCAATCATCCCGTCGTTAAACAATCCATGCTGACGTGCGACACGATGGACACCGCCCTGTCCGTCAAGCAATCGCTGGAACTGGTGGCGGTCGGCTGTCAAATCGTCCGCATCACCGCCCCGACCGTCAAGGACGCGGCCAACCTGAAAAATATCGTTGCCGAATTGCGCGCCCGCGGCTGCCAGGTCCCGATTGTGGCTGACATCCATTTCAAGCCCGACGCCGCCATGGAAGCGGCCAAATGGGTCGAAATGGTGCGGGTCAACCCGGGCAATTATGCCGACAAGAAGAAATTCGCCGTGCGCGAATATAGCAGCGAAGAATACGACGCTGAGTTGGCCCGCCTTGAGGAGCAGTTCGCTCCGTTGGTCAAGCTATGCAAGGAACTGGGCCGGGCTTTGCGCATCGGCACCAATCACGGTTCGCTCAGCGACCGCATTATGAACCGTTACGGCGACACCCCGCTCGGCATGGTCGAGAGCGCGCTGGAGTTTGCCCATATCGCCCGCCGGCTCGATTTCCACAATTTCAAATTCTCCATGAAATCGAGCAACCCCAAGGTAATGATCGAATGTTACCGCCTGCTCGTCGCCCGCCTCGAGGCGTTGGGGCCGGACTGGAATTATCCGATCCATTTGGGCGTGACTGAAGCTGGCGAAGGCGAAGACGGACGCATTAAAAGCGCCATCGGCATCGGCTCACTGCTTTGCGACGGGCTGGGCGACACCATCCGCGTTTCGCTCACCGAAGATTCACCTAATGAGATCGCCGTTTGCACTGATTTGTTAGCTGAAATTCCAAAGCTTGCGAACACTTGTCCGCCGCGCGGTTGGTCTTGGGATTCAGTCTCGTATGATCCTTTCAGCTTTAAACGCCGCGAAACTCCAGAAATTGAAATAGCGGAAGGTATAAAATGTGGCGGTGAACAAACTGTTCGGGTTGTAGTCACGCGTGCGACGTGGGACAAGGTCGCGCCAAAGATTCGTCCGAAAGACGACGTGAAGCCGGAAGGAATTTACGAAGACTTAAATGTTTTTGAAATTGACCCGCGATTTGAAATCGAGCCCCATCACATCAATTGTAATTCTCAACTGGTTACAGTCAAAGACGGATGCACTGATTACTCGACTATCGTAGCTTTTAGACTTTTGGCTGCCAAATTGAAGCGCTTGGGCCGGAATAATCCCATCCTACTCAAAGACTGCCTTCATTTTGAGCCAATTCCCCTTGAGCCAAAAATCGCCTTGTTGCGCGCCTCGGTTGTCATTGGTTCATTGCTCGCCGACGGCATAGGCGACGCGATACTGATTCGCGGTGAAGCGGGCGGGGGACAAAGCCTGCGTCTGGCCTACAACATTTTGCAGGCGGCGGGATGCCGCAGTTTCAAGACCGATTATGTGGCCTGCCCGTCCTGCGGCCGGACGCTTTTCAATCTGCAAACCGTCACGGCGCGCATCAAGGAACGCACGCAACATTTGAAGGGCGTAAAAATTGCCATCATGGGCTGCATTGTCAACGGCCCGGGGGAAATGGCCGACGCGGATTTTGGCTACGTCGGCGGCGCGCCCAACAAGATCAATCTTTACGTCGGCAAAAACCCGGTGAAATTCAACATCCCGGAAGCCGAGGCCGTGGATCGTCTGGTTGACCTGATAAGAGAACACAATAAATGGGTCGAGCCGGAACAGACGGCTTCACCAGTTCCAGTTTTGCAGAATTCCTGAGGGATGAAACGGTCTCTGGCCATTGGTTTCATCATTTTGGGATTAGTGACCGCGCAGGCTGCTCCGCCCGGGGCCACTGCAATTATCCACGCCCAGCCACTCAACGCCGGGAGCATCAACCCCATGTTGTTTGGGAATTTCATCGAATTGCTGGACGATGTCGTACCGGGCATGTGGGCCGAAATGTTGAACGACCGTTCCTTCGAAGGCATCGCGAAGCTGTCCGGTTGGTGCTACTACGACGGCGCGCCTGATTGTTGCGACCGGCCATGGGATACCAATGCCTCCTGGCGCTATGACACCACGGACCCCTTCAACGGCGCACGTTCCGCCCGGATCACCGCCGCATCGCGCAAGCCGGGCAGCTTGACCCAGTCCGGTTTGGCGGTGAAAAAGGGCATGACGTATTCCTTCTCCGGTCATTTTAGGGCGGACAAACCTTCCCTAGCCGTCACCGTGGAGTTGAAGACGCTCCTGCCCAATGGCGATTGGATGACGCTGGCCTCGGCCAAACTTCCGCCGTTCTCGGCAGTATGGCGAAAATATTCTGTACAACTGCCGTGCAAAGGCGAAACCGACCGCGTTGTTTTTGAAGTGCAGGTCAAAGGGGTGGGGAACGTGTGGGCGGACAAGCTTTCCCTGATGCCGGCGGACAATCTGCAAGGCTGGCGGCGCGATGTGATTGGCGCCATCAAGGAGACGCATCCGGCCCTGGTGCGCTTTGGCGGCTCGGTTTGCGATCCTGGCGCCTACCGCTGGAAAAATGGGATCGGCGACCGCGACTTGCGCGTGCCTTTTCCAAACAAGGTCTGGGGCCGGCTTGATCCCAACGACGTTGGCATTGACGAATTTTGCCAATTTTGCGAGGAGACCGGCGTTGCACCCATGATTTGCCTGAGCTTTTCCGACGGCCCGCAAAACGCCGCCGACCTGGTGGAATATTGCAATGGCGGCGAGCAATCCGGCTGGGGCGCCAAACGCGCGGCCAACGGCCATCCCGCCCCTTACGGTGTCAAATACTGGCAGATCGGCAATGAAATCAGCGGCGATGATGACAATTACCTCGGCCAATTCCCCCGTTTTGTCGCGCTGATGAAACAGGCCGATCCCGGCGTCGAAATCCTGTCCTCCTTTCCCACGCAAAAGTTGCTTGACAGAGTGGGCAAGGATATCGCGTTCGTGGCCCCGCACCAATACACGCCGGATTTGGGGGCCTGCGAGCGGGATTTTGACAACCTGGCGCAAATGATCGACCGGACGCCCGGTTGCGCGCAGATCAAGATTGCTGTCACGGAATGGAACACCAGCGGCGGCGATTGGGGATTGGGACGCGGCAGGTTCATGACGCTGGACACGGCCTTGCGCAACGCCCGCTACATTCATGTGCTGATGCGCCACTGCGACAAGGCGAAAATCGCCTGCCGCTCCAACATGGCCAACAGCTTTTGCGGCGCGATCATCGAAACATCGCCTGTAGGCGTGCTGAAGCGGCCCAGTTATTATGTGATGCAACTGTACGCGCGCCATGCCCGGCGGGTGCCGTTGAAAGTGGAGCAGGGAGGCGATGGCCCGGACCTGTTTGCCTGCGCTACTGAAGATGGGAAAGAGGTTGTTATTTTCGCCGTCAATTCGCGGGCCGAACCACTGGACTGGTCCTGGCAGTTTGACGGTTTTGAAGGCACGGCTCGTGCGGTCAACGCCGAGGCATTGTGCGATACGCTGGACGCCCGCCAGCCGGATGTGATGAATCATTGGAACGCGCCGGACCGGATAAAAACGGTGTCGCTGCCCGTCGCCTCGAACAAGATTACCCTGCCGGCCCTCTCCGTAACGGCCATTGAATGCGAAGTAAAGTAAAACGGGGCTTGATCGATGGGTTTACGGCTTGAAATAAATCGATGGCGCGATTATAGTGTGCGGATGCTGGGCACACGTAAACATAGTTTCCCGCTGATTGCCCTGCTGATGGCAGGCGCGGTATTCGCGCCGACGAGTCACGCACAACTGAGCAAGGCCACCCAGATCCTGCTCAATCGGGGCGTGGAGTTGCAGTCCATGGTCGAGTACGCCGACGAGTTCAATCTCTCCACTTATACCAACGCCAATTACACCTCGGTCAACTGGCTTGACCCCAGTTGGAATTCGTTTCTCGGCCCTGCGCCTGGTTTCCCGTGGGGACGATGGGTTTCGGGACCGACGGATATGCCGCCGCAGGATGTGTATACCCAGTACGGTTATAATAATGAAGCGCCCTACATGAGCCAACTTGTCGATCTGGAGTTGGGCGATGAGTTGAACTTGAACGATGGCGCCACCTACACCAACGAAGTCAACTGGTTCAACTCCTTCCAACCCAGTTTTCCGAACACCATCCTTTATATCAACAATTACGCCGGACAGGCGAGCGACGCCACCCTGGTCGGCATGATTACCCAGGGGCATTGTGATCTGATCTGCTTTGATAATTACCCGTTCCAGGCAACATACGATACGAACGCCCCCAACGACATCGGTGCGTCGAACACCTGGCCGTTCACCAGTTGGTTCAGCGAATTGCGGCGATACCGCCAGGACGCCTGGAACTGCGGCGTCCCTTTTGCGACCTACATGCAGATTTTCAACTCGGTGGAAAGTTACGACTCGACGGTCTATCGCAATCCGTCCGCGTCGGAATTGCGTTTCAACAATTTTGCGGCCCTGGCTTTCAATGCAAAGATGCTCATTGGGTTCGAATACAATGCCGGGGCGGCGGCACTTTTTAACATTCTTCCCAACGGCTACAGCGGCGATACCTACACCAATTCACTCTATGGCGAACAGGCGGATGTCAATCATCGGGCCACCATCCTGGGCCGGTCGCTGGCTTGCATGAAACCAGTTTACGACCTGCATAATCCGAATGATTCACCCGCGCCGCCCGGACCAGCCAGCGCCTACACCAGTTTTCCGGACGGCACCACGACCAGCATTCTGATTCTCAAGGGCAACCCTGGTACCTCCAGCAACACCTCGGAACCGATCGGATTTCAAGACAGTGTTGCTGGACCAAAGTCCTATAGCTGGTGGGAATACAAGGCGAATGATCCCTACCTCAACGGTTGGAGCGTGACGAACCCAAATACCAATAACGGAGGCGTGCCCGGCCAGGTGATCATTTCCTGGTTCACTCCGATTGAGGCGAGTTTGGAAGGGGCCAACTATACCAACGAAATTTATATGATGGTTGTCAATGCACTGACGGCCAACACCGGTTTGGAAACGAACAGCCTGCAAACGATCAAGCTCAACTTCGAAACCGGCACCAGCGGCATCACTGCGGTCGAAATGCTCGATTTGGAAGCCGGCGTGGTGACGACGAACACCATGCCGGTCATCAGCGGCAGCGGCAGCACCACGAAGCGCCAACTGGTCCTCAACTTGAACGGCGGCGACGCGGCCTTTTTTAAATTCGCGGATGGCGCGCCATTTGTCGGCCATGTGACGCCGGCCACGCCCAAATTGTCAGTCGACATGCAGGGCGGTTTTCCGGCGATCACCGTGCAAGGGACACCTTTGGCTCGTTATCAGTTGCAATCCGCGCCAGCGTTGACCGGCGCCAACTGGTCGGTTGTTTCCAACTGCCTTTTCACCGGTTCATCAAATGTCTTCGTGGATACCACGGCCTCCAGCGCTGGCAGCACCTTTTACCGGGTAGTGGGCATTCCGTAGGAGAGGACGGGTGGTGGCCAGTTTCGTGGAAGACAACGGTGTGGAGAACGCATCCGGTGTGCGCTTCATGTCCGTAGATGCGTTGCGCGGTTTTGACATGTTTTGGATACTGGGAGGGGATGCGGTGGTGCGATCGTTCGTTGTCATCCACGACTCGGCTTTGACGCGTTCCCTAGCGGCTCAAATGGAGCATTGCGCCTGGGCTGGATTTCACTTTTACGACCTGATTTTCCCTCTTTTTATTTTTATTGCCGGCGTTTCGCTGGTGTTCTCGCTGGGCCGCATGCTGGAGCGGGCCGGGCGGGCGGCGGCGGTCAAACGCATTGTGGCGCGTTCGGTCGTTCTGTTTTTGCTCGGCATTTTCTACATGGGCGGCGTTGCCAACGGATTTCGCAATGTGTATTTTGCCGGCGTTCTGCAGCGCATTGCTGTCGCTTACTTTTTCGCAGCACTCCTTTTCTGCTTTTTCCGGACGCGGGCGCTGGTATGGATTTGCCTTTCGCTCTTGCTGGGATATTGGGCGTTGATGACTCTTGTGCCGGTGCCCGGCATCGGCCAGCCCTCTCTGGCCGAACCAGGGAAAAATCTGGCCCACTTTCTCGATGAGCAGTATCTGCCGGGCCAAAAATTCGAGGGGACGCTTTTGAGCACAATGGCGGCAGTGGCCAATTGTCTGCTGGGGGTTTTTGCAGGATTATTGCTGAAGAACGATCGTATTGCCGGCGAACGGAAAGTCTGTTGGTTGCTGGCGGGCGGTGGAATCAGTCTTCTGCTCGGTTTTGTCTGGGCGCGGGAATTTCCCATCATTAAACTGCTCTGGACTTCCAGCTATGTGCTGGTGGCTTGCGGCTATGGCGCGCTGTTGCTGGCGCTGTTTTATCAGGTGATTGAGATTTGGAACTGGCGGGCGTGGTCCCAGCCGTTTGTCTGGATCGGGATGAACGCCCTGCCGATTTACATCATTGCGGGCGCGGTCAATTTTCACCGGCTTGCCGGACGGTTTGTAGGCGGAAATGTGAAGGACTTCCTTGGCCGATACAGTGAACTGGCCACTGCCTTGGTGGCCGTTGGCCTGGCCCTATGGCTGGTGAACTTTCTTTACCGAAGGAAAATCTTTTTAAGATTGTAGCGCAGAAACCTCAAAAGGGTGATCACTCATTTAGAACCCAGGCGCACCAAAACACTGCAAGTTGACCATTGGTCATTAAGCGTCGATTTTATTCCAAATAATGCAAGATTTGTTTAAATTTAAATGCAATGATATGCACCCTGATAATGATACTAATGTTTGGCCGGGTATCATCGTACTAAACTGCCATGCTTTATCTCTTTACGTCCGCAACGTTTCCTTTAAAATGTGAGCAATCACACGAATGAAACCCGCCTTTGAAAAAACGCCCCAGCGGCAGTGGGAATCTTTTTCCGCAGAGTTTTCATATGGTGCGAGCGATAATGCCACGTGGCACTTCCACCCGGAATATCAAATCACACTCGTGCTAAAGGGCAGTGGCTATCGCCTCGTCGGCGACAAAATCACTCGATTGCGATCGGGTGATCTGGTGCTGGTCGGCTCGAATCTTCCGCATGTCTGGCACCATGATGAGACATCTGGCCACTCACGTTTTACGGTTCACTCCGTTGTGGTCCGATTCCTCGACACGTTTCTGGGCCGCGATTTTCTGGAAGTTCCCGAGTTCGCGCCGGTGCGCCGATTGTTAAAACGTGCCCGCCGCGGGTTGCAGGTCTCTGGCCGGACACGGGACGCCGTCGCTGCCAAACTGGAGCGACTGCCCGGTTGCCGGGGCTTGGAACGGGTGGCTGTGCTGCTTTCCATTCTCGGC
>Ga0206872_10076_pt1 | contig 30214 bp, 23 predicted proteins | sample Alteio_BWOrgCont_34_FD_152906 | JGI IMG/M metagenome (GOLD analysis project Ga0206872, IMG submission 152906) | Enriched cells from forest soil in Barre Woods Harvard Forest LTER site, Petersham, Massachusetts, United States -... | ecosystem: Environmental > Terrestrial > Soil > Temperate forest >... | reverse complement strand
GCAACTCGCACAATCGCAGAATGCGGTCGGAGTCGAGCGACGGATAGTTGCCGATGTAGAAGCCAAAGAAGTGAACGTGGTCGGCCTGCGGGAAATCACGCCACGCCTCCGCACCCAGGTGCCGTAGCAGGTAAGGCTGCCGTACCTGGTTGCCGCCTCCTGCCGTGCCACGCCGGAACTCCACACCGTGAGCCCGCAATGCGACCATGACCTGTTTGCACAGGTCCTCGTCGGCCTCATTGAGAATGAGGGTCAAGGCATAATTACTGCTTCCCGCCGTCGCGAAGTCGGTCCGATAGGCGTAAGGGTCGAGGTTGCCCAGGAAAAGCAGTAGGTTTTCGGTGCGGCGGCGGATGCCGTCGTCGAGGCGCTTGAGTTGCGAGCGGCCCATGACCGCATTGATCTCGGTGCTGCGCACGTTGAAGCCAGGGTGGGCAAAGATGAACTCGGGGTGCAAGTCGCGATGTTCATCCGCGTATTCCCGCTTGCGGCTATCGGAATCCAATTCTCGGACCATGCCGTGCGACCGCAGCATGCGCGCGGTTTCATAGAGGTCCGCATTGTTGGTGCAGACCATCCCGCCTTCGATTGTGCTGAGATGATGGGCGTAATAAAAAGAGAAATTGGACGCCAGTCCGAAAGCTCCCAGCTTGCGAGACTCGAACGTCGCCCCGTGCGATTCACAGCAGTCCTCGATTAGCGGTAGGTTGCGGCGGCGCAACTCATCCAATAGCGAGCGGCTGAGTGCGTTATAACCCAGCACATGGGTCAAGAACACGGCGCGCGTGCGGGACGACAGTTTGGCTAATACTTGCTCATTGTCCATGCCCAGCGTGCGTGGATCGATGTCGACAAAAACCGGCTCGAAGCCACAATGGAGGACGGACGCGATGTCGGAAACCCACGTGATCGTCGGGACGATCACCTCGCCGCCTTCCCCGAACATTTCCTTCAAGGCGGCCATGGTCACGAGATTTGCCGAGGAGCCGGAATTGACGAACACGCTGAAACGGACGCCGAGCCACTCCGACCACTCTTGCTCGAAGGCACGCACATTCTTCGACTGCGTCAAGATGGGGTCTTGTTGCTGGAGCAGCGCGCAGACCGCGTCGAGGTCTTCGCGAGCCACGTTGTCCTTCATCAACGGCCAATCCAGGCTTTCCGTGCGAGGCACGATCGTGGTGTTCATCAAAATGGCCCTTTGAACTCGAGGTTTTGAAGGTCCGGACGCTCCGCCGGCATCCAGCCGGTGGCCGCGTCAGCCACCAGGTCGCGGGCAGTCGCCGCGATGGTCCGCGCATTGGGATAAAACAGATCTTCAAGCGCCGGAGTCGTTGGGCAAGTCGTCGCCGCGAAACCCATGCGGCCCACGCGGAAATCGCGGACCCCCTGCAGCCGCTCAAAAACCTGAGCCACGATTTCTGCAGCCGCACCGCAATTTAACCATGCGGTATCGACCACGAGCAGCCGGCCGGTTTTGACGACGGATTCCGCAATGGTGTCGACGTCCAGTGGGCTCAGCCAGATGGGGTCGATCACTTCTGCGCTGATGCCGACGTCTTGCAGGTAGTGCCGGGCACGCAGGCATTCGACCTGCATCCAGGAAATGCCGACCAGGGTCACATCGCTGCCTTCGACGGCGACACGTGCTTTCCCGGGCGCCACGATATAGGAACTCTCGGGGACCGGTCCTTTTTGGAAATGAAGCAGTCGGTGCTCGACATACAGAACCGGATTGTCGTCGCGCACGGCAGCGGCCAAACAGCCCTTGGCGTCATACGGGGTCGACGGCGCTACGACTTTCAACCCCGGCACATGCATAAAGAAGCTGTGCAGGCCCTGGGAGTGCTGCGCTCCCTGGCCCCAGCTCTTGCCGATCATGGACCGGACAACCAGCGGGACGTGAACTCGGCCGCCGTACATGTAGCGGCTCTTGGCGGCGACATTGACGAGCTGGTTCATGGCCAGCATCAAGAAATCCATGCGTATATGCACATGGATTGGCCGCAACCCGGCCAGTGCCATGCCGATCGCCGCCCCGGTCATGGCATCTTCAGACAATGGCGTGCCGAAAACGCGCTCCGGGCCATATTTCTCGAGGAGGCCGCGTGTCGTTCCCTGGATCGCCTTGGGGTCGTCGACGTCCAGCCCGAAAAGGACAACGGCTGGATCGCCGGCCATCTCTTGGTCCGTGGCCTCACGGACGGCGTCGACGTAGGACAGGGTACGCTCCACGGACTGGAACGAATCGCGGCCGTCGGCGGGGCGGCGGACTGGACTTGCCCCCTTCTTAGCCCGTTGATCGAGCAAGACAGGCTGCATCAGATTCCTCCTTGAAGATGTCGCTCATGAGTTCTGCAGCTTCTGGATACGGGCTGGCTTCGGCAAATGCAAAGGCGTCAGCAATCTCCGCGTCGACCTCCGACTCGATTCGTTTTCGCTGTTCAGCGCCGATGGTCTCCGCCATTCGCAACACCGGGTCAGCTTCGGCCCAGGGCCGACATTCGTCCTCCGCGCGATAGCCAAGGTGAAAGTCACACCCGGGCCCGACATGCTCCCGCCACCGATAAGTCATTACCTCAAAGAACTGCGGCCCGCCGCCGGCGCAAGTCTTGTTGCGGGCTTCTTTCACCCGTTCGACGATCTGCAGCAGGTCGTTGCCATCCAGCCGTTCCGCCGGCATCCCAAAAGCTCGGGCGCGCTTGCAGATAGCCGGCGTACCTTGCCGGCGACTTTGATGCGTATGAATCGCATAGCCGTTGTTTTCGCAGATAAAAAGGATGGGCAATTGCTTTAAAACGGCAAAATTGAGGGTCTCGGCGAATACCCCTTCCTCGGTGGCCCCGTCGCCAAAGAAACTGACCACGATCGCATCCTGGCGGCGGTACCGCAGAGCGTAAGCATGGCCTGCAGCGTTCGCGATGGTGGTGCCGACCACGGCCGACATCCCCATGACGCCGACGTTTGGGTCGATCAGATGCATGGAGCCGCCTTTGCCCCTCGCGCACCCGGACGCCCTGCCGTACAACTCGGCGACCATGGCCCGGAGATTGCCCCCCCCCTTTGCGAGGTAGAGGGCGTGCCCCCGATAGGTGCCGAAGACCACGTCCTGGGGCTCCAGCGCCTCACACGCGCCTACCGAGATCGCCTCTTGCCCAATCGACAAATGCACCGGGCTGCGGATCTTGTCCGTTGGGTAGACGCGGGCAACCTCTTCTTCCAGTCGGCGAATGCGGTAAAGCGACCGGTATAGTCGCGCGTGCATGCCGGTGTCCCTCCTTGGTGTCGTACTTGCATGCCATGCCAGGCCCTAAAGGGCCTATCCGAAAGGGGTCAGACCCCTTTGCCGGAACGGCCCGAAGGGTGCTTCGCACAAAGGGGTCTGACCCCTTTCGGATAGGCCCTTTAGGCGGTGGACCAAGCATGTTCATTCACACGGCGATCCTTGCATTGACGCCGGCACACGGCATTTCCTTGAAGGAACTGGGCCCCTTGCGTTGGCGTTCCCGATCCGCCGCGCCGTAATCCACGCCTGGTTCGTGAAAGATGATCTGACTTCCCGCATTTTCAAACTCGAAGGGCACGTGAATGCGGCCATCCAGCGCGTCGAGCACGGCCCGGTGCTTTTCGGGCGGTGCGAAAAGCAGCAAGAAGCCTCCGCCGCCCGCGCCGGTCAGTTTCCCGCCCAAAGCGCCGGCGGTTCGCGCGCGTTCATAGAGTCGATCAACTTCGGGATTGGAAACCGCGGCGCTCAGGCTGCGTTTGGCCAGCCAGGCCTCATGAAGCAGGTCGCCAAACTCGCGGATGTCGGAGCGGCCGCTCAGCAGGGCAATACTGTCCTCGACGAGGATTTGCATGAAACGCAGTTGATGCCGGCGCGACTCGATCTTCACCACGTAGCTCCTGGCGACGTCGGAGGCCGTCCGCACAATGCCCGTGTAAACAAGCAACAAATGCGATTTCAATTCCGCGATGCGTTCGGCGGGAACGTGCAACGGTACCATTTCGATGTCGCCGTCGGGATGGAACTTTACGTGACGCAGCCCGCCGTAAGCGGCCATCACCTGGTCCTGAGAGCCGACGGTTTCCTTGAGGATCTCCTGTTCGACCTGGATGCTTTCCTTGGCCAACTGGTTCTTGGTCGCCGACTCGCCGCGCAGCGCGTGTACGGCGTTTAGTAGGCTCACCGTGAATGCGGAACTCGACCCCATGCCGCTGCGGGCGGGCAGGTCGCCGTCGTGATGCAGCTCGATGCCGCGATCTACTTGAAGGTAGCTGAGGACTTCGCGAACCGATGGATGGTCGATTTCGTGGATCGCCTCGCACATCTCAATCTTGCGATAGACGATGCGATAGCGGTGCTCGAAAAACGGGGGCAAATAGCGACAGGTGAGATAGCAAAACTTGTCGATCGTGGCCGCCAGGACGGCGCCGCCGTGATGTCGATACCAACCGGGATAGTCGGTGCCGCCGCCAAAAAACGAGATGCGGAACGGGGTTCGGCAGATGATCATTCCGTTGACCTCTCTCGGGACGCCAGCAACGATGTGGCAACCACGCTTCAGCGATCCATCGCCTAAGAGAAATAAGGCCGACCCGACTGCGTTGAATTTGGCCGTGGCCTACTTTGGCATAAAGCAGGAGGCGCTGTCAAGCCAGGATTCCTCCGCAATTGCCGGGGACTAGGGAGGAATTAGGGCGGAAGGAATGGTGACTTCGACGAGCCGCCGGGTTTATCCCGGCGGTGGAACCCCCACTCGTTGATCACTTTGCAGTGGCCCATGGCCGGCCGCGGGGCTTGTCCCGGCGGGGATAAACCCCGCCGCTCGTTCACTTCTTGCGAACGCTCCAAAAGTCCGTCATTTTTCACTCGTCCATGGACGATTTTCGCAACACTTTGAAGACATTGGATGGCGTTGCATTTGGAACTGATTGAGCGACTTGCAGGCGCCCGCCATCTGTCTGATTCATGCTCCCGCCAATACAAACAACCCTGCACCAATCGGTACGATAGCCTTCTCCTTTCGCGGATTGCAGGAGCATATTGAATGAAACCTCTCCCTGGGGTGATTGCCGGGCTTGTGCTGTCACTTTCCCCACTGGCGGCGGCAGAGCCGTTGCCCAAGCCGCTCGTCACGGGTCTCAAAAGCCCGGAGGCGGTCGCGGTCGGCGCCGATCACCGCACTTACGTCACTGGCGAAGGCGCGGTCATTGCCATCGACAATGACAAGGCCGTGCCGTTCGCCTCGGGGCTAACCCAACCCGGCGGTATTGTCGCGTTCCACGAGTTCTTCTTCGTCGCCGACGGCAAGCGTGTTTGCCGCATTGACAAGGCGGGGAAAGTCAAAGAGCACGCCGCCGAAAAGGCGTTCCCGACGCCACCATCGTCGCTAGGCGGGATCGCCGTCGACGAGATGGGCACGGTGTACGTCGCCGATAGCGGGGACGGCAAAGGTAGCAGCGCCGCCATCTACCGCGTCGACCTCAGAGGCAAGGTGACGCCGCTGGTTGACGCAACCAAGAATCCGGCCCTGAAATCTCCCACGGCCTTGACGATGGACGGCATGTCCTTCCTCCTTGTGGTCGACTCGCTGTCAGGCCAGTTGTCGCGCTTGAACGTCGCCGACGGCACAATGACCAAGTTGGCTGACGGCCTCGGCGCTGCGAGCGGGATAGCGTGGGACCACTATGGCCGGCTCTACATCAGCGACAGCAGCGGTGGCAAGATTCATGTCATCGGCCGGCCTGGCGATAAACCGGTGCAACTGGCTGCCGGCTTTACGGCACCCGCCGGACTGGGCCTCGACCCCGCCGGCAAGAACCTCCTCGTCGTGGACCGAAAGGCAGGCACCGTTACCGCGCTGCCAGCCAAGGACCCCGGCCGAGAGGTGGATGAAACGCCTCTGGACCTGGAACCTGCGGTCGCCTTTCCCGATCTGCAATGGGCGGGTTGGAAGCCGGAAACCGCGTCGGGCAGGCCCAATCCGCTGCGGCCCATCGTGCTGACACACGCCGGCGACGGCTCCGACCGCGTTTTCGTCGCCACCGAGCAAGGCGTCATCCACGTCTTCCCCAATGACCAAAAGGCGACCGAGACACGGATCTTCCTCGATCTGACCGACCGCGTCGTCTACAACGACAAGCAAAACGAGGAAGGCTTCCTCGGGCTGGCTTTCCATCCCAAGTACAAGACCAATGGCGAGTTCTTCGTCTTTTACACTTCAAAGAAGGAGAAGCTCACCAATATCATCTCCCGTTTCAAGGTTTCCAAGGACGATCCCAACAAGGCCGACCCAGGATCCGAGGAGGTATTGCTCAAGATCCAAAAGCCCTATTGGAACCACGACGGCGGCACCCTCTGCTTCGGGCCGGACGGTTACCTGTACTTGACGCACGGCGACGGCGGCCTCGGCAACGACCCCCACAAGAACGGTCAGAGCCTCAAGACGCATCTCGGCAAGGTGCTGCGGATCGACGTGGACCACAAGGACGAAGGCAAGAACTACGCCGTGCCGAAGGACAATCCGTTTGTCGGCGAAAAGGACGCCGCCCCGGAAATCTGGGCGTATGGACTACGTAACATTTGGCGCATGTCCTTCGACCGCAAGACCGGCACGCTGTGGGCTGGCGACGTGGGCCAAAACCTGTACGAGGAGGTCGACCTGATCGTGAAGGGTGGCAACTACGGTTGGAGCGTCCGCGAGGGGCTGCATCCCTTCGGCGAGGCGGGAGTCGCGGAGAGAAAAGACCTGATCGACCCCATCTGGGAGTACGATCACGACACGGGCAAGTGCGTTATCGGCGGCCACGTCTACCGCGGTTCCCGCCTGCCGGAGCTAGAGGGTTTGTACTTGTATGGGGACTATGTCGCCGGCAAACTGTGGGCCTTGCGCTACGATGTTGAAAAGGGCCGGGTCGTGGCCAATCGGCCGATCAAGGACCGCGCCCAGCCGATGCTGTCTTATGGTGAGGATGAAAAAGGCGAAGTCTACTTCCTGATCGAAACGCCTACGGGCAAGGGGATTCATTGGTTCGTACGGACGAAGCCTACGAAGTGATAGCGAACGGCATTTGAGTACCAGACCAGGCCGGAGCGCGAGCGACGGGAGGCGGTTCCCCGTCGCTCGCGCTCCGGCCTGGTAAGCTCACTTTTTGAACATCTTGTGATTGCGATCGCCGCGCGATAGCAGATAGGCAACCAGGTCCTGAATTTCGTCTTCCTTCAGGGTGTCGAGAAGGCCTTCGGGCATCGGTGACACTTTCGATTTCTCGATCGACTCGATCTTCTTGGCGCTGACGTTTACAAGGCCGTTGGGGTCGAGCATGTTCGTCATCACCGAGATGTTGTCGCCGTTGTGATTGGCTATCCGGCCAGTCACCGACTTCCCGTCAGACACAGTGATGACCACCGCTGCGTACTGGTCGCTGATTTCCTTGCTCGGATCGATGATCGACTCCACCAGGTCGCGCACACTGAAGCGGCCCGACGCGATCGTCAAGTCCGGCCCCATGCTGCCGCCCTCGTTGTCGAAACGATGACATGCAAAGCAGTTTGCCTCGCCGAAAAGGCGGCGGCCCCGATCAAAGTCACGTCCCGTCAAGCCTTTTTCCACGACCGGCACAATCTCATCGAGCTTGTACTTCTTGACGATTGGCCGTGGTTTGCCGACGATCGGCGTCCCTACCACCGGCTTCGCCTCCAGGATCGGCTTGAGGTCCTGTTTCTCCGAAGAAGTCAAGGTCGCAACGGCGTCGTTCTTCATGTTGCGAAAGAAACCATTCAGGCTCGCGCCGCCCTTGAAATTGGCGGCTTGCAAATACCAGCTGAAGTACTCCTTGCGCATCTCCGGGGTCCACCCCGTCTTGAGGACGCGAAGCGACTTGGCGTATTCGATTTGCTCCTCCTGCGTCGGCGCCTCCGCGATCAGCTTGAGCGATTTGGCCGCCACGTCCGGCGCTTCGAGGTACACGAGTAACGCACACAACTCGGCGTTCAGCTCGCGCCCCTTGGCCGGGAAGAACGCATCGTAGCGCTTGACAAGACGAGCGCGGACGGCATCCTCGGGTCTGCCGGTGCGGTTGAACAGCACCGAATAGATGCGCACCAGTTCGACCTGCTGAGTAGCGGTCAGCTTGCTCCAATCGATGCGATCCAACGCGTCGATGATGGGGTTCTGCAAGTCACGCCCCGGGACGACATCGCCGGATTTGCGAGGATGGTGGAATGGATCCTGTCCGGTCGCCCGCACCAGGGCCAGCAACGCTCCGATTGCCTTGGACGGGTCAGCTTCCTTGAGGGCGCGCTCCTGCCACTCCTTTGGATCCTGATGTTCGACGGCGATGCGGGCAGCCGAGCGGATGTAGCGATCCTCGTGGCCTAGGTACGGCCAAGCCGTCTCGACCGCCTTGGGATCCGGCTTGCCATGGAACGCCTCCAGCTTCTTGCGCAACGCATGGAGCGGGCCGAGTTCCGGTCCGGTCTTCGACGGCGCGGTCGACTCCGTGCCGACATAGGTGACGCGGTACAACCCCGACTGGGTCTTGCGGCCGCCGATGGTGAAATACAGCGCCCCGTCTTTCGGATTGATCACCACGTCGGTCAGCGGCAAAGGCGAGCCATTGAGCAACTCTTCCAGCTCGCCCTTGTAGGCGGCACCGTCCGGCGTCAGGTGCATGGCGTAGAGCTTGCCGTAACTCCAGTCGCACATGATAAGCGCTTCCTGGTATTTGGCCGGGAACTTGGCGCCGTAGCCGAACGTCATGCCGGTCGGCGAGCCGGGGCCGACGTTGTAAATGGCGGGCAAGCTATCGGGATAATAAGCCGGCCATTTTCCCGCGCCGTTGCGCCATCCGAACTCGCTGCCGCTGGCCGCCAGGCAAACCCGCGTCGGCCGGTACCACGGCGTGTTGATGTCCCATTCCATGTCCGCGTCGTAGGTGAACAAGTCGCCGTGCCGGTTAAAGGCGGCGTCGAACTCATTGCGATAGCCGGTGCTGATCAACTCCCATTCCTTGCCGTCGGGATCGATCTTGTAGATGCAACCGCCTGGTCCAAGCACGTTGGCCATGAACCCGTTGCCATCGGGCATGCGCGGCAGCAGGTGGTCTTCGCCCCACAATTTTGGCACCCGCGAGGCGGCCAACGGCTCGACCATTTTTGTCGCATCGCCCACGACAATGTAAAGCGACTTGCCGTCCGGCCCGGGCAACACGGCATGTACCCCGTGCTCGCCGCCGCCCTGCAGGGCATGCAGGAATTCGGGTTTTTCAAAGGTGTCGCCGCCGTCTTTCGATCTTACTCGGTGTAGCCCTTGTGGGACAGTAACCCCGTTGAATTTCACACCCTCGTTGACCATGACGTACAGACTGTCGAACGCCCACAGCAAGCCGTGGGAGCCGCCGAGCTGCAAGTCGAGCTTTTCTACCTTGGTTTCGGCCGCGGGACTCCCAATCGCCGGCGGTGTAATGCGGTACAGGGGGCCATACTGGTCGGAAACGATAAGCCTGCCCGTGGGGTCGACGCACAGGTTGACCCACGAGCCTTGCTGGTCCTTGGGCACGGAGTAGAGCAGTTCCGCTTTGAAATCCTTCTTGATTTTAAGCGCATCCGCCGCCGTCGCGGCAGGAGTCTTGACGGCGGGAGGCTTGGTGGCGGGAGGCTTGGCGGCGGGAGGCGCGGCCTTGTCGTCGGCCGCTAGGGGCAGGGCCAGCAACATGGCCAGCCCTGTAAGAGAAAGGGTGCGATGCACGGGAAGCTCCTGTCGGAAGGATGGAAGGTAGGCGGTTGAGGTGATTGTATCGCATCGCGGGACGAACGGAAGCGGCTTGGGACGAGCGGCGGGGTTTATCCCTGCCGACAATATCAAGGAGTAGGATGTCCTCCGCGAACGTCAGACAGGGTCAAGACAAACCGCCGGGATAAACCCGGCGGCTCGTTTGCTTTCTCGAGCTCTTACTTCTCCTCTGCCGCCACCAGCGCCTTCAACAGCGGTTGGCGCCATTCTTTTTTCTCCCGGTCGTACGCTCCGAATCCGGAGCCGAACTCCCAGTACGCCCAGCTGAATCCGCGCTTCTCCGCTTCGCGCACCACTGCCCGCGTCCATGTTGCCCGACTCGCCATGGGCGCCTTCTCGTAAGAGCCGAACTCCCCAAGGTACACGGGACGTTTGTTGTCCTTCGCCCACTTGGCCGCGGCGTCGAGGTCCTTGCGCAGGGCGGCCATCTGGGCGTCGGTTCCCTCCCAGGCAATGCCGCTCAATTTGCGCACCCGCGCGTCGGCCCAGTCCGCTCCCTGATGCGTGAAATCAAAGGGGCTGTAATAGTGGACCGTCAGAATGAGGTTGTCATCGTCCGGCAATTTCAGCTTCGACAAAGCATGAATACCGTTCCACGACCCCGGCCGACGATGATCGGCCGGGTTGGGTTCGAGGTGCGGACCGCAGCTAGCACCTTGGGCATGACCTCGTTCCATTTCGCTTCCGTCAGCTTGTCGTGCGGTTCGTTGAGCAATTCGAAGTAAACGGAGGCCGGGCGATCCTTGTAACGCTCGGCAATCTGCTGCCACAGGGCGACAAGCCGCGGCAAGTATTTATCCGGCTCCTTGTCCATGCCGTCGTCGTGATGGTTGTTGAGCACCACATTCAGATGGTTGGCCTCGCACTGTTGTAGCACCCAATCGACGCGCTCAAAAAACTTCGGGTCGATCGTGTAAGGAGCCTCCTGCGCGGCGTGGGCAGACCACTTGACGGGAACGCGGACACTGTCGAAGCCAGCTTTCTTGATTATTTTGAAGAAGTCGGCTTCCAGTTTCATGCCCCAATCGCCCTCCCTGGGAGCCTCGAGCGCGTTGCCAAGATTGATGCCGCGCCCAAGGGCTTTGTTGGCCGCGGCAATGTCAGGCGGCGCATCCGCTGCGGAAAGGAACGCCAAGGCGACAATCACGCCGGTCAACATAGGTCACTCTCCAGAAGAATTTGATGCATTGCGTTTCGATGTCGTCCAACGAATCACCGTCAGCGACAGAGGCGGGAACCGATAATCGAATTTCGGACCATCCACGCGCAACAGCGAAAGCACGGGTTTGATGCGCTCGGGTTGGCCGAAGCTATTAGTCACATCCGGCTCGCCCGCGCGATCCTGGTCCATGAGGGTCCAGATTGACAGGGCCTGTTCCATGGCGCCAAATGCCGAGAAATCAAGGGGCCGTACCACGTCGTCAAGCGTGGCATTGACTGCGAAAAGTGTGACGGTGGACACATCCTCCGAGAGCGTGGCGCTGACGTCAGGTAGGCGGCCCGACGACGGCGAGTCGATTTTCAAGGGCCGCTTGCCGCCCTGCGTCGCATATAGCTGCTGCGCATAATACGTCGGCGTCTTGTAAAGGCGGTGGTTGTCGGTCTGGATGATGCCGGAACAAAAGCTATTGATGAGGTTGGACCGATTGGCGATTTCCACGAGGTCCGCTTGTCGGTGCAGCAGGTTGTGATAACGGCTACAGGCCAGCGCGTTTTCCAGCGTCCACAACTTGGCTCGACCAGGCCCGGCGTCGCCCGCCGTCGTGTTCCACTCGGTCACGCCAACCTTGATCCCCCGGTCAGGCGCGTGCGTCTTGATCAGCTCCCGCGTCGCAATCAACTCCCGTTCGCACGCCGCCAGGTTCGCGCAGTCGTACTGGTGTGGGCAAACGTAATCGAGTTGGTCGCCGGCCGCTTTCAAAACGCCCGCCGTGGGGTAGCTTGACAGCAAAACGATCGACGGGTCCGCGTCCTTCATCGCCTTGCAATACTCAGCCAACTTGCTTTCGTATTCGGTGCCGGCTCGTTCGTTGCCGATCTGCCAGTATTTGATGCGGTAAGGCTCCGCATGGCCGTTTTTGGCCCGCAGCGCTCCCATCGGGGTGTTTTCGGCTCCGTTGAAATACTGGACCTCCTCGGCTGCATCTGCCGGCTTGCGTTTGGACACGCGGACGCAGATCAACGGCTCCGCGTCAACCAGCTTGCAGAATTGCACGATCTCTTCCAATCCGGGCCCGGTCGGTTGCAATCCGCCCCAGGCGCGGAAAGGCTGCCGTCGATCTGGGTCACCGATCGTGTCTTTCCACTGGAATTCACCGAGGTTGGCGTCGTCCAGCGCGCTGCCGCCGAAACGGATCACTCCTGGCTTTAGCGCATGCACGGCGGCCACCACGTCAGGCCGCCAGCCGCCGACGTTGTCCGTCGGCATCAGCGAGGCGTTGTCGAGCCACAGCGACCCGGGGCCGCCAAAAGTGATACTGAGCGTCGCGTTGGTCGACGTCTCCTCTGGCTCCAAAAGCGCGGAGTATTTTTTCCACTCGGCCGTCGGCGCGAAGGTGCATGAGGCCAATTCCTTGCCCTCCCGGTGCAGGCGAACGGTTACCGGACCCTCGACTCCTTGTTGCCGGAGGTAGCAGGAAAACTTGCAAGGCTTGCCCTGGTCGACCGCAATCCCTTCCTGGGCGATACCCACCATGCAGGGTACCGCTCCAACCACGCTTATTTTTTGGGCCACGGCGCCGCTGATCGGATCGTTCCGATCCAGGCTATATACCGCTCGGTTGGTCGCGCCGCAGGGATGCCAGGGATGCTCGCGGAAATCGGTCTCCTTGAGGTAGACGAACTTGTAGGGACTCAGCCCCTCGAAACTGCCGTCGTGGAGTTTTTCCGCCCACATACTGGGCACCAGGTCGCACAGGTACTCGATGAATTGCCCATACTGCATGGGGCTGATCGACCCCGGCAAGAAGTCCCGCGTGATCCGCAGGGGCACCGCCGAGACATCCATGTCTTCGAGTCCCAAATCCGAAAACCAGGCAGTTCCTGTCCCTTTGCCATATCCCGTAAAGAACATGACGATACGAGTCCTGCCCCCCGGCGGCGCTTCGAATTCGACCGTCACTTCCGTCCAGTCGGTGTCGCCGCCGTTGTTGGTGCCGGTGGCAACGACGCCCTTGCCGCCAGGCAGTTGGACCTGCAGCGTGCCAAACACCGGTGCGCCATGCGGGTCGAGCCCGCGAGTTCGCACCCAACCGCGGAGCCGATACCATCGCCCCGGCGAAAGCTGCAATTCCTGGGCAAGCGCCGCATCTGATGGCTCCTTGGCCGCAACCCGCAACGACGTGCTTTGGCCGTGGGGCATCTGGGCGTCAACTTCGATGGCGGCTTCCGCACCAACTACCGTCGCCGACCAACCGTCGGTCCCCGCGGCAAAACCTGCATTTTTGAGGCTGTCCACGCGCAGCGGTCGGGCTGGAAGGCTTAATTCCAGAGGCTTGAGAATGCTGTAAGCTATGGTTCGACCTTCGTCAGGTTTAGTCCACGGTGCCGCCGCTCGCCTCGCAACGAGCAACAGGATTAACCCGAGGCAAAGCAAACCGGCCCCGGCCAGAATCACCTGCTTTGGTCGCATGACGAATCTCCACGACGACACCCTCGCCTACGTGCCTTGGTATACCGCGCATTTCATCGCATCACACTCGTTTTTTCCATGACGCCGCAGTTGGCCGCCGCCAACCAAGCCACTAAAATGCCAATGTCCCAGCGGCAGGAGAACAACATGAACGATGACATCGTCTCTCTTTTCGCCTACGACCGTTGGGCCAATCGCCGTGTATTCGAGGCTTGCCGAAAGTTAACGGCCGAGCAATATGGCGCGGAGCCTGTACCCGGCTGGTCGTGCGTCCGATCGACGGTATTTCACATCGCCATTGTTACCGAAGTATGGTTGCGATGTCTCGCGGCCGATCCCGATGAAAGCGTGCCGACCGAGGCGGAAGTGGCGACTGTCGACGACGCAACTCGGTTGCTTGACCGGGCGTATCAGCGTTTTGACCAGCTCTTGCCAACATTGACTCCGGAACGGCTCGCCACGAAGGTGACGCTACGTCGCCGTGGGGGCCGCACGGCCACGATGCCGCCGTGGGCGCTGTTGCGACATGTGGTCAATCACTCCACTTATCACCGCGGTCAGGTCGCGTCCAAACTCAAACGCTTCGGCATCGAGCAGCCGGCCACGGACTTTGTCTACTGGGTATTTGAACAAATCCCGCAACAAGCGTGAGCTTCTTTGCTTGGTTGGAGGACGCGGCCACTAACCCGACGCGTAAGCGAGGGCTGGTGTCCCTCGCTTACGCGTCGCGTTGGTTAATGAGCGCCGCCGGCTGGTCCTGAGCCAGCCGGTGGACGACCTGTGCTGTCACGCGCTCGCGCGCCAGGGTCGCCAACAAGTCTTCCGCCTGACCGCGCGTCAGGTTGCTTTGCAGACGCAAGGGGAGCGTATCCACCGCCAATTCTGCTTCGTCGGCGCCAATGCCCTGCACCGTGCGCACCAGGCTGACAAGCCAGCCCCGCGTCGGGATGGGAAACCCGGCTACGTCTACAGCATAATCCGTGGCCGCCGGCTGCCGTCGCGACAGGCGGTTCAGATCGTGCAGCTCAATCACAGCCACCAGGCGATCGCCTGCCTTCAGGCGCGTTTGCAGCAGCTTCAGCGGCGCTTCCCCTGTGGCCGGCAGCACTGCTACTGGGACGAGTCGGTAGTCGACCGCTACCGTGCGCGCGGTTTGGCCGAGTAAGAGATCTCCCGGATGAATCACCAGGTCGATCAGCGCGAAGAGGCGATGGCGGACCAGGAAAACATTCTGCACGCGGTCGCCATACAAGCCCGCCAGGAACGCCGGTGCCGCCAGGGCGGGCATCGACACCGCCAGCTGCACATTGGCCGCCTGCCGCAGCATTTCTGCCAGTAGAGGCTCACTTTGCAGGAGGACGACGCGCTGCTTGGGATTCAGCTCACGCACCAGTAGCGCGGCCTCCAGGTTTATTAGGTCGTGGTTGGTGACGACGATCACGGCTCGGGCAGTGGAAGCGTGGGCCTGGCGGAGCGTCTCGGTCACGGTCGCGTCGCCGAGCACCACCGGCACCTTGCGCCGGCGTACCGTCGCCACAAAGCGGTTGGTTGGGTCCACCTCGATAACAACAACCGACTCGCCGTAGTCCAGCAACTCCTCGACGACACGGTAGCCGACCGGACTCAGGCCACAGACAACAAAGTGGTCGCGATCGGGAATGCGAGCGGCGTCGAACGCTCCGCGCAGCCGCGCACGGAGCAGGTAGTTGGTGACAACGGCCGTGAACGCCGCGGTCAAGATGGCGCCAAAAATACGTAGGAAACCTGCAAAAACACGGAGGCCGGGTGTGTCGAAATCCGCGTCGTGCACCTCCGATGCGGTCGCGATGATCGTGATGGTGCGCAACAGCGCCTTGTCCGTCGTGAAGTGTTTGCTCTCGAAGTAGCTGAAGAGTGTGGTGCCGGTCGTGATGACGGCAGCCACAAGGAAGGAACAAAGGAGCACACCGCGGTCCATCTCCTTTACGGAGCGCCAGGCGACGCGCAGATTCCGGTGGAACCAGTTGCCCCACTGCTTGCGCCGCGAAGCCGGTTCATCGCTATTGAGAAGCGCGTTGACGGCCCGGGGTGTGCCGCTGACAACGATCCGGTCTCCGATGGAAAGACGCGCCTCCTGGTCCACGTCAAGCAAGAATTGAGGCTCCGCTTTCTCCGGCAGGTAGGCCAGCACGAGAAGGTCACGATAGCCGGTGACCTGCACGAGAGAGCGGCCACGCAGATTGGAGCCGGCACGAATGGCAACCTCCGCCACCTGGCGCATGTCGTCCACCTGGCCTTCCAGGCGAAACGTACCCAGCCCCTGACCCGTCATCGCGGTAACCGCGAGAACCGGGGCCGTGAGCAGCGACGTGCTAAGTGCGAACACGTTCTTGATCGCCTTTTCGAGCCGGGCGATCAGGTTCTGGTTGAACATGCGGAGCACAATGCGGACGTCGGCATTAAGGGCACGCACCTGGAGCATTGCGGAAATGTTGACGAGGTCATCGCTGGTCAAGATGAGGACGCCGCCGGCTTCGCGGACGCCGGCTGCCTCGAGGACCTCTCGCTGGCGACAATCGCCGGGCACGACGCGGACGCCCTTGAGCCGCGGTTCATCGGCCCGACACTTGCTATCGACGACGACGATGGCAAGCTCAGCCGCTTGAAGGTATTCCAATACGTGCCACCCCATGCGGCCCAGGCCGCAAAGGACGATCGGTCTACTTTTCATGAGGGCAGATCTCCTGCGTTGGCTTGCGTCGTCGGCAGCGACCCGCTACGGTGGCAATGATAGGCGTTTGTCCCTATCTCTGTCGCGTGTGAGCCAATGGAACTTGACGCCAAGGTATGCTACTGCTTCCACGTCAGCCATCGCAAGCTGCTGAATTTCCTACGGCGCGAACGGCCCAAGGTACCAAGCCAGCTGTCCGAATGCGGCGGCGCCGGCACCGGCTGCGGCTGGTGCATTCCTTTCTTGAAGCAACTCCACCAACAAGCAGTCGCGGGCGGCGTGACCGAACTGGAGCGCCTCACCCCAGAGGAGTATGAGCGCCGGCGCGCGGAGTACGTCCGCGCGGGCGGAGGCAAGCCGCCCGCAGGAGCGACGCCCCTTCCGCCATTGGAGGAATAAGTCGGACCAACACGCCATCGGCAGCATTCCTCGGACTGGCAAGCGGTGACTTTCTATGGTTACTATGCGTTGGCACCAGCAGCCATGGCAGAGGTATAGACACCCGGCTGGTTGCGCAAATCCCAAACAGAGGACATTCCTGTGATCCTTAGTGGTTTTTCCGGCAACGAGATGTACTGCCTGGCCGAAAAAGGTTGGGCGCCGGGGAGCATCGTCGTCGGCAACAGCGTGCAATCCCTGGGCTTTGTCGGCGGCATTTCCAGCGGTTTGCGAACCATTGCAGGCGGCGAAATCGAGAACCTGACGCAGCTCATCACCGAAGGCCGCCATGCCGCCATTCAACGGCTAGAAAAGGAAGCGACGGACCAGGGTGCCCATGGAGTCACGGGTGTCACTTCGGATCTGAAACAAATCACCGGTTTGAACGAATTCATTGCGATCGGCTCCACGGTCAAGGGAGCTGATTATCACGGTCCCTTTTTCACCACGGCGTGCAGCGGACAGGATTTGTACTGCCAGACGGATGCCGGCTACGAACCGCGGCACTTCGTGATGGGCAACGTGGCTTATGCGCTGGGAGTTAGTCGCGGCGTCCTTGGCGTCCTCCGCGGTTTCGCAGGAGGGGAGGTCAAGGAATACTCCCAGATGTACAACCACACCCGCCACCTTGCGTTGGAGCGTCTCGAAAACGAAGCGCGGGAGCGCGGCGCCAATGCCGTGGTGGATATCTGCACCAAAATCCTACCCATCGGCGCAGGTGCTCGCGAGATGCTCATGGTGGGCACCGCCTCCCATCACCCGGCATTTGGCGACCCAGCCCGCCCGGTGACGTCGGAGCTGACCGGCGAAGAGCTCTGGAATCTCGCGCGTATGGGCTACGGTCCCTTGCGCCTACTATTGGGAACCTCCGTCTATTCATTGGGCTTCGCCCAGGGGATTGGAGCCTTCATCAAGCGAATGGCTCGCGGCGAGGTCGATTCCATCACCCGACTGATCTACGAAGGCCGATCCAACTGCCTGCACCATATCGAGAGCGAGGCCAAGGCGATCGGGGCTGACGCGGTGATTGGCATCAAGGTTTTCATCTACGAAATTGGCAGCAGCTTTGTGGAAGTGATGGCAATTGGAACGGCCATAAAAAGAATGACCGGATTGTCCACGCAAACCGCGGTCCTGATGCCCCAGGCCATCATTCGCGATCGGGACACTTTCTTCGATGAGACGCACGGGACGAAGGAAAGGAAACTCGACCGAACGTGAGATGCGTTCGACCGCGCTGTCGCAACCGGGAGAATGTAGTAATGAGCAGCACCAAAGACTACCCCTACGCCACTCACCTGGACGTGAAGTTTCCGGCGCTAAGCATTGTGGACGTTCCCGGGCTCGTCAAGGCTTGCACAGACCGCTGGTACAACCAAACGCTCTGCAAGGTTAACGACTCGGTCGTGCGTCTCGGTGTGATGCAGGGTGAATATCACTGGCACAAACACGAAAAAGACGATGAGTTTTTCTTTGTGCTGGAGGGACATTTCATCATCGACCTCGAGGGCCGCTCGATCGACCTCCGCCCGCAGGAGGGATTTGTGGTCCCCAAGGGCGTCGTACACCGCACGCGAGCGCCCGAGCGAGCGGTAATTCTGATGGTGGAAAACGCGACAATCCTGCCCACGGGGGATGATTGACGTGGACCTGGAGCAATAGCAGAAAAGGGGAGCCCCATGCAACTGACCGAACTAACTAATAACGAAGAAGCCATCCTCACCCGTGTTATCCAGCCTGGTCATGGCGACATGCCCCCATCTGTGGCACGCGCCCTGCTGAAAATCAACTCACACCCGATGACCAACAGCGGATGCACGAACTGGTTGTAAAGAACCAAAGCGGCGACCTAACGGAGAGTGAACAGCACGAACTGGATAGCTATCTCCGTGTTGGCCGCTTTCTTGACCTCCTCGCAGCAAAGGCGCGCCTTTCTCTGAAGAATCGCGGCTAGGAGCGCCTGATTTCGTGGATGAAGAACTTTCGCAAGTCGTTTGGCAGCGCGCCCGCAACAACCCAAATCCTTGCAGTGCCCGCGGCCCGGTGGTAGTCTCAACCAAAGCAGGTCGCCCGTTCATTTCTGCCACAAGGGAGGATCATCGTGGACAACCAGGAAATCAGGTGCCCGGATTGTGATGACGATGCCATCGATCGTCGGTCTTTTTTGAAAGTCGCCAGTGTCGCGGCGGCAGCCGCCAGTGTGCCGCTGTTCGCCACCGCGCGGGCGGTTGCTGCCCCCACTCGCAAGAGCGCCGCCGAAACTGCGGTCAAGGCGCTCTACGAAACCCTCAACGATGACCAAAAGAAGACGATCTGCTTCGACTGGGATTACAAGGATGGCGAACGCGGGTTGCTTCGCACTTTCGTCTCCAACAATTGGCAAATCACCAAACCGCATATCCGCAGTTCGTACTACGACAGGAAGCAACAGGCGCTGATCCACGACATCTTCAAAGGCATGATCAACCCGGACTGGTATGCCAAGTTCCTCAAGCACCTCAAGGACGACACCGGCGGCAAGGAGTGGGGCGACGAGCAAAGCATCGCAATCTTTGGCAGCCCGGAAGATGACAAGAAGTTCGAATTCGTGATGACTGGCCGGCATATGACGCTGCGTGCCGACGGCCACAGCGTCGACCACGTCGCCTTTGGCGGCCCGATATTCTACGGTCACGCGGCCAGCGGCTTCAACGAAGAGATCCACCATCCGGGCAACGTTTTCTGGGCCCAGGCGGAAATGGCCAACAACGTTTACAAGAACCTCGACCCGAAGTTGCAGGAAAAAGCCCTGATCCGCAAGCGCCCGCCGGAGGCGGAAGTCGCCTTCCAGGGTGAAAAGGGCACATTCCGGGGCTTGCTCGTGAGCGAGATGCCGGAGGAGCAGCGCAAGGACCTGCAAAAAGTGCTGGCCGCGCTGGTCGATCCGTTCCGCAAGGAAGACCAGGAAGAGGCGCTGGCCTGCCTGAAAAGAGAAGGCGGCATCGACAAGTGCTATCTGACGTTTTACAAGGACGGTGCCCTGGCGAAGGACGGCAGCGAATGGGACAACTGGCGCGTCGAAGGTCCGGCGTTCGTGTGGTATTTCCGGGGCACGCCGCACGTCCACGTTTGGGTCAACGTCGCCGACGACCCGTCGATCCCGCTGAATGCGAAGGGCTGAGTATATTCAACTGTGGCCACCAACCCGATGCGCAAGCGAGGTAGCGATACATCCCTCGCTGACGCGTCGGGTTGGTGATGATTCGTTACTGCACTAACCCCACGCGTTAGCAAGGGACTCTGTGCAGTCTCGCTTGCGCTTCGGGTTGGTTACTGCACGAACTGCTCCAGATACCGCTTGCTTTGCCGCAGCGCCCGCTTGCGATCCTCGAGTGAGCCCTCGTAGGCTCGGTCTTCCACTTCGATGCAAACCGGGCCGTTGTAACCGGCATCCGTCAGCGCTGCGAAGAACGCGCCCCAATCGACGTCTCCGAGCCCTGGTAGCTTGGCAGTGTGCCACCCCAATCCCAGGTTGCCAACGGCGTACAATCGGTCCGCGTCGATGCGCGTGTCCTTGGCGTGAACGTGAACGATGCGCTGGCCGAATTCACGGATGCAGCGCACATAGTCGATGTGTTGCCAAATGAGATGCGACGGGTCGAAATTCAGGCCAAGGTTGGAACTCGGCAGGGCCTCGAAAAGCGCCTGCCAGATGCTCGGCGACACCGCCAGGTTCTTGCCGCCCGGCCATTCGTCCTTGGAAAACAGCATCGGGCAATTCTCGATGCCAAGCTTGATGCGGGCCGACTCCGCGTGTCGCACCAGGTCCGGCCAGACGCTGCGCACCAGGGGCCAGTTCGCCTCGACCGAGAGATGAGGATCGCGGCCAATGAAGGTGTTGACGACCGGCAGGCCCAGCATGGCGGCGGCATCGATCACGCGTTTGAGATGGTCGGCAACGAAGCGGCGATGGTTTGGATCCGGATCCAGAGGGTTTGGGTAGTAACCCAGACCAGACAGCTTGACGTTGTAACGGAGCACCAGATCTTGGACCTCCGAGGCTTGGTCCTTGCCGAAGTTGGTCACATCGAGGTGGCAGACGCCGGCGTAACGCCGCTCGGCGCCGCCGGGCGGCCAGCACATCACCTCGACGCACGCAAACCCCTCTTCCTGCGCAAAGGCCAGCACCTGCTCCAGCGAGAATTCTCCCAGAATCGCACTGACGAATCCGAGTTGCATGACGCCAATCTCCAAATACGACGTATTACGTGACGGCCGCCTGGGTTATAATAGGCGGTGACAGCAAAACTTGAGAAAATCGAGATCTTGTCGCTTACAATCCGGTTGCACGCGGAAGTTTTCCGAGAGATGCGGGACCGCTGGCCATTGCCGGGGTTAATACGAAGGAACAGTTTGGCGGTTGCGCGGCTGCAAATCCGGTTAAACCTCGCGGGTTTCGCGGCCGATCTAAAGAAATAGGATATCCCCGGCCCGGTGCATGAAGGGAACCCTTACCATGACTCGCGGTGTGAAGAATCTGCTGTCGTTCGCCCTGGCGGGCGTAATCGGTGCCGCCACGGCGGGGTCATTGTTTGCGCAGGGAACTAGTGTTGGCACCGGCACCTCGATGGCCGGCGGTTCTACTGCCAGCGCGGGCTCTTTCGGCTTGAACTCCTCGGCGTTCGGCCTCGGCGCCGCAGGCACCACCGGCTCAAGCAGTTCGGGAGTGTACGGGAATTCGGCGGGTGCTGGGAGCAGAAGCACCGGCGTAGGATCAACAAGTCTGTTTGGATCGTATTACAACAATGTGATGGCGATAGGTGCTCCCGGGACGACTGTTAGCACGAACAGTACTACCGGCCTTCCTACATCGACCTTTGGAAACCCGGTATTCAATATCTCGAGCGGGACGAGCAGCATTTACAACACGACCGGTAGCACTTCCGGAAGCTCTACTGGTCGCGGCTCCACGGGCCGCGCGGGTTCGAATACGGGAGGCAGCACGGGCACCGTTCGAACCGGCAGCACTTCGTCCGCGACCTTCAGCCCGATGGCGAGCTACCGAAGCAGTCCATCCTTCGTGACACGCGTCTCCTTTGCCGGCGGGCAGGCGCCGCCTCCGGCTCGGACAGAAGTTCTCGCCGGTCTGCAGCGCCTGATCGCCGATTCTCCCGAAATAACCTCCCGCGCCGGCATCACCGTACGCATGGACGGCGACAAGATCGTCCTTTCCGGACAGGTTCTCAACAACTCAGAGCGGCGGCTTGTCGAATCGATGATGCTACTATCGCCTGGCGTTCGCAGCGTACAAAATGAATTGGTGCCCACGGTGACTACGGAAGATTGAGCAGGCTTGATACTCAACTGGAAAAGAAGGGTGGACCAGCCAGTCTGGTTCACCCTTCCTTCGTTTTAACCGGCATAGTCGCTGAGCCCTCCCCAGTCGAACGCCGCTGATTCGTCCTGACGACCCCAGCTCGATATCTAATGCTCGCCTTCGTAACCCGTACAGCCGCCCCAGGAATCGCGGGTCGCCACCACCGTCCGCGGGTTTTGTCTTGGAGCCGTCTTGCGAGTCCGTTTATAATGACGGAATTGTTTGCAGTAGAATGCGATGGGGCAACCGTCGCCGCGGTGCCAGCGAAGCCAACGGGACAAGCCGCCAATGGGCACGATGACGTTTCAGCTACCGACCGATGCCTCCGCGGACGCGGTCCTCGAGCTGGAACACAGTTTTTTGGCCGGCGGGCCCGACAACATGCCTTGGGTAACGCTTGTCCAACCGGGTGCCCCGGACCAACTCCAACTTGTCCGCTCGGTCGAGGAGAGCGGCTACCTGTCGGCTCCGTGGTCCCTGCACGATGGCGGCCTTGTGATGGCCACCTCAGGCACTCTCATGGAGCGCGCCCGTCCCTATAACATCCTCATTGAGCTGGCTCGCGGCAAAGTCAACCAGGTACGCTGTCAGGAAGCCGACTGGCGAACCGGCGGCCTCAGTGTCAACGAGGGGCTCCACGAGCATATTCAGCAGGCCAGCTACGCCTTCGGCCATGCCGTAACGCGCATGCCATCGCCCGAAGGGGAGCGCCAAGCCCAGGATGCCCTGAATCAAGGTTACGATAGCGCCGCGGAACTGGTCCGTGCCTACGTTGAGCAGGTATTCCAAATTCGCCACCACCGGCAACCGCGGCTGGAAAGTACGCTGGCCGTCCGGCTCGGCGCGAAAATGCCGACCGTGGCGCTCGCAGGCCAAATCACACCCACATTCAATGCCGTCTATCTTCCCCTGTCCTGGAACGTAATCGAGAACACCGAGGCCACGTACCGGTGGGACCAGTGCGATGCGTTGGTCGACTGGGCGGTCAAGCACCAACTCGATATGACGGCGGGCCCTCTGATCGACTTTTCGTCAGCACAGCTGCCCGCATGGCTGTGGCTGTGGGAAGGGGACGTGACGAGCCTCGCGACCTTCATGTGCAAGTTCGTCGAGATCACGGTACGCCGCTACCGCACGCGCGTTCGTCGCTGGCAGCTGACTGCGGCCAGCAACTGGGCCCGCGTCCTCGGCTTGACCGAGGAGGAGTTACTCGGCCTCACCTACAGGCTCATCGAGACAGCTCGGCAAGTGGACCCCGGCCTGGAGCTGATTTTCGGCATTTCGCAACCGTGGGGTGAGTACATGGCGAAAGAGGAACGGACGCACTCGCCGTTTATCTTCGCCGACACGCTCATTCGCTCCGGTGTCAATCCGTGGGCCCTGGACGTGGAAATTGTCATGGGTGTCACGCCGCGTGGCAGCTATTGCCGCGATCTCCTCGAGACGTCGCGTCTTTTGGACCTTTACGCCTTGTTGGGTGTGCCGCTCCGCGTGACACTCGGCTACCCTTCGGGCACTCGGCCGGACACCAACGCAGACCCGGAGGCCATCGTCGGTCAGGGTCGCTGGCGGGACGGGTTTTCGCCGGCGGTTCAGGCCGACTGGGCGGCTCGCTTTGCCGAGCTAAGTTTGTGCAAACCCTTCGTCCAGGGTGTGCAATGGACACACCTTTCCGACGCCGACCCGCACCAGTTCCCGCATTGTGGGTTGCTCGATGCCCAGGGCAACCCAAAGCCGGCAATCGCTTCGATCCGTGCCTTGCGCGAAGCTCACCTCCGTTGATCGTTCACGTCTCAGCAAATACTTAAATCTCGACCTATATTTTGGCGGGGATTGAAATCCGTGCTGCCAACCACCTTGAGGTCCCATGTCCGCAACGTTTCGCATACCGCTGCCCACAGGCAACTGGGTGCGCTTGCTGCTGGCACCGGCGCTGATATTCGTTAGCAGCGCCATCGACCGCGGCTACCAGACGGACCTCTGGCACCACCTGGCGCGGGGACGGGCCATCTCCGAAGATGGCCAAATGCTCGACAACGATCGCTTTACCTACACCGTGGCCAACAGTCATTTCCAGGACAGCAATTGGCTTTGGCAGGTAGCCTTTTTCAAGGTGCATGCGCTCGGCGGCCTGGATCTGGTTCAGGGCGTCAATTCCGCGATCCTTTTCGTGGCCATGCTCTGTCTGGTCCTGCACGCTTGGCGGCGCTCCGGTTCGTTCAAGGTAGCGAACGCGGCCGGCATTCTGGCGTTTATGGGCGTCTGGCAACTGCTCATTATTCGGCCGCAAACCGCGTCGTTTCTGCTTTTCATCGTCCTGTCGTGGCTGCTGGACGAGGCCCATAAACGCCGCTGGTTGCTGCTAGTCCCGCCATTTGTGATGGCGTTATGGGCCAATTTGCATGGTGGATTTCCGACCGGCCTGCTGCTCATCGGCTGCTACGCGCTTGCCCCGCTTCTCAAGGCGACTTTCACGGCATGCCTTGAAGCCAAACCGGGTTCTCTTTTCGCCCAGGTTCCGCCCGCGCTGGGTCCCATCCTCCGGACAACTTGGCCGTGGGTCTTGTGCCTGGCTGCCAGCGTCGCGGCCACTGGCTTGAATCCTTACGGCTTTCACATTTACGAATACGTCGCGCATACCTCAGGAATCGCATCGGCCCGCCAGATCGAGGAGTGGCTGCCGCCAGGCATGCACCTGATCCTCTCGTGGTTTTGGGTTATTTCAATCCTGCTGTTGTTCATTGCCTTCGCGGTCGGGCGCGGCCGGCCTACGATCCAGGAATTCTGTTTGATCGCCGTTTTCCTGCCACTATCCTGCGGTGCCGTGCGCATGGTGGCGTGGTGGATGTTCATCTGTGTGCCCATTCTGGCAGCCCACGCCGCGAGCCTGCCGGCGAGCTGGCGCGACGAGGAAAGCGACCGAAAACCAGGGTTGACCCCCGCCCTGGTACTCACGCTAATGGCCCTGGTACTGGTCCTTAGTGTCCCCTGTTTCGAGCGCTGCAACCTCTTTCTCCGTGGCCCGGAGAGATCGCACCGCGACGAATTCGACCTCGCGACGGCAATGGGCCATTTGCGAAGCGAAAAAACGGGTGTCCGCATCTATTCTAGCTACGAACGGGGCGAATTCCTTTCCTGGTGTCAGTGGAACGACTCGCGCGTATTCATGGATGGTCGCATCGAGATTTATCCGAACGCGGTCTGGGATGATTACTGGGCGGTGCACAACGTCCGCGCGGACTGGCAGGAAATCCTCGATAAATACGCCGTCGATTACCTCGTGCTGGACACAACCGGCTTCCACAAAGACCTGCTGCAAATGCTGCAAAAGCCGGACCCGCCGTCCTGGCACGAAGTGTTTCGTCGAGGTTCGGTTGTCATTTTTGCGCGCCACCCAGCAGAGGACGGCACCGGGGACACCCATCGAGCGCAACACTCGCAGGTTGGAGCCGCACCGCGGGAGTCCGAACCAGAATAACGGCGGCCGTCGGTGCCTTTTTTTGGTACTCAAGCGCTCCTGCGCACTCATTGCCCGATGTTGCTGGGTGCGGTCTTTGTGAAACCTTGCGACTCCTCTCCGGGAATATAAGAGTGGAACGGACCCCTATCAGGCGTCCACGCGCTTCTGATTGACGTTGAGGCAGCGACCTAGGTCGGGGTATAATGACCGCTCCATGTAGCTATTTGGGGTCCGCGATTTCCCCCCTACCGGGTCCTTGCCATGTCCCTGGACAAGATTGAGTTCCTGTGCCAGAAAGCACAGCAGGCGATTTCCCAGCGCGACTGGGACAAGGCCAAGGTCGTCTATTTGCAGGCTCTCGGCCTCAAATCGGACATTCCCGACATTCATTACGGGTTAGCGACCGTTTATTTCCAGCTGCGCGAACTGACCAGCGCTGCCCACCATTTCAAGGAAGTTACGCGTCTCGACTCCCACCGGGCCGGGGCTTACATCAATCTCGGCGCCGTGATGAATTTGCTCAGCGAACCCGAAGAGGCCATCGCCGCCCTACGCCGCGGCATCCAACTCGACCCCCAGCGCGTCGAAGGATTTTATAACCTTGGCCTGGTTTACCGCCGGAAGGGCCAGATCGACCTGGCCGTCCAGTCGTACCGCGAAGCGATTCGCATCAACCCGCGCATGGCCGACGCCCACCTGAACTTGGCCAACCTCCATTTTGAGAAGCAGCAGTACCGCAGTGCTGTCACCCATTACCAACATGCGCTGCAAATCCGGCCGGCCTGGGACAAGGCCCTTGCCGGACTCGATCAGGCAAAGGAGGCGCTGGACGCGGAACACAAAGGCTTTCAACCCGAGCCAGAGGCTAGCGGCAGTCACAGAACGTTCGAGGATCCCGACCGCGTGTTGGACCCGAACCTGCATCATGACTTTCTCAATGCCTTGCACCAGGCGACCATTGCCTCGGAAGAGCTCGGTAAGGAATTTGAGCAGCTGTTAGAAAAGGACGTTGAGCCTGCGATCAAGGAGTTGTCGAGTTGCCTGCTCTACCCCGATGGTGCTCGCACTCAGCTGGAGCAGTGCGTGGACCAGTTCGAAACGGCCCTGAAGCACATGAAAACGGTCCAGGCCTCGCTGCAAGCCTCGCTCGGCCGGGTCCGCAAATGCCGCGACGATTTCCCCGACTAGGCCGCCACGCCGCCTGCCTGTGAGCTATAGTTGGGCCGTCTCCGCGGAACGGGGACTTCCCACCGAAAGAGGCTCGACAGTTCATGCCCAGCGATAAAAAAATCGGACAAATTCTCGTGGAATTGAAGGTGCTTACGCGCTTTGATGTTGAGCGTGTGCTGGAGGCGGTTCGCCAACGCCGCCGCCACCAAAAGTTCGGCCAAATGGCCCGGGACATGGGCCTGACCCGCGAGGAAGAAATACTGGCGGCCCTCGCGGTCCAGATGGATCTCTTGCCCGACATCAAGCGTCTCAATCTCAAACAAATCCTCAATCAACTTCAGGCAGCGGAGCCGACAGCGTAGGCAGTCGACCAGGCTCTGAGTCCCGGGGCCAAACAACCACAGCCTCCGCGCTCAATTCGCGCAGGGCTGGCAACTCGTTTTCACTAGCGTCTTCCCAAACACGCAAAACGCGCAGACCCGCCACCGAAACTTCCCGGCCGCCCCGGCGCCGATAGCCACGGCTCGTGTCGACCTCCATTTCCAGCCGCGGCCGGTGAGCAGCGTCATGCAATACCAGGACGCCGCGGTCATTGCGCACCAGCAACAGGTTCAATGGTTGTTCAAGGAGCGCGAGTCGAAAGCGCTTCGTGAGCGGCGAGAAATCGTATTGGTCAAACAGCTCCCGCAGCGTGCCGGCCGTGGTTCGCAGAAAAATGAAGTCCGGCGCGGCACGTCGGGCATCACTGAGTGAAATGACGCCCGGGCGCGGCGGGCCGCCAACCGCGTCAAGCGTCAGGCCCTTGAGCTGCGTGTCCGCACGCAACGCGCGCTGCCAGGTGTCGCATTCCTCTGGCGTCAGTAAATCGAGAGGCTGCAAAAGAAAGCGAAGACGCTCCTGAGCAATGGAGTGGCTGAATGCTTCGCAGGACGTCAATAGTGTTGCGTCCGGCTCCGTGGCCGCTTTACCGACACCCAATGGCCGGTCCAGGAACAGGGCCATCCCCAGTTCGCGCAATTCGTCAGGATGGCCGAAGTCGGCGATGCTCTGCCGCAGCACAGCGTTTGCGTTCGGCGTCGACAGGCTCGTCAATGGATTGCCGACAAAAAGGAGTTTCGTTCGGCTCATTGGCTGGGTGAGCTGTTCTTCCGGCACACGCGGGTGGCTCACTGGCAGCACGCGCATGTTCTCACCCGGTGAAGTCGGCTGATCGGGCACGGCGTGATTTTCATAGCGCCGTCGCAGTAGATAACCCTGACGCAGGGCACGCCGGCGCCGGCGTTTGATGCTGCGCACCGGGTCGCTATCGACTGGTTGGTCGAGGAACAGGCTCGGTTGCTTGTCGCAACGAGCCAGGTAGTCCTTCAGGACTTCGTCCAGAAGAAGTGCATCCGGGTAGTTCGCCCCGCGGTGGTGAAACGTGACAAGGTCGTATGCGGTAAGGTGCCGCACGTTCTGACGAATGAGGTAACTCAGGAAATCGGTCGCCGTCGCTGCGCTCCAAACGCCGCGCGCTTCAAGTGCATTAACGAAGCAAAGGGTGTTGGCCACGAGGTCCGTGTATGGCGAAAGGGAGACGTCATTGAAAACGGACCGCAGAAGCAATGCGAGGCCTTTTTCGGGGCTCATCTTCCCTTGGCCGAGTGCAGAAAACCGCTCCACGAAATGGCCCGCGGCTGCGTGCATCTCCTCGAACGGCACCGCATGCAGGAACACCTCAAGCAGACGGCTCCGTTCGGGCAACGTCGTTTCCTCGGTCAACATCTTGTCAACCAATTCACGGTATGTGCGCAAATGGCCGTCGGCGGCACTATCAGGCGACCGATAGCAGTAAAAGAGTTGACCAAATGAGAATTGTGGCAGAGGTGTCTCGACCGATGCCAGCGGCAACCGGCTGGTGCCGACCACCGCATAAAACAACTCGCATATCAATTCGTCGCGCAATTCACCGACGGTGTTGAACTGGCTCAAATCCACCGTGCCGACCAATTCGCGTACCCACTTTCGCACCTCGCGGCTGAGGTAGACGTTGCCGCCGGCATCGTAGCCTTCCCAAACGAAGCTTTCGATGCCGCGGACGACGTGCACACGAGTCCTGGATTGGTCAAGCTTCAGCGACAGAAGGGGCTCCATTGCGCGCCCGCCAAGCGTGCATTGAAAGAGGTTCCAGGACTCGAAGGTTTGTTTTTCGCGCGTGTGGGCCGGGTCGAGCAATCGTCCGTGGAAGATTTCCCAAGTAATCTCCTCATTCTCCCGGAAGCAAGCTACCTCGAGCGCCGGGGCGACGTAGAAGTTCGCAGGCGCGAAGACTTCGTCCAGCAAGGCGCGCAGACCGTCGCCCGCCGAAACCGGCAAATGGCCAGCACTGCAAATGGCGGCTGCAGGGCGAAAACGCGGCAAGGACCTACTCCATCGCTTGGTGATAGATGGTTCGCGCTGACATTGTAGGGCGCTGCCGCCTGCATTTCCGATGGGGGGGCAGTCTGCTATGATTTCCCCCATAGGGATCCCCTCGCCAGCGCGAGGGCGCACCGACACCCATGAGGAGACCTTCCATGAAGCGATTGTTCCTCGCCCTGTTTTGCGTGGCCCTGCTTGCCGGTAGCGCCTGCGCCGCCGACAAGAATCCCATCGTCGTCGTCGAGACTTCGATGGGCAGTTTCAAGATGGAGCTTTACCCGGACAAGGCTCCGAAGACCGTCAAGAACTTTCTCGGCTACGTGGATGACAAGTTCTACGATGGCACTGTGTTTCATCGCGTCATTCCGACGTTCATGGTTCAGGGCGGCGGCTTTGAGCCCGGCATGAAGGAAAAGAAAACCAAGGAAGCAATCCAGAACGAATCGGACAACGGCCTTTCCAACACGCGCGGGTCCGTGGCCATGGCCCGTACCAACGAACCTAACAGCGCCACCGCTCAGTTCTACGTCAACGTCAAGGACAATGACTTCCTCGATCGCGCCAAGTCCCGCGATAAGGTCGGTTATTGTGTCTTCGGGAAAGTCATCGAAGGCATGGAGGTGGTCGACAAGATCAAGGACGTCAAAACTGGGGCAAACGACGTTCCCAATGATGACGTGGTCATCAAGTCGATTCGCCGCGTCGAGAGCAAGTAACAAGCGCATGTGGCCGCCAACTCGTAGCCGTAAATGGCACCAGCGGGCGGCCACCCTCCTCTCCTGCAGCATCTCTCACCTAATTGGAGCACAACACATGGCAGCAACCGTCGTGGTCATGGACACGTCGCTCGGCTCGGTAACGATCGAGTTGGAAGACGAAAAGGCGCCGGGGACGGTGGCCAATTTCCTTGCCTATGTGGACGACAAGTTTTTCGACGGCACCATTTTCCATCGCGTCATTTCGGATTTCATGGTCCAGGGTGGCGGCTTTGCCACGGGGCTGCGGCAGAAGCCGACCAAGGCCAACATCAAAAACGAGTCGGCCAACGGTTTGTCGAACAAGCGCGGCACGCTCGCCATGGCGCGGACGTCGGCCCCCGACAGCGCCTCGGCCCAGTTCTTCATCAACGTCAAAGACAACGATTTCCTCGACCGTGCCAAGGCCGCCGACAAGGTCGGCTACTGCGTCTTCGCTAAAGTCACCAGCGGCATGGACGTGGTCGACAAGATCAAGGCGGTCAAGACTGGCAGCCGCG
>Ga0206872_10070_pt2 | contig 30387 bp, 8 predicted proteins | sample Alteio_BWOrgCont_34_FD_152906 | JGI IMG/M metagenome (GOLD analysis project Ga0206872, IMG submission 152906) | Enriched cells from forest soil in Barre Woods Harvard Forest LTER site, Petersham, Massachusetts, United States -... | ecosystem: Environmental > Terrestrial > Soil > Temperate forest >... | reverse complement strand
ATCAGCTCAGTTAACGCAGCAACCATCGGAAGCATGCCGGTAACTTCGATAGATCAGGCCATGCAAGGTCGTGCGGCGGGTGTTCAGGTAACCAATAATGATGGTTCTCCCGGCGGCAATATTACTGTGTTGATCAGGGGCACCGGCAGTCTCGCGACAAATGGTAACATTCCTTTATATGTAGTTGACGGCTTTCCTATAGATGCAGGGGGGATTAACAACATTAACCCCAGTGACATTGCCACCATTGATATATTGAAAGATGCATCGGCAACAGCAATTTACGGTATCAGGGCAGCGAATGGTGTGGTACTGATAACCACCAAAAGAGGCACAAAGAGCGGCACACAGGTTTCTGCAAATGCATACACGCAGTTTCAAGCCAAACCTAAAGAATACTCGGTACTGAATGCCGACCAATTTGCTACATTGGCCAATGCACAGGCTGCGATTCCGGGCAGCGATTTTGCGACATTTTCGGGATGGGCCGATCCTGCATCGCTCCACAATATCGACTGGCAAAATGCGGTATATGGCAACGGTGAAACCCAGAACTACGATGTAGCTATACGCGGCGGCAGCGATAAAATTCAGGCGGCAGCCTCCCTGGCTTACTACAATCAGGATGGAATTGTGTTAGACTCTTATTTTCACAGGGCTACGGTTAACGCCAGTTTGGATGCCGAACCTACCAAATGGCTGAAATCATCAACAAACGTTAAGTATACTTATCAGCAGGGTAACAACCCGTTTGGTACCGGCAGCTTAGTTCAATTAACTGAATTGCCTCCAACGCTTGACGGCGGCAACAAGCTCACCAATCAGGTAAAGGATGCTCAGGGTAATTATGGCTTTTTTAACCCGATTTACACCGACGTATTGAGTTATAACAACCCGGTTTACTCTATTGAGACCAACCGGAATTATCCCAGCAATAATTTCGTGCTGGCCAATACATCCCTGGAAGTTACGCTCCTGCCCGGACTTAAGATCAAAACAAACGGAGGCGTAAATGCGAGTTTTTCCTCGGACATTTACGACCAGCCTGCTGATCTGCGTGAAAATCAGCAGTATGGCGGAAGCGCCAGAATTGGTACTGGTTTCTATAGCCAGAACATTTCCCAAACCGTTGACTGGCTGTTAGAGAACACGCTGTCATACGACAAGACTTTTGGAAAACATACCATAAATTTTGTCGGTGGTTTCTCGGGGCAGAAGACCATCTGGAACGGTATGGGTGGGTCGGGTATTCCCCCAAATAACACCATACAGGATTTATCCCAGGTAACAACCCTGGAGTTGAATGCAAATAATCCCCCGGGTTCCGATACCGGTAATGGCCAGAACATCACCACGCTGGCATCGGAATTTGCAAGGCTAACCTATACATTTGACAACCGGTACATTATTACAGGAACGGTAAGAAGAGACGGATCATCCAAATTTGACACTCAAAATCAATATGGCACATTCCCTTCAGGCGCGTTCGCCTGGAAAGCGAAACAGGAATCCTTTTTGAAGAATGTTGGCTGGCTATACGATTTAAAATTAAGGGCCAGCTATGGGGAAACCGGTAACCAGGGCGCTATAAACCCCTTCCAATACCAGGCCTTATTTGTGGGAAACCGTCCGGCATCATTTAATCCGGGAGGGATTGGGACGAACGGCGATAACCTTGGTTATCCCTTCGATAAGATATACCAAAATGGTTATGCAGCTGAGCAGCCGGCAAACGCCGGCCTGAAATGGGAAACCGACACACAGGCTGATGGAGGCATAGATATTTCGTTTTTAAACGGCGACCTCAATGTAACTGCGGATTATTACGACAGGAAATCAAAAAATTTCTTGTTAAACCTCGAGGTTCCGGCGCAAACCGGTTTTCAATATTTAACTGAAAATGTGGGCAGCATGGACAATAAGGGTTTTGAGCTGTCAGTAGATTACCACCATAACATCAATAAAGACCTAAGATTCGGCGCCGTGCTTACTTTTTCAACTCTCGACAATAAACTTACCAGCATAATTTCGGGAACAAACGAGGTGTCGAATTTTGGCGGCCTCACCCTGAATGGCCACGGCTGGAACCCTTTTTCTGAAACTTTTATAGGGCAGCCGGTAGGTGAGTTTTGGGGATATAAATCCCTTGGCATATTCCAAAACCAGGCACAGATCGACGCATTAAATGCAAACGCAGTAGCGCATGGCTACCCTTATTACTATAGCAGCGTTACCGCGCCGGGCGACCGTTACTTTGCAGACGTAAACCACATTGGGGCAGTAACCGCGGCCGACGAAACTGCGCTTGGTAGCCCGATCCCTAAATTTTACGGGGGCTTAAACCTCACAGCATCTTACAAAGCCTGGGATTTTATCGCTTACTTTTATGGTGTTTACGGGAACAAAATATTCAACTACGAGGAAGACCAGCTCGAAACGTTCCAGAACCAGGGTTTTGTCGGCATTCAGAATATCAGCGAGCAATACTACCTAAACGCCTGGACGCCTCAAAACCACTCAAATACTTACGCCGCTATTACTACCAATGACAATGTTAGCCTCAACAGTGTGGCTTCAAGCGCTTACGTTCAAAACGGCAGTTTCCTGAAATTGAAAAACTTTACCGTGGGTTATACCGTACCACAGGACTTTGTGAAGAAGATAGGCGTATCAAAAATAAGGTTCTATGTATCGTCCCAAAACCTGTTTACGATTACAAGCTACAAAGGGCTTGATCCGGAAGTGGGCATGCAGGGCGGCAATGCGACTCAAAACGGCATAGATAACGGTATCTATCCTTCGTCCAGGTTTTACACTGTAGGTATACAAGCAACGTTTTAATGATAAATTATAAATATTAAAGATATGAAAGTCAACAGATTAAAAGTTATTGTTATAACGCTGGCCGCGGCGTTGCTGATACCCCTCAGCTGTAAAAAGGGCTTTTTGAACCAAACCAACACTTTTGGGGCCACTGCCTCTGCTACTTTTACCACTTCGGCCAGCGTAATAGCGTTGGTAAACGCCATTTATGATAGTTACCAGAACAGTAACCTCCTTAAGAAGGGGTTATGGTACTATGCTGATTATCTTCCGCATGACTGGTTTAACAACGGAGCTGATATTGCATGGAATAATTACACGTATTCGGGTACGTTTGATGCACTTCCTGATTTTTGGGATAACCTGTATATTGGTATTTCCAGGGTAAATGTTGCACTTCCTATTATTAAAACTGCAATTGCCAATGGTGTTGTTACGCCCGCTTTGGGCAACCGTTTAACAGGCGAGGCGCTTTTTCTGCGGGGAACGATGTATTATTACCTCACCGGCACTTTTGGCGGCGTACCCCTGGAATTGAACCAAACAACCAACGGTTTAACCCCTCGCAGCACCCAACTGCAGTGTTTTCAACAGGTAGTGAGTGATATGCAGGCTGCGGAAGGCTTACTGGTGTCAAAAACTCAGCTGGCAGCCACTGATCTGGGCAGAGCCACCACAGGCGCCGCCTATGCTTATGAAGGTTCGGCACAAATGTGGTTAGCTGCGAGTGACCCGGGAAATGCTAGCGCACATTATACTGCGGCATTAAAAGCTTTCAATAATCAGGAATTTAATAACTATTCGCTGATAACACCGTACGTAAACGTGGGCGAATTTAACAACCAGAATAATTCCGAGTCGCTTTTCGAAATACAGTTTGATCTTACCGGCAGCAACCAGAGCTGGGGCGACAGCTGGCAGCCACCCGGCGGCGAATTAGGGTGGATAGACAGTTTCAGCTGGCCTTCGGAAATAACAGGCGAGGGTTACGATTACGGAAGTCCGGCGCTTTATTATTCCTATCAAGCCGGCGATACAAGGAAATTGGCTACAATAATAGGCCCGGGCGACCCCAATATAAGCCCGGGGATTATTAGTTCCCAGTGGCACGGCATACAAGGTTATCCGAACGTAGTAGGGGCTCAGGCAACAGCAAACACACCGCTTTCTTCGGTTACAACCGCGCTTGATCCGAAGCACCACGCTGACTCCATCAATATTATACAAAATCGTATAAGATACACAGACGGTACCGGCTCTCCTACTGCTGACCAAAACACAAGCAATCCCATCAACACAAACGGAACACTTGCCAACCCCTGGTACGGAACCGACGGTACGCCACGTTCAGGGTTTGTTTGCTCAAAAAAATGGAGAGACCCAACCCTTACAGGGGGATCAGGTCCGGGAGCGCTCTTTGGCAGTCAGGACCAGGTGCTAATGCGCTATGCCGAAGTTCTGCTTTCGAAGGCCGAATGCGAGATTCGCCTTGGGATGACAGCACAAGGTTTGGTCGATTTGAATAGAGTACGGAGCAGGGCGTTCAACGGAACCCCTCCGGCTATATGGCAGGACGGCAATTTGCCGCAGGCAGATGGAAACGGCAAGCCCATTCCGGCCCCAGTTATTACCGATCCGTTGCAAATGGTATTCAGCGAATACAGGCATGAGCTTACCGGCGAATATTCCTTGATGTACCTGTTGCGCAGGGCGGGTATTGATGCAGCAACCAACGTAGCTTACGACCGGGAATTGCTTCACCTTTGGAACACAGGGCCGGCCAGCCAGTATCCTTATGGTTCGCGCCCCAATTCGTTTATCATTTTTCCGTATGGCCCGACACACAACCCTCCTAATGCTATTTTCAACGATTTGTCTGGCAATCAGGGTGTTACCTATAACGATTTACCACAGGGGAGAGACCTATTGCCGCTCCCGGTGTCAGAGATAGCGCTTAATCCGAACTTAAAACAGAACCCCGGTTACTAAACATAAGGGTTTTATAATAAAAAAAGCCGCCTCATTTGAGGCGGCTTTTTTATGCAGCAAACTTTTTAATGTCCGCGATAATTGATAATTATCTATCGGAACAAGAGTCAGGATATTAGAGCCAGGAATCAAGATAAAAGACAAAAATCAGCTCAATGCCGATCCAGACCACAATACTTTTGCTGAAATATTGTATTTCTGCAGGCTATTTGCTCCCAAAACCATTTTCCTGACTCTTGGTTCTTGACTCTTGGTTCTTGACTCTTGACTCTTGACTCTTGACTCTTGTGTTTGCATTATTTACTAAACATCACTAATATCTTTTTTGTCTCCTGCGGATAGATCGCTATACGATGAGTGCGTACAAGTATGTCGGCACTAAACGTTGAATCCATATTAGCGGATATTATAGCCCTTGTGGCTATAGCAGGCATGTGACATTGTATGCATTTTGACCTGATGAGCTGTGCATTTAACTCATTTGCTATTTTACAGTAGTTATGATTAACGGTGCTATGGCAACCAAGGCATTTTTGCGTAAATAAAGCGATGTTGCCCCTTTGATTTTGATGAGTATCATGACAGGTTGCACAGTCCATTTTGCTATTTACAAAACATTTGCTGCTTTCAAGCAACTGTACCTGGTTGCCATGCACATCAAGATGGCCGGTATCATTGGCATGTACAAAATCCCGCAGCTTATAGTTAGCGAGGGTGTCGCCGGGCCTGAAGCCGAAAGTTGATCTGAGCATTTCGCTTTTATTGCCTGAGTGGCATACTGCGCACATGTCCATCCTGCGCGCTCGTGGTAAGGAGGTGACGCTGGTTATAAACTTTGCTGTTTTTACTCCGGGATTATTAGTTTGGAAATCTACGTGTTGGGCGCCGGGGCCATGGCACCGTTCGCAGTCCACGCTGTACACTAATGTGCTTTTATCAAATTGTTCGCCACCATTCAATTGTTGTGGTTTATCGGGCTGGTCCCCGATATAAGAGGCATGACATTCCAGGCAACGCGAAGTAATTATACGCTTAAAGTCAACCCCACCTGGCGCGTATCCTGGGCTCATTAACCATTTATGTTGTTTTGTATAATACGAAATGGGTAGCTGATTAAGCCCATCGCCCTTCCATGACAAATAGCTTTCGCCTTTGATGCCTCCTAAAACAATATCAAAACGATGCCTTTCTATAAATTTGCCATTTAAATAATAGGTTTGAAACATAGCGTTGCCCCGTTTTTCCATAACTATTTTTTGCGATGCACTAATATTAAATACATTAAAGTTTTTTGAAAAACTGCCGTGGACGGTGCTGCCGGAGGCCGGAAGAGCAGCCACATAATGGGCCGTGTGAAGAGACGAATTATAAATATTACTATGGCATTTTGCGCATGAAGCCGATCCGGCATACGAGTACCCGCGCGGATCGGCGGGCGCATCGCTTTTGAATTTTAAATAAACTATAACCAATAAAACTGATAAAATAATTGAAACGACAGCGATTTTTCTCATTGAGATAGTAGGAATTTATAAAAAAACTATGGCCTGTAAAATATTCATTTACTATCACAATATGCGGGTTTTGATGTCGCTGCAAGTAAATACGATAAAGCTGACTGTTCCATTAAAAGCTAAAATCTGTACCCGCCCTATAAGTCCAAACTCCTTCCTTATCCACTTCATAAAACTTTATAGTCCTGTCTTTTAACACTCCTATTACGCCGTTGTTAAGAAAGAGCAGATCATCAACGCCACCCGGACTAACAAAATTTCTGCCTGCAACATATATCCAGGTCCCCAGCCCGTTTAGCGAATAGAATTTTACGGTTTTGCCGTCCCTTATCCCTATGTAATTAACAATAGGGCTAAAAGCGCCGCCAATATCGCCGCGACTTACAAAATCTTTTGTGGTACTCCTGGTCCAGGTACCATCTTTATGCGTGTCATAAAATCTGATGGTGCGCCCGCTTCTGACACCTATCGAATTACCGAAAAAATAAAAAACGCCGTCAACGTCATCGGGGCTTGTAAAATCCTTACCGGCGCTATAGTACCAGCCGCCTTGTTTATTTGTTTCGTAAAACTTTATTGTTCTGCCGTTGCGAACCCCTATGTACGGGCCAACAAAATGAAATACATCGTCAAAGCTCCCGGGACCGGTAAAATCTTTACCAGGGCTGTATGCCCAGGTTTTTTGGTTTGATGTTTCATAAAATTTTACAGTGCTGCCCTCCCGAATTCCAATAAACCTGTAATTAACGTAAAACACCTGTGTTTTTGAGGTTTTTTTACATTGTGATAAAAACATCGCAAGGATGATCAATAAAAAAAAAGTAGCAGCTTTTCTCATTTATAATTAGGGTTTAAAAAATTGTTTTCTATAGCTTTTTCAAATAAGCTTTTTACACGAGACGCCCTTACCTGAGCTACTGGTTTATTCACATAAAAATAGTAAAAAAATCAATCAGCATTTAATAAAATCCGCGTTTTTGCAACTCAAAAAGCCCTTTTTTTTACGATTCGGTTCAACAAAAAAAACAAAAAGGAACAGCTTGTAATACTGTATTCATATCTTATTGATATACAATATATTGAAAATATTTTTCACCCGGTTTTCGCATGTTAAATCGAATAAAAAAATGGCAATATACCGCCTAAAATAATATATTAGTAGTTCAAACTTCGAATATTGATAATTATGAATAATTTAAACCGGGTAGTTTTCCTGTTGATTGCGTTAGGCTTTTTTTCCTGTAAAAAACCAACCCTTTTTGAACAAGTTTCGTCGTCACATTCGGGCATTCATTTTAATAATAAAATAACAGAAAGCGACTCAATAAATCCCCTTGATATAGTAAACATTTATAACGGCGGAGGGGTAGGCATCGGCGATTTTAATAACGATGGCCTGCCTGACATCTACTTTACAGGCAACATGGTTTCAAATCGCTTGTACCTTAACCGGGGCAACTATAAGTTTGAAGACATTACGGACAAAGCAGGTGTCGGCGGCATGGGCCGGTGGGGAAGGGGGGTGTCGATAATTGATATCAATAACGACGGCCTGATGGATATTTACGTTTGCAACACTATCTATAAAGACTCCGCACGCCGGCGTAACTTGCTGTATATTAACCAGGGTGTTGATAAGGATGGGATACCTCATTTTAAAGAAATGGCCAAGGAGTACGGTCTGGACATAAATATCCAGTCGACCATGGCGACTTTTTTCGACTATGATAACGATGGCAACCTTGATATGTACCTCACCGATAACGAAGCAAGCGAAAGCTACTACCCCAACTTGTTTGGCCACGCAGCCGCCAGCGGCCCGCAACCGAGTATGGGCAGGCTATACCATAACGAGTGGGATGCCAGGTTAAAACACCCGGTTTTTAGGGATGTTTCGGCTAAGGCGGGGATTAACATCCAGGGTTTGGGACATGCGGCAACCATCGTTGACATCAACCGCGACGGGTGGAAAGACATATATGTTTCCAATGATTTTTTATCCCCCAATATACTTTATATAAACAATGGCGACGGCACTTTCACCGACAAATCAAAAGAGTATTTTAAGCATACTTCATACAATGCCATGGGGCAGGATATTGTTGATATTAATAACGATGGTTTGGCCGACGTTTTCGAGCTCGACATGAACCCGGAGGATAATTATCGAAAAAAAATGATGATGGGTCCTAACGTTTATCAAAACGTGCAAAAGTTTGATTTGTACGGGATTCAGTATCAATATGTTAGAAACACGCTGCAAATAAACCAGGGCCCCAGGGTTTTGCAAAACGATGCCATTGGAAGCCCTGCGTTCAGCGAAATTGCCTTTATGGCTGGGGTTGCGCAAACAGACTGGAGCTGGACGCCCTTGATCACCGATTTTAATAATGACGGATACCGGGACGTTATTATCACAAACGGATTTCCGAAAGATGTAACCGACCATGATTTTATGACTTACCGCCAAAACGCTTTTGCAGTAGGCTCAAAACAAAAAGTGCTGGAGCAGATACCTTCGGTGAAGATACATAACTATGCATACCGGAACAAAGGAGACCTTACCTTTGAAGATGAAACCGAAAATTGGGGTTTGGCGCTGCCAACTTTTTCGAACGGGGCTGCATATGCCGACCTTAACAACGATGGCGTTATGGACCTGGTTATTAATAATATCAATGATGAGGCACTGATTTACAGGAACACCGCGCGCGAAAAAGACTCGGCAAACACCCACTATATCCAGATAAAATTTAAGGGAGATGGTCATAACCTCAACGGTATTGGCGCCTGGGCAGATATTTATTATAACAATAATAAACACCAGGTTGCTGAAAATAACCCATATAGAGGTTATTTATCGACAGACCAAAATATAGCCCATTTTGGCTTGGGCAAGGTCCGCTTATTGGACTCGGTGGTTATACGCTGGCCCAACGGGAAAAAGCAAGTACTGCCACAAGTTAAAGCTAACCAGGTACTTACTGTTAATATTGCTAATGCAAAAGAACCTTACTCATGGGCGCGGCCAAAAGTAGCTGATGGGACAATATTTACCGAGGTGACCGACGAAAAAAATATTGAGTATATTCATCACGAATATGATTTTGCTGATTTTAATATTCAGAAACTAATACCGCACAAGCTTTCAGACTATAGCCCGGCGCTTGCAGTTGGCGATGTAGACGGCAATGGGCTGGACGACATTGTAATTGGCGGCAGTACACGGCTGCCGGCTCAAATATTATTGCAGCAGGCCGATGGTAAGTTTATCCAACGGGACCTGGTGCCAAATGACAACAGCTATAAAGGCAACAACAAGGATGAAGGGATATTACTTTTTGATGCGAATGGAGATGGTAAATTAGACATCTATATTTCGAGCGGCGGCTACAGGAATAAGTCGGGGGATACATCGTACCAGGATAGGTTGTACATAAACGACGGAAAGGGAAATTTTACTTTAGCAAAAAATGCACTCCCAATAAACCACACCAGCAAATTATGTGTGAGGGCGTTCGACTATAACAGGGATGGCAAGCTTGATCTTTTTATATCAGGAAGAGTTGATCCCTGGAACTATCCAAAGCCTGTTTCGAGCTTTATATTGCGGAACGACAGTAAAAATGGCGTGGTTAAATTTACAGATGTTACAAATGAAGTAGCGCCAGATTTAAAGAATATCGGCATGGTTTGCGATGCGCTTTTTACCGACTATGATAACGATGGCTGGCCCGACTTGATTTTGACGGGCGAATGGATGCCGGTAACGTTCCTGAAAAATGATCATGGCGTCTTCAAAAATGTTACAAAAACGTCAGGCATTGCCGATAAGACAGGCTGGTGGAACAGCATTGTGGCCGGTGATTTCAGGCATACCGGCAGAATGGACTATATTGTAGGGAACGTTGGCCTGAATACCTTATATAAGGCGAGCGACCAATACCCTGTTTATATAACTGCAAAGGATTTTGATAAAACCGGCACATTTAATGCTATTCCATCCATTTTTCTACCCGATCAAAACGGCGTAAAAAAGGAATTCCCGGCGGTTGGGCGGGACGACATGCTCAAGGAGCTGATCAGCGTGAAGAAAAGGTTTACCAATTACAAGTCATACGCCGTTGCCACAATGGATGATATTTTAACGCCTGAACAAAGACAGGGAGCGTTAAGATTGAAATCCAACATGTCGGAATCCTGTTATTTGCGTAATGACGGGAATGGTAAATTCGCCCTTATACCTTTACCTAACCAGGCGCAAATATCTGCAATAAATGGCATGGTAGTGGACGACTTCGACGGCGATGGCAACCTGGATGTGGTTATAAACGGAAACGATTACGGGACAGAAGTGGGCACCGGAAGATACGATGCATTTAACGGTTTAATGCTCAAAGGCGATGGGAAGGGAAATTTTTACCCGCAAAGCATACTGCAGAGTGGTATTTATATCCCGGGAGACGGTAAAGCGCTTGTTAAACTGCAGGATAATGCAGGCAATTATATGCTTGCTGCAAGTCAAAATCAAGGTCCGTTAAAGGTGTTTAAATTAAAACGAAAAGTAAACAATATTAAACTGCTGCCCACAGACGAAAGTGCGGTAATCACCTATAAAAACGGCATAAAACAAAAGCAGGAATTTTATTACGGATCTTCGTTTCTATCACAGTCCGCCAGATTTTTGACGGTGGGTTTGGATGTAAAATCTGTAGAAATAACCGGTGGCAACGGACAAAAGCGGGTGTTAAATTTTGATCAAAAGTAGGATATACCTCAATTGTGAGCTGCCATTAATTTTACAATAAACTCCTCCCATCCATTATTGCTGGCCATAAGCTCCGCAAAAGTAGGTGCATAAGGATAATCGGGCATTACACCCCGGTTGGGGTCATGGTTGCCTGTTGTCGCAAAATCACAATAGTTGATCGATGTATGCGTAGTTATTCCCGAGTTTGGCAAGGTCATATTGATGCCAACGCTGCTGCCGCCACCAAAGTAAGTGCCGCCGGTTTCTTCGCCGACAAATATGCCAAGGTGGTTGCTTTGCGCTACTGCTGCAAAGGTTGAGGCCGCAGACGCGGTGCGGCCGCTGATATAAAAATAAAGTTTGCCCGTGAAACGGTCGGCTTTAGGCTGGCATATGGGCAGCTCGCCCTGGGTTTCTTCCTTCACATAATACTTGCCGGCCTTTTCAGGATAAAGATATTTGTCTTTGTGCTCCAGTACATCGGCAGGCAGACCGGCGTGGTTCAAGTAAACAGTATCATCGGTGATCAGGTACTCATCATTTATAAAATGCTTCGGTTCGCTGATCAGGTAGCTGAATAATTCGGCGGCATTAGCTTCGTCGCCGCCAGGGTTGTTGGCCAGGTTAATGATGAGATTGGGGATTTTATCCTTTTTAAGCTCCTCAAAAAAACCGGCAAACTTCTCGGCCATTCTCTTTTGGTCCTTTATTAAGCCGTTGCCAAAACCGTCAAGCGTCATAACGGCATATTGTTTATTGGGGGCGATCCTGAGCCGCCATGGATTTGCGCCTTCCTGTTGACCGGCCTTATCGGCCTTGATGACCCTTTTATTGACTGGATTTTTTAGCGCATTCATGCCGCTCCCCTTAAGCTTCAGCGAATCCCGCCAGACCCTTTTTTTGATTTTTCCATCCGGAGATTTGAACACAATATCAAAACTATCCGGCCGGCCGATAAACATGGCGTACCAGTAATTAAAATTCATAGCGGTCGACAGAAAATCTTCCTTGTTGGTGGTCATATTCCCTTCTGTCGGCACATATTGAAATAATGCGTGCTCCAGGCTGTCCACGTTTTGATGATTGATAAAGCATACCTCATCCCCCAAATGAATACTGGTATCTTTTGTACGGTTAACAACCACATAGGCCTTATCGTGGTTAAACTTAATTACCAGCGGGATCACTTTCCAGTCCAGTAAATGTTGCATAAATTGCTGATGCGGATACGGCTCGCATGAAGTATGTTCACATTTCACATCGGTGATAAGCGTTGCGATTACCTGGTAGAACCTATAAAAGGACATCGGTTGATTTAACAAGGCCTGCAGGCTGTCCATTTTGTGCTGCATCACCGGTTTATCCGTGTGTTTATACAATCCGGGATGCGTGTTTTCAAGCGTATGGCGCAACTGATCAAAATCCTGCTGCATTTGTGCCGGCGTAAAAACCCGGTTGTCATAGGCGTCCTGTGCGTTAGCCCGTACAAACGGGAAGCACCATACAAAAGCAAGTAAAAGTAAACGGAAACGTGCCATCTTTTTTTTCAGCAAAAATCCGGCGTGTTGATCGCAACGCCAAGCCTGGCAATAGTCAAAGCATGGTTTTGATTGTTATTTGCTGTGCGGTCTGTTTAAAATCCCTTGGCGACATCCCCATTACCTGTTTAAAGGCTCGCTGAAAGGTAGGTTGCGAACTGAAGCCGCAATCAGAGGCAATACCCATAATGGTGAGATGATCGTTTTCAGGCTTTTGGTATCGTTCAACAAAGGCGGCCACACGATATCGGTTTACAAAATCATTAAAACTGAGCTGCAGGTGCTGGTTCAGCACAGCCGATAAAGTTTTTACAGGAATGCCCGTATGCTGTGAAAGCCGGTTCAGATCGAGGCTGCTATCCAGATAAAGCAGGTCTGTCTCCATTGCCTTTTGTAAAGAAGCTGTTGTTTTTTCCACTATATCAGTACGCAGCATGGATGATCGTTCTGTCTTGTCCGGTGCCGCACGTTGCCTTTGCAGGTAACCCTTAAAGCCCAGCCAGTAGATAAGTACTGCCAGGGGAACATAGATAGGATACCAATAGAAAATCCTGACCATCTTACCCGTATAGGCCGGCAGAACGTAAGGAAGCAAATAGCAAAGGGATATAAACTGAAACGCAATAAAGGCCGCCTGCAGCTGCCGCAGCCATTTTACCGGCCCTGCTGCCGCAGTTTGTCCGTTTAGTTTGCGGTATTGCCGGAGACGGTATATAGATAAGGCGAGATATACAGAAATTGACAGCCATCGCGGGATGTCGGCATAAATATTATAAGTGTCGATAAAATAACCCACGGGGCCCGGACGATTGGCAGCCAAGCCCGTTAGGACTCCAAGGATAAAACCAATGCAGGTTATGCTGGGAACCAGGTCGACCAATATTGGCGCAAAATGCAGGCGTTGTTTTTTCCCAAGCTTAAATTCAGTATCAAGCAGCGACTGTTGGTAAAAGTACAATATAGGGCCGACCGGCATAATGATCACCATCGGGATCAGGACATCCAACGTTTGAAATAATCCAGACTGAAACCAGGCTTGCCGGTTCAGCCAGACATTGATGCTGGCGAGGGTGAGCAAAAATATGAGCATGCCGAGCAGCCTGTCGGCTTGCCGGCGGTTGCGTGAAAAAAACAGCAGGCAACTGATGATAAAGCCCTGGAGCGCACCAAACAGGATAATCGTATTCAAAATACCGGATATCAACACATCAAAGTTAGATGACGCTAATTTACGAGCGAACGGGCTGAATTGCCCCATCAAATTGAAAAAACAGGCTCAATCGAAAATGAAAAATGACAGTCCGAAAAAATGTTGATTTTTTAGATGACATAATCAAATCTATACTATGTATGGGTATATGAAACATTCAATATCAACACTTTAACTTATTCATCATGAAAATAAGAAAAATATTAAACGCCCGGGTTTGGATTGTTCGACCAACATTTTACTTCGGGTTTTTCAATACATCGTGATTTTGGAAATTACAAATACGCGGCCGAAACAAACCTTCGACCGTTGGCGACCCGGCGGCGCCTGGCTCTCCATATCAAAATTTCAATTAATAAAACAGAAAAAACATAAAAACAAAATCATGAAAAAGACCTTTTATTTTATCGCGATATTAATTTCGCTTTCTTCATTCTCAAAAGCACAGCCATCCGGAACCGGTTTTACCTATAATTTTATCAGGGGCTATTGCATTGGCCTTGGATACGGCATTGGCCAGGAATGGCACAGTTCCCTGGAACAGGGACAGTATTTTACCAAAACATTTACATTTAACCGCGACGTTGAGTATAACATTATAGCACTTTCGGAAGATTTGGACGTATTGGATGTAGATATACAGGTATATACCGATTCGGGCGATATTTATGCCGAAGACACAAGTTCCGATCGGTTTGCCGAAGTAAACTTTACACCTTCGTACACCCGAACCCTCACAATCAAGGTTAAAAACTACAGCTCAAATACACCCAACTATGCCTCAAAAGTGTATTTTTTAATAGCCTACAAGGAGTGATCGGGAGTTATTCTTCGTTGACTTACCAGCTTACAGTTCCTCAAAAATAAAGTATCTTCCCGCAGCTATGAGTCATGTTTCACGCTGCGTAAGCAAAAAACCCTGTGAATCAACGATTTATAGGGTTTTGATGCGATTTGATACTCTTTTTTGTGGTATCTGGAATCGAACCTTTGATGTAATCGACTGATTTATAGTTTAATGCATGTTTCCCAAGGACAGGTTACCGATCAGGTATTGGCTTTTCGCATTCATTTGTTAAGTCAAATATTTAGATATTTATTGATTATTAACCTTGCCATGCGCATTTCCAACTTCACAAATAATTTATTCTAAATTTTCGTTTTCCCTTTTAGGGTAGTTAGTCGCAGCCGGCCGCAGCTGGAAAAATGTTATGACGGCAAACCAATTAAAGATTATAGCTTTTGATACCTTATTCAGCGGCCTGGTTCCTTCACTTATCGTGCGCCGGCAAATCGTTTTATTATAGGTTGCTATCGACATTTGGAAAGAGTGAAATTCACGTTTAGCAAAACCTCCTGGTTTAAGTTCTTAAACGTTCAATGATATCCAATTAATTCTCATCTAACATACCGTGAAAACACGGTAAAAATACCCGTGAAAACACTGTCTTTAATTGAAAAATCTTTTATAGATTTATAAACACAAAACTCATTTATAATCGAAGTAAATCGTAATAAGACAAGGACTTATTCGATTATATGCAAGCATGCTTTTCTACTTTCATATGACTCGGCATTTATGCCACCGTTTGTCATTTATCTGCACTGCAATGTACCTGCCTATTAATCGGTGAAATTAATTGGAACGCGCCAACAGAATTCACCAATTAAAGACTTGAGTTAAAAGACTTGAGTTAAAATACTATATACGAGATCTTCATCAACCTAAATGGAACCATCAAAAGAAAATGCCGGTAATGGCAAGCTGAATAGAACAAACAGGGATAATTCCACCTTTTTGAATAATTCTCAGGATGGTTCGGCCAAAACAAAATCAAATTTAATTCAAATACCCTCTATCACGTTGCCAAAAGGCGGCGGGGCAATGAAGAGTATTGATGAAAAATTTTCGGTAAATGCCGCAAACGGTACCGCTGCCTACAATATTCCCTTGCCACTATCGCCCGGAAGGAACGGCCATACACCGTCTCTGTCATTAGCATATAATTCTGGCAGCGGTAAAGACGTATTTGGCATCGGCTGGGGAATAGATGTGCCGACCATACATCGCCGGACGGAAAAGAAGTTGCCTGAATATAAAGACGCAGAAGAATCTGATGTATTTATTATCGCGGGCGCCGAAGATATGGTCCCTGAATTTAAGCAGGATGAAAAAGGTAATTGGCTTAAGGATGCAGCAGGTAATTTTCTAAGAAATTCAATTACCGAAAACGGCGTCACAATCACTATCTATCGTCCGCGGATCGAGGGTGGCTTTTTACGAATAGAAAAGATAGAAGACAATGGAAATACCTATTGGCGAACCAGGACCAGGGACAATATTGTTTCCATATTTGGTAAAAGCGGTGGGGCAAAATTATTTGATCCGGGAACGGAAGGAAATGACAATACTTTCAAATGGTGTCTTGAATATAGTTATGATGATAAAGGAAATTTTACCCATTATTGTTATAAGAATGAGAATAGTGACAATATATCTGCTGCCCTCTCAGAAAAAAACAGGCTGAACAGCAATGCCAGGTTTGCCAATCTGTACCTCAAAGGAATAAAATATGGCAACGTAAATGCTTTTTATGAAGGGGATACCTTGCCGGTAGATTTTTTATTCGAACTGGTTTTAGACTATGGGGAGCATGACCAGGACAAACCGACTACGCTGCCAGGTACTTTGTGGACAAAACGGAGCGATCCGTTTTCCAATTACAAGGCAGGTTTTGAGATCAGGACATACCGCCTATGCAGGCGCATTTTAATGTTTCATCATTTTAAAAAGGAGTTAGGTTGGGACGATTACCTGGTGCGCTCAATGGAATTTGCATACGATGAGCAGCCCCATATTACTTACCTGGAACAGGTTACACAAACCGGATATATCTGGAACACTGATGGAACATTAAAATCAAAGAAAACGCTGCCGCCACTGGAATTTTCCTATTTCAAACCCGGATTTTCAAGAGAGGTGATTGAAATAATGGCTGGTACCATGCCGAACGCCCCAATTGGCTTAGATGGACGGCAATACCAATGGACAGATTTGTACAGTGAAGGCATTTCGGGTATTTTTTCAGAACAGGGAAATGGATGGTTTTACAAAGAGAACCTTGGGAACGGGTTGTTTGGCACCGCAAAATTAGTAAGCCCAAGGCCGTCATTCTCCGGCTTAAGTGAGGGTACATTGGCTTTGCAGGAACTGGAAGCTGACGGCAGAAAATACCTGGTAAAGACAGATGGCGCTTTAAAAGGATACTTTGCGATTGACGAGGGAAACGAATGGCGATCATTTCATCCTTTTAACAAATATCCTAACATAGACCTTCAAGACCCCAACCTTAAATTTTTAGACCTCGACGGCGACGGCATGGCGGATATGCTGATTTCACAGGCACAGGAATTTATTTGGTATGCCTCAAAAGGTATCAGTGGTTATGATGATTACCATCTTGCTGTACGTGCAGCCAATGATGAACAGGGCCCTCAAATTCTTTTTGCTGATAAAGATGAAAGCATGCTCATCGCGACAGCGGATATGAGTGGCGACGGCCTCGCTGATATTGTAATAATTACGTACGCAGAGGTGGCTTATTATCCGAATTTGGGTTACGGGAAGTTTGGCGCAAAAGTTACTTTTGAAATGAGCGGTTGTTTTGATGCGCCGGCAGCGTTTAATTTGCAAAATATACACTTTTCAGATATAGACGGCTGTGGTACTACTGATATTATTTATACAGGCAGGGACAAAATACAGGTATGGTTTAACCAAAGCGGGAATAGTTTAAGCGATCCTTCTTCTTTTTTTAATCCTTTCCCTGAACTGGACAATCAGTCGAAAATTTCTTTTGTTGACCTATTAGGCAATGGCACCTCCTGCATGGTTTGGTCGTCGGCCTTACCCCATCACAGTTACGCGCCCTTGCGTTATATTGACATGATGGGGGGAAGGAAACCACATATAATGTATGCTCATAAAAATAATTTAGGGAAAGAAGTTACAGTTGAATACAGATCGTCTGTTCAATATTATTTAGACGATAAAAAGGCCGGGCTCAAATGGATCACAAAACTGCCGTTCCCTGTTCAATGTGTAAGCAAAATGATAGTTATTGACCAGGTTTCACAAACTCGTTTTGCCAATGAATATAACTATCATCATGGTTACTATGATGCAATAGAAAGGGAATTCAGGGGTTTTGCCATGGTTGAACAACGCGACACGGAGGATTATGCAACTTTTGTAAAAAATACGCAGCTTTCCGGGGCAGTAAATACGATAGAAGAGGACCTTTATCAGCCTGCTGTTATTACCAAAACATGGTTTCATACCGGGGCCTACCTGCAAAAGCAAAAATTATTTAACCAACTGCAAAGTGAATATTACCCGGAGGCTATTATAAAAAGCGGCCAGCTTATTGATCCTGTCATCATAGGTGCTTTGCAGGATTATATTTTACCTGAAGCCGCATCTCCCCCGGGGCTTACGGCAGATGAATATTTTGAATATTGCCGCTCACTAAAGGGCTTGCCGCTCAGGCAGGAAATATACAGTGACGAAGGCACTGCTGATCAGCAAATGCACCCTTATTCAGTTACGCAGCACAACTATGACGTGAAATTATTGCAGCCCAGGGCACACCAACGATATGCTGTATTTTTGAGTCATGAGAAGGAGACACTGGCATTTAATTTTGAACGGAACCCGCTTGATCCGCGAATTGCCCATTCCATAAACGTGTTAATTGACCCGTATGGAAATGTTACTGAGGCTGCGTCTATTGTTTATGGAAGAATAAATGGAGACCCGCAATTATCTCTTGCTGATTCAGCAAAGCAAATGGCTCAATACGTTACTTATACGCAAAATAACTTTACTGCGCCAATAATCCCAAAATTCACAAGTATTATCGATAGTAACACGGCCTACCGTTTACCGGTTGCCTGCGAAATACAAACATGGGAATTGAATGCGCCCAGGCCAGCGGCTACTTTTTTCATGGCTGATGAGATTGGGAAATGCTTTACCGGGGCCGCAATAAAGTTGTATGAACAGGATACGGTTGTAAACGAGAAGAGAAACTTAGAGCACTCCAGGACTTTGTTTCTAAAAGATGATTTAACAGGTCCTATGGATTTGGGTAGTATGGGCACCTTAGGGCTGCCTTATGAAAACTATATTTTGGCATTCACCCCTGCACTATTGCAAAATATCTACGGGGCAAAGAGTGATGATAGTTCAATGCGGAATGCAGCCTGTTATGTAAGCTCAGAAGGTGATGATAACTACTGGATAAAATCGGGTCAAATTTATTTTTATCCCAACATAAGCGGCACGCCCGGGATAATTGTTATCCCGCCTGCCACAACAGCAGACGTAACCTTTGCACAAAGTAATTTTTATTTGCCGGTAGCTTACCAGGATAATTTCGGCAATCTCACCAAAGTATTATACGACACTAATAAGCTATTTGTAAACCGCAGCATTGATGCATTGCTAAATGAAGCAAATGTTGATGCCTTTAATTATCGGGTGCTTGCACCTTACCTGATGCGCGATGCTAATGGCAACAGGGCCGGTGTCCGCTTTGATGAATTGGGCCTGGTTACGCAAACATTTGTAATGGGGAAAACAGGGGAATTTAAAGGCGATCTGCTCGATACTGCTACTGCCGAATTTTCCGCCCTTGATCAGCCGGGTTCGGTATTGGAATACGATTTCAGCTACTATTCCAGCAATGGCCAACTGCCTTGCCGGGTACATACAAAGGTGCGTGAGCAGCATTACTATAACGAGCTGCAACCGAAAGACCAGCAAGGAGGAGCCGCAGGTTACATTAAAGATTTGTTTAGCGGAACAAACGCCGCTCAGATAGAAACGAATGCAATATGGCAGGAAAGCTATTCGTACAACGACGGTTCCGGCCATGAGGTACTGAAAAAAATACAGGCCGAACCCGGCCTGGCCCCCCAACGCGATGCGCAGGGAAATTTAATACTGGACCCATCCGGAAATGTACAGGAAACGGACACGACACCCGCATTGCGCTGGATTGGAAACGGGAGAACTATTTATAACAACAAAGGGAAGCCTGTAAAGCAATACGAGCCCTATTTTGACAGCACGCCAGGATATAATACTGAAAATGAACTGACCTTGCTGGGTGTTACTTCCGTTTTATATTATGACGCCATTGGCAGGCTTATTAAAACAGTACATCCTAACGATACCTTCTCAAAAGTGAAATTTGATGCCTGGAGGCAAAAAAGCTACGATGAAAATGATACCGTAACCGCCAGTAAATGGTATACCGACAGGATAAATGGCGCTTTGGGACCGGATGAGCAGCAGGCGGCGCAGCAAACGGCCGTTCACTATCATACGCCAACCGTTACTTATCTCGACAGTTTAGCAAGGCCGTTCCTGGTCATTGCACATAATAAAACACAGCGCAGCAACGAAACCGTTACAGAGGAATTTATCGACACCCGCACCGGGCTTGATATTAAAGGCAATGCCCTCAGTATCACAGACGACAGAAAAAATGTGGTGATGGCCTGGAAATACGATATGCTGGGCAACATATGCTATCAGAATAGCATGGATGCCGGGGAGCGGTGGATGCTTGCCGATGTGATGGGCAAACCCTTAAGCTTATGGGACAGCAGGGCCCAAACGTTTAGTTATAGTTATGACGCGCTCCACCGTCCGCAGCGGTTATCGGTAAATGCAAATAGTAGGGATATTTTATTTGAACAATACACTTATGGTGATGACCCATCGGTACAGGACAGCCTGCATAATTTAAAAGGCAAATTATATAAACATTACGATACCGCAGGCCTGGTGACGGTTGCCGCCTATGATTTTAAAGGAAATCCTTTGACAAGCGCAAGGCAATTGCTGGTTCAGTATAACTATGTTGATTTCCCGGGCTGGGACACTAACCCGGTGTTGGATACCGAAATCTTCAGCACCGAAAACAGTTACGATGCTTTAAACAGGCCGGTAGAGATTGTTGCGCCCGATAACAGCATTTTCCTGCCGCAATATAATGAAGCCGGCCTGCTCAGTGGCATGGATGTAATGCTGCAGGGCAGCGCTACCCCAACCCATTTTATAACCAAAATTAACTACGACGCAAAAAGGCAGCGGAAGCAAATATATTACGGCAATAATACCACCACGTGTTACAAATACGATCCGCTTACCTTCCGGCTTACCAGGCTGCTCACCACCGCCAACATGGGCGCCAATATTTTGCAGGACCTTAATTATACGTACGACCCGGTAGGCAATATTACCCGGCAATTTGACAATGCGCAGAAAACTGTTTTTTACGGTGGCCAGCAGGTAAATGCCCAAAGCAATTATATATACGATGCCTTATACCGTTTAGTTGAAGGCAGCGGGCGCGAACATATTGGGCAGGTTACCTATAACGGGAATGACAATTGGAGCGACAATTGGTGCAACCTATCCTTGCAGCCCAACTCGCCCATGCAATTGCGCAATTACGATCAAAAGTATTTTTATGATACCGTGGGCAACATTACCCGGATGCAGCACATTGCCGATGCGGCCTGGACAAGGATCAATCGGTACAGGGGAACCAATAACCAGCTTATTAATACCTCGGTGGGTGGACAAAATTATGATTATGACGCCTATAATGCACACGGCAGCATGCTGAAAATGCCGCAACTGCAGCAGATAGACTGGAACTTTAAAGAGGAGATGCGGCATGTAAACTTAGGCGGCGGCGGCGATGCTTATTATATTTACGACAGCAGCGGCCAACGCATACGAAAGATCATTGAAAAGCCCGGCGGCATAACCGCCGAGCGTATTTACATAGGACCATTTGAAGTATACCGCGAAAGTACAGCCGGGACTATAACGCTTGAGCGCCAAACCCTGCATGTGATGGACGATAAGCAGCGCATAGCCATGGTGGATACGCTAACGCAAGGCAAAGCCAGCCCCCCAACCCAGCTTATACGTTACCAGTACGGCAACCATTTGGGCAGCGCCTGCCTGGAACTGGACGACCAGGCAAAAATAATCTCGTACGAAGAATACCACCCTTACGGCACCTCCGCCTACCGCGCCACAGACGCCAGCAGGCAAGTGCCAGCCAAACGGTACCGCTACACCGGCATGGAGCGCGATGATGAAACGGGGCTAAATTACCACAGCGCCAGGTATTATGTGCCGTGGCTGGGGCGGTGGATGGCGGGGGACCCGAGTGGAATAAAAGATGGAAAAGATATTTATGTTTATTGTCATGACAATCCGGTAATTTATTCTGATCCGAATGGCAAATTTTCTTTGGCACAAAGAGCTGCTTTATGGTTAGATGATAAAATTCAGGCGCAACCGTTTGTAAAGGGAATTGTAGATAATTTAGATAAAAGAGGTGGCGCAATTATCAAAGCACCTGGAGCCATAATCGAAAAATTTAAACAAGGGGGTCCTGATGCAGTAGCAGAAGGGATAATTGAAGGAGTAGGTCATCTAGTGACTGATACCGTAGCCGCAGCCAAAGATGTAGCACAAAATAGTGAAAAAGCATTCGTGGAATGGGATCCAGCAGCACAAGAAAAAGTCGCCAGCAGAAGTCTGGACGTTCTGTTAAATGTAGCTGATTTAGTTTCACTTGCGGATGGTGCCGGCGCTGCAAAAGGTGCCGTAGCTAGCAGTGGAAAAGCCTTGGTGCAAGGGGCGAAAGCCATTAAAACAACAGTAGAAGCCGCAGCTGATACAGTTAGCGCTGGAAGATTAGCACCGGCAATGGGTGCCATTGACACAGCAACTTCAACCGCGGATAGTTTAAAAGCCACTGCTTTAAAAGAGGCAGCTCCACCATTAATGGATATTGTCGAGGTAAAACCTATAGGAAGTTCGACCAAAGGCTATAAACAAATGAAAGGACCTCAATATACAGGCGCTAAAGCTATTGGACCAGCGGCTGAAGGTGGAGGAGCGGCAGGTGTAGCAACATATAGCCGAATTACAGGCCAGGTGTTTCTTCGAGTACGCGAAATTATAGGCAATGGTAAATTTGGAAAAACAATATTTAGGACAACTGAAATTGGAAAATTAACCAAAGATGAGTTAAGTGCTTTAAATCAAGCAAGTGGCGGCGATCTATCGAAGTTTGGAAAACTTGTCGAGCGACGGATTGGAGAAATTGTAAGTGATTTCACTGGACAGGATCAATTTAATGTTGGCAAAGCTGGGCATGCACATGGTCCTGACTGGATTCCAACACAACTGCCACTACCTCACGTAAGATAGCAATAATGAAATTATATTTAACCGCATTCAACAGAAAATACAATTATTACTGAAGAATAACATAAAACTTACAAAACCATTTTCCCCCATGCCAGCACCAACCTTATCACCCGCACAACAGCAGCACCTCAACCTTTTAAAAATCGTTGGTACGGATGCTATTAATACAACCCTCGAAACAGCCTTTACCGCATCGGGCGGCGATTGGGCGAAAACCAAACTGGCCATCGGCGCCGGCATTCCGGCAGATCAGCTCAATAAACTTGATCTGGTTGAAACACTCGGCAATATTAGCGGCGATGATATTAATGCGGTTAAAACCATAACCGCCCTGCCAAACTTTACCGATGTGCGCGCTGTAGCGCTCACGTATAACGCTGCTTCGCTGGCTGCGCTAATTACGCCTGCAATGGTACCCCCCGGCACCGCCGGTGCTACGCCGCAGGAGCAGGCAGCCAATTATAGCAAAACTATTATCAAAAATTTATATGTGTTGCAGCCTACCGTGGTGCTGCAGGGAATGGCGGAAAGGCGTGAATTACCGATTACAGACATTCACGTGAGTAATGGCGTCGCTTCTTTTTTAGACAACCTGAATACTTTCAATATCGGTACAACATCTTTCGCCACCACTTCCGTTTACACGGCGCTGCAAAACGATAAAGCATTAGATGGCGTCGACGATCAGTACAAGGCAAATGTGATCAGCCAGTTAAAAGCCATGCAGCGGGTAAATGCCATATCCCCTTCGCCCGATGCTTTTAAAACTTTATTAAGCGCAAATATCACCAGCGCCCAGCAGGTGGCCACAAAATCAGAGACCAGCTTTATGAACAAATTTAGCAGTTCCCTTGGTGCGGACGAGGCTAAGTATGTTTATTACCATGCCACCAACGTAAAGCTGCGCAATGAAAATTCGATCAGAAGCATGCAGGAGGCCGTAAACGGAACCGGTATCGGGTTAATAGACAGCCAGGATACTTCGCAAAACGGGGCCGGTGCGTCAGGCGTGGTTTCAGCCGAAAATGTGCAGCAGGGCAGTGGAATCTTTTTAACAGAAATGGCCGTTAAGGCGCCAACTACCGGGCCGGTTACCGCCCAGGTTCCTCAGCAGCAGCAACGTATTGATACATTTAATGCCGCTGCTGTTAAACTGGGCTTACCCATTGGCTGGGAAACATTATTCGGGGCCACCGACCTTTGCCAATGCGGCGACTGCAACTCTGTTTACAGCCCTGCGGCGTACTTTGTTGAGTTGCTGCAATACCTGCGCAACAACGACCTCGATACAACTGATCCGGGGTTCACAGCGCCTCCCGGACAGGCAATAAATACCAATCCAAACATAATAACCGGCACAGTGCTCGAAAAGTTCTTTGCCCGCCGGCCCGACCTCGGTTCCCTGGAGCTTACCTGCGCCAATACAAACACTATATTACCCTATATAGACCTGGTCAACGAAGTTTTGGAAAGCTATGTGATCTATTTGAACACGTCGCATTCTCCGCATGTTATAGGTTCGCTGTCTCCCGATCAATCTATTGACGTTTTCAATACGGAAGACGATCAAACACCCGGCGAGCTGCTTGCCCAACCTCAAAACACTAAAAGCGAACCATATTCTATTTTGGCGGAAAAAGCGGAATATCCCTTTACGTTACCTTATAACCAGGCAATTGACGCCATTAGGATATTTTTAAATTATTTGGGCACCAGCCGTTATGAGGTAATGAAAACTTTCTCAATCTCAACGCCCGCTGTCGATCCGGGCGATCCCACCCTTAATATTGCACAAATACCTATTGATGCCGAATACCTGGGGCTTACCGAGAAGGAATACACTATTTTGACCTGTGCAGATTTTACAGGAAATACTCCCGCGAGGAATGTTTATGAATTTTACGGCTATAGCAACGGGGCCGATATGTTAAACGAAACCGCCGCTGCAGACGGGTTAACGTTCGTGAAAAATCAGTTTCTAAAACGCACCGGTATCCAATATACCGACCTGGTGGCTATAATTCAAACAAATTATATCAACCCCTCATCTCCAAAGGGCGACGCGCTAACGGTTTTGCAAGCCATAACAGGAAGCTATAAATTTCTGTTGAACAATGTGGATCAAAGCAGCACTGTCCCGGCCGTAAAATTCAAATCCGTTTTAGAGATAATTAAAGACACAAATATTGTAACGGCAAGCCTGCCCGCCGGTTTTGAACAACACGTTTTTGATGGTTTTGACGCGGCGGGTGAATTGATCGTATTAGACTCCGGTGATGCCCCGTACTGGCCCCTGTACGGCGATCTGTACGATCCTGGTAAGCCCGGATCGCCAAAATTGGGTACCTTAAATAATGACGGAACCATTACAGATGGAAACAGTAAAAAAATAGGCAGCATCAATCCAAATTCTCAAGTTGTATTTGATACGCCTTCTTCGTTCGCCGGTATTCCATTGATCGATATCAAAAATGAGGCTGATATAATTGGGTACATAGCTTTTCAGTCCGTTTTTTCCTTTTTCGCACAAACTTCAAACAGCGGTTCATTATTTGGAAATAATATAGTTACCTGGAAACCGCCGCTTGACTCCTGCGACCTGGATAAAGTACGGCTTATTTACCTCAACGGGAACCCGCTGACCACGGCTGATTATGACAGATTGCAGTGTTTTATCCGCCTGTGGCAAAAATTGGGATGGACAATAGATCAAACAGATAAAGCTATTACCGCACATGGCAATACTATAAATCCCGGTTTAATCCACGAATTGGTTGCTATTAAAAAGTTAGCGGCAACTACCGGCCTCGATTTGATCAAACTGTTAACTTTTTGGACAGACATAAGTACAGTAGGCGATCAATCCCAGCCTGGCGCCCCGTCGCTTTATTCCAGCCTGTTTCTTTCCTATAACATGGTCAGCCTCGATCCGGTTTTTAAGGCTGGTGCGAATGGAAACTATTTTACAACCCAGGCGCCAGTCTCTGCACATATACCTGTTATTATGGCGGCTTTAAATATTACAGCATCGGACATAGCCACTATTTTGGGTAATTCTAACGTCGCACTTGATGCATTGCTAAGCATTTCCAATATTTCAATCCTGTACAGGAATAGCCTGCTGATGAGGGTATTGGGTGTAAAAAGCTATGAGCTGCCAAATATCAATAATTTATTTGCCGGTCTGCTGTTTAATGCGGATGGAACGTTTGTTAACGCCAATAGTTTCGAACATTTCTTAAACTTATGGGGTAAAATTGGAGACGCAGGGTTCAATTACCGCCAGTTAAATTATATCATTAATAATATTGATGATAAATATACCCCGCTTACACCTTCAAAAGCGGCCATGTTGCTGTTAGCAAAAACCTTATACGACGGGCTTAACCAGATAGATGAAGATAATGCCGATTTAACCGATGACACTGACGCGACCGCCGCATTTGTGAGTACAAAAGTTGCTTTATTGTTTAGCCCCGATATTGCAAGCCAGGTAATGGGTTTATTAACGGGCACAACAGTATATCCCGCCAGCTTTACCACAACACAGCTTATTGACACCCCGGCCAATTTTGAAAAACGGTTGGCAAGCAGTTTAGCAGGCGCCACTTTTGCGAAAAAACTTAAATATAGCTTTACACAAGTTAACAACACAGGCCCACTTTTTATAAACGGCATACAGGTGACGGGTATTTTAACGGATGACGAAAATACGACGGCCAAAGCGCTTTTTACCGATCCGGAATGGAGTAGTGCATTCGATGGGTTCCGGGATAAACCTGCCTCTTTTTATGATGATGTGCTGCTTAATATTTTTACCGAATTTCCACCAACGCAGACACCGCCAATTGATCCAAAGGCAACTTTAACGCTCGGCGATTTCAATGTGCCGGTGAGCCTGCAAGGCGGACAAACCACCCCGGTTCAAAACACATCGTCGCAAAAACTCGTTTGTTTCATAACATCCTTCCTTCCTTACCTTCGCAAGCAACTGGAAAACAAATTGCTCATCGGCACTTTATCGGCCCGGGCGGGTATAGGGGCCGATGTTACCGGTACCTTAATTTCGGATGTGCTGAAATATTCAGTAACAAGCATTCCCCTGATTGAAACGTTCCGCGGTACGAAAGACAAAGTACAGGCAAATTTACCCTGGACAGGTTACCTGGTGCCAAACGCCGAAGACAATTATCAATTTACAGTACCAAATACCGTACAGCCCATATTGACAATAAACGATAAAATTGTAAATTTTCCGCCCGGTTCAAGTACTCAACAAGTCTCGGAACTAATAAAATTAAAAACCGGTTACGCCTATAAGATCAGCATTTCGGGTTTAACTGTTGATTTGAAAGACTTAACCTGGAAAACAGAAACTTCGACCGCAATAGCAATTCCACAATCCGTATTATATCCTGATGACTCGACCGTAATAGTAACCAACGCGTTCATTCAATTACAAAAAGCAGCAATTTTGGTCTCAGGTTTTAACCTTACCGCAACCGAAGTCAGCTATTTGCAAAACAACGGCGGGGATTTTGATGGTCTTGATTTTAATAAGTTTACCCTTACGCACTGGAAGGATTTGAACAAGTATACCCTGTTCAGAAATTCTTTGCCGCAAACTGACACCGATTTGGTATCGTTTTTTACCGAAATTAACCAGCCGGCAATTGATGCCACGACACTGAGTCAAAATATTGCTGCATTAACACAATGGGCGCAGACAGATATAGATAACCTGGTTGTCGCGAATGGGTTCAAGTTTGGTACCGGCGATTTTAAAAATGCAAATAACTTTTTAAAACTCCAGCAGGCGCTTTATTTGGCGGGTAAAATAAGCATTGATATTCCCACCTTGTTTAGTTGGGCCTTGCCGGCATCTGATTTTACGACATGCAAGCCCATTGCCGACAACATCGTAAAAACAACAAAGGCGAGGTATGCAGAAACAGATTGGGAGCAGGTGGCGCAGCCGCTTTACGATCAGTTAAGGGAAAATCAAAGGGATGCGCTGGTCGGCTATCTTTTGGTACGGCCCGAACTTATCAATTCGAACGTAACAGATGCGGATGGGCTGTTTGAATATTTCCTGATAGATGTACAAATGGATGCGTGCATGCAAACATCGCGCATTAAGCAGGCCATCAATTCAGTACAACTGTTTGTTCAGCGTTGCTTTTTGGGGCTGGAGGCGCCCGCGATACCCAACGATGCACTGGACAGAAGCCAGTGGACCTGGCTGCAGCGCGAAGTGCTATGGGTGGCCAACCGCAAAGTTTTTTTATACCCCGAAAACTGGATCGACGAGTCGTTACGGGACGATAAAACCTCTTTCTTTACCGACCTTGAATCGGAGCTGCTGCAAAAAGACATCAATACCCAGACGGTAGAAACAGCGCTCAAGAACTATTTATTTAATTTGGATGAGGTGGCTGATATGCTAGTCGTGGGCCTAAATGTAGATGATTCAAACAACAAAGTCCACATTTTTTCGAGAACAAAGCACGCTCCCTATTTCTTTTACTATCGTTATTATGACACTTTAGAAACTAATTGGGCACCTTGGCAGAAGATACAGGTTGAAATAACAAGTTACGATCTGGTAGAGGATGCAACCAAAAAGACCATCGGAAATGGCTGTTATATTATTCCCGTTGTCTTGACGAGTCGACTTCTGATTTTCTTTCCGCAAATTGCACAAAAAACGCAACCAAGCACTTCATTCGATCATACCAATACCATCTCCCAAATTGGTAATAATACGAAATTAAATGACATGAACCCCATAGAATATTGGGAGATTAAAATGGCATGGAGTGAATATCGCAACGGAAAGTGGACACAAAAGCAGATATCGAAAGATGCACTTTATGGTTCTTATTACGGGGCAATTAGTTCTTTTATATTTATCCCAAATTTTGATGGTAGCACAGGAATTAGTATTAACGTACTTGATGCCCTTGGAAATATTATTTATGATGATAATGGTTACGTTTTCAATTTTTCGGGCAACACAATTACTATGATGGCACCGATAACAACGGAAATAACTGGAGACCAGTTGAACTTTCAATATAATGATACGCTTATATACTCAATGCAAAAGTATTCAACGAAGACTAGCGTTGATATCGAGGAAACAAATTATGATTATTTTTCCGAAAGCACTATAAGTATAAGTTCAAATAACAAAGTAAAGTCATCGACATTTTATCATCCCTACACACATCAAATGCTTTGCAATATTGAGACTGGGGACTTAATTGATTTTTTTGAATGCATTCCGAATGTTCCTAACAACCCGATTAGTACAAACCCGGCACAACCACTATCAACTGTCCAACAGGCACAAGTATTCGGGGCTTATAACTTCGATCCGGGTAATTCCGCCGGCCTTGTATACAACGAGTTAGCGGCGCCTTACTCCATTTATAACTGGGAACTATTTTTTCACACGCCCATGATACTTGCCGGCAGCCTGAGCAGCGCGCAGAATTTTGAGCTTGCAATGAAATGGTACGAGTATGTGTTTAACCCGAAGGTAAAATCAACAAATGGAAAAGCTTTCTGGCGTTTCTGGCCCTTCCTGGAAACCACCCCGCAAAATTATCTGGAAAGTCTTTTTTACAGCTTACAGCCCAACACGGCCAACACACAAATAAGTATCTGGCGTAATGAACCTTTCAATCCGCATGCCATAGCCCGCTTGCGGCCGTCCGCCTATATGAAATGGACGGTTATGAAATACCTGGATAACCTGATAGCCTGGGGCGATTATTTATTTACGCAGCACACCATAGAGTCCATTAACCAGGCCACGCAACTTTATGTTTACGCTTCACACATTTTAGGCGAGCGCCCTCAGGTTATCCCAAAACGCGGTAAAATAATTGCGCAGAGCTATAACGACCTGCTTGGTAAATGGGATGCTTTTGGCAACGCGATGGTGGAGATGGAAGTTATTGCCCCCTATACAGAGCAAACAACGGTATCCTCAAATATCAATAATGGCGCCGTAGGCTTGACCCATATTTATGGTTCTGCTTCGACTGATTATTTTTGCACACCCGATAACCCGAATCTTACCGCATACTGGGATACTGTGGCCGACAGGCTTTACAAAATAAGGCACTGCGAAAATATTGAAGGGGTGTTTGGCCTCCCTCCGCTGTGGGACCCGCCTATTGACCCGGGGCTTTTGGTGCTTGCTGCGGCAGAAGGCCTGAGTATTGCCGATATACTGAACGACC
>Ga0206872_10075_pt1 | contig 30400 bp, 29 predicted proteins | sample Alteio_BWOrgCont_34_FD_152906 | JGI IMG/M metagenome (GOLD analysis project Ga0206872, IMG submission 152906) | Enriched cells from forest soil in Barre Woods Harvard Forest LTER site, Petersham, Massachusetts, United States -... | ecosystem: Environmental > Terrestrial > Soil > Temperate forest >... | reverse complement strand
GGTCGCGTTGAACGGCTTCTGGAAGTCGATCCGAAGGCTTCGGTCTTGAGAAACAACCAGCTCACTTTTTGCCTTATCCATAGTCCAGGTGATGCGGTCCAGTCGAGTCCACCTGTGGTCCTGGATGAACGTCTCAATCAGTTCTTGGAAGAGTGCGACCCTGGTCGGCGGCGACGGGGTCAGTCGAGATTTGTGGTCTTTGGCTAGGTGGTGGGGCATGGTTGGTCCTCCAATTGATGTTCTCAAGGCCGGGGTAGGGCGTACCTTTGCCGCGGCGGCATACGCGGTGCCGCGGTTGGACCTAACGATGGTCAGTAGATACTTCTCAGCCGATCACGGCGACCTTCCCGCCCAATCCATATCCACTAATTCGGCAAACACCGGACAGCCAACGCCTTAGCCTGTATCAGGTTCAAGACGCACTGGCCGGCAAAGCCGTCCTTTGTCCGCAATGCCAACACCGCTTCGATGTACCGAAACAGAATGATCGGACGGCCCGCAGAAAAGCTTCCGGCCGTGGAGCGGCAGCCATCCTGTTCCCCATCTCCCGGCTTGTCGTGTGGCTGTTTGCCGTCGTTGAAAAGGTCGGAGCCCGCGGCGCAAATTGCACGTCGGGCTCCTGAGAGTGTCGTCGATGATCGACCAATCCGTGTTGCGGTCATTTGTTGTCGAAGCGGATGAAATGGCCGTTGTCCATGAGGACGTAGGCGTGGCCATCCACGACGGAGGCGCTGACGAATTGGCCTTCGTCCAGGTCGAGCTCGACGCCAGTCCAGTTCTTGCCGTCCGTGGTGCGGAGGATTTTGCGGTTCTGGTTTCCGGCGACTGTAAGCGGGGCGATGCCGAAGGTGCCGGCTGTGTCGAAGGCGATCGTGACAATGGATCGATCTTCGGGGTTTAGCTGCTGCTTGAAGGTATCGCCGCCATCCTGCGTGGCACGGATTTCTGCGCCGTCGGTCAACCAGCCGCGTTTTGCGTCGGCGAAGTGCATGCTACCGAGACCCTTCTTGTACACGGTCTCCCATTTCTTGCCGCCATCCGTAGTGCGGATCACGCGGCCCTCCGTACCCGAAATGTACACATAGGCGGTTTTGGCGTCAGCGATGTCGATTCGAGTTACTGAGTCGTTGAAACCCAGGCCGGGCATTGGGCCTTTGCCCTTGATTAGTTCCCAGTCTCCCTTGCCGCGTTTTTGATAGAGGGTATGTCCTCCGCCCGCAATCATCCAATTGTCCGGTCCGGCTGCCACGGTGTTGATGCTGTTGCCGCAGTCCTCCGGCGCCCACGATGCGCCGCCGTCGTCGGTGGAATAAAGTTTGCCGCCGCTGACCATCCGGCCATTCTTCGCGTCGGTAAAGTGCAGGGCGCTGACCGGCTTCTCTTTGAGAAACGTCGCCTGGAGGACGGCATTCCAGGTCTTGCAACCGTCGGTTGTTTTCCAGATCGACTGATTGCTGACCATGAAGCCGACGTCGCGGTTGACGAAGGCAATTTGGTAGAACGTTTCCTCGAAGCGCGGCTTAAGAATGGGGAGTTTTTCCCAGGTCGTCTGGCGGGTTGTGTCTTGCGCCGACGCCGGCAAACACAGCGTCAGCACGGCGAAGGCTGCGGCACAGATTGTGGAAAAACCTTTCATGTTCGACTCCTCGTTTGAAAAATGGTGACTGTTTCCCGGGGCAAAGACGCTTTGCGAGGCACGGCGACCTGAGCGCCCAATGCATATCCACTAATTCGGCAAACACCGGACAGCCAAAGCCTTCTTTCGCATGGCCTACTACCGCTCGTGCATCCCATGCTTGCGAATGCCTGCTGCATCCCTACCTCCGACGACGCGTCAACGGCTAGAATCCGGACACGCGGAGGCCGGCGACCGGAGTCAGAGCGAGCGGTGCGAGCAATGCATTCGATGCGACGGGGGTAGGGATGTTCCCATGAATGGACGGACGGCAAGCGTCAGCCAGAACGGAAGAGTTTCTACGAGGCCATCGCCAAGACGTTACGGGGGGCCGAACAAGTATTGCCGTTCGCGAGCGGCACCGGCAGGAGCTACCGGCTGCGTTCCCTGCCTCTCGTGGCGGAGCCTTGCGCGTCAGTTAGTAGTGTTAGGACCGAGGCGCAGAATCCGAAGCCGCCAGCAATGCGGACAAGGCATATTCACACCTGGCATCGGCACACCGGCGCTAAGCCTACTGACCTTTTCCTAGCAAATCGTCCTGATACGCTACACGTCCCAGCGAAGGTAAGGGGCCGGGCGCCGTCCAGACCACCGGCCACGGCCCTGAATCCTTTCGCACCCACTCCTGCCATGAAACCCATCGCTGCCGCCACACTCCGCGCGATAGAAGACTGAGGCAGACAACAGGCTGGTCGCGGCCGAAAACCAACGACTAAGGCGTTGACGCCGGTCCCGCTGCGCGGCATCTTGGGTGCATGTCCTGTATCCACTCGCAATTACCGCACGACCCACAGGAGACGCGCCATGCTCGACGCCAATGAGCCGAAGCCACAGTACGTAACGCGCGGCGAGTTTTACATAGCTCTCGGTTTGGCTTTCCTCTTTACTGCGTTCGGGTTAATGCCAGGTGACTGGCGAGCCAATGAAAGTATTTTGGGCTTGATCGCGCATTGCATGATATTTGGCGCGGCGATAGTCATGAGCATGGTGTTCAGCATCATGGGTGCGAAAACCAGGATTGCCGAAAGGAAGTGGAAGAAACAGCAAGCGTCCACATCAGGCAAAGAAACATGACCAGCTCAAATCCTGTCCGACACGTGATCGACGCGGCTCGCGATCGAGATTGCCGGCGTGATCGGCGGCTTCAAAGCGTAGGGGTGAAAACGAACAGAGTGCCGCAACCATGCACACCCTGACTTGCCCTAAATGTGGCCAAGAATTAGAGGTAGATTTCAAACCAGAGGGCGGCTTGGTTCGCTGCCCGCACTGCCAGGAAATCTTTGCCCCGGCGTCTTTCCTGACAGCCGATTCTGAAGATGCCGAGAAGAATGGCCAGTCGACAATCGGGGGCGAATCGTGAAATTGCAAGCCGTCCCCGGAACAGCAAGGGTCATCGTTCTGTGCCCTTAGCGTGTGGTGTCTTACAACGCTTTATCCCAGACCTGGCCGCGAGTCCAGGGCATTAACCGGCGCCAATTCGCTTGGCCGCCCTCCGGCAAACCCTTGGGCTACACGTCCTGGCGGAGCAACCTGGCCCGCGTTCGACAACATCGCCCAGCCGTTGCTTGGGCTGTTGGGGACCACGCAGGCGGCTGTGCCGTCTGACGACGAGGTGGGGCAGCAGGACGCTGAGGCGCTCGCCCGGCAGGAGACCGAGCGGGTGGGGCGCTCCGCGGAGTTGGCAGCCCAGTACACGGCGTGCTTCGGGCTGGCGACGGGGGTCGCGGATTTGGAACGGATGGCCAGGGAATTGACACCAAAGGTCAAGGGGGAACTCCAGGCCAAGGACCTGGCACACGTGCGGAAGGCATACGCAACGCGGCTGGGGCAGCTTAAGGCCGAGGATGCGGCTACGCACGGCGGCAACGTGCAGGCAGAGAGTCCCGTACCCAACCGGGCAGCGTAACCGGCCCCTACGCCGTCGGTTCGCCCCGGAGGCCCCCACGCGGGCCTCCCGTCCTTGGTAGGCGTTTGGTTTATCCGCGCCCTGCCTTCGCGACGTGGGCAAGCGGGCCGAATCCGCAAGTCACCTACCGGCCTTGCGTGTCGGCGGATCGTGCGTCGGTCGATCAGACGTCCGACACACTGCTGAGGATGTGTGAGGGTCGACCTCAAATAAGGAGACTTGTTGTCATTGCGAATAAACCGCATTCGCTCAGGGACCGCCATTAGCGCACACAGCTGGCGTAGTTCAAAGTAAGCGACTCCGTGCGGCCAGATGCCTGGCTACAGCGTGCTCGACTCGGATGATCTGCGTGCATTCTACTCAGGGTGCCACCTTCCAAACCAGGAAGGACTTGTCCGCGAACCCCACCAGCCGGCTGCCGTCGACAGTGAACGCCAGGTGGTTGACGATGGTCCCGCGGTCCGCGAGCGTCAGTACCTCCCTGCCCGCGCGCGGGTCCCATAGGCGGACCGCGCCGTCACTGTAAGCGACGGCGAGGCGTTGACCGTCGGGCGTGAACGCGATGCCCATCCCCTTCTAGCTTCACGAATATTTCAAGTTGCCGTCCTCTGAGCGTCGATAGGGGGTAAAAGGACGTGGAACCGGCCGACTTGCGTCTGGCGGTTGGTTTCATTGGTTACAATCCTGTGCCGGGCGGGCTTAGGTCGAGCTTACGGGCTCGGCTGAAGGCCGCCGGCATTTTTGCTTTCGGCGTACGGCGTCGGCGGTGTTGCAGAAGAGATTTGCACTTGGCATTCGGCGGAAGCCACTGGCGAGACGTCAACGCGGTTGACTGCTTTGCAAGAAAGGCGACCGGGCGCACTTCAAGCCTGTCGCCCAAAACAGGTTAAGACACGCACCCGGTCGCGCCTTGAAGATACTCGACGTGGCCCCCGGAACAAATGCTTTTCCCATGCTTAATCGCCAGCGACATTGCCCTCTGTCCGAAATCGGACTGAATGTCAAATCATTTCGTGATAGGTCAAAATCATATCCCAATGGCACGGCATCTTCCCTGCGTACCATTTAGATCGCATCACCGAGGAAGTGTTTGACGCGGCGGCAATGTCGCGGAGGGTGCCCATGACAATGGACGACTTCATCACGCTAATCGAACTGAAGTCGCCGCCCGCTCCCCTGGACCAACTGGAGGCATTTGAAGCGGAACTCGGTGGAAGACTGCCGGACGACTACCGGTAATTCCTGGCCCGCACGAACGGCGGCGTCATCCGCGGATGGTATCGGTTCAAGGGTCGGACACCTGGGGGTGGGCTGGAGTATGCGTACCTCCACCATGTCGGCGGGCTCCGCGAGGAGCTGCACTTCTCGCTCCGATTCCACCGGGGCTGCTGCCTGAACCCGGAGTCAGGATTTCCCACCGCGCTGCTCTGGATCATGGACGACCCCGGCGGCAACGGCATCTGTATCGGCCTGGCCGGAGCACAACGGGGAAAGGTGTACTTTTGGATCCACGACGAATTGCCGGACCCAGACGAATGGGATGGCGCTGTCGAGACGGCGAGCAACGTCATCCTCTTGACCGAGTCGTTCGCAGACTTCGTTGCGGGCATCGGCCCGCGAGAAGATGGGGATGACTAATCCCTCTCGACTGCCGGGCGCCGAGGTGAACCTCTGCAGATTCGCCGGTTTTGTAAGATTCGTGCCCCTTTGGCTGCCGGATATAGCTAGCTCAATCCGCTCAACGTATTGGCGCTTGGAAGCCGGCTTTTTACAATGCGGCCCACTCGGTCGACAGCATTTTGGGGATTCCCCAAAGAGGTGGTTACCGGCGATTTGTAAAAAACGCCCTTTGGCCGCAGCAGGAGTTAGCATGCACACTCCGGCCAAGGCATCGGCACCATTTTCGGTTGAATCCCCGCCGCCGGCCGGGTAGCTTCTCTCTTGGCCGTGCGGCTGTCTCATCGGATTTGGGCTCCCGATTGGGACAGACGCCCGGCCCCTGTTGTTGGGGCCTGGAAACGGGGCCAGGGTACTGGCAGGCGGAAAACGGTCCAAATTTCACAATTCGAAGCAGGATGCGGAAACGCAAAAAAGAGCCGAATTTCCCCTGACAAATACTCCCCGGCCACCGAGCAATTGACGGCCTTCCGACGAAGCGTCACAGTTTCAGCGTCCCATTCTCCACAACAACCTTGTCGTCTACTTTGAGCGTAGACCCCGGCAGGAAACCGCCGCCTTCGAACGAGGCGTTGTTGTCGCCACCAGCCCATGTGTCGTTTCCGGTCCAGACTGAGACCATGCCTGCGGCCATGTAAACAAGCATTTTGCTGCCCATCGGAATACGGACATTCGGGTTGATGCCGATGTCGACGACCGCAAACTGCTCCTTGCCCGGCCCAGCTCCCTTGTACATTTCCAGCAACCGCTCGCCGCCGGCCTTCGCCGTCATCTCTGTCACTTTGCCCGACTTGATCGTCATCGTTAGGCTGATGATTTCCTTACCCTCGTAGAACACGCGATCGATGACGACCTTGCCTTCCGCCGAGCCAGCTACGGGGGAGACGTAGACCTCGCCGGCAGGCAGCCATGTTTGCACTGCGGACCCGCCCTTCTTGATCTTCTCCGGCGTGAGGTTGCCGTCGCTCAGGAACACCGGCCGTTTTTCAATTCTCACTTTCAGGTCGGTGCCGTTGGCGTTGGTCAGTTGTAGTTCTTTGCCGTGACTGAGAATCTTTTGCAGTTCCTCGCCAGTGGACTGCATCTTGGCGTAATCGACATTCAGGCCGTCCCAGAAAATCTTGGCCAGCTCTTCTTCGGGCAAACCGTATTGCTTGGCGCGGGATGCCGTGGGGTAGAGGCCGTTACCCAGCCCTACCGTTCGCACGTTCCGCTTTCGCATGAGGGGAATAACCGGCTCGGCTGCCTTCCTTATTGCGGTCAAGCGGTCTACCGGAATGCCGGCCAACGCCTGCTCGTCACCCGAATCGACCGCGATCTGCGCATCGATGATTTCCGCTAACTTCATGTCCCATTTCGGCTCCTGGGAGTCGAACTTGGCCGGCACCTCATCCATAAGACGGCGGTTAAGGCGATCACTGCTTATATCGATCAGATGCCGGCCGCCCTGCTTGCGGATCTGGACAGCGAGGGCCTCCAGTAAGGCGGCGTCCTTGAACTGGCCGGTAATTTGCACCAGATCGCCTTCCTTGATGCGGGCGCTGCGGGTGACGACGTTTTGTGCCAGGTTGTCGTAATCGCGGTTGGTTTCTTTCTTCGGCTCGTCCGCAGCGTGCAAGACGGCGAGCAGCCCCGCTGAAAGGACCGCGGCGGCCAAGACCAGGAACTTCGTCTTCATCATGTCAACTCCTTTGCCGGGCACTGATTGACCAGGACGCACGGCGTACCGTCGCGCGTCCGCAGGAGCAGTTGATTTGGAACGCACTTAGGGTCCGGTAGCCATTGTCGAAAGTCAAGATAAAAGGTGCGTTACACCGTTAACGCAGCTTCCCTTCGCAACAATGATCCCCCCCACGTCGACTACGCCGCATATGGTGAGAAAATCCTTGCAATCGCTTCTGCGGGATGGTTACCTTCAGCCAACTGTGTAGCCATCCCCCGAGGCGGGCATCAGGGAAAGACCGACTAACGCACTCGTGGCAGGCCCTACCTAAGTCTGTTTTCGCGAAGGAGGATCATCATGAGACCGTTGCACACACTGCTAGTTTTGGCCATCAGCCTTTCGCTTGCGACTGAACGCGCCAGGATTGATGCGGGCCAGAAGAAGAACGAGGAGGCGGCAGCCGACGACACGCCGAAAGGGCTCCCTTACACCGAGGGAACCGTCTGGGCCTTGACCTTCGTGAGAACCAAGCCGGGCATGACGAACGACTATATCCGGAATCTCTCTGGCTTATATCGGAAGATCGCGGAGGAAATGAAGAAAGAGGGTTTGATCATTTCGTACAAGATCCTCATGGGCTCAGCTGCGAACAAGGATGATTGGGATATCATGACGATGCTTGAGTACAAAAACATGGCGGCCCTCGATGGCTTAGACGACAAAGTCCAGGCCATCGTAACGAAAGCACTCGGCACCGAAGAGAAGGTCAAGGAAGCCAATGTCAAAAGGAACGAGATCCGCGATATCCTCGGTGAGAAGATTGTCCGGGAAGTAATTCTCAAGTAAGTTCCGCCGAACCGGCCTTTCCACTCCCGTTATGGACCCGGTCCGCCAGGTCCTGGACGCATCTCGCGAGATCGGAGACTGCTGGCGCAATCGGCCACCTCAAACAGTGGGGATGAGGTGCACGCTATGCCCAGCATCCCCGCCAAATGCCAGTTGCATCACGGCGACCTGCCATGCTAGGAAGCAGCTACACCATGGGCCCTCAAATCACGCTCAACTTTACGAACGCACTGAGCCGGGCCAGAAACTTGCGACCCGTCACCCTGCTCGGTCACGTGAACATAAAAGGCCGCGGGTACAATTCCACAGAGCTTCTCGCCTACGAATCGGAACAGGCGCATAAACAGGTCGTGGGACGCGGTCGCTTGAGCATAGGTCTGGGCAGCCGCCACGGCGCAATAGGTCGTACCTGACGGCGATTGTGCGAACACCGTGTATCCTTGCTTCGCCAGGCTTTCATGCGCGAGTTGCAAGACGCCCGGATCGCGTGTCGAGAGGCAAACGGTTTTTGTCCTGCCCATGCCGGCCAGCAGCAACCCAAAAACGAGTCCGCCGGCGATGCCGGTTCCGACCCCCACGACTAGCAGGGCGCCCGCCGCCTTGACGTCCCCCAAAAACAGCGCGACAAGCGGACCAACCCCGCCAATCAACGCGCCGAACGCGACCAAGAAGAGAAGGAATCCGGCAATAAACAATCGGGAGCTACTTAAGTGGTGCTCATTCATGGCCGGCTCCCTCGGTGGCGGACGATTGTCCGGCCTGGCACGGCTCACGTCAGCGGTTCCTAACGGAGCTACACTTCTAGATGCTTCGCCTGAAACTCGGTTGAGGGTTTAGTAACCCGTCTTTCGGTGTCGCTTGCCAGCGATGGTGTTTCACCAGTGGGTCGCGGCAGCTGGCGAATAGTCCGCAGACTTCCCACGACAGTGAGCAGGATTGTACCGGCCGCAATCGACCATGCGATAACAAGTGGAAGGGTCAAGTTCTCGCCCGTCTGGTGATTAAGAATTGCGACGATGGTGCCCGCTGCGGTTAATGCCAACGCCGCAAGTGGCACCAGAAGTCCTATGAGACCTGCCGCCCAAGCCGCGCTAGCCCGCCGCAGCAATCACGCAGGCTACCGCCGTTCCCACGGCTTTAAACCACTCGCGCATGACCGGTGGAACGATCACCGCAAGCGGTTTCACAGGCATGGTTACCATCGTCACACCGGGTGAGGTCAACATCACGCTTAGCGGTGGTACGCTGGCTGCGGGCACGCTCACGGACGTCGCCAGTTTGACGGCTTCGGTGCCGAGCGCCGCACCTTACCGGAATAAGGAAGTCCTCGACATCCAAAACATCTCGATCAACGGGGGCACCGACAACGGGCAGGACGGCAGTGCCGTGCATGCGGCGACCTTCCTGGACGCTACTCAGGGACCGTCGATCCCGTCTAACTACAGCGCTCAGGACGCGTTCGACGTTTTGAAAGCCTCAGTTGGCCTCTCGGGCGCCTTTTACAACAAGCTTCTCGATCCCACTATTCTGGCCGACGATTCGGGGCTTGCGCCAGGTTACCTGTTCGCCGTCGTCCCAGCGGATCTTTACCGACACGGCATTGGCCCATACGATGCGGCCGGTCACGCCGTCGTCGGTGCAGCGCACGCGGCTACCGAGCTTCAGCGTCGCCAGGTTGTCCACTAGGACGGGTTCGGCGCCGGGTCCGTCTTGTTGAAAGTGTTGGAAAGCTTGTGGTGGACACCCCGGCCCGCAGCTCCCTCCGGCGAGGGAGCGTTCCAGAGCGGCAAGGCGGCGTTGAAAGTTCACGGAGTCCCTTTTTTAAGCTGCTGAATCTGCTATTCGAGGTCGGCGAGCCGATGCTCCCATTCAACACTTTTCCGCAATTTGACGCCTAGTTCCAGTTGCGAACGAGCAGCCCCCAGGCGCACGGATTCGCGGTCCGCGGCGAGCAGCTTGCGCAGCACGTCGGCGGCTTCGCTCATTCCGTCCGCCATGCGCCACGAGAAATTCCCCGATCTCTAGAATGAACCAAAGATTCCGTCAATCATACACGTAGGCAGGGACCACGACACTCGACAGCCAAACCTCGTTGCACGGCAACGACGCCACAGGTTACAAGCAACGACAGGACACGCACAGGACAAGGAAACGCTCATGCACTTGGAACCGATAAGAATCGGAAGCACTAAAGCATATGCAACTCGCCTGGCGCCTGGGCCAATGGAAGCCGAGCCCGCCCAGCTCCAGAGCCTGGCCGCGCGCCTGGCAACGAAAAGTAATGCTGTTCCGCGCCTGCCGCCCTCTGAGATGCCGAGCAATTATATTGTAGGGATGCCCCTGAAATGGGATTCGCCGCCCGTTGCGGTGGATCTGTATGTCGAACTTCCTTTTCGTCTAGGAAGTACCCGCGCACAGCCTGGAGTTGAAATCGGCGCGTTTTTCTTGCATTTAGCGGCATGAATCGAGGCGCGGACCCAAGCCAGTCCAGATGAGGGGCAGCCGAGTTGGCGGGCCGGGCTGTCCGGTGCCACACGGTGTCCTGTTTTACGCCGGCACACGCGAACGGGTTCAGGTTCCCTTCGACGAGGCGCTGCGGGCCAAGACGCTGGCCGCGATCGAGCAGGTTCGCGCTCTTTCTGCCCGTGATGCACCGCCCGAGCCTCTGCCCGCCGAGCTGCGCCACCGGTGCCACGGCTGCTCGCTGGCGACCATCTGCCTGCCCGAGGAGACCCTCTACCAGATTAGCGGTGCAGCAGGCGGAACCGCATCAGCGCCTGCCGGCATCACCCGCGTAATCCCACAATCCGACGAAGGGGCAGTCCTCTACCTCCTGGAGCCTGGCAGCCACGTTGGCAAGCGGTCCGAACACCTGATCGTGCGCAAGGACGGCCAGGAATTGAACCGGGTGCCGCTGCATGCCGTCCGGCAGGTAGTGGTGTTAAGCAGCGTGCAGATCTCGACGCAAGCCTTGGAAACCCTGGGTTGATTTCCGCCTTCGTCACCGTCGCTGACGAGAGAAACGGGTCGCGAGTCGCGAGTCTTATCCGATCCCTTATAGGTGTAAATCCTGCAGCCCGTTTTTCCGGCCTCTGTGGATCCTTAGTAGGTCGGTGCTTCAAATTGCCGACCAGCAGGACGTCCCAACCAGGGCGAAGAGGTCGTCGAGATCCTCAAAACCCGGGCGCAGGGTGTGCTGGGATTGGAGAAATTCGATACGCACGAGACCTTTCTCGTTTGTCAGGTTGCGTTCGGGCTGAGAAGCCCGGGTCGCGAACACCGTATCCAGAGCGGCGAGGCGGTTTTCGTCAAGGGCGCCCAATTGCAGGGGTTCCGCTGCGTCTTCTTGGGACGCATGTGAAAGCACACTCTGCGAGACCCGCAGCAGCTCGCCCCAATTGCCTTGAGCAGCGCTGACTGGCGCCAGGCCTGTGACAGAGGTAGTTGCGGGCGCTGCCTTGGCATCGCTCATGCTGGAATCGGCGGCTGGCGCCGAGCCCGCGCAGGTCTGCCAGATGAATTCCGGCGCCAGGTCCTGTGCGGTCGCCGTTATCAGCCCTGCAAATTGTGATCTGCCGCCCAATCCCCAGGGATTGAATACCGTAAAGACTCCGGAGCCGTTGTAGTTGACCATGGCATAGACGTGTTGGGACACAAAATTGACGCCGGGGATGGTATTGTTAGGCGGGTTATTCGTTCCCAGGACGATCATTTTTCCGGCTTGCCATGCACTGGCCCAGTTGCCGGAGTCGATGCTGGACCCTTTGGCGAAAATGTTGGCGAGGGCTGAGATGACATAATCTGTGCCGCCGTAGTTAGCGGTGATAACGTTGAGGGCCTGGTAGCTGTCCGAACCCGGGTTGTTGGAGGCCAGCCAGCCTTCGGCGTTCTCCTGGGCATAGGCTTTCTCGATCAGTGCCACCCACAGCTCGGTGGACTTAGAACCATCCGGGTTAAGGTGTGTGATACTGTTGAATGCGTAGCCCCCACCCGGCAGATAATCATCCACGGTGACATAGTCGGCAACCCCATTGTGCCAGAACCGAACCGAGTAGGTGCCGTTGCCGTTGTTGTTGAACATGGACTGGAAGGAATTGGAATCGCGGTCGGCCACCTCCGCCACGCTGGCCAGAAGCCAGCAATCGCCAACCTGACCCTGTTGCACCACCCAGTAATTGAACCCACTGGCGACCAGTGGCACTCCTGTGACAAGCTTGTAGGTCGGAGTGAATCCGCCCACAAGTGCCGTGCTGGGATAGTCCACTCCCAGGAACCATTTGTTGACGAGCTCCGTTAGCTGCGAGCTCGAATTGCCGGCAGACAGGTTACCCAGCGGAGCGCTTTGAGAGAGGCCCTGGCTGTTGAGGTAGTTGTAGCTAGCGTTGGCCGGGTCGCCGAAGACCACCTTGTCCGCCAGGTTCTGGACATAGCCCGGCATACCCAAGGACTCGGCGTTGTACACGAGGTCCTGCAAGGACTGCATGGCAGCAAACGAGACCGTGCTGCCCTCAGACTCGGCGGTGGAGAACAACTGCAACATGTCGTTGTAGGTAATGGCGCCGTCCCTGTACCAATCCATCCGGGCCACAGCCTGCAGTCCCTGGTCGGGGATGCCGGAGAACCAGTCGGAAGTGACGAGGATCGGGTTGCTGGTGCCAGTGACGTTACCAGCGGAGGCCGTGAGGCATACGACATTCGCCATTTGGAGAGTGACTGTGCCGCTGCCCGTGCCGAACACCGCGATGGTGTTGCCATAGACGGTCTGATTGTCGGTGCTGGACAGCGTTACCTCGCCGATGTATCCGGTAGCGATGTTGCCGTAAGAATCATGGGCCGTGACGCTGACATTGAAGCCGATGCCCACAGCCACGGTGCTCGGGGCGCTGACGACGAAAGAAACCGGGGCCGCCGGGATGACCGTGATGCTGTTGCTGGTTCCCGTGACCTCAATCGCGTAAACCGAAAGGCTGAGCGTGTCCACCCGGTTGAGCACAACAGACGCCGAGCCAACGCCATTGGTCACAACGACACAAGGCGGCGTTACCGTCTGACCGTCGCTGCTGGTGAGGCTGATCGGGTCACTAAACTCGGTGGCGATGTTGCCATACGCATCCCTCGCCGTGACGACGACGGTGAACGCGACGCCAGCCGACACGGCGCCGGGCGCGGTCACGGTGAAAGACGCAAGGGACCCCCCGTAGACCGTGATCTTGTCGCTGGTGGCGCTGACCGCTCCGTGGGACGCCGTGAGCTGGAGGGTGTCCGCGATGTCCAGGGTGACGCTGAGGGAGGCGCGGCCGTTGACCACGTCAGCCGAAGCCGGCGACACCGTCTGACCGTCGCTGCTGGTCAAAGCGACATGCCCACTAGCAGGATTGCCGTACGCATCCGTGGCCGTGATGGTGACGGTGAAGGCAAACCCGGCCGTCTCGGAGCTGAGTGCTTTCACCTTCAAGAAGGCTATAGGCCCGGCGTTGACAGTGATGCCGCTGCTCGTGACCGTGGCTGATCCGGAAGTGGCCGTGAGCTGGACCGTTTGAGCGATGTCCAGGGTCACGCTGTCTGTGGCTTGGCCGTTATACATGCTGGTGATGTCCTGGCCTTCGCCGTCGCTGCTGGTGACATTAACAAGCCCGCTGGCGGGATTGCCAAATGCATCCGTGCCCGTGACGCTGGCATTGAAGGCGACGCCGGCCGTTGCGGCGCTTGGCACGCTGATTGTGAGGGATACCGCGGCGCCACCGGAGACAATGATGCTATTACTGGTCCCCACGACAGAGAACGAGGTGGCCGTGAGAGTGAGGGTGTCCGCCTTATCCAGGACGATGTCGGCAGTGCCTGTGCCCTGGCTCAGCGTGACCGTAGTCGGCGATATCGTCTGACCGTCGCTGCACGAGAGGTTGGCGGTGCCGTAGTAGTTGGGGACATTGTTGCCGTACGCATCCTGGGCCGTAAGAGTGACGTCGAAGGCGATGCCGGCCGTTTCATATTTCCAATCACTGAAGGCGAAGGTGGCCGGGGCCCCCGGGCTGACGGTGATATTGGTGCTGGTCGCTTGGATCGCGCCCCAGCTAGCCGTGAGCTGAACGGTATGGGCAACGTCGAGCGTGACGGAAGCTGTGACGGTACCGTTGATCACCGTGCCGGTCGTCGGCATTACCTTTTGGCCGTCGCTGCTGGTTAGCGTGACGGGGCCTGTGTAGCCCTGGCCCGCGCTATCTTGGGCCGTGATGGCGACGCTGAACGCGGTGCCGGCCGTCGCCGCGCTCGGGGCACTGATTGTAAGGGAGGTCAGCGTCTCCGGCTGATACGCGCCGAGCGCAGCGGGCAAGGTGAGGGACACGCCGCGCTGGTCGCTGGCGAGATAGATCGGGGCGGCGTTGGCATGGCTGGCCGCCGTGGTGCCGTTGTAGCCGCGAACCACCGTGAGCGTGTTGGTTGCGAGATTGACATTCGTGACGAGCATCTGTTCGGCATCGACGAGGATGGTGTAACTGCCGGGAGTGCTGGCGATGGCGGCCGCGCTGGCGACGTCAATCGTTGTGGCGGAGGCAGAGGTGATGGCGCGGACGACGCTGGTGACGCCTCCGCCGGCGCCGGCGGCCGAGCTGCCGGGCAAAAGAGCCATGGTCCGCATGGGCCCACCGTAATCGCCCAGCGGGGCCAGCAGCGGGTCGATGGGGGCGTTGCTGGTGCCGATTTGATTATTGTGTGTGGTCGACATGCCGGACATGCCCGTGCCGTCGCCGACGAGGTTGAAGGAGCTGCTGGTGACGACGGAACCGCTTATGTCCGTTGCAGCACCGCTTGCCGAGCCCGCGTTTCCGGCCACGATGGTGTCCGTCAGGCTCGCCGTGCCAGCATTAAAGATGCCACCTCCCGAGCCGGCGGAGTTGCCGGAGACGGTGGCGTTGCTCACTGTCAATTGGCCGACGTTGCTGGTGCCGCTGCCATTGTTCACCACCTGCTGGCCGGCGTTGTAGATGCCGCCGCCGCCGTAGGTGGCGGAATTGTTGGCGAGAGTGGCGTTGCTGACCGTCAGCGTGCCGGAATTGTAGATGCCGCCGCCATTGCTAGCGTAGTTTTCGGCAAGAGTGGAGTTGCTGATGGTCAGCGTGCCGGAATTGTAGATGCCGCCGCCGCTGGAGTCATAGCCGTCGGAGACCGTGTCGTTGCCGAGGGTCAGGGTGCCGGCGTTGTCGATACCGCGGCCGTAACCGAGGTTGGTGGTGCCTGCACCTCGAATGGTGAGACCGGTCAGGACCGCTTGCGCACCGCTGTCGACCTGAAAGACGCTGCTCACGCCGATGCCGTTGTCACTGACTGTGACCTGGTTGCCACCGTTGATTGTGGTGGTTCCGGGCCCGGCCTTAAGTTCCAAGACTCCTTGGTCCACCGAGATGGTCTTGCTGCCCATCTGCAGCGTGTCGAAGAGGATCGTGTCGGAGATGCCGGCCGCTGAGTCTGTATTGGCCTGCTGGAGGGCGTAGCGCAGCGTGCCCGCAGTGAGGCTGTCGAGGTCGCTGGTGACGGTAAGCAGTGCCGGGACGAGGCGGTCCTCCAAGTGCTCGACCGCCAGCCGCGCCTGCTTGCGCCGGACGGCGGCCCTTTTGCAAGAAGAGGTGAAACTCCTGCCAAACAATTTGCTAAGGGTGAACATGGTATTTCTCGCCGTAAAAAAGGTAGTGGGTTGGGCCAGTGCACCTTCGCCGGTTCGCATTTGACGCTGATTTTTGACTTTTGCCGGTCAGCGTTTGCTTCTAGCTCTCAAGCGTGAAAAGGCGTGATTTGTGTGCGCGCCATTTGCAAAAAAATTGGGGAATCGAAACGTCGGGGTAATTGATCTCGAAAAAAAGCGCTTTGGCGCGCTCTTGGCGCCGCCAATTCACGCTTTAGAGACTAGGTGATTTGCTGTATGGTCACCCATTACCCCTTAAGGAGACTGTGAAGATGATTCGGAATCTGTCGTACCTGGTGGGCGTCGTCGCTTTGGCTTCAGGGTACGTGTCTGATGCGCGGGCCGAAAAGTACCCGCGCATGGTCGCGGCCCTGGGCGAATTGAAGGAAGCAGCCAAGGAAATGAAGGAGGCCAAAAACGATTTCGGCGGCCACAAAGAAAAGGCCCTTGAAGCCACGGATCGGGCCATCACGCAAATGGAAAAGGCGTTCAAGGCTGCGGATATTGATTTCGCATGGACTGCGCCGGCCAAGGACGTCTACAAGGACTACAAAAACTATCCGCACATTCGCCATGCCCTTGTTTCCCTGCGGACGGCTCACAAAGAGATGAAGGAGGCAGCCATCGACTTCGGGGGACACAAGGAAAAAGCCATCGAAGCCGTGGATCATGCCATTGACCAGTTGGAAAAGGCTCTTGAAGCAGTGAAATAACCACCTTCCCAGGCGGAAATGGTCCGCCCTACTTGAATCTCAAAAGAGCCCAATGAACGAAACGCGGCGGCAAGTTTGTGACTTGCCGCCACATTTTTTGCGCGCTATAGGGAAAGCTGGGGAAGATCACTTGTGGGACTCATCCGGCTCAAGCAATCGGCGGAGGGTTTTGAGGCCACGATGGAGCAGGCCGGCTACCGCTGGCTTAGTCGTGCCCAGCGCCTCAGCCACTTGTACCAGGGTGTGACCCTGGAGATGATGCAGCTCGATCACTTGGCGCTGAGCTTCGGGAAGGGTCGTCAGGGCCTTGGCCAACTGGATACCGCGCTCCGCCTTGACAGCCTCACTGCTAGGTGTGCGATGTGCGTCCGGCAGCAGAAGTTCCAAGCGGGAATGGGATTGGTCCAGGTCCACCTGCAGCGAACGTTCCCGGCCGGCGTCGCGCCGGGCCGTGGTGAGTTTGCGTAACTCGTCGGCCAGGTTGTTGGCCAGCGCCCGCTTGAGCCAGGCCGCCTTTTGCGCGTCGGTTGCTTCTGCAAGTTTCTTGCCGTCCTGATATGCCTCCAGCAAGGTCTGTTGAACAACACCCGACAGATCGAGCTTGCCCTGCCAGCGGGCGTCGGCTTGCATGCGGGCCAGCAACAGAAGGAACTCACGGAAGCGCTCCCAGTCAGTGGCTGCGACGGTGGGATCTTGATTCATCGCCAGTGCTCCACTAATCGCCCCTTGTCGTAAACTCCTGCGGATACTTCGATCGCAAGCGTGGCCACGTAGCTCTCAGGCGGGCAGGCTCGATAGGCTCGAAGCCGCCGCTTTGGCTGTCCACGGCTTGGCCGGTAATTAACTGGATAAGGCGCACGAGGTCGTCGGCCGGGCGCGAGTCCGGCGTGAGGTCCCAGGCGTAGACATAGTCGTGGCTACCCTTGCAGCGTACCGCCAGGCGGCGGCCGTCAGCAGCGAGGCCGATCCAGACGACCGGCTTGTCATACCTCTGGAGCGGCGTGACCGGTTGACCGCTTCGCACGTCCCAGACTCGGACAGTGTTGTCTTCCGCGAGGGTGGCGACAAGGCGGCTGTCGCCGCTGAAAACAAGCTGCCGTAGCGGCGCGCCGTGCTGCAATGGGGCTGCCGTCGGACGGGCCGAGGGATCCCAAAGGAAGGCCCCTTCAGCGGTGGCAATACCGATACGCGAGCCGTCCGGGCTGAATGCCGCCGAGGGAATCAACCCGGGATACCGGAACGGGCCCGCCAGCAGTGCCCGCGAGAAGTCACGCCACTCGATGCCTTGTTTGCCATTGGGAAGCACGGCAACACCTCGACCATCGGGCGTGAGCAATAGTCCGCCCGGCGGCCCCGTGCCCGGCAGTACAGCGCTCGACTGAAGTCCACCGGATTCACCGTCGTATATCTTCAGCAGGTCCCTGTCGCCAAGGATCGCCACGCGACTGCTGTTGGGCGTGAACGCCAAGTCGCGCACGGGTCCGGTGTGCGCCAGGATTGGTGTAATGGCATTGCCGGTACCGCTGTCAAAAACGCGGGCCCCCGCCTCCGATGCCACCACCACGCGCCGGCCATCGTGGGCGACACACACCGCGGTGATTGGTCGGGGTAGTTGCCACGGTCCGTGCAGAACTTTGTTCGTGGCAATATCACGCACCCAAGCCGCACCCTTGTCGTCCACCCCGACCACAAGGCGACCCTCGGGGCCAAGCTCACATGGTCCGGCGCTGCTAGCCAACTCCAGTGGCTTCTCCGCGTCGCGCGATGGCAATTCCCAAACGCGAACCTCGGCCCCACCCTGGGTGGTCGTCAACAAGCGGCGCCCATCGTTACTGAACGCGGCATGCCGGACGACACCGGCGTGGCGCAGCGTCGGGGTCAGCGGGCTGCCGGTAACGGCATCCCAGACGCGGGCGGTGCGATCGCGGGCCGTCGTGACCACGCGGGTGCCGTCGGGACTGAACACGCCGAGGGTAACCTCGGCACCGTGCAGCATGGGTGCCCCGATGGCTTTGCCCTGGCCAATGTCGTACACCTGCGCTGTTAGACCGTCCAGCTTGAGCACGTAAGTGGGGTCGCGTCCGACGGCGCCGTCGGGGTCCTCATGAACACCGGCCACGCTGCGGGTTTCCCTTTTGGACGGCGAGGCCAGCGACCACAGATGCGCCACGCGCTGTGCACCAACCGAAACCACGGACTGGCCGTCCGCAGTCAGATAGGCCCACCGCTGCACTCCCTTATGATCGAAAGGTCGCGACGTCGGCGTTTTCATTTCCAGGTCCCAAACCCAGACATTGCCGTTCATTCCACCATCGCCGCCACATGTCGCGAGCCGCTTGCCATCGGCGCTAAAAGAGGCGAACAGCACCGGTAGGTCGTGCCGCAGCTCGAACCGTAACTTGCCGGTGCCGGCATCCCAAACGCGTGCAACACGATCGGCGCCGACAGTGACCAGGCTGGCGCCGTCACGACTGAAGGCGGCCCAGTGCAGGGCCTTGTCGTGTTTCAGCATAGGGGTGAGAGCCTTGCCGGAGGCCGCATCCCAAACACAGGCAGTCCCGTCGGCCCCCGTGGTCACCACACGCCTGCCATCAGGGCTAAATGCCGCCCGTTCAATTTCACCGGCATGTCTGAGCGGCGGCGACACCGCCTCACCGCTGGCCACGTCCCAGATGCGCGCGCTGTCTCTCTGCAACAAAGCCACGCGGCGACCGTCCGGGCTAAGAGCCGGTGAGCGCGCCGGTTCCTGGTCAAACCATACTTGCACCAGCTTGGGGCAGCGGCGCAGAACGCTTGCCAGTCGGATACGGTGCGGCTCCTCGCGGCCGGGGTCGCCCTGGTCGAGGTGGAGTGCTTCACCGTACCAGAGTAGGGCGCCGAAAACGTCACCGCCGTCCAGCGCGTGCGTGCCGTTGGCCACATAGCTGGACACCAGTACGTGCTGCTTCTCCTTCAGAGTCCTGTCGGCATCGTCTCGTGCGGCCCGTGCCTGCCTGGCCTGCTCTTCGGCATCGATTCGAGCAATGCCTGCCTGTTTGGCCTGCTCTTGGGCTTGATCTCGGGCGAGGGCGGCATCGCTGGCGTTGGCGTCGGCTCGGTCGCGAGCCGCGGCGATGTTCCAGGCTGACACCGCGGAGCCGACAGTTACCACGGCCATTAGCGCGGTGGTCGTGCCCAGCAGTATGGCCGCTAGCCGATTGCGGCGCGCCCAGAGCCAGGCTCGATTCGCTATGGTCGGCGAGCGAAGTGAGATCATGTCGCCGGCGCACCAGCGCTCCAGATCCCGGGCCAACTCCCGCGCCGTGCTATAGCGCTTTTCCGGCTCCTTGGCCAGGGCTTTGAGGCAAATCGCATCCAGGTCTGCCGGGACGAAGCGGTTACACTGCGCGGGCGGAATCGGGGTTTCCTCGACCACCTTGATGAGGGTGGCCAGGTAGGAGTCACCGAGGAACGGCGGCCGCCCCGTAAGCAGCTCATACAAAATGGCGCCGAGAGAATAAACATCGGCGGACGTGGTCAGAGGTATCTTGTTTCCCTGCGCCTGTTCGGGGGCCATGTAGTTGGCCGTGCCGACGACGGTCTGCGACTGGGTCAGGTGGGTGGGACCCTCGACACGTTTGGCGAGGCCAAAGTCCGCCACCAGCGGGCGACCTTCGCTATCCAGCAATATGTTGGCGGGTTTTAGGTCGCGGTGCAAAATACCGCGCTGATGGGCATGGTGCACCGCCCGGGCGACGGCGGCTAGCAAACCCGCCAGTTGGATGCCTTTCTGAGCCAGGACGGCGCGGCCCGGACCCCGCTCTTGTTCTGAATGGGGCAACTGGAATTCGTGAAGGCGTTCGGACAAGCTCCCGCCCTCGACCAATTTCATCGTAAAATAAGGTTTGCCGGATATGTCGCCCACCTCGTAGATGGGAACGATGTTGGGATGGTCGAGATGCGCCACCGCCTCAGCCTCGACGCGGAAACGGCGCAGGGAGTGGTCATTCGCCTGCTGGCTGCCCAGGATCATTTTGAGAGCGACATCGCGGTTCAGGCTCAAATGCCGGACGCGGTAGACGACTCCCATGCCGCCGCGAGCGATCTCCTTTAGGATCTCGTAGTCGCCCAGGCGGCTTCCCGGCTGCGGCGACATGCCATGGTGCTCCGCATTCATTGCTAACGTGGCAGCCACAGGCTCTTGGGCGCTAGGGCCCGAGCGGACCAGTCCCTCGAGGTTGTTGATGAACTCGTCCAGCTCAACAGCAAAATCCGGATGGCGCGCCAAGAGCGCGGCGCGATCCGGCGTTTTCCCGGCTTCGGCCGCCTCCAGGTACTCCGCCAGCAGCTCATTCAGCTGCCGCTCTTTATCCGCGGCTAGTGAAGGCACATCCGACATTGGCTCTTCCTCTACGGTGCACCCCGGTAACGATTGTAGCCAAAACAGAGGCGAGTGGAGGCCGTTACACCTCCACTCGCTCTGCAATGGGCGGGTTAAGCTCGCCCGCCAAATCGAAACTTTCAACGGCGCCAGTGGAACCCGCCCCAGCCGCGGTGTTCGTAGCCATGACACCAAGGGTGAGGGTAGACTGGCCCGCAGTGGACGATCGGACCACCGGGGACGATCGGGCAACGCTCGCGGATAATTGGCTCGCCGACACGGACGATCGGCTCGCGGACGATCGGGGCGTAACAGAACGGTTCGACTCGGATCGGCGCGACGCGGACAAGCGGCTCCACAGTCACGACTGGCTCGACACGGACAGTCGGCGCGGCCTCGACGATCGGCCCGCCCTTGACGACCTGAGGAGGCTGGGCCTGAGCCGACTGCATGAGGCCGTTCCCGAGTGGCAGCCAAGTGGCCGCCAGACATGCCCAACAGGTCAGACGGACGATCTTACTCTTCGCGAACATGGTAATTCTCCAACGGTTGAGGGTTTTGAAGCGAGCGAACCGACACTGGCTCGCCTTTCACGCTGACCTTTCACTTTGCCGGCTCGCGTGTGCTTCTACCTTTCAAGCGTGAGAATCCGAGACTGGTGTGCGCGCTATTTGCGGGAAAAGATGGGAGATAATCAGAAATATGTAATCCTCGATCATTGGGCCGGTTGACAGTCGCGCAAGGCAACGTTGCAATGGCAACGAAGCAGAAATAGACCGACCTGGCCACGACAGGCTGACCGGGCAATATGCTGACCGGACGGTGATATGCTGACCGACCGGCCGGTCAGCTCAATAACAATGTTCGGTAAAAAACACTGGCGCTTCAACGATTCGGATTGCGGCCGCGGAGGGTCCAGGATTCACGTTGGTGTCGTTTTCCACCGATATGGCAGAGCTGATTGGTGCATAGTCTGTTACATCAAGCAATTCATCGAGCGATAAATCATCGCTGCAAGAGCGCGCCGAAAAGGCTGGGACGGGAGCTATGTAGAAAGGTTTTCGTCTCGGACGAGTCTTTAAACCATGGCCAAACGGTCGCTGACGCGGTGCGCGACGGGCTTGGCTGGGCGAAGAAGCCCAGGAAAGCAAAGATGACAGGAACATGGTCGACCTCCTTTTTCGGTGCGGTCCGCAATTGAATGAATGAGCAAGCATCCCGGCGCGCAGACTCTGGAAGTCAGCGTGGGGAAGGACGGGGCGGCCGATTGAGCAAGGATGTTGGCCCGCATTTGCACCACGTTCGCCATCACTTGGCCTCGCTGGACTTCGTCAATACCTCCGCCACGTCGGCCCACAGTTTCTGACACGCTTCGCGCTCGTCGGCCGGCAGCTTGGCTAACACGTCCTTGTCGCGAATGCCTGCCAAGTAAGTGTGCCTCTGCCAGTCCCTCAGTGTTTTCAGCACTAATTCGCGGTCGCTGGATTTGTCGCTCGATGCTTGCTTGGTCCAATGGGCTAGGTCGGCGCGCAACCACTCGATGGCCTGTCTCCGTAGGCGGCCACGTTCGATGTCGTCGATTTTGTCGGCGTCTTTCCCTTTACCGGCGGCGGCGAGGGCCGCGGCAAACACGGCGTGGTAACGATGGTGCGCTACCATATCGTTGGCCAGCTTGGCATCAGCGGTGAAGGCGTTAGCGAATATTTTCGCGGCTTCGACATAGCGTTGTTGATTCCCGCAAACCTCAAAGAGAGCCTGCCAATCACGACTGTCGGCTGCGATCGACTTGCCCGTCAAAAACTCGGGCAATTTCGCTTCTAGCATCACTAGCCGTTCCACGTTCGCTACCCACTCCGCTGACGGATACTGCCAGTCCTTGCGTTTGCTCCCCAACGCGTGCCCTTGCTTATAGCAATCAAGGGAGGCGGAGAATTTACCCTGTGAGCGAAGGGCAGCGCCTTAGTTGCAATGCGCCTCGGCGTTATCCGCTTCCAGATCAAGGACTATGCGATATTCAACGATGGCGTCGTCCAACTGATTCTTTAATTGCAGGGCACGGCCGCAGCCGTAGTGGGCCTTGAGGTTTTTTGGATCAATGGCGATCGCCTTTTTGTATTCGGTGATGGCGTCGTCTAACTGATTCTTGTCTTGCAGGGCATTGCCGAGGCCTTTGTGGGCATTGGCGCGTTTGTCGTCAATGGCGATCGCCTTTTTGTATTCGGTGATGGCGTCGTCCAACTGATTCCTGTCTTGCAGGGCATTGCCCAGGCCGTTGTGGGCCTCAGCAAGTGCGCGGTTAGGTAATTTCGGCTCAAGATTGATAGCCTTTTTGTACTCGGCAATCGCGTCGTCCAACCGATTTTTCGCTCGAAGTGCTTGGGCGAGGCCGTAGTGAACCACCGGGCGTTCGGGTTCCAACGCGATGGCCTTTTGGTATTCTTCGATGGCGTCGTCAAATTGATTCTTGCTGAACAACGCATTACCGAGGCTGTAGAAGATGATCGCTTTTTTCGGGTCGAGCGCGAGGGCCTTGTGGTATTCCGCGATGGCATCGTCGAACTGATTCTTGCCTTGCAGAACAGAGCCGAGGTTGTGGTAGCCTTCCCACATTTTGGGGTCCAGCTTTATGGCCTTTTTGTATTCCGCCATGGCATCGTCCGGCCGCATTTTTGCATCTAGAGCTAGACCCACGTTGATGTGGGCGGCGGTGGCACGGGGTCGCAATGCTAACGCCGCTTCGAAGCAACCGACGGCCTCTTGAAGTTCAAGAGGCGTCGGCTGCTGGTGGCCTTTGTTAAGCGATAATACTCCCCGCCAAAAAAGAATCCAGAAATCGTCGGGATACTCAACACGCGCCCAACGCAGCAACGCTATAGCGTCGGTGTCTTTGCCGGCGTCCATTAGTAGCGTGGCGAGCATGTTCAAACTCGAAGCCGGTAACTGCATTGTGCGGGCTTCGACGCTTATGTTTTTCAACTTTGGCCAATCCTGGGCGGCGGCCGCGTCACGAACCTGCTGTCGCCAGGGGTCGTCGTCCGTAGCAGTCGCAAGCGCTCTTAACTCAGATGCCGAGGGCGATGTCCGCGCATGGAACGCTTGCAACGCCCAATCGTCCAGTGCCACGAGTAGCGCCGCGCGGATGGCAGGGTCTTCGGCACGGATGTGCCCAGCCAGCTGCTCGGTAACCCATGGCTTGATTTCTAACCCGTATCCCACCAACGCGTCCGCATACTCCGCTGCCGACTTAGCATGATTAAAGCTACTTTGCTCCCAGTCTGCGGAGGCCATCCGCGCGTTGTCCAACTCGCGGAATAGTTTCTCCATGCGTTGCTCGCGATCTGTCCCTGATCTGATGAGGTGGCGTAAATCGGCCAACCGCTCGCGTAATCCGTCCGTGGCCGCGCCTGTCGATAGGGCCGCATCCGCCTCGGCCACACCCGCCATCGCCTCCCGCCAATCCACCAGCGCCGCCCGCGCTTCTTCACTCGTCGAACTCCGCTGGCGACCAGCCCGATCTGCGGATAGGCCCGCTTTCACCAAGGCCGCCGTCACCGTCTTTTCCGTGTCCGACATTCGGCTGGCCAATTCCGCACGCTGCCGCGACTGGTCCCATAAAGCCCAACAGACCCCGACCGTAGCCACGGCCAGGATCAGCGACGCCGCTGCCGTGGTCCACAGTCCTGCCTTGTGCCGCCGTGCAAACTTTCGCAGCTGATACCACGCCGACGGCGGACTGGCCAGCACTGCCTCATCCGCCAAGTAACGCTGCACGTCCATCGCCAATCCATTGGCCGTTTCGTAGCGCCGATTGCGGTCTTTTTCCAAGCATTTCATGGCCATCCAGTCCAGGTCGCCGCGAATCTGGCCGCTTAGCTTCTTCGGTTCCAAGCCCCGCTTGGCGGCGATCAAGGGCAACTGTTCCGTCGTACTCAACCGCGTGCTCGGCTTGGGCGGCTCCTCTTCCCTAATGATGCGCAAACACTCCAATAGCGCCACCTCACGCAGCCGTTTGCGTTCCAGCGGCGTCGTCCCCGTAAGAAGCTCGTAAAGGACTATGCCCAGCGCATAAACATCCGAGCGTGTGTCGATGTCCAACTGGTTCAGCTCCGCCTGCTCCGGACTCATGTATTCCAGCGTGCCCACCACGGCGCCGAAGTCCGTGAACAGCGTCTTGTCGGTCAACTTTTGCCCGGTGGCCTTGGCCACGCCGAAGTCGATCACCTTGGGCACCGGCCGGCCATCGTACAGCGCTACCAGTACGTTCGACGGTTTCAGGTCGCGGTGAATGACTCCCTTCTGATGGGCGTGTTGCACGGCCTGGCACACAGGCACGAACAGCTCCAATCGCTGCCGGAGCATGAGCCGGTGTTCGTCGCAATATTTGGTGATTGGAACGCCCTTGACCAACTCCATGACGAAGTAGGGCCGGCCCGATTCGGTGGCGCCGCCGTCGAACACCTTGGCGATGTTCGGATGATCCATAAGCGCCAACGCTGTCGTTCCGCTTCGAAGCGCGCGATGACCTGGCGCGAATCCATACCGGCTTTGATGACCTTCAGCGCAACTTTGCGCTGCACCGGCTCGGTTTGCTCGGCCATGAAGACGGTGCCCATGCCGCCCTCGCCGATCTCCTGCAACAGCTTATAAGAGCCGATGCGGTTGCCCGGCCGTTCGGTGAGGTCCGGGGTCGTCCTCGCACCAATTTCGGGGCCGAACGCAGCGGCCAGGCCGGCGTCGAGAGGATCGCTGGAGACGGGGTTATCCTCGGGCCGTTCGGCGTGCGGTTGGTCGGTCATGCGAGCGTCCTCCGGTGAGTTGCGGGCAGTTGCTATACCAGGTTCACACCCATCCGGGTTTTCGCGGAGGAAATCCAAGAATTCCTTACCCAAGACGCGCCGCCAGGTTAGCGCACTCCTGCTCGACCTCTGCTGCGGAACCGGGATGATGAAACGCCACCACCTCGTAGAGTGCCGCCTTGAATTCTTGCCGCGCCTTGGCGTACTCGTGGTGCAAAACCGCGGCATCGCATTCCAAGCGACGGGCGATGTCGCGGATCGGCAGATTTTCATGAAATCGTAGGCGCAACACCTCCACCCGGCGGCACGCGTCCGGACCACGGCTCAGCGCCAGTTGCTCCTGCAGTCGAGCCGCCTCGCGAAAGAGGGCCATGGCCCAGGCGCGATCGAATGCTCGCGTATCGTCCGGCACGGCTTCCAGATCTATGCCGTCCGCACCACAGAGTTCGCGCCGCCGGCTGGCCGACTGCTCCACTCGCAAGGCCACGTTGCGCGCTACTCCAAATAGAAAAGCGCGGAAACTATCGCCGCGTCCACGCTCCGCCCGCTCCAATACGCCACCCTGTTTGAAGCACTCCAAGAAAACGTCCTGCGCAGCGTCGTCGACTTCTTGCTGATTCGTTGTGCACCGCCAGCGTGCCGTGAGATAGGCACGGATTACCGGGCCGTAGCGGCGCGCAAACTCGGCCCGGTCGCCCGCGCTTCCCGCAGCGGCGGCCTGGGTTACCGTCCAACATGTCGATTCCGGCAGATTCACAAATGCCAGGCCAAAGCAAGGAATGGTAGGCTGGGCCTCTCCCGCGTTTGCGGTCGATGCTACCACAAACAGATCGCAATCGGGTAGACATTGAGAACAGGTATTCGAGGAAAGGGAAATCGCGTTCCTTAGGTGCGGATCCTTTCACTCGAAATCCGGAGTCGGGCCGCGTTTGCACCACGTTCGCCCACATCGCGTTCGGATGGCTGGGGTTGGCCGAAACGAAAATCATCGGGGTCATACTGCTCGTGCCGAAAGAATTGAGGTTCCGAGGGCATATCCCTTTCGAAAGGCGAAGCCCTAAACTACAGCATAACTCAAAGAGACAATTCCCGTCTTGTAGATCTTGTACTCCCTCAGTTTCAGGTTGGTTTGCTGCGCTGGCGCCGGTAATAAGGATATGCCGCCACCGAGAAGGACGGGTTCGACCATGACCTCCACCGTATCCACCAATCCGGCATTCAGCAAACTGCGGAACAGCTCGCCGCCGCCGAATAACCAGATGTCCTTGCCCGGTTCCGCTTTCAAGCCGGCCACTGTCTCGGCAATGTGGTCCGCCACAATAGTCACGTCCGGGAAGTCGCTCGGCCGCAGCGCTCGGGAAAACACAAATGTTTTCACGCCTGGGAGCGTGCCTCGGCCGGCTTTCACCATGACCTCAAAGGTTTTTCTGCCGATGAGAAAGGTATCAAACTGGCTAAGAGCGTTCGGAAAAAAAGGGGTCTGACCCCCTAAAACACTGAAAAACCAAGGGGTCTGACCCCTTTTTTTCCGAACGCTCTAAAGAGATTCGCGATGTCGATTTCAGGATCCGCGATGAGCCAGTCGTATTCGCCTTGCGGCCCGGCGATGAATCCGTCAAGGCTCATGGCCACGTGGTAGCGAACTCGGCGCATGGCCTGCTCCGCCCTGGGATTGGAGGTTGGCGAGAGACGAGCGACCGCTGGCTGCGTTCCGTGTCCCGCCGAGCTAGGCCTTCGGCGTTCTGCTGGCCAACCTAGCCGTTGATTTCGTGTCTTTCTTGCCACGCCGCTAACGCTGCTTTGAGTAGGGGCTTGAGGCCGGGCCGCTTCAAATCAGCGGTGCTCCGCAATAGTACATGACGATGAACCTTGCCGCTGCCGCCTAGGACCCCTCTCGGGTCGGGGAGTTCGGCACCACGGGCGATGCCGAGCTTGACACCAGTCTGGCTCAGAATCAGCGTGCAAACAAGACCTTTGTATCCAGGCCCGTAACTGTAGCCGATGATCCTTGCCGATTCGTCCAGCGTTTCCGAGGCGCCTGGTAAAGCCTCGCCCAACAGGATACGCGCCGCAAGGGCAAGATCGCTGACTTCAGGTGGGTACGCGGCCAAGAAGGCTTCGATGGTTTTCTCATTCGGCATGAATGTGCACCTGCGTTAGTCCCAGACAGCAAACCACTGATTAGGCAGGTGCTGTAATGTATCCTGCCCGCCGGCGCTTTCCACAAAAAACGAGAAGGTGCTTGCATGGCCGGCGGGTGAGGCAGCCACAAGAGCCGGACTTGGCCCGCGTTTGCCCCACGTTCGCCTACGTCGCGTTCGGACGGCCTGGGTTGGCCGAAACGTCGAGCCACGCGAAACGGCGGCGGTTGGATGCGAGTCGATTATCTTTTGACAGGACTGCAGAGCAAATTCTATTTTTCCTTCGGTGCAAGTCTCGCTAGGCCGAGCGTGGCCCAGGAGCTGGCGGCGCAGGTGATCGGCGTCAACAACTTCGAACTGCCAGGTGAACCATCGGGGGTCGATCGGGAAACCATCGGCCAACTGCCGTCCGGCTTTTGCGTGGCGACCAGGAAGTCAATCCCGCGCTGGATTTCGGGCCGTTCGGCCGTATAACCCGCGAGCGATAACGCATACAACGTCTGGCCTGTTGCAAATGCGTCGCTCTTCAATTGAGGGACCGTCTGGCTCCAGCCACCGTCGGCGCGTTGCAGCGCAAGCAACTCGTCGATCGTCGGTTGCACCGCCTTACGCGGTCTGCCGGAACGGACCCCCATGAGCAATTTCAAGACCTTGTCTTGATGGAGCTCGGAGGGCTTTGTAGCGTCGAGCCAGGCGATTGCTTTTGCCAACGCTGCGCGCTGCGATTCTGGCGCGTCGGGTCCCGTTTCCCCTTCGAGGGCCATGATAATCCAGGCGGCGTCGGTAGTTTGGCTTTCGTTAATCGGCGGCCGCCTGAGAGTGGCAAAGAACTCCCAGGAACCGTCTTTTTGCTGCTTCTTGACGATTTCCTCCGTGATCAACTTCAGGGTCTGCTTTTGTCCCTCTTTCAGCGAAGGCATCGAGCGTACAGCGATAGCCAGCATCGGGAGCCCCATATTCAGCCCTCGACCCTGGGGGCGCGGGTCGGGTGGATCAGCCGGATTGAGGAAGATCTTCGAGGCCAGCAACTGGTCCTTACTGCCCAGCAAGGACTCGGTCGTATCCGCCACGAATTTCTTGTCGATCGCGAACCCCTGACGGTCGGCTTCGCTTAGTGCCCAAAGCGGCATTGGCACATGATGGCAGGCGGCGCATTTGCGGGTGTTCAACCAGCTGGCACTTTCGGTTTGCAAATAGCCGATAGCGCGATCGACTGTCCGGTGGACCTGCTGGGTTGTTGCCTTTGGAATCGTGGTGGGTTCGTCAGCAAGCGCCGGCTCTGAGAAGCAAAGACCCAGAAGAAACGATGCGAACAACAAAGTGCGAATCATAGATCAATCCGCGCGCTAAAAGCATGGTCTGCGCCAAACAATGTTTTACCGCGCCACCACTTGGTCTGCCAACTCTTCAGCGACTATCTCTTTCGGAATTACCGAGAGGTCGCTTTGGGCGGCGAGGATTTGCCCCACGTTCGCCCACGTCGCGTTCGGATGGCCGGGGTTGGCCGGATTGTCGAGCGAGTCGAAACGGCACCGTTTGGGGCGGCGGGCTTTGCGGTAAGCGACCGTTGACGATAGGCGGCGGAGGGGGCAGAACTTGGCTCACGGCACCGGCGGTAGTAGTTTATCCCGGCCTGGTCCCTTCATCGATGATCCGCAGCGATTCCGCGACGCCAAGGCAGCGGTCGGATGCTACTTCGGACTGGTGCCGTGCCAGGACCAGTCCGGCGACGAGAACGGCTCGGGCACAGCACCCGCGCGGGCGCACCGCCGGTCGATTGCTTGTTCAACCGTCGCCATTTTTCCCAGGATTTGCGTCACTTCCGATCGGATCACAACCGGCCCTCGCTCCGATCCTACCAAACTCTTGCATCTGGGCGCGCGACCATCCGACCTCTTTTCCACGCCAACCTCGGTCGTTCACCGAGTAGCTGCTGCTGACGACCGCCCACGCCTGCCCGGCGTGCTTTTGGGTGCGCACAATCAGGAGGCCCCCATCGCCGACGGCGGTTGAGTGGATGATCTCCTCGTAGCCGTCGGCGTCCATTCGATGCGCATCATGAAGCGGCGGCCGTCGAGGAACTGCGTGCGAATGACCGACCCCTCGATCGGCCCGCCTTCGAGAATGGTCCACTTCAGATCGTCGGCCGAGTGCTCCGTGTACTGGTAAGCGTGGTGAAAGCGCGGGATCCGGCCAGTCGTCTGGCCCGCCTCAGGCGGGCCGTAGTACTGCTCCGGTGCCAGCTCCATGCTCCGCGGCGTGCTCTCCGCCCGCAATTGGTATTTGATGCGAATCATCATCATTTACCCCGATCGCAGCTTACGTTTGGCCTCCTCCCTGTCGGGCAGCGCAGGTTCGATCTTGCACCTCGGCAGCAATTGCTGGACCTCCGCAGCACCGGCGTTGGTCATCCTGATGCCGTAAATACGCAGTTCGGTAAGGTTGGGAAGAGACGCTAGCTGCTTTAGTCCGGCAATCGTCACCTTGGTGTGGCTCAAGGCCAGGGCGGTGAGGCTCTTCCGGCAGGTCAATTCCTTTACCCCCGCGTCCGTCATCGCCGACGCGGTGACGTCGAGCCAGGCGAGGTGTTCGAGACACGCCAGCTGCCGCAGTCCCGCATCCGTGACCGGCCTGCCATAGAGATCGAGCTTCGTGAGGTTTTTCTGGTGTGCCAGTTCCTTGAGCCCCGCATCGGTCACCCGCGTGTTCCAAAGGTAAAGCACGGCGAGGTTCACGAGCGGCGCCAGCTCTGCCAGTCCCGCATCCGTCACCCGCGTGTCGCGAAGGTCGAGTGTCGTGAGGTGAATGAGCGTCGCAGCTCCTTCAAACCCATTCGCCGCCTCCGTTCCGCTTGCTTGATATGGCCCGGCGTAGATGATCCATCCTGGAATGTTGACGGCGCTGTGCCGGTCAAAGACCTCCACATTCGGGGGCATCGCTCCGCC
>Ga0206872_10074_pt1 | contig 30561 bp, 27 predicted proteins | sample Alteio_BWOrgCont_34_FD_152906 | JGI IMG/M metagenome (GOLD analysis project Ga0206872, IMG submission 152906) | Enriched cells from forest soil in Barre Woods Harvard Forest LTER site, Petersham, Massachusetts, United States -... | ecosystem: Environmental > Terrestrial > Soil > Temperate forest >... | reverse complement strand
TTGCCGGAACGGCCCGAAGGGTGCTTCGCACAAAGGGGTCTGACCCCTTTTCGGATAGGCTCTAACGCTCCAAGGACTACAGTCTTCCGGAAAGGCGGACAAACATGGGGTACGAGCGGGAGTTGGAGGCCGCCCTGGAGGCGGCGCGGCGAGCGTCCCGGATCATATTAAGCGTCTACGAACACTTTGAACCCATTCCCGATGCGCGCGCGGACATCACCACCGAGGCCGACCGTCAATCGCAGGAAGCAATCCTGAAACACCTGCAATCCGCATTTCCAGCCGATGCGCTCTGCGCAGAGGAAAACACGCCGACGCTGGCAGCCGGTATCAAGACCGGGCCGCGCCAGTGGATCGTGGATCCAATCGACGGCACGCGCGGGTTCGCCCAGAAGAACGGTGAATTCTCGGTGATGCTCGCGCTGCGAGAAGGCCCGCGGATTGCAGTCGGCGTGGTGCTGGAACCGGCGCTTCAGCGACTGACCTATGCGGTGGTCGACGAAGGCTGTTGGCGGTTGGACGGCGACGCGACGACGCCCCAACGATGCTGGGTGTCTGCTACCGATGAACTGCAAAGGGCTCTCCTCATCCAAAGCCGGTCCCGAGATCCTGAATTGCCGTCCCGGCCAGTCCGCTATTTGCAGCCAGCCCGGGTACGCGAAACGCATTCAGCCGGCGTGAAGTTGGCCCAAGTCGCGCGGGGAGAGGCCGACCTCTACGTGAACACTTATACCGCCTTCCACGACTGGGACATCGCCGCAGGTCAAGTGCTCGTTGCAGAAGCGGGCGGAAAAGTTAGCGGCCTCAAAGGGGAAACAATTCGCTACGGCACGGAAGGAGCGTGGCAGCGCTCGGGTCTGCTGGCGACCAACGGCAAGCTGCACGAGCAGGCGGTGCATGGCCTGGTGGAAATGTGCGATGAGGAATGAGCTCACCAATCCGACGCGCCAGTGAGGCAATACTTGCGTCCTCGCTGGCGCGTTGAGTTAGTGGCACTTACTTTTTGAAGTCCGTCGCTTTGGTAGGCAAACCACGGACCTGCGCCAGACGAGCCTGGGCCGTCTCGGAGTGGCGGGTGTCGGGGTAGTTCTGAATCACCTTTTCGAAGTAGAATACTGCCTCTTGCGGCTGGCCTTTTTTGAGAAGGCTTTCCGCCAAGGCGAGCGTCATGATAGCTAAACGATCGCCTAGTTGATTGCATGCCGTCTTCAAAAACTCTGGATTGCTTTTGATATCGTTCAGCAGGGCCGCGGCCTCTTCCGCTTCCGGTGTATTGGTGAATCGGCTTACCAGCAATTCACATCGGTCCAGGCACATCGAGAATTGCTGCATGCGATAGTCTTCGCGCGCCTGAACCAACATCTCCTTGGCGCGGCGGGCCCGACTTTGGTCGGCTGCGTCGCCCTTGCCGTTCAGTTGAGTCAACAAAGCCAAGCTGTCGCGTGCAGCCGGAGTTCCGGGGTAGTACTTGATTACTTCGTTGAGAGCCTCGATCGCCTCGGCAGTCTGATTGCGTTCCGCCAACAGGCGCGCCCGGGAATAGCGAGTTCCAGCCTGTTGCTCGAGATCCTGCAGCAGAACCCGTGCTTTGGATTGCACTGGGCGGTCTTTGCCGTCCTCCACTATGTTCTTCAGCAGACTCACGGCGCGGGCGTAGTCGTTGCCAGTTACCGCCTTGTTGGCTTCGTCGTAGTCCATCGCCATCCATTCCGGCGTTGAAACCAGAGTGACTGTCTTTTGCAGCAGCTCTTTCAGCCGCGGTGCCTCGACGAAACCTTCCTGGTAGCCAAGGATTTTCCCGTCCGCGTTAGCGAACACGATCGTCGGGTAGCTCTGGACGCGAAGCGCCTGGGCAAGGTCCGGACTCACCTGGGCGTTGACGCGTAGGGGGACGAAGCGGTCATTGAGAAGGGTCACGATACTCGGGTCGCGAAAAGTGCGTTGGTCGAGCTGTTTACACCAATAACACTGCTCGGTGCCGATGTCGAGCAACAGGGGCCGGCCTTTTTCGGCGGCCTCAAGGCGCGCCTTACGATAGTCGGTACGCCAATCGACTTCCTGCGCCGAAACACCGGATGCGCTAATACAGATGACACCTGCCAGCAGCAGCCAGCGCCGACACCATTGAGCAGCCAATAGCATGGTAGACCTCGCCAATCGCTTCCGGTTGGGACAGCGCTTGCTTAAGCTCGCGGCCGGGAACAAACCGAATCGCATTTCAGGCGCGCGGATGCGCCTTCTGGTAACTGTCGCGGAGTCTCTGGGTAGTCACATGGGTGTAAATCTGAGTGGTGCCAATGCTACGGTGGCCGAGCAACTCCTGCACGCTCCGGATGTCGGCACCTGCGTCTAGGAGATGCGTTGCAAAGCTGTGTCGGAGTGTGTGTGGGCTGATCCGAGGATCGAGCCCGGCCTGGGCCAGGTACTTTTCCAACAAACGGCCAACGCTTCGCGCCGATAGCCGGGTGCCGTTCTTGTTCAGGAACAGGGCCGACAGCAGCGCCGCTCGTGGGCCAAGCAGCGTAGCGCGTGCCGGCAGCCAGTCGCCAATCGCTGTCACCGCCGGCGGCCCAAGTAAAGCCAGGCGCTCGCGCCGGCCCTTGCCACGAACCACTGCAACGCCTTCGGCCAGGTCAACGTCGGGGAGGTTCAACTGCGTCAACTCGCTAACGCGCAGGCCGGCCGAGTACAGGGTTTCCAACAGTGCCCGGTCCCGCAGGCCCAGCGGCCGGTCTTGCGGCGGCGCATCCAGCAGTCGCAGCATGTCCTCACGCTGCACGAAGTTGGGCAGCTTCTTGTCAAGGCGAGGCCCGCGCAACCCGGCGGACGGGTTCGTGGCCAGGATTCCCTGCCGGCACAGAAAGCGGCACCAGGAACGCATGGCAGCTAGCCGCCGCGCGACCGTGGTGCGCGCGTAGTTCTGGTCGTGAAGCCAGGCGAGGTAAGCACGCAGGAGGCGCGTCGTAAGGTGTTTGGCCGGCGACATCGCTCCGTCGGAGCGGGTGCGAAAGAAGTCGAGCGCCTGGGTCAGGTCCTCGCGATAGGCCTTCACAGTGTGGCCGGAGGCGTTCTTTTCCAGCGCCAGGTGCCGCAGGTATTCGGCCAGTGCTTCTTCCATCGGAGTTCCGGTCGCGGACAAGTGCAATGCGACTTCCCTGTCACCGGTCCCATCCCTGGGTTCTTAGAGCCAATCCGAAAAGGGGTCAGACCCCTTTGTGCGAAGCACCTTCGGGCCGTTCCGGCAAAGGGGTCTGACCCCTTTCGGATTGGCTCCTAGCCTCAAAACCGCGGCGTCTTGGCGGTACATACTGTGGCATCAGGGGTTGCTTGCTCGTGGGCTTTTTGCGTCAACACTGCTGCGTCGAACCAGTTCAAGCTCAACTCAGGATCGGCCGCCTGGGCGCGAAATGCCTCCAGCAGTAGCTCACGGCTCTGCTCGTCGTAAACAAAGACGTATCGCTCATTGCCCTTGATCAACGCCAGCACGTTTAGCTCGCGCCGCACGCAACACCTCCGGGAAACTTTAGCGGGATGCACGCATCCAATGTCCCCACTCCGGTGTATCGACTCACGGGTTGCGGCCCATGCGTCAGAATCTAAGCGGCCTTGCGAATTCGTCGTTGGGGCCCTCCTTTCCTTCCGGCGGGACGATAGATCTTGTCCAAACATGCGACTCAACGCAAATCGCGTAAGCCTCGTAGCCCAACGAGTTCACGCGTGACGAATGGTTCGCCGTAAGCCGCGTTGATCGTCCAGCCCCAATACCGGGCCCGGTCGCGGAGATCGTCCAGGAGCGTTGGGGATTTTGTCGGCCGGCCCTCAATGAACTGCGAGTGGTAACACGCCACTGCCTTCATCTTGGTTTCGTGATGGGGCGAGACGTCAATTACGAACGACGGCTGTGCATGCAGGCGGAGATGGATGCTGAAGTAGTAAATGATCCGCTCGGGATAAAATGGTTCGCCAGGCATGTCGGTCTTTGTGAGCTTCGCCCAAAAGCGGGCGGCGTCGACAAGTGCGTTGGCAGCTACGTGATCCGGATGAGCATCTTCCCAGTAGGGGGCGAAAAGCACACGCGGTCGGAGCTGGCGCAGGGCAGTGGCCAGGCGGGTCCGGGATTCCAGGTCTGCTTCTAAACGACGGTTAGTAAGGCCCAAGTTGCTGCGCCATGTGATGCCGAGCACCGCAGTGGCGGCATCAGTCTCGCGCCTGCGGATTTCGGTGCTGCCGTGCGGCGTCGGTTCGCCGTCAGTCAGATCCAGGACTCCGACGCGCGCGCCCTGCTCGAGCAATGTGAGAATTGTGCCCCCGACTCCCAACTCGGCGTCGTCGGGGTGCGGGGCGATGACGAGGTAGTCGAGCGGTTCCATGGCAGGCACTCCCCTAATAGATTCGTCATGACCATTGTAGGGAATCCGGGAAGTGACGGGCTGGCCAGACCCGCAAGCGAAAGGCGTGGGAATTGCAGTTTATTGGCACCATGGGCCAATGCCGCCGGATTGAAGACCTGATGACCAAGGTTTCCGAGGGGCGTAACCGCTACTCCGGACGCGCCGCGTGATAGTTAGGGAAAGAGCGGGCTAAACAAGACCTGGCTGGCCCAAGAAGTGAGCGTGCGTCATCTGTTCGGGCAACCGATTATGCGATTGCTGGACGGGCAACTCAGCTTGTGGGAGGAAGCGGATGCCCGCCCTACGTGTGGTGCAGCGAAGGTGTTGCACACCGACATGGAACACTGACCCGAGTTCGGGCGATGTTGAACGTGCGCGCCGTCAGCGCCTCCAGGCGCATGGGAGAGTTTTAGCCACTGGCGACAGCGAAGTAGGCAGGCGCTTACGACCGCATCGGCGCTCGTGTCCAATTACCAAGGAATCAAGGCCTAGCAACTTACGGAAATGCGGTTTACACGCACGACGAACATCCCTTAGGCAAAGGGGCCCTGCTTCTCAAGGGACGCATTGGAGCATACAGCTTCGCCAGTGCATCGGGCCGCCGTGCTGGAAATGGAGCAGCGATTCGGAAGGCCGGTCCGCGCGCGCCGCAAAGGAACTCGCCTTCCCGGTGTGATTTTGATTCGTGTGTGGTGTAACCCAGCCGGAGCCGTATAACACCGCGCTTGTAACTAACAGAAAGCCTAGCGTCAAAACGGGCAATGCGAATTGCTTCATGGAATCCCTTCCTTTATTGTGGATGGCTCATGGCAGCGAATCTGACTTAAGGCACTTGCGATGCCAAGAAACTTGAAGGGTAGCGCCATACGGGATGTGCTGACGCGCAACCTATTTTCGCATCATAATTTACGCTTTCTATGCATCTCATGGTTGCCGACGATTGGGGTTCGCCTATACCTGCGATTCGTGCAAGTATTACATCTACTTGCGGGTAATTTCCAAGCTCCGCACGATTCGTTCGACCTCTTTGCGCATCTCCGCTTCGCCGTCGCCGGGCACGATGCGGGCCGCCGCGGTGGCGCCGCCGCCGGTCTGTTTGGTCACATAGTATTGAAGGAATGCCTTTTGGCCGTTCACCTCCGCATCGAGGTTGAACTCCTCCAGCGGTGGTTTTTCGCGGATCGACTGCGGCGTGCTGGCCCGGCTTATTTTGGACTTCATTGCATCCAGGTCGCGGCGTACCTCGGCCAGGAACTGGGGCGCGGTCGGCAAACGGTCGAGTGCCTCGACACTGAGAAGAAGCCCATTGCCGCCTTCGGTGTCCAGGGTCACCTGATTCGCCCGCTCCGAGGCCCGCCAGCGGCGTGAGTACAAAAACTTCACTCCAAGGTCCGGGTTGTCGTACAAGAGACGTGTATTGTCATCGTTGGGGTCCAGTGCGATCCCCTTGAGGCCTTCGTCGCTCAGCTCCTTGCACTTGGTGTTTACCTGCCGGCTCAACACGAATCGCCCCGTAAGCCGGCCCGCTTCCTTGCCCTCCTTGTCGGTCAGAATGTGGACGCCGCGTAAGGACAGATAGCTGATGTGGTGGGTTTCCAGGTCGAAATAGAGATAGCCGTCAAGTTTCTGTTCGTTTGGGCCATCTTCATTGGTGCCGCGGATGCTGCCGGAGAATTCGATCCGAGCAACGCGGCTTTTGCCAACCAACTGCACCTGGTCGAACTTGCAATCAAGGTCACCGGCGTCGATTATCGCCATGTCGGTCAAAGCGAGCACCGCCACGCGACTCGCCTTCCAGCGGTCGCCAGGCCGAACGGCCTGGTCGGGCAACAGGCCTTTCAGTGCCGGAGTGAATACATCGGTCCGGACGAGGTCGATTTCACCCCAGGTCAACGCGCCATCGGGGGAGAAAGGGACCTTGGTGTTTTCACGCCTCAGCAAGATCATCCGCTTCACTTCATCTCGAATGGTCGCATCTTGCTTGCGCTCACCCACGCGGCGCTGTAGTCTCACTTCGCGGAAGACGCGCGCTGTTTTGTCGACTTCGTCGTCTTTAGTCAGTCCTAGCACCCGCTCGTCGTATTCGATGACACTGTCGCCGCTGACCTCCAGCTTCTTTGCGCGCACATCTTTGTCCGCGGAAAGTTGTAGCATGCCGTCCAGGTCTACATGCACACGTACATGGTATTGGTAATCAACAGCATACTTCTCCTGAAGGGCGAGGGCGTCGTCGGCACGTCCCACGTTGCCGACAGCGAGGATCGAGAGTGCCGCAACGACAGCGTAAGACAGTCGCATGTGTCATTTCCTCGCGGAGATAGATGAGAAGCGCGCCTACAAATGTGACGCTGGCTGTTTTCTTACCACAGAGAACAAAAGCGTCGCAGTCTACCAGGCCCAGGGGCAAGGTCGGATTTCCTGCCTTGGGTGACGCAAATGGATTCTAACTGACACGAATGCTGATCGACTGGCGCAAGGTCTTTCTGGCAGAGCATTTTCCTTGTGCAGAGCGGAACTTGTGCAAGAATTAAGGGTTAGGAAAGTAGCATCGGCTTTGTACGGTTTTCAGACGCCTTATGCAGATTTGAGCAGTTGCACTGTAAATTTGGCCAGATCTGGGCTTTACCACACAGGTGTTACCCAGTATACTTATGGACACACATCAAATATCGGTCTCAGCCCCAAGTGGCTGAAAAAGAAGGATTTCGCGTGAAAAACGTGAAAAGAACGGGTGGTCTGCCCGTCTAATAATTGGAGAAACGGTCTGCGATTTGCACTAAGGGGAAACAGCGATGCGGGGTGTCAAGAAGACAGCCGGCGGTTGGGAATGGAGATTCCTACAAAGTGGCAGCAGCATTCAGCGAATACCTGGATGTCGGGCAAAGGGTTGCCTGCTTATACCGCAAGCCTGAGCCTTTTTCCAGATCGAGCACCCCGTGACGCGTCGGATGACCTAGGACAGTAGAAGTGGCGAAATAAACGAACCTACGCGGCAGTAAAAGCATCTAAGAGGGGTCGTCATTGCTATCGGCCCGCTCGGGTTCGTGACTTGAAAAAAAGTTGTCGCCGCTGCTGCCCCGGGAAGCGAATGAAGCAACGGGATTTCATTCTTGGTGTTATCCGACAGGGCCCCAGAGGACAGTAGTTAGTGAGACAACGAACGGGTGATGCGGCTCCCTCGGCAGCCAGGAATCGGGCGAATGCAACCAAAGGAGTGATGGCCGTGACGGGTTTCAAAAGTCAAGCGTTGAAAGAGTTGACGGACCAACAAGTCCGGTTCGCGCCAGCGGCCAAGCGGGCCGAGCAGCGAACGCGGGCCGAGCGCCTCCGCGACGAAATCGACCCGGAAAAACGGTATCCGTACCAGTTTGTTTGCTTCCGCATCACTGACTTTCGACCCGAGTCGTACCCCGATCTGCTTGTCCGGGGTGATGAGCTCATCCACGATTTGGATCTGTTCGTCAAGTCGATGGGGATTGCGGTCGAGGAGACCAGCGACCCGATTGTCACTCTTGAAGAGGTCAGCAAACGCCTCAATGTCTCGACCAAGACGGTTCGGCGCTGGCGCAAGCTGGGCTTGATCGGCCGGCGCATGGTGTTCAATGGCCGCAACCACGTTGCGTTTCGTCAGTCGGCACTGGACCGTTTCATGCTAATCCATCAGGATCGCGTGGATCGCGGCAGCCGATTTTCGCAGCTTTCCGAAGACGAGAAGGACGAAATCGTTCGTCGGGCCCGCCGCCTGTCCCGGGCGTGTGGGGGCACCCTGACCGAAGTTAGCCGGCGCATAGCGCGGCGTCTTGGCCGGTCGGCGGAAACGATCCGCTACACCATCAAGAACTTCGACCGAGAGCATCCGGAACTGGCTCTCTTTCCCAATCTTACCGGGCCGCTGGACGCGGCCACCAAAGATGTCATCTACACCTCTTACCGAAGGGGGATTGCCGTGGATATGCTAGCCAAACGCTTTCAGCGCACCCGAACATCGATGTACCGGGTTATTAATGAGGTGCGAGCCCAACGCCTGCTGGAGCAGCCATTGGACTACATTCCGCACCCTTCCTTCGAAGACCCCGCGCTTGAGGCGGTTATTCTTGGCCCAATGCCTGACGAAGAGGAATACGAGAAGAAACGCCGCGACATGAAGGCTCCGAAGGATGTACCTGCGGAATTGGCCCCGCTTTATGAGGTGCCCCTGCTTTCCAAGGAGCAGGAGCAGCACCTTTTCCGCAAAATGAACTTCCTGAAGTTCAAGGCCAGCAAGCTGCGCAACGATTTGCGCAAGGACGGATTGGAAGCCAGCGATGTCGATCCATCGCGAGTGCGCATCCAATTGCTCAAGGAGATCGAAGATCTGCAGTCTGAAGCCAATGCGGTGAAAGACCAGCTCATCAAGTCGAATATGCGGCTGGTTGTCAATATCGCCAAGAAGCACGTAAGCCCGGCCGAAAACGTCTTTGAGCTGTTGTCGGATGGGAATATGTCGCTGATCCGCGCCGTGGAGAAGTTCGATTTCGGTCGCGGCTTCAAATTCTCTACCTATGCCAGCTGGGCGATTATCAAGAACTTCGCCCGGAGCATACCCGACGAAAAGCACCGTCGCGAACGGTTTGTCACTGGCCATGAAGATGTGTTCGAGGCGGCCCCGGATATACGGACGGACGAGCACGAAATGCTTGTGACCCAGGAACGGGCTACCCATAGCGTCAATCGATTGCTGGAGTACTTGGAGCCCCGTGAACGCGACATCATCCGCATGCGGGCTGGCCTCGATGATCATCACAAGGGCATGACCCTTGAGGAGATCGGCCAGCAGTTTGGTATTACGAAGGAACGTGTTCGCCAGCTCAATCAGCGAGCAATGAACAAACTGCGGGCCATCGCCCGGCAGCAGGAGATCGAATTGCCGTAAATGCCGATCGGCGTGGCGGCGGTAAAAAAACTACGGCCGGGGTTGGGACCATCAAGCGTCTCTGCCCCGGCCATCTTCTATTTCGCGTGTGCTACGACTCCACAATAGACCTCAACGCCTTGCCAGCTTGACGTAAGGAGCCCTAACGGGTCAAATACGTAAAGGCGGTTTTCAGCTAAGGTTGGTTTGCCCAAAAATAAACAAACGGCTCGGCGCATCGTTGTCTTTGTGAGACCGGAGAATGCCCGACAGTTCGGACGCTACGCTGCTGTTGCGCTTTCGCTCCGGGGATGCCCTCGCGCTAGATCAGCTGTTTGAGCGCTATGAATCGCCGTTATTCCAGTTTCTCCTCGGCATGTTGAAGGACCACCATCGTGCCGAAGATGCATTGCAGGAAACCTTCGTGCGTGCACTTGGTCGGCTGGACGGAGTCGATCCCGATCACCTCCGCGGCTGGCTCTTTACGGTGGCCTACCATGAGGCCATGCTGTTGCGCCGAAAGCTGAAAACGCGCGCAACTACCCCGCTGCCCGCCCCCGATGATTTTGCGGTTTACGCCCCGGACCCCTACCAGGAGGTTGCGCGGGCCGACCAGGCCCGTCGGCTCAAACGATTGATTGGCCGATTGCCGGCCGCGCAGCAGGAGGTCATCCGCCAGCGAATTTACGAGGGGAAGCGGTTCCGCGAAATTGCGGAGAGCCTGGATTGTCCATTGAACACGGCGTTGGCCCGGATGCACGAGGGTCTCAAGCGTTTACGCCGACTGTGGGAGAGCGAACATGCGTGACAACCGTTCCGACTCCGCTGCCGACCTGGACACTCGGGCACTGCTCTATGTCGGGGGCGAAATGAACCCCACGGAAGTCATGGCTTTTGAGAGACTTTTGGGTGAAGACCAGCGCGCCCGCGAGGCCCTAGTCCTGGCCGTGGAGATGGCACGAATGCTGGACGGCTTGTCGACGCCAAGGCCGAACTCTGCTTATCGTGCTGAAGTCCGCCGTCAATTGCTGCCTCTGGGCGTGGGTAGCTGGCTCTTTTCCGGTCGCCGCTATCGCGGCCACCCTGCGGCCTGGGCCGCACTTGGCGGCGTCGCCGCGCTGTTGGCGGTGACATTGTTGACTCACGGCTTTTCGTCGTCTGGTCAGCCGCAGCCCGAACAAGCACAGATAATGCCCACGTTGCCCGCAGAGGTAGCTATCCAGCCGAATCTCGACGAAACGGCACTTTTCTGGTCCGAAATCCCAAAACACGAGCGCATGAACCGGCTGCTGGAAGAGGAACACCGGCGAAAATCCAGATCTGAGGACGTGCGCCTCGCGCGCGGTGAAGAACAGCCCAACCGGCTTACGGCTTCACCAATGCCGTGAGTTTGGTTACTTCGCTGCTGGGCCATCGCACATCCTTAATGCACCCGAGGTTTATTCCATGGACCGGCCAATTCGTCTTTTCCCGTTCGTTGGAGTATTGGCCCTTCTTTGTGCCCAAGCCGCGCTCTCAGGTCCACCAGCTACGACGCCCGCGTTGCCGCGTTTCAGTGAGGAACGTGAGGCTGCCGCTTTGTATTTCGTCAAGAAAAACGCTCCGGAAATTGCCCCGCTATTGGAGCAATTAAAAAAGAGCAGCCCGGCCCAGTACCAGCAAGAGATTCGCGAAATCTTCCAGGTAACCGAATTCCTCGCCGACCTGCAGGACGACCCACGCCGCCACGAGTTGGAATTAAAGATCTGGAAGACTGAAAATCGGGTCTACGCCGCGGTAGCCAAGTTGCCGACCCTTGACGCCGAGGAGCGCAAGAAGGCCGAGGCATCCATTCACGACCTAGCCCGCGCGCTGGTCGACCTCGACATCCAGGTGTTGGAGTTAAAGTCCGACCAATTAAGCAAGGAACTGGCTGACGTAAAGGACGATTTGTCCAAGGCCCGAGACCAGATTGACAAACAGACGCAGGCCCGCTTCGACGCACTCCTTGAACAGGCGAAAAAGCGAAAGAAAGCATGAAGCCCAGACCGCACTTCACACATCACACATCACAAGCTCGGATTACCCTTCTTGACAAAAAGCCGCAGTTGATGGGATGATGCGCCGCCCAACGGCTTTTCAAATCAGCACTCGTAGGGATCACGCAACCAAGGAAGGGAGCGCGAGCTATGAAGGCGCCATATCTTTCGAACGAACCGCGTTGGATCAATTCGATTGCAACTCTTGTCGTTGTCGGGCTGAGCGGCTGGAAGCAGCGTTCGTGCTAAACCACGATTCTCAAGACGGTCCGCTTCCGTACCAATATACTGCCGGTTGGAATTTGTTAGCGCCTGCCACCGGCTCAACTGAACAGTCGTTCCCGGCCATACGCTAAAGAGTTCCAAAGCATGATGCTCTACCCGGCAATGATTGCCCTCGGATTGGCGGTGGTGTTTCTTGGAATGCAAGTTGTTTGGGCATGGCGACTTGCTGTCTGTTACCCGCCCAAGCAGGCCCTTGCTAATCCCGGCGCACAATTGCCCCGCGTTGCGGTAGTGCTGTCCGTGCGGGGCGCGGACCCCTCGCTGGTGGAATGCCTCCGCTGCTTGTTGCGCCAGGACTATCCGCACTATGAGGTTCACATTATCGTCGACAGCGACTCCGACCCAGCCTGGGACTTACTTCGCCCGCTTCTAGACGATGAAGCTCCAGTAGATGTCCAGGTTCGGGTCCTTGAAACCAAACACGAGACTTGCAGCCTCAAGGTCAGTGCACTCGCCCAGGCGATCCAGCAACTGGGTCCGTCGGTCGAGGTCGTGGCGTTGATTGACGCCGACGTCATACCCTACGCCGGCTGGCTGCGAGACCTCGTTGGGCCCTTTAGTGACAAAAAAATCGGTGCAACGACGGGAGTACGGTGGTACATGCCGGACACAGGGGGTTGGGGTTCGCAGGTCCGCTGCGTTTGGAACGCGGCGGCATCATCCCAGATGTTCGCGTTCCGTATCCCCTGGGGCGGTTCGATGGCATTTCGAGCGAGACTTTTCTGGGACACCGAGTTGCTCACTTTGTGGAAGCGTAGCTTTTGCGAAGACACGGTCTCCTACGGGATCTTGCGACGGCTTGGCCTAGGCGTGGCCTTTGTACCGGCTGCGACCATGGTGAATCCGGAGTCGATTTCGCTCAGAAATTGCTTTTCCTTCATCCGCCGGCAAATGCTTACGGTGCGATTGCACCATCCGCACTGGCAGTGGGTGCGGCTCGTGGGGCTGGGCTCAGTCCTTACCTTGTTGATGTTACTTGCAGTTTGCGGCGCCAGCGTAGCCGGCCGTGATTTTCTTTCGGCAGGGCTCATGGCAATCGCGCTGGGTATGTATTGTGTCGGGCTTGCGTCTGCGATGGCCTGGATCGACGTAGCGCTGCGATCCGTGGCGCGCAATCGTGGCGATGCGATTCCAGCCTTCTCCTGGAAGCTCGCCCTGGCCGGTCCACTGGCCCAGGGAATTTATCTGGCCGCCCTTGTGTCCGTGAGCTTTCTTCGCAAAGTCGATTGGCGCGGAATTACTTACGAATTATATGGTCGCACGCCAGTCCGCCTCACCCGATACCAGCCCTTTCACGCCGAACCCATGCTGACCGATCGTGCCGAGTCTGTCGTGTGACTCATGCGCAACGCCGCCACGACTCCCACTGAGGTTTGAAATAGCCATATGTCCAATCATCTGTTGTTGACCGGTTGCACGGGCCTGCTCGGGCAGTACTTGCTGCGGGACCTGTTGTTGGAAGGTGTCTCACTGGCAGTGGTGATTCGGTCGCGAAAAGAAGAGTCGGCGGCGGAGCGACTGGAGCAAGTCGTGAGTTATTGGGAAAGCGAGCTGTGCCGCTCGCTTCCACGGCCCATTTGCCTCGAAGGTGACATCTCGGTGGCAGGCCTTGGCTTGAGCGCCTCGGATCGCTCATGGGCTGGCCGCAACTGCTCGTCGGTACTTCACAATGCCGCCAGCCTGGCTTTCGTCGGCAGCGATCGAGCTCGGGAGCCATGGCTTTCGAACCTGACTGGCTCGGCCAATGTCCTGGACTTGTGCGAGGCAGTCGGCATAGGAGAGATGCATTACATCTCGACGGCGTACGTCTGCGGAATGCGGACCGGTCTAATCCGCGAGGATGAATTCGAAAGGGGACAGTCCTTTCGCAACGATTATGAGCATTGTAAGTTCGAAGCCGAGAAGCTCGTTCGCTCGTCCAGGTTCCTGGACCACGTGACGGTTTACCGGCCGGCAATCATCATCGGCGATTCAAATACCGGGTACACAACGACCTACCACGGCCTATACGCCTATCTGTATTTCTGCTGGTTACTGACTCAGCTCCAAGCGCGCGACGCCGATGGCCGTGTGCAAGCGGACATTCGCTTGAACTTGACGGGCGACGAGTACCGCAATCTCGTGCCGGTTGACTGGGTTTCTGCAGTGACGGCTCACATTTACTTACACCCAGAACTGCATGGTCGCACGTATCAACTAACGCCATTGCAACCGGTGACCGCGCGCGAGTTGTGTACTGCACTGACGCACTCCTTTAACCTCTACGGCCCCGTATTCGTCGGACCCGACGCCCTCCCGGATTGCGGGTTGAACGACCACGAAAAGATGTTTTACGAGTTTGTCGCTCAGTACCAGCCTTACTGGAAAGAGGAGCCTCGATTCGATAGTGCGAATACGCGTTCCGCGGCGCCGCACCTCGCTTGTCCCCAAATCGACCCTGCATGCCTGGCGCGACTCATTGATTTCGCCGTCCGCGACCAGTGGGGCAAGCGCCGCAAGAAACGAAAGAGAGTGGCAAATCAGAATTCGGAATTGAACGCCAGCCAAATCAGTTAGCCGCCGGGGAGGCTTGACGAGCGGCAGGGTTTATCCCCGCCGGGACAAGCCCGGACAAGCCCGGCGGCTCGTCAAGTGTAGCAGATCCAACTATTTATCCTTGTCCTTCGTCCGCTCTTCCGCCTTGGTCGCCGGCAACGGTTTGTATTCGATCTTGCGGAACTGGACGACCGTGCCAGGGTCGTGCTGCTGCAGGGCAAAGTGGCCGGTAGCGCGAACCGGGTGGGGGTCGACAATGTCCACGGTGGTTTTCCCATTCACCTTGATCACATAGTGGGATCCGTCCGCAATCACCTCTTGCGTGAACCACTCGTCCGGTTTGTGTAGCTGCTCTAGTACCTTGATCTTGGCGATCATCTCATCCGGAAACTTGTTTCGTGGGTCAGGGTAAAGGCTGCCGGTTTTGATTGGATCCTTGTGCGTGCTGTTGATCTGGGCCTCGTATCCTTCCGGGAAACTCTTCATGTATTTCGCGCGAAAGTACTGGCCGCTGTTGCCGCCGTCGTTGATTTTTGCTTCGACGCGGTAGATGAAGTTTTCGTAGTCTCCCTTTTCGCTAAAAAGGTGGCTCGTCTTACCGCTCCCGACCAAGATCCCGTCCTTCACCTCCCACGTCGCGCCCTTGTCGTCAGGGTGCGTTTTCCATCCTGTGAGATCCTTGCCGTTGAAGAGCTGAATCCAGCCCTCCTTGTCGTCCTTCTTGTCATCAGCGCGAAGGTCAAGATTCGCGCACAAGCCAACAGCCGCCATGAACATGGCGGCTGCAATGGAGAGTTTTCGGATCATGTATTAGGTCCTTGATTGACAGGGTGATTGGTCGAACGCCTTTATTTCTTTGCCGGCAGCTCGGTGCCCTTGGGTGCGGCCTTTTCGAGGTTCGGCTTCACGTCCGCGTCGATATTGCCCAGTGCCCATGCGAGGCCGCCCATGAGCAGGTTCTGGAAGATTTCGTTCTTCCAGACTTCTTCGCGATGGCCCATCGAAGTGAAGAAAACTCGGCCTTTTTCATGCTTGCGCGCCCAGGTCGCAGGATAGTCGGGCCGCTGGTACATCGCGTCATGCATGCCTTTGGTTTCCTGCACGAGGATTACGTGCAGATCGTCAGCGAAGTTTTTGAGAGCGTACCACTCTTCCTTGAGCTTGAAGTCATCAAGGCCTTTGAGACCGGGGAATTTTGGATCGGCGATGTGCATAGTTGAGTCCTGCTGGCTCCCGTGGACGATAAACTCGCCACCGAGCATGGCAATGTAGGGATCGACTTTGGAGCGGTCCTGGTTTTCGTTGCCCGGACCAGGTGAGTGATAGGTGTCGCTCGCACAGTGGCAGCCGGCAAAACCCTTGCCACCGGCGATGGCATCGAGCAATGCTTTTTTGCCCTCGGCAGGAATAGGCGGCGCGCCGTCCAGGCTCGTGTCGGCGCTGATGTTGCCCTGGGTTTCAAAGAGGAAGGCGTCGAACCGCGGAAAATCCTTGGACAGGAAAACCCGGCCATCCTTTTCGCAAACCACTTCGTAGCCGTTCTTGGGTCCGAGATCGGTAACGATTTGTTCCGCCAGCGACAGTTTGCCGCCATTGCGCTTTACGACACTGTGCTCGAAACCTTGCGAGCGCGTGAACATGAGCACTTTTTTCGTGGGCGAATCTGCCGCGCGGAGCAAGCTGCGGGAGAGAGGCGCGGCCCCGAGAAGAAGGGCGGCAAGGCCGGTGTTTCGGAGCAATTCGCGACGATCCATGGAAAGACCTCCTGGTGTGAGTTTGGCTGAAGCACGGGCGCTGGCGGGCCGTTGGTCAGTTTAAGGGGCTTGTGGGGCAATTGCCAGCAATAAAGACGGGACGATTTTGCCAAACGAAACGCTCCATATCGCGCTGTCGTGAACTATGCTTGATGCAAAAGGGAGACGCCGCGCATCACGGCGGACGTATCGGGCATTTGTTCTGGCAAAAGGCTTCCCATGTCAAATCCGGTCGCGATTGAAAAGCCGCGGCGGCTCTTTTTGCTGGGCGGTGCACTTGCCGTTTGTGTGCTGCTGCTCCTCGGCCAATTCGTTTTCGCGCCTCAATCGTTGCTTGGATTGCCGCTTTACGACTTCGTCGAGTACTGGGCAGCGGGGCGACTGACGCTGCAAGGCGAGAATCCGTACGACATCGACCGCATGGAGCAATTGCAACGCGAGGCGGGTCGCACCGACGAAGGTATCCTCATGTGGAACCCGCCGTGGACGCTGCCCCTGGTGCTGCCTCCTGCGCTGTTTGACGTCCGCGTCGCGCGCCTTGTCTGGCTGGGATTGCATCTGCTCGTGCTCGGGTTTTGCGCCGATCGGCTGTGGCGCTTGTACGGAGGAGCGACGGACTATCGCTGGGTAAGTTGGGTACTGGCGCTCACATTTCTGCCAAGCTATTTCGCATTGACGGCGGGACAGATTTCCCCCTTGATCCTGCTTGGCGCGACTCTTTTTTTGCATTTCAGCGAACGCCGTTCGGACGTGCTGATGGGCGTCGCGGCTGTCTTGCTGGCTATCAAGCCGCATCTGGCGTATCTGTTTTGGATCGCCTTGCTTTGCTGGGCGGTGCGAGAACGCCGCTGGAAAGTGCTGGCCGCCGGAGCGGCGACCGGCCTGTTCCTTACGGCGATTGCCGCAGCGTTTGACCATGCGCTGTTGCAGCATTACTGGTACACGCTTACCAACCAACCACCGTCCCAGTACCGGTCGCCCACACTGGCGCACTGCCTGCGGATGCTAATCGACCCGGAAAACTTCCGCTTGCAGTTCCTGGCGATGATCCCCGGCATCGTGTGGTTTGTGCCCTGGTTCTACTGCCATCGGCGCCACTGGGATTGGGAGGCACAAATGCCGCTCTTGCTCATCGTATCTGTCCTGACCACGGCATACGGTGGCTGGCCATTTGATCTGGTGTTGCTGCTGGTGCCGCTCGTGCAAATCGCGGCTCGTATACAATTCGGGCAGCATGGACAACTCAAGGTCCTTGCCATCGCGTTCAATATCTGCGTGGGGTTGATTGCCGCGATTCAGATCCATTTTGGCGTCGAGTACTTTTGGTTTATTTGGATGTGCCCGGCACTCCTGGTCGCATATGTCGGCTTCAGCCTTGCTCTTGCCAAAGTCCAGCCAGCCTGACCGTCAACACGATCCGCGCCTCAAATCTTGGTTTTTTCCCTCCTCGCTCCACGCGCTGCGCTCTCCGCTGTATGATAGGGCCAGAGTCCGAAACCGCCGTCTTGCAAACAGACGAGGAAGCTTATGGCCGCCACGCACGATCGTCCGGGTGACGAGCCGAAGCCCCCGCGCATACGCAAGTCAGAGCGGCGTAAACAGTTGCTGCGCGTCGGCGTTGAGGTATTCGCAACGGTCGGTTATGCGCCAACCACCATGGAGGCAATTGCAGAAAGGGCCGAAGTCACCCAAGCCCTACTAACCCGTTACTTCGATAGCAAAGAAGCAATCCTCCTGGCGATACTGGCCGATATTCGTACGGTTTCGCTGGATCGGTGGGAAAGTGAGCTTGCGGCCCTGGGCGATCCCCTAGCCAGACTTCACGCCGTCGCCGACCTGTTCCTGGCAATGGCCGCTGAGTTTGAGTTGGCATTTCAACTGATGCTGCGGCTTCTGGTCGATAGGGCCGACGACCCTCCCATGGGAGCGTTGCGAGCCTTCTTCCTGGACATGGAGACATTGCTCTCAGGCATCATCGCTGAAGGGCAGCAGAGCGGCGTGTTCCGGCGTTCGCTCGACCCGCGAGTCGGCGCGTGGCAGTTAATCCAAACGGCGGTCGGTTACAAGATCACTCAGCCGCTGGTCGCGCCGGTCTACCAGGAGCCTGATTACCTTTCCCGCGCGGTTGACTGTTTGCTCGATTGCCTCATCAAGACCGATGTCTGATTGGGATTCGCAATTAAATCCAGTCCGGAGATCATAAATGTCGTCCGCCGCGGTGCGGGCCCTGGTGCCGACCTTGTTGCTTCTAACGGCCGCACTCGTCGGTGGACCTTCGCTGCGCATCGCGAATGAGCCATCAACCAGCGCCGCAGTCTACAACCGAACCCGGTCAGCCGTCGGCTGGGTTCACGCGCCGGACCAAGGCAAAGGCGCCGGCTGGATCATCGATCGTTCGCGCCGCTGGCTGGTCACCAATTATCATGTCGTGGGCGAAGCCAAGACAGTCGACGTCTTCTTTTCCTTCAAGGACGGTAATTCGCAAATTGACGATAGCAGTTACTATCTTGAGAACCGGCCGCGGCTTGAAAGAAGTGGGTTCGTTGTCCGCGGCAAGGTGCTGCGGCGTAATGCAGATGTCGACCTGGCGCTCGTCGAGCTGGAATCGCTGCCGTCAACCGTGACCGAATTGCACCTTGCGCCGGCCGATGCCAGGGCGGGTGACCGTTTTGCAATTGTCGGCAACCGATACGACTGCGATTCCCTTTGGGTCCACACGGCCGGCGCGGTGCGCCAGAATGTAGTCTGGACGAAAGGCTATTTCACCGGCGGCAAACAACTTGCGAAAGGAGTTCATGTCCTGTTAACGCAGGCGCCGATCAATGAGGGCGACAGCGGATCCCCGGCCGTCAACGATCACGGCCAGGTAATCGGAGTGGCAGCGGCGGTGGTTTGGGAGGCGAATGGCGGCGGGCTATTGATCGCGGCATCCGAGGTGCAGCGCTTTGTTGGTGATAGCGCGCAGGCCGAACAAACGCGACTCGCAGTCGAGTCGATTGCAGGGCGGGACGTCTACCAGATCGGTTTGCGGTCGTTCGCCATGGTGCAAACCGAGGCAAGCGAAACCCGTGCGTCCGGTTGGGTCGTGGACCGTTCGCGCCGGTTGCTGCTTACGACTGCTGCCGCCGTCGGCCGGGATCAAAAAGCCGACGTTACCTTTCCAGTGACTCAGAATGGCCGAGTCGTTGCCGAACACAGTTTTTACCGCGAGCAACAGTCGCTGCTACTCAAGAAGAGCCACAAAGTCAGCGGCATGGTTTTGGCCGTTGATCCGCGACGCAATCTTGCTCTTCTCGAATTGCCGTCTGTGCCTGAAGGCGTGAGCGAGGCCCACTTGGCTGACCATGACGCATTGCCGGGCGACGCTCTCCATTTCCTCAGCAACCCGCAGCGGCTCGAATCGCTGTGGATTTACGGCGCCGGCAGCGTCCGGCAAAACGGACACGCAAATCTCGGGCAAACCTCACAAGGCCCTAACCCCGCGCTGCTGATCGTTCAAGCGCCCCTAAGCGAGGGCGATGGCGGCGGCCTGGCGCTGGACGAACGCGGAGATGTGGCCGGAATGATTTCCGGCAAGGTCGGCCCCCAACAGCAGGTCGCTTTTTGCTTGCCGGCGAACGAAATTCGAATGTTCTTGGACGAACAGCGGCCATGGCGCGAACCGCGAACCGCAGCCGAGTTGTGCTCGCGCGGCATCCTTTTTGGAAAGGCGGGTCGACTCACTCGCGCTTTGGAAGATTTCGACGAAGCGATTCGGCGCGACCAAGAATTTGCAACCGCCTACAGCGAGCGTGGCAATGCCCTTCGTCAATTGGGAAAGATCGATGCAGCCAGCAACGACTGCGATCGTGCCATTCGCCTCGACCCATTGCTGGTGACAGCATACTGTCATCGGGCCGAAGTGTGGCTTGCGCGGAAAGAGCCAGCGAAGGCCGTCACCGACTGTGACACCGCCCTGAAGCTCAGCAATAGTTGTGCTCTGGCTTATTGCGTCCGCGCCGACGCCGAACGGCTGCTCGGTGACCTCAATCGAGCCATCGCCGATTGCGACGAAGCAATCTGGCACGACCGGCGTTTGGCGGCTGCTTTCCTGATAAAAGGTCGCGTCCTACACCAACAAGACGAACTGGCGAAATCCATCGCGGCCTACACTTCGGCGTTGCAACTGGATCCCCATCTCGCAGAAGGGTACCGCCTTCGCGCTGAGGCTGAATGGGCTCGAAGCAACGCCACGGCCGCGGCCGCCGATTACTCCGAGGTTCTCAAGATCCAGCCCGATGACGCCCGGAGCCTCCACGGCCGCGGCCGGGCTCTGGCCGCGCGCGGTGAATTCGACGCGGCGCTGCAAGACTTCAATGCCGCGCTCCACAGCAATCCCCATCTGGCTCGCGCCCTGGTTGATCGCGGTAGCGAGTTTCTGCGACGCGGCGATACCGACCGCGGTTTCAGAGACTTCGGTGTTGTGATCCACCAGCAGCCGTCCGTGGTAGTGGACGTGTTAGCGGCCGTCGAACGCCGCGGATTGGAACAAAGCAAAGACGAGAAAGCCGACCCTGAAAGCGTATGTGTCCTTTACCGCCGCAGCCTGGAGCTCGTCAAGGCGGCGCTAATCGAGAAGAATATTCGGAAACAGATTGATTCGGATCTTGCAGCCGCGGCCAAGGAAACGGACGCTCGTCGACGAATTTCGATCTTTCGGGAGGCCATTTTCCAGCTGAAGAGCAAATTGGCGCAGACGAAGGGACCAGAACGCGAATAGGCACTTTCCCACGCTACCGTTTTAATTCGGGTGTAAGTGCCGTAACACGTCCAGCGCGCCAATGAGGCCGACCAACGTCCCACTGGCGTCCACCACGAACAATTGATGAACTTTCAATTGCAACATCTGCTCGACGACCTTGGCGGCTGGCGTATCCGTAGCCACAGAAAACACCGCGGGCGTCATGATCTCTTCCACCCGTGTCGAATCGTGGAACCTTTCCGCGACCTCCGGCAAAGCAACGCGGCGGCCTCGTTCGCGGTCATGAATCAGAACATCGGCCTTTGTCACGACACCAACCGGACGGCCCGTGGCGTCGATGACGGGGGCGGCGCTGATGCCGCGGTCGGTCAGAAGTGCGGTGGCTTCTTGCACGGTGGCGGTCGCTTGCAATGACACCGGATTGTCGGACATCAAGTCGACGGCGCTAACCGCGCCCAACGTCAATCGCGGTCCGACGGGACTGATGGTGCTCGGCATCGGTTATCTCCGATCAGAATTGTAGAAATTCGGATCAAACTCCCGAAGTGCCAACATCTTGCCCCTCTCACCTCAGCAAATCAAGTGCCAACTGGCTAGGAGGCGTGTTTTGGCAGCTTCGGTAAGCTGCGCACCATTCAACGGCTCTGCGTATATAAGGGGAAACCGCTGATTGCGGAAAGGGGCGGGGCCACGAAAAGTAGGGATTGGGAAGTGATCGCGGCCGAATGAAACAGTAGACAACCGAGCGGTCCCAGGAGGGAACCGCATCAAGGATTGAACCCGCTCAAGGAGGAATGGATTCCATGCGCAAGATTTATCTTCTGGCGATTGGCGCCTTAATGGCGATGACCGCCCCGAGCTGGGCGGGTTTGCCCTGCCTCGGGTGTCCCGGCCCTGATTGCCGCCCGATCCCGTGCGAGGGCTGTCCCGATTGTTCATGCCCGTGCGAGCGTCGGCTGCCGCTGACCCTATTCAGCAGCTGCCATGCTCAGGCATTGATCGAGAAACTGCACAGCTGCGAAAGCTGTGACCGTCTCGAAGCCGCCCGGAAGCTCGGCAACCGCTTCCACGCCGATTTCTGTGCGGATCCGTGCGTCCTGCAGGCGTTAATTGAAGCGCTCCATTGCGACCCTTGCTTCGAAGTTCGCCGCGCGGCAGCCTGGAGCATCGCTCTTCAAGACGCTCGCACCGAAGAAGCCGTCCTGGCCCTATACGTTCAGTCCAAGGTCGACCCGCACTACCTCGTGCGCGCGCGAGCCGCGGAAGCCCTCGACATCCTCATTCGCTGCCGTCAGGGTTGCTTCAAAGCGACTTTTGAGCAGGGCGACGCGCTCGCCAAGGAACTGAAGGCAGCCAAGTATGCCCCCGGCCAGGCATGCTGCTCGAGCATTTTCGGCAGCGCTTGCGGCGGCTGCACGGCTCCGACCACCTTGGTGGCTCCCCCGGCTACTGCGCCCGCAACGGCCCCGATGGCTCCCACCGCGCAGCCACTGCCGATGGCCAAGTGATTGACCAGAACAAAATGAAAAGCGGCGCGGCCTAGGCCGCGCCGCTCTGTTTTGTAGTGCTGGTGATTAAAGAGGATTGGGCAGGTGTTCGTAAGACTTTCGGTCACTCTTGCGGAACTCCATGGTGTCGAGGCCTTTGGAGGCCGGCCATAATTGGCTTTCATCTGCCAGCTTTTTTAGGAATTGCCGAAGCGATTTGATGTCTATCATTTGATTCATTCCCGATGTCTCGCTTTCCTCTTGGCTGCCCGGCGCGGCGGTTGGAGCTGTGTGCTTGGTCGGCTCGACGTACGGCAGCGGTGTGCAGATGTCCGGATCAAGGCACCCGGTGTAGGGGCAACCCGAATACTGGTCGTGATAGTGCTCGTCCTCGCGGCAGTCGGCAGGCTGTTGCCCGGTCGTGCCGTGGTTGCAGGCATGTATTTGCACCGTGGGAACAAAAAACGACCAGATGCTCAGACCGTCGCCAAGGCATCCCGGTTCGTCGCTCATGTCGTCATCGTCCATGTCTATTTGCGGTGCCGGAATCAGCTCCTCTTCAACAGCGTATTCCATCCTCTGAACTGGCTCCTCGTCGTCCTCGGCGTAAGGCATCACGCGTGGCACTGATTGAATCTCGCCGTGAGTTCTGCCGATCACGGCGATGTTGGCTTGCATTAACGCCGGGTCGACCTTTGGGCCAGTCGTCGTGAATTCACCGGCCCAGCTGCCGCTCTCCGCAACCGCGACCGACTTGGACACTTCGATGGGCTCGTGAATGGTGATTGCCGGTACCACAGGAGTCAGGGCCACAGCCACTGGGGCCGGCGCCGACACCGGAGTTGGCGTCAATTCGATCACGCCGGTTTGACCCGTTGCAGCCACGGGATCTTTGAGATCCACCATTTCAACCGGTTCTTCAGGTTTTTGAAATTTGGTCAGGTCTTCCTCGCCACCAACGACCGACGGGGCGTCGCTGCTTCCTAGGACGGACGAAGAGGTGATGGCCGCAGTTGCCGCGAAGTCGAAGCCTGACCCTTCATACTGCAACCAAATCACGCCGCCGACCACCGCGACGCAAAGGGCAGTGAGACCCCAAAAGAGTTTTCGCATTCTTCCTTCCTGTGACTTGAGTGAAGGACCGACCGAGTCATATGTGGTCAGTGTTGTCGATCAGAAAAAGGTCGCAAGTTGATTGTCCAATGCGGGGCGGACTATAGCGAAGGGTCTGCCCCGCTTCCAGACCAGATGCAGGTATTGCTCTAACAGCGTTTGGAAAGATGAACGAGCGGCGGAGTCTCCCCCGCCGGGATAAACCCGGCGGCTCGTCGTGTCTGCGTAATGGGGATAACAGACAGCGAATCTGGTGGTCGGGTGGTTGCGCGAATGGGAATCGGCATTTGTTGCAGTCTCATTCGTTTGCGTTTGATCTTGCGTCCCCCGCATGGGCCGCTATATTCCGCTCGCTCTCAGGACTGTCTTCATCTCCCTGGCCGCCAGAGGGTTGCCGTATGCGTTGGCACGATTGGCTCGGTTGCGGATTGTTCGGGTGCGCCGTCGCTGTCAGCGGGTGCGTCGCCACCGACAATGCCCTCACGCCGTCCGCGGAGGTGGTGTCGCACTACGACAAGGTGGAGTGCTTCGGTGTCAACGTCGCCCGCGCCCAGGAACCGGAAGCCGGAAGCGTCGGCCCCCGGACCGCGACTACTCTGCAGGAATCCCCGCCGGCGGATGTGGGGAGCCTGATGATCAACGGCATCCCGGTCTGCCGCATCCGGGCGACGGTCAACGCCGGTGCCATTACGGATGAAGAAGTCAAAGCCGCATGCTTCCCCATGCTCAAGCAAGCCGAACGGTTGGCCGAGCCGGATCGCTCCCAGGCACAACTCAAGATCTTCAAGGAAACGCTCGATCAAATCGTCGAACGAGAATGCGTGCTCGAGGTCGCGCTTGCTCGCCTGCGGAAGAACGGTGGCGAGAAGTCGGTAAAAACCCTCAACGAAGCGGCCGACAAGGAATTCGAAAAGCAATGGATCAAGCCGATCATGAAACAAAACGACATCAAGACAGAGGCTGAATTCAAGAATCAGCTCCAGGCGATGAACATTTCCTTACCGATGATGAAACGTCAGTGGACGCGTAACTTCATGGCTCAAGAGTTCGTCCGGCAAATGGTTGTTGGCATTCTCGAACATATCGGCCACCTGGAAATTGAAGAGTATTACCGAAAGCACCCCGAAGAGTTCCAGGTCCCTGATAGCGTGCAGTGGGAAGACGTATTCGTTGCCGCGGCCCTGCATCCCCCGCGTTCGGTGGCGCGCCAGCGAGCGGAAACCGTGCTGGCGCGCATGCGCAACGGCGAAAAAATCGAAAAGATGCTGGAGGAGAAGCTGGACGACGGCGACAGTAGCCTGCGCGACGGCCGCGGTTTGGGACGCAAGCATGGCGAAATCAAACCCGCAGAAGCCGAGGCGCCGTTATTCCAGCTCAAGGAAGGCGAGGCGACGATGGTGGAGATCGGTTCGGGCTATCATGTGATTCGCGTGGTCAAGCGCGACTATGCTGGCCTGCTGCCCTTTGACAAGGACACGCAAATGCGGATCAAGGACAAAATCCGCAATGAGAAGGGCGCGAAAGAGATGAAGAAACTAATCGCCGAGTTGCGTAAACAGTCGGTGGTCGAGTACTTCACCGGTCAGAATTGAACCTCAACGGAGGCAAGCCACTCGCAATCGCGCGACACTCATCTACCCTTGCCAACTTCGTGCGCTTTGGCAAGGTTGGATCGCGCTCGAACGGCGAGTAAGTTTCCTTGTTTTTGTAAGCAGCCATTCTGGAAGGACTTCCACCGCAATGCACACCCGGCGTCCTACCTTGCCATTTTCCAACCTCGCCACGAAAAGCCCCACCCTTGCCAACTGACATTGGCCGCAGATGACCGTCGACATCGTGAGTCGCTTAAACTGCTCTTCCAACAGTCGAATAAATAGTGTACAAATAAATACATCAATCCGCCTATCTACAGCCTCATCCCGTCATGCCCAACGATTTCGAAAACGTTGTCGTGCGTCTGGACCAGTGTCGCCAAGAGGAGCTGACCTGGCTTTGGCCGCATCGCATCGCTGTCGGCAAGCTAACTTTGATCGACGGCGACCCGGCGCAGGGCAAGTCGCTTTTGACGCTTGACCTGGCAGCCCGCGTCTCCAGTGGCTCGCCTTTTCCTGATGGGCAGCCCGCTCCTGAAGCGGGTGGAGTCTTGCTAATCGGCGCCGAAGATGGCCTTCAGGACACGATTTTGCCCCGCCTATGCGCAGCCGGCGCGGACCTGTCCCGGGTGCGCCTCTGGCAGGGCCAACGCCATAACGGATTGTTTCGGCCCCCGGTATTTCCGCAAGATTGCGCATCATTGTGCGAGACAATCGAAGCCAGCCAGGCCCGTTTAATTGTCATCGATCCGTTTTTGGCTTTTCTCAGCGCCACGGCCTGCAGCGTCAACGACCAGATGGTCCGTCACGCCTTGACGCCATTGGCACAGGTTGCGGAAGCGACGCGCTCGGCTATTGTGCTCATTCGCCACCTCACAAAGGGCGGACACGGCCGTGGCGCCGTATACCGCGGCACTGGCGCGATCGCGATCATTGGCGCCGCTCGCACCGCTTTCCTGGTGGGTGCCGATCCGGACCAACGACACCACCACGTCCTGGCATGTACCAAGACCAACCTCAGCGAACGCCCGCCGTCTCTGGGCTTTTACGTTCGCGTCAACGACAAAGGCCGGCCTTACCTGGAATGGACCGGTGTCGTTGATCGCGGAGCCGACGACCTCCTCCGACTGCGCGGCGGACGTACTGGCGACACCAGCAAACCTCCGTCTGCCGACTACTTGCTGGAGTGGCTAACCGAAGGCCCCAAAAGTCGCGAGCGTCTCTACTGCAAGGCCCGGTCCCACGGCATCGGCGAGCGCACGCTACATCGAGCAAAAGCGTGGCTCAACGTTGTTTCGAAACCAATCCACCACGAAGGCCGTAAGATCTGGTACTGGCACCTCCCCGACGATAACCGGCCATTCGATCCACAAAACGACTATGCCCGATTCATGGACGAATTCTGGGAAATCGACGATCAGGAAGCCGCGAACCACCAACCCAACCAAGACCTCATCGACGGGGACGCGTAGGGCATGCTCCGCATGCCGGTCCGGGTGAATCGCTCTTCGGCCCCGGCGGGGCCGCGGAGTGTAGCCACGGGTGAAGCGAAGCGGAACCCGTGGACAATCCGGCGCGCGTTTATCTTCTCGCCCCGGAGGAGCGACGGAGTTCCAGGCCAGATCCGCTTCACTCGACACATCGGCCCCATTCCGCGGCCCCTCCGGGGCCGAAGAACACGTTGCGCGTCGGATTGCCCACAGGATCCGCTTCGCTTCACCCGTGGCTACACTCCGCCGCCCCTCCGGGGCGGAAAACGCTGTGACCAGGGGTGAGGGGATAGGTTGCAACAGTCAATTTCCATTTTTTCCGAGCCCTCATACGTCGAAGGCGTTGCATTCCACAGCCCAGAGTCGCTCAGCATCCTGGGTAACCCTAATCTGAAATCTCATGCGCGAAACCCACCCCTTACCGTCCATAAACTTGATGCGCGCCTTCGGCCTCGAGCCGGACCCCTGGCAACTCCAGGTCCTGGAAGCACGCCCCAAGCGCTTACTATTGAACTGCAGCCGTCAGGCCGGCAAATCGACCACGGTGGCCATGCTCGCCCTGGGCGAAGCAGTGATGTTTCCCAAAACGCTGGTGTTGATGTTGTCGCGCAGCCTACGGCAATCGACCGAGCTATTCCGCAGCGTGTCCGACTTCTTCTTCCAGAAGCGCTCGCCGATGGTCCGCAAGAAATCCGGCCACGAATTGCAGCTCTCCAATGACAGTCGCATCATCAGCCTGCCCTGTAGCGGCGACACGATCCGCGGCTTCGCCAACGTGAAAGTGCTCATCATCGACGAAGCCGCCCGCGTGCCGGACGATCTGTACCGCACCGTTCGACCGATGTTGGCCGTATCCGGCGGCCGACTCATTTGCATGTCCACGCCCTACGGCAAGCGCGGCTTCTTCTACGAAGCATGGGCCCACGGCGGCCCCGAATGGACGCGCTTCGAGGTGCCGGCGTCGCGAGTCCCTCGTATCTCCGCCGAATTCCTGGAAGAAGAGCGCCGCAATCTGGGCGAGTCGTGGTTTCGACAAGAGTATTGTTGTTCGTTCGAAGCATTGGAAGGTCTGGTTTATCCCGATTTCGCCCGCCATATCCAGGGCGAGCCGGGAGCGTTAGCGACCGGAGGTTTTTCCACCGCAGCATCAGCGACCGCAACCCCCACCGGTCGCCCCGTCGGCGGCATCGATTTCGGCTTCCGCAACCCTTTCGCCGCCCTCTGGGGCGTGGTCGACCGCGACGACGTGTTGATCCTGACAGGCGAACACTACGAACGCAATCGCCCGCTCAGTTACCACGCCGCCAAGCTGCCACGGCAAGTCCGTTGGTACGCCGACCCCTCCGGTGCCGGCGAAATCTCCGAGTTGAAGCGCGCCGGCTTCACCATCAGCGGCGGCAAAAACGCCCTGCGACCGGGCATCGCCGCCGTGACCGCGCGCCTTCAAAGCGGCCGCCTCAAGGTCCTGCCGGGTTGCTGCCCCAACCTCCTGGCCGAAGCCGAACTCTATCGCTACAGCGACGAAGCCGCCGACAAACGGGCGGAAACGCCGGTGGACGACCACAATCATGCCCTGGCTGCACTGCGTTACCTGGTGGCCAAGTTGGACGAAGGCCGAGCTGTCCACGCCCGCCGCGTGGAGACACGCGACGATAAGGCCCGAAAAAGAGTTGAACGTGCCCTGCAGAAGCAGCGCGAGTGGTTAAGTGTGAGCAATGACGCGTTGTGGACGCGGTCGAATTGAGACGCGGCTTCTCGAAGCTTCTTATTGAATTGACGACCTACTGAGATGGCTAGACCTAGACTTAGAGCGTTCAGTATCACGACTGTCTAGTTTTATCTACTAATTCTGCTGTGTCACGTGACCAAGCGGCGTAAGCATTTTGCCCCGAAGGGGTTACATAACATAGCCCAGGGTTGCCGCGCAGCGACTACCCTGGGAGGAGGGAGGCTGTTATCCACGACCTACCCTGAAGGGGTTGAATAACAGCGCCGCGACGTCCCTCTCTCCCCAGGGTAGCCGCTGTGCGGCAACCCTGGGCTATGTTATGTAACCCCTTCAGGGTAAAATACCTTACAGTCCATCAGTATGTGACACAGTAGAATTACGCGCGGCTTCTAACTGCCCTTCCAACAGGCGACTCAAATACATCAAGTTATTGCCGCGGCCCGTAGCTCGCATAACAAGTCTCCGTTTCCCAGAGCTTGACCTCCACCACCGGAAAGCCTTGTTGGGCGGCGTAGTCGAAGATTAACCGCGCAATGTTTTCCGCGGTTGGATTGACGTCGAGCACATACACCGGCTCACCTTGCTCGAGCAAGTAGGGCAATACGGGGTCGTCCCTCTGCAGCAGCATTTTGTGGTCGAGCGCTTCGTCAATCCAGCCGCCGACGACGTGTTTCAGCCGCGAAAAATCCACGACCATGCCGAGTTCGTCGAGTCTCGTCGCGGCCAGCGTGATCACAGCCCTGCCATTGTGCCCATGCAGATGACGGCATTTGCCGTCGTAATCGAGCAGACGGTGCCCATAGCAAAAGGTGATTTCCCGCGTCACGCTGTACATGGCTTCTCCTGATGGTATTGTGTCCGATCGGCAAGTTGGGCCTCGGCAAACGCTTTTTGGCGCTCCGCACACTTATTGCATTTACCGCAATGCAGACCACCGACTGGCCGTATGCACGAGAAAGTCAGCTCGAGAGGAAGCCCGGCACACCGCCGGATCACATCGATTTTGTGCAAACCGAGGTACGGCTGCCGCACGCGCACGTGCCCGTTGACGGCCTGATCGACCACGGCTTCAAAATCCGCAAAGAACGACGGCGTCGCATCGGGAAAGGGGTTGCTTGCCAGTGGTGCCATTGCGATTTCGGCAATGTTGTGCAGGTGACACCACAGCATTGCTTTGGAGAGCAGCAACACGTTGCGTCCCGGCAGGAAGACCGCGTCGTCTGGAGTTTCGGCATCCGGCACGCCCTGGCCGGAGAGACTCCAATGTTCACCGTACAAGTCGCGCACTGGCATCTCGAGAATATGGAGCGGCCGCAGGGCCGGACTCTGTATGGTTTTTAGAAAACCGTGGAGGTGGTCCAGTTCGACTACCTCCCAGTACAGCCCGCACCGCACGTACAGCGGCTGAATCACATGGCCCAATAGCAGCAACTCACCTACGAGGACAGCGCTATCGAGCCCGCCGCTGACAAGGACAGCTCGCAGGGACGGGGGGCCAACGGTCTGAGTAGTCATGCCTCCATTCTAGAAAGGCCGTCCCGTCCGCTCCACCTCTGCAAGTTAAGGGCACGATCTTCCCACGACCTTCCAGTTGGATCGGTAGCGACAAGGTTCCAGCAATGCGTGCAGCGTTTTTTCCAGCTACCCGTCAAAATCGTTACCATTGGGCCAATCGAACACGGCATGTACGGCCGTATTGCTAGGATAGGGTCATGGGTCCGTTGACGCCGTCAGCTGCGACGGAATAAGATGGACGTTCCGGTGTTCGTCGACGGGTAGGGACAGCCATGTCTGCATTGGATGATTTTGCCGAGATTGTGAAACAAAACGAGCCGTTGGGGCCCTTCACGCACTTGAAGCTGGGAGGACCGGCGGCTGTCCTGGCACAGCCGCGTTCCCGTGCCGAGCTCTCGGCCATTGTGAAGCATTGCTTCCACGTGCGGCTGCCCCTCCGCGTGCTCGGAACGGGTTGTAACCTGTTGGTGCGCGACGAGGGCGTCCAGGGAGTCGTGCTGCGGTTGAGCGAACCAGCGTTCACGACGATTGCCATCGATGGCAGGAGCGCGCGGGCTGGAACGGGCGCCGCCGTGTCAGCCCTGATTTCGCAAACAGCAGGGCATGGCCTGGCCGGCCTGGAGACGCTTGTCGACATCCCTGGCACCGTCGGGGGCGCTGTTCGTACCAATGCCGGCAACCGCAGCGGCGACATCGGGCAGTTCGTCCGCCGCGTCGAAGTGATGGACGCGCGCGGCGACGTGCAAGTGCGCGAGCGGGATGAGTTGCAGTTTGCAGACCACGACAGCAACCTCGACGACCCCGTGCTTTTGGCGGTGGAATTCGCATTGGAAATTGATTCGCCCGATGCCATCGTCAAACGCATGCGCAAGGCGTGGATCACGCGCAAGGCCGCTCAGCCTTTCAGCTTTCAATCGGCTGGCCGGATTTTCAAAAACCCGCGCGGTTTGAGCGCTGCCGCCCTCATCGAGCAAGCCGGGCTGGCGCGCACGCGCGTGGGCGGCGCTGAGGTCAGCGATC
>Ga0206872_10072_pt1 | contig 30923 bp, 29 predicted proteins | sample Alteio_BWOrgCont_34_FD_152906 | JGI IMG/M metagenome (GOLD analysis project Ga0206872, IMG submission 152906) | Enriched cells from forest soil in Barre Woods Harvard Forest LTER site, Petersham, Massachusetts, United States -... | ecosystem: Environmental > Terrestrial > Soil > Temperate forest >... | reverse complement strand
CCGATTATCATATTTATGGAATTCCGGAAAACGTAACTGATTTTCAATTAATAAAACGGGAAGATTTTAATAAACATGGCATAGCCGATATCATCTTTATACCCGCTGAATTGGATTCGTATTTGTAATTTTTTAGCGTTTCGCCTGGCGGAAAAAATAAAAAATTTGGGCGTGCCAAAAAATCCAACACCTAATTTGTCACGCCTTTCAGCACAATATTGTACACCAATAATGAATTTGCAGGGATTTCATTCTGCGAGGCGCTGCCATAACCCAAAGCCGACGGAACCAGCAAAATAATGGTGCCGCCCGTTTTAATATGCAGCAGGCCGATCTGCCAGGCCCGGATAAGCGAACTTAACTGCGAAGTAATGGTTACGTTGGTGGCAAAATAATTGCCGTTGATTACAAAACCGGTGTAAGTAGCTGTTATGGTTGAAGACGGGCCGGGAGCTGCCCCCGTGCCGGGGTTAATTACCGAGTAATATAGTCCTGATGGATCTTTTACAGCATTGATATGGCTCGAAGCTATATAAGCCTTCAGAGTGGCATCGTCGGTACCGGCCTGCTCATTGGCAGTGGTTTTTTGGCAGGATGAAAATACAATAAGCAGCAGGCTTAGCAGGATGTTGCAGTTCCTCACGGTTTTGGTTTTTAGGATATAACTGCTTTTTAATTAAAAAATTACGCATGCAGGCTGTTTTTTCTTTTATTCCAGCTTAAACCTGGCGCCTTATGGCATCGGCAGCAACTTATGATCTTAAATTTTTTTACCACGCTGTTTCCCATAACTTAATCTATATTTGGCCACAAAATTTACAAGCATATTTACATGGCAAAGGCATCTGAAATTAAAGTTGGAAACATATTGCGGTTTAACGGCGAACTGGTAAGCGTTACAGAAGTGCTGCACCGTACACCGGGCAAAGGCGGCGCGTTCTATTTGGATAAATTCCGTAATATAAAAACCGGGCGGGTTGTAGAGGCCCGTTTAGCCACCGACGAGCAGGTTGAAATTTGCCGGGTAGAAACCAATGATTTCCAGTACCTGTACCAGGAAGGCGATTATATGGTGATTATGGATAATACCACTTACGATCAGCATAACATTCCCAAATCATTGTTCGGCCCGTCCGCACGGTTCCTGAAGGAGGGGATGAATGTAATCGTTTCCTTTGAAAGTGAAGAACCGATAATGGCGCAGGCGCCCAACAGCGTTGAACTGGAAGTTACTTATACCGAGCCGGCCGTTAAAGGCGATACCTCTTCGGGCGCCCTGAAAGCTGCAACTACCGAGAATGGCGTAGAAATAAAAGTACCGCTTTTTGTAAACCAGGGCGATAAAGTAAAGGTAGATACACGCACCGGCGAATATCTTGAGAGGGTGAAATAGGGGATGATAAAAACTGTCCCGGGCACTCCAAACAAGGCTATTCCATGCATCACTATCACCTTTTTTTGGGGAACTTGTGTTTATGCTTTGGTTGCTCATTAAGGGCCGGCGGATCAGTGAGCTGGCAGGGGAAAATATTTAGGGCTAATCAGCACAATCACGCGTATTCCACATTTTCCAGTGTAAAAACAAAGGAGCTCGAAACGGGGCCGGGCCCGCCGCCGGTCATCACTATATCGGCGCTTGCTATACCCATCAGTGATATTTGGGTATTTAGCTGCGACATGATGGCGGAGTTCATTACTTCTCCCTCTTGCATCTGCGAAACCACGCCTATCCAGATAATGGGACTAAACGCAAATACCGCTTTTTGGCCTGGCTCAACACCGGTTTTCGCTGCCAGCAGTTTGCCGTCCCTGGTAATATTGGCGCTAATGGCACCCAGTTTCAGGGCATTTACCACTTCAATTTCTTTAGGGCCCGAGGCTTTACCGGCCGGCTTGAGTATATCGCCCGAAGGACTGATCTCAACGCTAAAGCGTTCGCCATCGGCAGCGGGCAAAGCCGGGCTCAGATTGCCCCAACTGTCGCCAACAGCTACGTAGGTTTGTACAGGAAATGTAAAAGCATGGCTCCATCCAGGGCCGCAGTTTTCAATTACCGTCCAGGCCACTGCGAGCTCATCGGCAGAAGCAGCTTCATTCTTTTGAAAAATAACAACTTCCGAATTGTTGACATCAACAGAGTTATTGACGAAGTTCAGTTTAATTTCTATCATGATAATGTTTTTTACATAGCTGATGGTATACAGGCCTAAAAATACATGATTTATCAAAATTTTTAAATATGATTATTGAAACGACATTCATTTGACCCCAAAGTATTCAATCTGTGCGGGAAAATTCAGCCCTTATGCAGCATTTATTGCGGCTTCCCGAAGGGTGTTTGGGTTTGCCCGAGTTATTTTATCCTCCCATATTTCCTTAACAGCTCAATCACTTTATCATGCGGTAACGCATATGCTTTATTGCCATTAACACCCTCCATCGTATCGGCCGCAACCATAGCGTTTATAATCGCTTCTTCAACTGCTTGCACAGTACCCTCGAAAAGCGGGTTTATCTGGTCGTTTGGAAATTGTTTTACGCTAACCACCTTCTGCCTGTTAAATGCACCGGCGTTTGCGGTTGAAAAAGCTATAAAAATATCACCGGAGCCGTTTTCGCCCCGGCCGCCAACTTTGCCTACACCAAGCGCAATACGCTGGGCCAAACGCTTAAGCTGATGCGGCAATAAAGGGGCATCGGTGGCCAACACTACGATAATGGAACCGTCGCCCTCCTCGTGGTGGCTTTGGGCAAGTTTGTGAATCTCGTAATTCAGGGTGTCTTTTAATTCAAGGCCTATGGGTACGCCGTCGATAGTTAAATTCTTTTTCCTCCCAAAGTTTGATTGCACCAGTACGCCGATGGTATAGGTGGAATCACCGGTCTTTATAAGCCGCGAAGCTGTTCCCGTGCCGCCCTTAAAACCCAGGCAGCACATCCCTGTGCCCCCGCCAACATTCCCTTCCTGCACGGGCCCTGATTTAGCCGTATTGAGTGCTTCATACGCATTGCTTTCTTTAACATGAAAGCCGTAAATGTCGTTCATCACCCCATCCCAGGTTTCGGCAACTACGGGGTAGGTGTACCAGCCTTCTTCTTTTATCCAGTTTTTTTCAACAAACCACTTCAGCATGGCATCCCTGCACACCCCAACGCTATTGGTATTGGTGATGATGATAGGCGTTTCCAAAAAACCGGATTCAGTTACCCATGTAGTACCCGTCATTTCGCCGTTGCCATTAAGCGTGTACCAGTTTGCGTAAACCGGCACGCTCGACTGTCCGCGCGGAAATATGGCTGTAACGCCTGTTCGCGCCGGCCCGTTGCCGATTATATTTTTGCCGCTGCCTTCAATAATAGTGCTAAAACCTACTTCAACGCCTTTAACATCGGTTATCGCGTTGAATTTGCCGGGTGTTCCCTCAAACGGGATCCCGATATCCCTTGCTCTTGGTTTTTGTGCTAATGCCATTGATTGAATGAATAATAGTACGATAATTAAGGCGAGTTTCATGTTAATTAGTGAGTTAGTGAATTAGTGATTTAGTGAATTGGCGATTTAGTGAGTTAGTGAATTGTGAATTAGCGATTTGCGATGCAGCTTTCACCTTTCACCTTTAACCTTTCAGCTTTAACCTTTCAGCTTTTACCTTTCGCCTTTAACCTTTTACCTCATCATCTGCAATTCTAATCGCTTCGCTTATGATTGCAAGTCCCTCATCAATTTGCTCTTCGGTAACACACAGGGGCGGGGCGATAAAAATATAATTCCATCGTACAAAAGTGTACATGCCCAACTCCTTTATTTTTGCTGCCACTTTATTCATTACCGTCATTTCGTCGGGTTTTGCATTGAATGGCGCCATTGGTTCTTTGGTTTCGCGGTTTTTTACCAGTTCGATGCAGCCTAATAAACCGGTATTGCGCCAATCGCCGATGGAGGGGTGCTTTTGTTTTAATAGCTCCACCTGCCCGTCCATATAATTGCCCATGGCCACGGTATTTTCTATCAGCCTTTCATCTTCGTAAATTTTTAGCGTTTCCAGGGCCGCAGCGCAACAAACCGGGTGGGCGGAGTAGGTGAGGCCCAGCGGCAGCACAGCATCGTCATATTTTGATGCGATCTTTTCGGTAACCATTAAACAGCCGAAGGGCAGGTAACCGCAGGTAAGCCCTTTTGCCATTGCAATCATATCGGGCACAATGCCATGATTTTCGAACCCGAACCATTTGCCTGTGCGGCCAAAACCGCTCATCACTTCGTCAATGATCAGCAGGATGCCATGTTTATTGCATATTTCCCTAACGGCTGATAAGTAGCCCTCCGGGTATTTGAAACAGCCCGATGACCCTGATTCGCCCTCAAAAAGCATCGCTGCAATATTACCCGGACCTTCGTAAGCGATGATCCTTTCGAGGTTGGCTACAGCATCTGTCAGCAAGCTTTCTTCGCCATGCGGCCAGCGGTAAGCATAAGGAATATCGATATGGATAAAATTTGGCGACTGTTGTGCGTCGGCAGCTAATTTGCGCGGATCTCCGCTTGCTGAAATTGCGCCATACGTTGAGCCATGGTACGATTGATAGCGAGTGATGATCTTATGCCGGCCGGTATACAGGCGGGCCAGTTTAATGGCGTTTTCGATAGAACTGGCGCCGCAGAGGGTAAAGAATGCCCTGTTCAGATCACCCGGGCATATTTCGGCCAGTTTTTTGCCCAAATCGCCCCTGGACTTAGTCACACAGCTGGGCGTAACATAGCTCACCTCCTGCATTTGTTTAACCACGGCATCCGTTATGCGCTGATTGCCATTACCAATATTAACATTCATTAGTCCCGATGAAAAATCGACATACCGTTTACCTTCATAATCGTACAGGTAAACGCCTTCGCCCCTTTTTACGGCAATGGGATCGATACCCCTTTGTTTGCTCCAGGAAAATAAAGTATGATCAAAATTATCCTGGATAATTTCCTGTGTTTCTGAAATTGATGTTTCGTACATGTAAGCCCCCTCTAAATCTCCCCCGGTAGGGGAGACTTTTTTGTTTACGTTATTATTATTTAATTAATTGTCTTTTTAAAGCCCCCGCCAATTGGCGGGGGTTTGGGGGCTGGAACTGTTAGCTCATCCAATTAACCCCTGCCTCTGCATTCCATTTAGTTGTGCTCTTTTTCAGCTTCGTCCAAAACTCAATAGAACTTTTTCCGGTAATATCACCAACCCCAAATTTGCTCTCGTTCCATCCGCCAAACGAAAAAGGCTCCCGCGGCACCGGTACGCCAATATTTACGCCGATCATCCCGGCACTGGCTTTTTCTATAACATACCTGGCAGCACCGCCGTTTTGGGTAAATACGCTTGCTGCATTCCCGTAAGGGCTGGCATTTTCAATTGCGAGCGCTTCATCAATTGTTTTTGTGCGGATGATGCTGATCACCGGTCCGAAAATTTCTTCTTTGGCAACTGCCATATCCGCCGTTACATAATCAATAACGGTGGGGCCTACGTAAGTGCCATTTTCCTTGCCAGGTACAACAATATTCCGGCCGTCAACCAAAATTTTTGCCCCCTGTTGCTCTGCTTCGGTAATATAACGTTCAATTCTTTGCTGTGATGCTTTGTTAATTACAGCACCTAAGTTTTCGCCGGCAACAAGCTTCCGCGCTTCCATACAAATCTTTTCAATAATATGGTCAACCGGCCCCACGGCTACCATTGCCGAAGCCGCCATGCACCTTTGCCCTGCGCAGCCGCTCATTGACGCGGTGATGTTTTGCGCCGTCATATCGGGCGTGGCATCCGGCAGCACCAGCAAATGATTTTTTGCGCCACCCAAAGCCAGGCAGCGTTTTAAATTTTGTGTCGCCCTGCGGTAAACTGCCTTTGCTGCGTTTGTTGAGCCGACAAATGACACGGCTTCAATATCCGGATGATCGCAAATGGCGTTTACTATTTCTGCATCGCCGTGTACGATGTTAAAAACACCGTCGGGTAAACCGGCTTCCTTTAAAAGCAGGGCAATACGGCCTATGCTCAAAGGTACTTTTTCCGATGGTTTTATGATCATGCAATTTCCAAGTGCTATGGCATTTGGAATAGTCCAGTTTGGCACCATTGTGGGGAAGTTAAAAGGGACAATTGACGCTACAACGCCCAAAGGCACGTGCTCGGTACGGCACTCGATACCCTTGCTTACTTCGAGGGCTTCGCCGGTTACGAGTTGGGGCAATGAACAGGCAAATTCGGTTAACTCAATGCATTTTTCAATTTCGGCTACTGATTCAGCGAAAGTTTTGCCATTTTCCTCGCTGCCCAAAGCGGCCAATTCATTAAGGTTTTTCTCCAGCAAAAATTTATACCTGAAAAATACCTGCACCCTTTCCTTTATTGGCGTTTTACTCCAGGCCGGGAAAGCGGTTTTGGCAGCTTTTACAGCTTCATCCAGATCTGATGCGGTTGAACATGGCAATTCGGTTAAAAATGTGCCATCCACAGGCGAATTTATTGTTAATACCCTTGGGGATTCGATAGAGGTAAAATCTCCGTTAATAAAATTCCTGATCCTTTCGTATTTCATACCCATCAAAATTAATATAAAAACCACCATTTATTTTAAAGTTTACAAATACGCACAGCCCGATTTAGGGCTGCTTGATGCATAATAAAGTCATAAGTTAAAACAAATCCGCTTATACGGGTTTATTATTTAGGCGCGTAATATATTTCAGCTATATTTACTTTGCGTTCCTGCCAGGGCTATTGGGGGTTTATAAACTAAAAATTATCTCATCATGAAAATAAGAAAAAAACTTTTTTTAGGCTTTGGGCTATTATTTATTGTTGTCCTTTTTTTTGGCGCCGTCTCCATATACTATGTTGAAGAGATATCCGAAACCGCAAAGGTTACGTTGAAAAATAACTATCGAACTTTGACATTTACAAGGGAAATGCGATCGGTTTTAGATGAGCACGATCTCCCGCTAACATCAAAGGCAGCCGAAACATTTGACGAGGCCCTTAAAAAACAGGAAAACAATATCACCGAACATGGTGAAAAAGAGGCCACAGCCGGCGTCAGGAAGGATTTTGGCCTACTCATTGACCCCGCCCAAAGTCAGGCTCAAAAACAGGCCACCGAAAGGGATATCCGGTCGCTGCTAAAGACCATCGATGGGTTGAATATGAATGCAATTGTGATTAAAAATGATTCGACTCATGCCACCGTTAATAAGGCGACGCTTTACCTGGGAGCAATGGGCTTTATTACTTTTTTAATCCTTTTTATTTTGATTGCCAATTTCCCTGGTTTTATCATTAACCCGCTTCACGAATTTGCCGAGGGCCTGCAGGAGATCAGCCAGAAAAATTATGATACCAGGCTTGATTTTACAACGAGTAATGAGTTTGCCGAATTATCGCGGGCCTTTAATAAGCTGGCAGAAGAGCTCGGAAAACTGGAAAATACAAATGCAACAAAACTATTGTCCGAAGAAATACGGATAAGGGCCCTGATTGAAGAAACGCAGGATGCTATATTCTGTACGAATGAAAAGCAGGAAATTTTGTTTATGAATACCGCGGCTAAAAACGTTTTAAATCTTGGCGCCAAACAAGTCATCGGTAAAACTGTTGATGAATTATCGACAAAGAGTAATTTATTGAGAGTTGTGCTGGATAAGAAGGATGATGACCCCTTAAAGGTTCACGTGGATGGGAAAACAGCCTATTTTCAGCAAAAGAGTATTGAAATAGTAGTGCCAAATTTAAAACCAAACCCGCTGGACGCGATACAATTTTCGGGCTTTTCGGCAGGGATGATATACATTTTAAAGGATGTACCCGAGTTGAAAATGGTGAGTGGTGAGTAGTGAGTGGTGAGTGGTGAGTGGTGCAAGTAGCAGTAGCAGTCGAGATAAATCGACCCGCTAAGTGTGCTATTCACCAATGACCCAATGACCCAATGACCCAATGACCCAATGACCAATGACCACTCACCACTCAACTAAAAGATAACGCTAAAGCAACCGGCATATAAATAAATTCGTACTTACTAATAAATGTATATGCCCTTTATAGCTTCATTATCAAAAATAGACCTACCATATAAAACCGATCAGCAGGAAGCAAAAAAACAAGCAATGGACATGTTTTCGGTGAACTTCCCGGAGGCTAAACGCTTGATTTTTGCTTTTGACAATACCGAAATAAAACAACGCAATTTTTGCCAGCCGCTTTGTTATTATACAAAGCCAAATACTTTTGAGGAACGTAACAACGAGTATATCCGCACTTCTTTGGCTTATTCGGTGCAGGCCACCGAAGATTGTATAAAAAAAGCAGGTATAAAAAAAGAGGCCATTACCGACCTCATATTTGTTTCGACAACAGGTTTGGCTACGCCCAGCCTCGATGCCCTCATTATCAATAAATTAAGGCTCGATCCGCATGTTAACCGCATCCCTGTATTCGGGCTTGGCTGCGGGGGCGGCGTATCTGGCGTGGCAAAGGCAAATATGGTTGCCAGGGCAAACCCCGATGCCGTTGTGCTGCTGGTTGCTGTGGAGCTTTGCTCGCTGACATTGATAAAAAGCGATTACAGTAAAAGTAATTTTATTGGTTCCAGCTTATTTTCGGATGGCATATCGGCTTGTATAGTGAAGGGCGACAATCATGTAAATAATACCGGGATTAATTATGTTGCATCGAGCAGTAAGTTGTATTATGATTCGCTGGAGGTGATGGGCTGGGAATTCCAGGATACAGGCTTTAAAGTGCTGTTTTCAAAGGATATACCGACCTTTATCAATGAGCATATCAGGGAAGATATTACTGAATTCCTTGCAAAGCATCATCTTGAGCTTAGCGATATAAAGAACTTTATTTTTCATCCAGGCGGTAAAAAGGTGCTGGATGCCTATGCCGATGCCCTGCGTGTTGAGGGCGATTTTATGAAGAACACGCGCGAGGTGATGAACGATTATGGCAATATGTCGAGCGCGACGGTTTTATATGTGCTGGAAAAATTTGTGCGCGAAGGATTTGAAACCGGCTATGGCTTAATGCTCGCCATGGGCCCCGGTTTTTCGAGCGAAATGGTATTGCTGAAAGTTGATTAAGTTAGATTGGGTTGGATTAAGTTGATTAAGTTTAAATTGATCAATTCATACCGATTTTAACCTAATCAACAGCTCTCTTAATCAACTTAATCAACTTAACAAATGCCTGTAATTTTCATCATCTTCATTTCCTTCTTTATCCTGCAAAGGTTATCCGAGCTATACATCGCCCGTAAAAACGAAAAATGGTTGCTGGCGCAGGGCGCGGTTCAACACGGGCAGGGCCACTATCCCTTTATTATAGCACTGCATACTTTGTTTATCGTATCAATAATAACAGAATATTTGTTAAGCGGCCAGCCGCCGGTAAGCTGGATATTCCTTATTATATATCTTTTCGTGCTCTTGTTTAAATTTTGGGCATTGTCATCGCTCGGAAAATACTGGAACACCAAAATATACCGAATCCCCGGCGTGTACCCGGTAAAAAAAGGACCTTATAAGTTTTTAAAGCACCCCAACTATATGGAGGTTGTTTGCGAGATAGCGGTAATCCCCCTCATTTTTCACTTGTATTATACGGCGATAATTTTTACAGTTTTAAATGCAATTATGCTGACGGTCCGGATCAGGGTTGAAAACCGGGTATGGGCTACTTAATGCGAAATTCGGAATGCCGACCCGATAGCTATCGGGTGCGGAATGTTTTAATCACTAACCGCCATGCTTCTTAACTTTCGGACTTCCGGACTTTCCGACTTCCGGACTACCCGCCAAGAATCTCATCAATAATTCCAAATTCCCTCGCTTCATTGGCTATCATCCAGAAGTCGCGGTCGCATACATCGTAAACTCGCTGGTATTCCTGGCCGGTGTGTTTAACGTAAATCTCGTAAAGCTCCTTTTTTACTTTCAGCACTTCGCGGGCAGTGATCTCAATATCCGATGCCTGTCCCTGTACGCCGCTTAAAGGCTGGTGCAGCATCACCCGCGAATGCGTTAGTGCCGCCCGTTTCCCCGGCGTTCCGGCGCAAAGTATGATGGACGCAAACGATGCCGCCAACCCGGTACAAATGGTGGCTACATCTGGCGAAATGAGCTGCATGGTATCATAAACCCCAAAACCCGCGTACACCGACCCGCCGGGCGAGTTGATATATATCTGTATATCCCGTTTGGCATCTGCCGATTGCAGGAACAGCAATTGTGCCTGGATAATATTTGCCACATGATCGTCGATGGCCGTACCGAGGAAAATGATGCGGTCCATCATCAGCCTCGAAAATACATCCAGCTGCGAGATGTTGAGCTGGCGTTCTTCAATAATATAAGGCGTCATGCCCATGCGGATGGCATAATTGCCGGTTTGCGAAACGTAGTTGTCTACGTAATTTTGGTCAATACGAAGGTGCTTCACAGCATAGCTGCGAAATTCATTTTGGTCGATATTCATGATTTAATTAGTTAGATTGGGTTGATTAAGTTGATTGGGTTGATTAAGTTGGATCAGTTTTAGATGTTAAGATTAGTACTGCCTGCAATAAGTTTATTGGTTTTTAACCACTCACTTAATCAACTCAATCTAACTTAATCAACTAAAAAATCTCATTATCTTTTGCCTGAAAGTTTGATGATCGGGTTCATTAAACAGTTTGGAGTGGATCGCTTCAATTTCAGCCCTTAGCTTTTTGCGGCCATATTGCTGCACTATAGCGTGGGTTTTTTTCTGCCACATTACCTGGTTTGCCAGGCCGGGATTAAGGATGAGCATAGCATCAAACACAAGGGCGTCTTCGTGGGGGCCGGTGTTAAAGATGTGCTCATCAATTAACTTTATCTCATTCAACGAAGTCCTCATAAGCCAATGATTTTTGTTTAATGGTTTCCCTTACTTTTTCCATGCATTTATATTTTTGAACTGTGGCCGAGCGCACGCCTGAATAGCCAAATAGTTCAGCGATTTTATTTACCTGCAAATTGTCGTAATAAAAAGCTTTCAACAGTTCCATGCACTTTTGCCCGGCAGTTTCAAGGTAATGCAGCAGCCTGGCCGGGGAGGGCTGCAAATCCTGATCGTCCATAAAATCATCCTGGTTAAAATCAAACGGCACATGCTGCATATTTTCCCTGAATTTTTTTGCCCATAAATGTTTAGCTATACCAAGCAGGTAAGCCTGTTCAATGCTGTGCAGAGCAATTGATCCGTTTACAAGCTTTTCGTAATAAATTACCAGTGAATCCTGGAAAACATCTTTTGCCTCGTCAAATGATCCGCCCATTTTGCTTACATATTTTGCCACGGCCGGGAAAGCCTTTTTATAAAGCGACATGAAAAACTGTTCCCTTTCTGCGCTTGTGCCGTTAAAAAAATTGGGAGCTGCCATAAACACGTTTTTAATAACAAGTGTAATAAATTAAGAATATATCACCCGGAAAATTGTTTTTTATTTTTTAGAAGGTGATTTCACCGATTTTTGGACGATTTCACCGATTTTTTTGAGAAGGTTTCGCGGATTTTAGGTAGATTATTCTCGAATATTTTCAAAAATGCTGCGACTTCGGAACATCTGGTCCAAAAAATTAATGCCGTTTATTTTGTTTAATGGTTATAAAATGACCAAAACCTTTTGGTTATTCTTCGATGGGCTTGTATCTTTATCTCCGAAAAAAGTACTTTAAACCGCTTTTTTGTGTGTTCTGCTTTGATGGTTTAGATTTTATTCACCAGGAAAATATAAATAATGGCCGAAAATGAAAAGACGGTTTTTCCGTCGGATACTTTATTAATGCCGCAGCCGGAACTTATCAATTATATCAATATCGAGTTGCCGGAATATGAGTGGGAAGAAATAATGAAACATAACCAACCACGCGATCTTTGGATCGTTGTGGGGGGCAACATTTATAATGTCGGCGAATTTATGTTTCACCACCCCGGGGGTGCGGAAATTTTTCTTAAGAATCACGGCAGAGACGCAACGGATGAATTTTTAAAGGTGGGGCATCCTTCGTATGCCATGGCGTTAACTGCCTCTTTTCTTATCGGTAAACTAAAACCCGGCTCAAAGCCGCCGCCGGTTGCTGCTCCTATCGCTGAACCGGCGCCGGCCAAATGCCCTTTCCCGCATCATTTACTTAAAGACCTTCCTGATGCCGCCGAAATTAAAAAGGCTGCCGAACAATTTTACAACGCTACTTCGGGTCATGAGACTGTTGGGGAGCAAGTTGAGAAAGAAATACAAAAACCTGTTGAAACTAAGCCTGTTGAACCCAAACCGGTGGAACAACCTGAGCAACCGGAACCGTCAACGATTGATTTTGCGGATGGCCTGGTTGAAATACCGGTAGCAATACCTGAATTGAAACTTGACGGGGAGCGTTTTCTGAATTTTGACATCCTCAATAACGGCCTGAGCCAGCTTGATTATTATAAACGATACGGCCACATATACCAGGTAAAACTTCCGAAAAACAAAGGCAGGATTGTGGTGGTGTCGGACCCAGAATTGCTGGACGAAGTGGCCGGGGACAATGAGCAGTTCGGCAAAAAAGTAGAAGGCATCAACTTCTTTAAGCAATTGGGCGGCGCCCGCGGTATGGGGATTTCGGTAGTGAGCGACTCGCCGTTTTACGATAAGGTAAGGCGGGTAATGCTGCCCTGGTATAGTCCGCAGCACCAGCGAACGCAGTTTTCGCGCATGATGGATGTTGCAAAAGATACGATTGGCGCCTGGGAAAAAATTGAACTGGATAAGCCAATGGATATGCGCGATTGGTTTACCCGGTACTCGCTGGAGATATCGGGCAGGGGCGCATGCAGTTATGACTTCAAACTATTGGACCCCAATCCGCAGCGAAGCGACTTTGCCAGGGCCGTGCCTGAAGCGCTGAAAGAAGCGGTGGCGCGCGTAGCGGAAGCCGACCCTGACAAAAAACCGCTTTTTGGCGGTGACAAAGAATTACAGAAAAGATCGGAGTTATTTCATCAACAGAGAAAGATACTTTTTGATGCAGCCAGCCAGATTGTAAACAACCGCATAAATGTTTGTCCGGTAGGCCAGCAAACAGACTTGTTAACACGGCTTTTAACCGAAGCAGACCCCGAAAGCGGTGAAAAATTGGATATAGATACCATCAGGGACCAGGTACTGATGCACCTGAGCAATGGCTTTAACGGGCCATCGGTTACCATGGCCTGGATAGCCTATGTGCTTGCAACGCACAAGGATATTGAACAAAAAGTAATTGACGAGATAGACATGATCACAGGCGGCGACCCCGATTATGAGCTGCAATACGCCGACCTGATGAACATGAAGTACATAACCCAGGTAATAAAAGAAACTTTGCGTGTGTACCCGCCAATGCCGGTAACCATCCGCAATAGTCTGAAAAACGGACGGCTGGGGAAATACCGGATGTACAAGGATGATATTATTTTTGTAGGCTCTTTAGCCGCACAACGCGATCCAAAGCATTGGGGCGAAAAGGCGCACGAGTACGACCCTGAAAATTTTGCGCTTGATAAGGTGGTATCGCGCCACCGCCATGCCTTTATACCGTTTTCGGTTGGCATAAGGCAATGCATGGCGCAGGAAGTAAGCTTTATGATGCTGCGCGTAGGTGTTTTTAATATATGGAATAAATACCGTCTTAGTCTTGCTCCGGGGGCAAAAGTTGTTCAGCGGGCCGTGGTTACCATGGGCCCGGTAACTGTACCCATAGTACGGCAGCTAAGGGAAAGTAAAGAAAAGCGGATGGCTAAAATAGCGGCAGCACGGGCAGCAGCAAAAAAAGCCATGCCAAAAGCAGCAGACGAAGAAAGTGACACATCGTGGGATGTGCCTTGTGAGTTGCCTGCAGATAGCACCTACAAAAACCCGGTTGTTGCCTTCGGGAGCAATTTTGGCTCAAGCAAAGGGATTGCTGAACGGATGTTTGATAAAAGTAAACAGTTTGGGTTTGAGCCTGAAATTATTCCGCTGAATGCTGTTGTTGATATGCCGGTGAAAACAAAACCCTGGCTGCTCATCGTTGCAACAGCTACCTACACCTCCAACCCGCCGAGCAATGCCAATAAATTTAAAGCATGGATTGATAAACAGGACCCAAATTGTGAAACCTGGAAGAATTGCCGGTATATAGTATGGGGACTTGGCAACAGCCAATGGAATGCATTCCTCCATTTCCCAAAATATGTATATAGAAGACTGGGAGAGCTGGGCGCCACGCCGGTTTATGATTTTGCAGCGGGAGACGTAAGCTCGCCTGTGTGGGAAGAAGGGTTTAAAAAATGGAGCAATAAGGTTTGGCCGGCAGTAATAAACCTTACAGGGGCCATACCAAGCGAAGCCGCAGCGGCTGCCCTTGAAGAGCAGCATAAAAAGGAACAGGAACTGAAGACAATGGATTCGGCTTCGGCCCTTATCCATTCGCTTGCAGGTAAAATTGTGGCGCCAACACTGCTAACGAACGGCGCAGGAATTGAAACAATTGCCTCAACAGTGCTGGTAAGCCGCGAACTGCATTCTCCGGACGCGCCTACAAGTACACGCCATATAGAGGTATCGATACCGGAAGGGTTTAAATATACGCCGGGCGACCACCTGGGCGTTTGCCCTAAAAACGATCCGAAGCTGGTAGAAAAACTTGCCGATCTGCTTGAAGCCCCGCTTGATGCTATCTTCAGCGTACCCGCCGAAATGCGAATAAGAGCGGTGCCCCGCGGAGTTCCCCTCCAGGTAAGGAATGTGCTTACTTCACTGGTGGATATTTCTGCAGCCCCGTCGCTGCAGTTAATAAAGGCCATGTATGATTGTTCCGAAATGCAGGATGAAAAAGAAACGCTGAAACAAATAATGGATGTGCTTTCGGATCCCGAAAAATCAGGAAATTCGCCGCTATATGTGCAGTTAAAAAGCGGCAGATATAATGCGGTCACCCTGCTCGACAGGTTCCGCGGATCGGGATTGAACTTCTTCAGTTTTCTTGAACTATGTCAGCCATTAAAACCGCGTTATTACAGTACCAGCTCGAGCCCCGAAATTCATGGGGATAACTGTGTGCATGTATCGGTCGGCAAGCTGGTCACCCCGGTTTCGGGGGAAGATGATATGAATTTTCATGGCGTCAGCTCCAACTATATACACTCGCTTAAAGAAGGCGATCCCATTAATATCTTCCTCGACGCCGCGGAAGGCTTTCATATCCAGGACGACGTTAGCAAGCCGATGATCATGGTAAGCGCCGGAACGGGTTATGCGCCTATGCGCGCCTTTTTATTTGAGCGCCTTGCTATGAAAAACAAGGCTGTAACAACCGGGCCATCGGTATTATACAATGGTATACGCAAATCGACCCACGATTACATTTATGAGGATGAGATAAAAATGTTTGTAAAAGAAGGCGTGCTCGACCATTTGCACATAGCCATGTCGCGCGAATCAAAAGACAAGCGGGAATACGTGCAGCATAAAATCCTTGAAAATGCCCAACTGACCTGGGAGCTGCTGCAACAGGGCGCTTATGTTTATGTTTGCGGTTCGCAGGCCATGCGCAATGATGTGCAGAAAGCATTTACACAGGTGGCGCAGGAGCAGGGTGGAATGTCGCCGGAAGCGGCTGCCGCCTATATGCAGGATATGGAGGAAAAGGAAAAACGCTACAGGCCGGATGTTTGGGGGTAAGACTCATTGGGTCATTAAGTCATTGGGGCATTGAGTCATTGGGTCATTAAGTCATTGGGTCATTAAGTCATTGGGTCATTGAGTCATTGAGTCATTGGTTAGTTTTGGTCGTTAAAAAAAAGTTTACGTCTATCAAGTTCAGATACATGTGGCTGATGCGCTTTTTTGTGCATCAGGCTGTCTTGGTCTGCATATCTACTTAACATATGTCGATAAAAATACTTCTGTGGCGCCTTTGTTTTCACCAATAATGTTTTGATATTTATACAAAATATGGGAATGCCCATAGGCCTTCTGCAGGCCGGGAAATACAAACCTTATTACGCAAAAAAATCTTGAGTTTTTGAATACTAAATGGTTTGTGATGCCGGCAGCGCAGGTACACCGAAATGCATTGTTAACAATTATTAAACAGTATTTATGCCAGTAACCTATGGAGTATTAAGAGGTAAGGTAATTGATGCCATTCCTTACAACCACGGAACAGACCACTACCAGATCGAGATCCGGGACGCGAACAATGTGATTTACCGCATAGCGGTTGATGTTTATTCACAAATCGCCGGGCAAAAAAGAAAGTTCTCAACCTTTAATTCCAACGTGCTCGACACCAACCGCGAAGTGATGTACTATAAGGACGAGAACTATACCCACGAAATTACCGGGCTGATGCCCGCGTTAGCTGCGGGGCTAACCTCAAACGACGATATGGACCCCAAATTGCGGCTCGACTTTATCCGGTATAATCCCGCGCTGTTTCCATTGGATCAAATGAAAGTAGTGCCGCCGAAAGACCCGGCAGGCAATGTACCCGACCTGAACCACGACATCGACCCCTCAATTCAAAAGGCAAAAAACAATGATGATGCGGAAGTGTTTGCTTTCGGCTCAAGCTGGGACGACAATGCGGCGGGGGGCAAGCCGGATACACACCCCTATTTCGACCCCAATCCTTCCCTTGGCATACACGATATACACATGAACCAGGGCGATACCGGGCATGAAGCACAGTATAACGGCATCTGGCAGGATGGGGCCTTATTTATTCATTTTATAACTTCAAACCAATGGGTGGCCATGTTTTTCCGTTTTCAGAATCAAAGCCTGGATACGGATGATAATGGCAATGTTAAATGATAAGAAAACGGGTACTACCGAAGGCTTTGCCCTGGTTTATGTTAGAATAACTAATAAAATGAAATGGCAGGGTTTGGTCGGCACCGGTAAAAGGCGCCGCACCAATCAGGCCAATAACACCTCGGCGGGAATACCTAATTTTTTATGCAGCACTTTTGCAATTCTTAAAGTAAGCGGCTTTTTACCACTGAGGAGGGCAGAAACGTAGCCTTTGCTTCCGATCCAGTCTACCAGGTCTTTATTCATAAGGCCTTTTTCGCTCATTTTCAGCTTTACTATTTCAATCGGATCGGGCGAGGGAATTACGTAATGCAAATCTTCATACTGCTTAATCAATAATAAAGCAATTTGCAAATAACCGCCTTCTTTACTTTGCGGGTCAATATTTAAGTCAAATTGTGTATCTACCCATTCCAGTAAATCTTCATATTCCTTTTCAGTTCTGATAATTTGCAAATCCATGTGCTTACATTTTAAATTTAATTGTACTTACGTCTATTTTGTCATATTCACTATGGGTCCCGAACCATTTTATTTGCATTGTTTTGTAAACAAATATTACACGTATCACCAAACGGTAATGGTTTCCCAATATGTTGATAACCACCCGGTCATCTCCAACAAGGCTTGCACTGCCATACAGCACCTTCAACTCCTGAAAGGATTTAAAATCACCTGACAGAAACTCATGATACCATTCAAACAAAGCGTTTTTCGCATCCGGGTATTTTTCGGCATAAGCTAAAAGCGTTTTTCTGTTAATGATATTAAACATGAACCTTAATTGGTTTGCTATTAGAAAACAAAGTTAAGGGTTTACTATTAGAAAACAAGTAGTTCTTATTAAATGTGATGATAATCACCTAATTTATCTGCATTTAAATTTATTAAATTGCCAAACATCCTGCGATGAACGATACCACCGATATTTTGAACTATTCAGTCCATTGGATTTCAAAATCCGATTCGGATTTTATTGGAGAATTATTTTTCGTTGTTAGGAATAAATCAGGCGGAAGTTTAAGCACCCCTGTGGGATACTTAGTTGGCTTTGTAGAACCAGCAAGTGAATATTCCAGCTCTTATTGGAAAATATTAATGATAATAAGAGATGAGATTAGGTATGAAGTGCGGCACAACGTCACTTATGTTTTTGTTAAAAGTGCCTACGCCGATAAACTTAAATACTATACTCAAAAATTAAAGGAGTTTAATCAGAACGTAAATAGAGTCGATCCTAAGTTGCCGGCTGCAATAAAAGAGAGATTCACGCAAGCAGGAATTTGTGACTCTCCAATCGCAATACAAATGATAGTTGGGAAAGACAAATATGTATTCTCAAATGTTGTCTTTAATTTTGATTAATAAATTACGATATGAAATAAGTAGGATTAGCAGCCACACCAAAATATTCTTCTATTTCATTTACCGCATTTTCAAGCCCGTTTTCATCCCTGATTTGCTGACCAATTATGGCAACGTTTCTTTTTACTTCATCCGTTTCAACGTACGCCAATGCCGATAACAGTTTACCGGAATTGATCTTTTTAATTGGAATATGAACACCCAAATTCATTCGCTCAATTATTTTTCCCCATGTTGGCTGATCGGTATAAAATGAGATGATAATTACCGGCAAATTGTTTCGTAACATGGCAGCCAATGTGCCCGCACCGCCATGAAATACTCCCGCTTTACATTTTGGTAAGATAGCCTCGTGATTTACATATTTGGCTACGAATAGGCTTTCGTGCACCGGCAGGTTTTCAAACAAACCCCAGCCTGTGCAAAATAAAATCCTTTCATTGGTTTTTGTTAGGATTTCGTTTAACATGGTTATGAATTTTTCGGTGTTGCCTATGCCATTGCTTCCAAAGCCCATATAAATTGGTTTTTCACCTTCCGCTAACCAATTGTTTAAGGCCGGCGAAATTTCATCGGGCGGATGGTTTTCTCTATTATGTTTGGGAACAGATAAAAAGCCGGTTATTTTATGGTTCTCACTCCAGTCTTTTGGTTGCGGAATCAGCGTCGGGCTTAAGCAAAAAAGATCTAATGGCTTTTGCTTATCCAGGTGTGCAACAATGCTTTCCTTTAAAACCGGCAGTCCCAATTCCTGCCTGAATTCGTTGGTTTCTTCTTTTATAAATTTCCAGTAAAAAAGGTAGGCCAGTTTATAAGTCAGCTTGTTATACCAGGGGAAATTAAAATAATCAAAATCGGCCAATGGAAACTCGGCTGTAGGAACAACCGGCGGCATGAAATAGGTAAAGGCAATTCTTTTGTTTTGTTTTTCGGCGATTGCGCTCGTAATTTGTACCGTTGCGTGGTTTGCTATAATAAAATCTACCTTTGCAAAGCCGTCGAGGTAACTTTTCCGCAAAGGGACTTTTATATCACGAAGTGCCTTAAAAAAATACTTCATCAGTTTAATGGTATTTTCGCTTCGCAGCACGCTTTGCCCTTCCGCCGAATTCATCCCTTCCTCCGCATTCCCGTAAAGCGGGTGAAAGGCAATGCCGAAGCCTTCAACAAATGATGCAAAATTTTCGGGCGCCGCTATCGTTACCTCGTGGCCTTTATCCATTAGCCCCAATGCCATGGCAATATATGGCTGTACATCGCCGCGCGTTCCGTAAGTGAAAATGCCTATGTTCAATTGGGGGTGTTTATTGAATAACGGAAACTTTTTCTTCCTTATCAATTGTTTGAATTACCCCTGTGCCAATTATTTTAGCGCCTTCAAGAATAGTAAAAGAATCGCCGCTTTTTAGGTTTTGGCGAATATGTTTGGATGGCAGCAGTTTTACTACAGCAGTCGCCGTCGCGCCCGGCCAAAGCTCTTCAAGCTCAGGAAAAGAAATCTCTCCGGAAACTTGATTGGCAGAATTAAAGGAAAATGATGGCCGGAAATGGTCGTATATAGGTTTTTTTCTACCTCCGCTTTCAGTCGGAAACAAAGATAATATCGCTGTGAAATTGTATGAGGTACGTAACGTGGTCATAATGCCTCCTGATTAACAAAGGTAACACTATTGTTGAATGAAATCAAGTCGTCCTCACCTATATTTACGGCATCGTATCCGTCGAGCTTCATATTGGTAGGATTGGCCTCACCGAAGCGATCTTCATCAACAGAGATCGTTAGTAAGTAAAGATAAGGCGGTTTATATTCCTGCATTACAGAACTTTCGACAAATTGTTTAACTGCTGCCCTTGACTTAAAAAATTGCTTTGCTTCCAAAGTATTTCTGCCTGTTCTGAATTGTTGATCCTGATCGAAATCATCTTTTTCATTTTGAGAAATTGCTCTGTATAATTTAATCATGTAAAAGGTTCTATAAAGGTAGAAATTACTTCTAAAAGCAGGATGGTTGGGGTTTTTAGCATGGGTATATTTGTTGTTTGTTTTGGCTGCTTTAGCAATAGATTGATTAGATCCATGGCCGCCCGCGAAGGCTTAGGAAAGATCGTCATGCTAAAATCAATGCTGTTTCTTTGTTTTCTGCTATTTTTATTTTGCATCCTTATATAGCAGACCAAAAAGGTTATCCGGCCTCAAATAGACAAAATTGTTTTGAAAATCGAGAATAGTATTGAATCTTTTCAAGACTTCATTCCCCAAAATATGTGTCTTAAACCGGGCAGGGTTAGCCGTTGACATTAGCTGCACGGGTATATTGTATAATTCGTTTTTTCCGAGGTTTAGCCGCTCGTTGTTTACGGTTATAACAGGTATTTCTTTGCCTTGTCCGTTTCGCATAATTACTTTTTTTATTATTTTCAGATCTCCCGGATAACCCTCCTCGTTCATAAGCGAGGTGTCTAACATTGCGGTTCTTTGGTAGCCATTGTCAAACAAAAAGCGGTTCTTGTACTTTTTATTTTTTATTTGCAGTTCGCCCTGTATGCAAAATAAAGTGTGCATATATTCGATATGAAGCTTCGAATATTGTTTGCTTATGTACGGAAGTTTGGAATGAACAATGAAAATACTTTTATCGTAATCTATCTCAACAATTCTGCCATCAAATAAGTCCCAGCCAAACCTCCCGTCGGTACCCTGTCCCGATAATTCTACCGGGTAAACCTGCAGGCTGTCCCATGCTAAATTTCCAATCTTTAAATTATTGGTAGCCCCTATGTTGTTTGGTAAATGTGTTTTGTTTTTGATGGCATCATTGGTTAACAACAACCCGGTTGTACCCGAGTCAAACATCAGGTTTAGGGTATCGGCCTTATTAAGAATGGCTTTAATTTTTATATTGTTAAATTCGGTTAAAGTAAATGGAATGGTATCGTGCGTTACCGGTTTTTGATTGGCGAAGTTTTTTACGGGCGGGCTTTCAATCCTGGTGCGGCAACTGTCCTTATTATTTAGTAAAACGATAAAATCAAAGTGGCCGTTTGGTTTTATTTTTACTTTGATGGAGTCGATATCCGTATCGAAGCTGATCCATATTGGTTTAACAATCTTTGTGATGGTATAAACGTCAAGTTTCGTTTCGGGGCTTAAATGCCAGTTGCGCTTGTCGTTTTCTCCCTCAATAATAAATGCATTTTTTGAATTCGCCTTAATTACCGGCACTTTATTTTGAGCAAACGAAAAGGTAGCAACAAATAAAACAGGAAGTACAATTAAGGCTTTCATTCTTGTGATTTTTTTGGGAAGCACGTTGGATTTTCCGATCCGCTAAAATAGCATAAAAACAAAACCACCGCCTGAGCTACCCAATAAAGATGCTGGCTTTTGGTTCAGCACTGGCAATCTGAGCAAACTCACAACGGGACTTACGTCTAAAGACTGCTGACTTGACGTTAGGGACAATGTTATGATAGTTATTATAAAATTTTTTCTGAACTGGGATTTTGTATGTAGCGCTACATGTGCTACACCCTGCAATCCCGCATATGCGGGACTACAAAACTGATAATCACCAATTTAACTACTGACAATATTTTGTCACTGACAAAATATTGTCACCATTTTTCCGGCTAACCAGTGTTTCCGAAAGGACCAGGCGATTGCGTGTTTAGCAAAAGCATAACTTATCCGAAGACAAAGCAGCTTCGGACAGCTAACGCGCAGAAATGGCACAGCGGTGAAGCACCAGGCAATTAGCGGCAGCGACAGACGTGTTATTTCATAAACTCGTCCAGGTATCCGCTTTTCTTCAGAAATTCACTATAATCCTTAATATTCAGTATATCAAAAATTGCTTTTCGCTTATCATTTGCTTTTGCATAATACCGCGCCGTAACCTGGTAACCTATCCAATAGCCCAGGTCATTTGGCCGGTCATCCTTTTTCGAAGTCCCATAAAGCCAATCGATATAATTAGTACCATTCATTTTTGTAATAAACTCCTTGCAAAGCTGCTCCTTGTGTTCATTACCATACTTGTTTGCCGCTAAATTTAACTGTGTGCCTGAAATCAGTTCCGCTATAAAGTCGGCGCTGCCCTCCATAATACTTTGCCGCAGTAATGTGGGCATGTTATTTGGAGATGTTTGTTGAAAATGAATAAGTTCATGGGCTACGATATATGGTATATTATCAATATTAGTTTGCATCTCGGCCCCGATAAATAACCCTGCATTATTGGAGGTTCCGCCCGAATTATAAGCTCCGATGACAAAATAAACAGGAGGAAACTTTGCTTGCGGGTACAAATATTTAAGCGCGTAAAAGATACTCCTGCACTGTTTTTCTTTTTCCTTAACGCGAAGGGTGTTCTCCTTCACTTTTTCATAATCTCCCTTCCTTTGTTTTACTACCGTAAATAAGTGTTGCGCACTTTGAATACGAAACGGCGTAAAACCCTTTACACCTTCGGTTCCAATATCAATATACTTTGGCCCAAAGTTGTTTACTGTGGAGTCACGTTCAAAATCCTCAAATGCTTTCCAAAAATTGTCAATATCCTTTGTCACAAACCTGGCGCTGTCAGGATCATCTGAAAATTTATTTTGGGCGAAACTTTGTCTATCCAATATTGCGACAAGCAACATCACCAGCATAATTTTTTTCATCATAACAGGTTTAAATTATTACGAACCAAACTTAGTATCAAAAAGACGGATTACTTATTATTTTGTTGCATATCTTAACCATGTTTTGTTAAATCAGGCGGCGGCCGGCTTTATTATTGCCGCTGCTTAGCCTGGATTTGATCAGGGGGTGCTGTAGAAAATAAAACCGATGGGAGGAGAACAGCAGAACAACAACACCTGGTCAACCTGGTATTGTTTCCTGCTCATTTTCCGTCCTCCTCCCATGCCACCACGTAGCCAGTGACGACCCGCTCACATTCATCACCGGCCCGAATATGGCCGGGGCCAAACCGATAGTAGCAACGCCGCCCATTAAAATAGCCAGTCCTGATGCAAGGCCGCTGTTTTGCATGCCTACTTCGAGGGATATGGTGCGGCAATCGCGTTCTTTGAAACCTAATAAACGGCTGAACCAGTAGCCAAGCGCATAGCCCGCTACATTGTGGATCAATACGGCCAATACCAGCAGCGCGCCTACTTTCATCAGGCTGTCGCGGCCGGCGGCGGTGATCACCAGGATAATGAGGCCGATGGAAAACATTGAGATGAGCGGCATCAGTTTATCCAGCCATTTTAGTTTTCCTTTCAGCAAAAAATCAAACAGCAAACCGGCAAAAATGGGGATAATTACGATGCGGGCGGTGTCCCAGGCCATATCCCAAAAATGTATGGTGATAAATTTGTGGGCCAGCAGGCGCATCAGCAAGGGTGTCAACAAGGGTGCCAGCAGGGTTGAAACGGCCGTTACCGAAACAGATAAAGCCAGGTTTGCTTTGGCGAGGTACGACATCACATTTGACGCCACCCCGCTTGGGCAGCAACCCACAAGCACAATCCCCGCCGCAATCTCTTTCGGAAAATTAAAAGCAGTGGCTAAGATAAAACCGATAATCGGCATAATGCTGTAATGGCATATCACCCCGACTGCTATGGCTTTCGGCGTTTTTACTACCGTAACCAGCTCCTTTAAACTTAGCTCGGCGCCCATGCCGAACATAATAACCTGCAGTAGCGGAACTATAAGGGTTGAAAGCTTAAAGCTGCCTATGTGCACAAAATACTGCGGATAATACATGCCTGCGCAAACCACGCCCAATATCATGGTGGTATATGAAAAACCTTTTAATTTAGCATTGCCCCGAAACGCTATCCCCAGTGAAATAAAGAAAAGCAGCAACGCCCACCCGCCTTCGGCAGCATATTTTGAAAAGCAGAGGCCTGTAAAAAGCAGCAAAAAAATAACTGCAGCAAAGTAACCTTTATTCAACATTTAATTAATTAGTGAATGTTTGAAGCGCGGCGATGAATTTAGTAAATTTTTCAATCGCCAATTCACTAAATCACTAATTCAATAATTATCCCCCAAAATTCCAATCAAAATATTAATATTGCAGTTCACCTAAAATTGTTATGAGCAAGTTATCTTCGAATTTGAATACCAGGCTGTTGTTGATCCATTTTGCGGCCTTTTTGTTTATTATGTACGGCTTTCAGATGCTTTCGTTTTTGCACGACTACGACTTTCTATATTTTCAGCACACGCTAAGGATGAACTTCCACGGGCGGTTTGATTTTGATATGGTAATTATAGAACAATCAGGGAGTTTTGGCTTAATAGTCGCTTATATAATTTCGTGGATTGTGTCAGGACGGCACGGCTGGCATTGGATAAATTCCGCAATTGTTCTGGTAGTCACTTTTTTACTCGAAAATTTAGTTTTATTGCACTGGAGCCATTTTCATGATATTTACCTGTCTCCCGGCGGCTTATTTCATATTTACAGCAAGTGGGGCCATATTGCGATCGGTATCGCCCTTTTAGGCGTGGGTGTGTTCTTTATGCTCTCGAAAGTAATCATAAGGTACATTAGCCACGAAACGGCAAAAGACAAACAAAAAGCCAAAGCCGAAAAAAAATTGGCAAGGAAAGGGAAGTAATGTTTGATTTCGGATTTCGGATGTTCGATTTCGGATTTCGGACGTTTGATTTCAGATGTTCGACGCGATAGCTATCAGGTTCGGATTTTTGATTTAGGAATTTTATATCTTTTTTCGTGACGGATTAATATGGCAACTATATACCGCGAGGTTAATCTGCGACATTGCATTGACGTTAACGCCGCTCGTATAGTTTACTCACCCGATCTGCGCTTCGCTGGATCACCCTCTCTATGGTGAACCATAAAGAGGGTAAAAAAGAGCATATATTTTTTTTAATGGCAGCCTTTAATTATTTCAGCAACTCCGCTTTTACAATATCCAATATTTTAAATGACGCTGCGGAATCGGGGGCTTCGGCATAAACGCGAAGCACGGGCTCAGTACCTGATGGGCGTATCATCACCCAGGTTTCATCCTCAAAAAAGAATTTGTAGCCGTCAAGGTCTTCGGTTTTTGCCACCTTAAGACTGCCGAAATTTTTGTAACCCGCTTTGCAGTTGGATATAATGCGTTGTTTAATTTCTTCGGTTACGTGCAGGTCATAACGCTCAACGGCAAATTTGCCCACTATATCATAAATTTCCTGTACGAGGTCGCTCAGGCTGCGACCGGTTTTGGCCATAAACTCCCAAATCATCAGGCCTATCCATATGCCGTCGCGTTCAGGGATATGCCCGTTAACCGCTATACCACCCGATTCTTCGCCCCCCACCAAAAATGGCTTGCCGGAGTTGACGATCAGGTCGCAGATATATTTAAAGCCGATTTTTGTAACAGTGTTATTGATGCCATAAACATCGCAAAGCTTTTGAATTTTGCCGGTACATGAGAAAGTGGAATATACTTCGCCCCTTTGCCCCTTAACCTTGTACAGGTAATGGATAAGCAGCAACAATATATGGTGTGAGTCGACAAAAGTGCCATCCTGGTCATAAAGGCCGATACGGTCGGCATCGCCATCAGTAACCAGGCCCGAAGCAATCTCGCCATCGGATAGTTTGATGATTTCTTCAAATTCCTTAAGATTGCGTGGGATTGGCTCGGGCGCTACACCGTCAAAGCCGGGGTTAGCATCGCAATGCAAAAAAGTAATATCAGGGAACATGCGGCGCATTACATTCTGCCCGGCGCCATACATCGCATCGTAAGCCCAAACGAGCCCGCTGTCGCGGATCAATGGAACATCAAAGCCGTTTTCAGCATGGGTCACATACATGTCCTCCAGGTCGATAAATTCAATCAGTCCGTCTTTATGATACTCATCAACCGTTTTTAGTTTAAGGTCAATGGTGTCAGGGATAACCGATTCCACCTGTTCAATGTCATCAGGCGTGGCCGGGCCGCCATAAAATGCTTTTATCTTATAGCCATTGTACGATGGCGGGTTATGGCTTGCGGTAATAATTATGCCTGCCGAGGCCTCTTTGCGAACAGTACCCAATGAGATCATCGGGGTGGAGATAAAGGGATTTGAGGCCCTGTAAACCTTAACACCCTGCGAGGCCAGCACACAGGCCGTAGTATCAGCAAACAACGGGCCTGCAAAACGCGGGTCGCAGCCTACAACGGCCGATGGTTTTTCAAAGGCTTTGTTTAGCCACAGCGCCGTGGCGTAAGCTACGCGTTTTACGTTTTCAACAGTATAATCGTCGGCTATGATGGCCCTCCAGCCGTCTGTGCCAAATTTAATTTTGCTCATGATTAGATATAAGTGGTTTAAAATCCTATTTTTAGCGCCTCAAAATTGATACAAGAATATCAATCATTTATGGTAAACGGAAAGAAAAAATGAAAGTTTTAAAATTTGGCGGAACATCTGTGGGAAGTCCGGAGAGGATGAAAAAACTGCTGGATATTATTGATCCTGCCGAAAGGCAAATCGTGGTGCTGTCGGCCGTATCGGGCACAACCAATAGTTTGGTCGAAATAGGGCAGGCCTACCTTGCCGGCGATAAAAATAAAGCCACAGGCCTCATCAGCATATTAAAAGATAAATACGAAGCTTTTATAAAGGAGTTATTTGCAAAAAAGGAATTCCTGGAACAGGGTAAAGAAGTAATTGACTACCATTTTTCGCTGCTCAGCAACCTGGCGAATGATCTGTTCACCTCTATCGAAGATAAAATAATACTTGCCCAGGGCGAGCTGTTATCGACAACACTGTACCACGTATACCTTAAAGAAATTGGCTTGCCATCCATATTGCTGCCAGCGCTCGATTTTATGAAAATAGATGAGGATAATGAGCCAGAAGTCGATTACCTAACCGAACATATAGCACCCATGCTTAACAAGCACCCCGAAAATAATTTATTTATTACCCAGGGCTATATTTGCCGCAACAGCTTTGGCGAGATTGACAACCTGCGCCGCGGCGGCAGCGATTATACGGCGTCGTTAATAGGGGCAGGCATCCGCAGTGAAGAAGTACAGATTTGGACCGATATTGACGGCATGCACAATAACGATCCGCGCATCGTAAAAGGCACCAAACCAATAGCCCGGTTATCGTTTGACGAAGCCGCCGAACTGGCTTATTTTGGGGCGAAGATATTGCACCCGCAAAGCGTGTTCCCGGCGCAAAAGTATAAGATACCGGTAAGGCTGCTGAATACTATGGACCCAAAAGCTCCTGGTACGCTTATAACCAATACCAGCGAAAAAGACCAGATAAAATCCATTGCGGCAAAGGATGGCATTACCGCCATAAAAATACAATCGAGCCGGATGCTGCTGGCACACGGTTTTTTACGCCGGGTATTCGAAGTTTTTGAGCGTTATAAAACCTCCATCGATATGATCACCACCTCCGAGGTGGCAGTATCATTGACCATTGATGATACTACTTATATCGACGAGATCACTAACGAACTGCTAACCTTTGGAACCGTAGATATTGATAAAAATCAAACCATTATTTGTGTGGTGGGTGATTTTGGCGCCGAAAAACACGGCTACGCGGCAAGGGTATTGGAAGCAGTAAAGCATATCCCCATCAGGATGATATCCTATGGCGGCAGCGACCATAATATGTCGGTACTGGTTAAAACGGAGGATAAAACGGAAATATTAAGAAGTTTGCATAACAGGCTGTTTTAGCCTCACCTAAATCCTCTCCAAAGGAGAGGACTTTTAAAACCGGGTCAATTTTCAAAGAACCCTCTCCTTTGGAGAGGGCAGGGTGAGGCGAAAAGGCGGAGGACAAAACAGAGATTTTAAGAAGTTTGCATAACAGGCTTTTTTGATTTCGGATTTCGGATATTCGATTTCGGATTTATTTTTCGATCAGCAGATAAAAATTTAAAGATTTAGATTATTACAAAGAATGTTCAGTACCGACACCATAAACCAATTCCAGCAATTAGAAACGCCATTCTATTACTATGACCTTGGCGTACTGCGCAAAACATTAGATGCCTGCACCAAGGCTTCGGCAAAGTATGGGTTTCATGTGCACTATGCCATGAAAGCCAATTTTAACCCGAAGGTTTTGGATATGATACAAGCATACGGCTTTGGCGCCGATTGTGTAAGCGGCAATGAAGTTAAGGCGGCCATCGGACATGGTTTCGGGAAGGATAAAATTGTTTTTGCCGGGGTAGGTAAATCGGACAAGGAAATCAATTTGGCTCTTGATGAAGACATATTTTGCTTCAACGCCGAATCGGTGCAGGAACTGCATATTATTAACGATCTGGCGAAAGCCAAAAACAAAAAAGCCAATATTGCCATACGCATAAACCCCAATGTGGATGCCCATACGCATCACTTTATAACTACGGGACTTGATGAAAATAAATTCGGCATCAACAGCTGGCAATTGCCCGAAGTTGTTGAGGCCTTGCGGGCTTGCCCTAACCTGCAGTTTTTAGGCATACATTTTCACATCGGTTCCCAAATAACCGATATGGAGGTTTATAAAAACTTATGTACCCGGATAAATGAGATGCAGGATTGGTTTGAAGACCATGGATTTGAAGTAAAACTGCTGAACACCGGCGGCGGCTTAGGCGTTGATTACCACAACCCCGATACCAACAGCATAGCCGATTTTGAAAGCTACTTTAAAGTTTTTAAAAATTTTTTAAACGTAAAGCCGGGCCAGGAGGTGCATTTTGAGCTGGGCCGGGCCTTAGTGGCCCAAAGTGCATCACTTATATCCAGGGTGCTCTATGTAAAAAACGGCCAGAAAAAGAATTTCCTGGTGTTAGATGCAGGGATGACTGAACTTATCCGCCCGATGCTTTACCAGGCTTATCATCAGATTGAGAGGTTAGAGGTTAGAGATCAGAGATTTGAGGAGGGAAGTCAGCGTTCAGAAACCACTCACCACTCACCACTCACCACTCACCGCTATGACGTCGTCGGCCCGATATGCGAAAGCACGGATTGTTTTCGCAAAGATGTAGAATTGCCGCAATCCTTCCGCGGGGATCTGATCGCTATTAGAACTACCGGCGCTTATGGCGAAGTAATGGCTTCGGGGTATAATTTAAGGGATAGGGTAGGCAGCGTTTACTCTGAGTAAGTTAAGAAGATATCTAAAAATGGCAATTTGTAGAGACGCAATATTTTGCGTCTCTGAACGAAATGATGTAATTTGAGACAAATTTCATAGAAAATCATGTCTGAGACGCAAAATATTGCGTCTCTACGCGAGGTTTCTGTTTTAAATATGAATAATTGGCCGTTTTTAAACAGCCCCTAAAACTTAAGGCCGAACCGGAGCATTATGGCATCGCCTACCTCAATACTCCAAAAATACTTCTTAACCTTCATAAAGTAAGTGGCTTTTGGGAAAACATTGCCCAGGAACCCGGCAGTACGCGCTTCGTTAAAAAAAAATTCGTCGCCGGTGTCGGTGCGGCCAAACGTTGTGCCCAAAAACACCCGAACGCCATTCTGAAAATCTTTGTCGTTTACATTGTGAAACAAAACCTCGCTGGTAAGCCCAATAGTTAACAGGTCGGTCCTTGGATCAACAGAATAGCCCGCCTGCGACAGCAAGGTTTGCCTGAAATCGGCATACGAACCATATTCATGACTATAAGCAGCCTCAAAACCTATAGAGCGCCAATCGGTACGGCCTGTATTGGTAAAAAAATTGCCGGATAAGCGCCCGCCAACGGCTCCAAAAAACTTATCGCCAAAATAATTTGGCTGCCCTTTGTTTATGGTACCATTATCATAATTACCAAAAACACCAAAGGCGCCGTAGGCAAGGTTAAAGTTTTTAAAAGCATATCCACGGCTTATATTTACCTGGCCGCTCATCAGCAGGTCGCCAATATTACCCTCCGTATAGCCGTTAATGCCGGCCGAAACATAGGTTGCGCTTTTAACGCTGTCGAACGAGGCGGGTTTAGGCATGTAAGCTATATCCTGGTGATAAAGGGCCGGTCCGTAATATTTTGAACAGGAGGCAAGCAATATAAACAGGCCGCCGATGGATAATAATTGTTTAAGGCTCATATAGTGGTTAAATATATTGCTAAATACGAACATATTCAACGAATAGTAACAGCGGGTAAATATTTAAGTTCACAGGCAGCCCGTTTCGATACGACAGCAAGTTTTATTAGCACCTGCTAAATAATCAAGTGTGAAAACACACTTGATATATTGTTACTTATAAAATTGCTTTAATTGATAAGGGTATTTCTAATGATTGCAGCGCCGCCGCACAGTTTTTTTATAAACATTTGCAATAAAGCATAAATATCCCCAATTTTAATTCTTCAACTAAATTATAAAACCATGGGAGCCAGACTTCTACTTAGAATTTCCGCTGTACTAATGTTTATTCATGCCTTGTTTCACACGTTGGGGCATATGAAATGGAAAACGTTATCCAGCCCTTCGTATGACGAGGTAGTTAAACAAATGACCGTGCCCAAATTCCCCTTTATGGGCGCCGTCCATAGCATTGGCGACTATTTCGACGGCTACGGATATTTTATTACGCTTGCAGTCATACTTATAGGCTGCCTGCTTTGGGCATTGAGCGACATCAGCGTACAATATCCGCTGGTGGGTTTAAAACT
>Ga0206872_10060_pt1 | contig 31026 bp, 22 predicted proteins | sample Alteio_BWOrgCont_34_FD_152906 | JGI IMG/M metagenome (GOLD analysis project Ga0206872, IMG submission 152906) | Enriched cells from forest soil in Barre Woods Harvard Forest LTER site, Petersham, Massachusetts, United States -... | ecosystem: Environmental > Terrestrial > Soil > Temperate forest >... | reverse complement strand
TGTTCTCGTAGCCTACCAACTCGGCGAGCGGATCGAGAACGAGGTTCTTGACCCGAAAACGTCCCGACTGCAGCGTCAGCGGCTTGCGGAGTTCCTTGCGATACTTCTCCCAGTCGTCCTGGACGGCCTTCGGTTTGGGCAAGTAGGGGGTGAGCAGCTTCTCCAACTCATGCCGCACGAATGCTTCGGGCAGGGCCGGGCCGCAGAACAGGACGTCATCACCGCAATTCAATGCCATCGATCACCCTTGGGTACAAGCATCAAGAGCCCTAAAGGTACCACCTCGGGATCACGCAACTCCCGGCGTTCCTGGATCTTCGCTTGCCGACGCTCGTAGGCCCGCAGGATAGCCTCGGCTTCGGCCCGCGCCTTGGAGCCACTGGCTTGTTGGGCGAAAAACTGCTGAAGTCGTTCAAACGGAGTTCGCTGCACTGCCGGTTTGCCCTGGTCGAATAGCGTCGGTCCCTCATCCTTGGCCGGGCCGCAAATTTCATCCGCCCGGCCCTTGAGCCAGTCATCCAGTCGGCGCTGCTCTTCATCCAGCATCTTCGCATGCGAACGTGCAAAGGAGTCGGCCATCACACGGAAAGCCGACTGCGCAGCCTGTGCCGCCACCTCCTGTGCTTTTGGTCCCCAGCCAGCGAATTGCTTTTCCCAGACGCCGCGCGAAGGCGCCGCATCTTCTGGGGAAAGTAGCCACTCGGCCGTATACTCCAGCACCACCGGTTTCTGGTCACTGCCGACACGCACGCCCAGAACACGCTCCATTTCCCGACCAGCCCGGCCATGCTGCCGACCCAGAAACGTAACAATCAGGAACGGTTGTTTTTCTTTGCCAAACGCTGCCGAGACGCGGCGATCGACGCCTTGCTTCTGCCCCAGTGCCAGGTGACGGACTCGGTCGATGGCTCTCTGGACCAGCGGGTGCGCGCGGCCAAGGAAGCCTATGGGTTCGTTCTTGTCCGTTGCCAAGATCGTCAGATCATTGGTGATTCGCATTCGGCCACGATCCCTATCCCAGCCCGGAAGTTCCTCCAGACCATGGCGCCAGGTATCCGGCAAACGCAGATCGAAGCCGAAAACTGTGGGCTGGCAATCGCCGCCTTCGAGGGCGACCGCATCCTGGACGAAACGGGTCAGGTCGACCGCACCGATCCGCTGGCCCGCCTGACGGGCGTTCTCCGCCTCCTTTCGATCCAGTTCGGTAGCATGGAGCCCTTCGTCGGCAAGCCACTGATGTGACTTGGCCGTGTTCTCAAAGCGTTTCAAACTGGCGTCGATTTCCTCCAAGAGCGCCTGGACATCAGGGTCATCCGGCTGATCTTCCTGGGTTACGAAATTGAAGGCCGGGCCGGCCGTTTGCATCTCCGGCACGACCAGCAGCAGTTTTTCCAGGATGTTTTCATCTGGGATTTCGAGCTGACCCAGGCCGAGCGTGTTAGGCACGAAGCGGAGTTTAGACCGCTGCCGCTCGTACTTGGCGACCAGACGGGCCAGCACGCGCTCCTCGAACGTCCCCTTCAAGTACAGGTAGCGGACGATCGGCTCCAGCCACTGGCCATAGCGATCGATGCGGCCGTTGCGCTGCTCCAGTCGATTCGGGTTCCATGGCAATTCAAGGTGGATCAGGTGATGGCAGCGGTCGTGCAGGTTGAGGCCCTCCGAAGCCGCGTCCGTGGCTACCAGGATAACGCGGTCCTGCGTGCGGAATAGCGTGGTGGTGGCTTTTCGGGACGCTTCGTCGTCGGCCCCTTTGAGGGTGATCACGGTGCCGAGTTTCTTCCCCTTGGGCCTCTGCTGATTCTCCAATTCCAGCCGTTTCAGCACCTGGGTCAGGCTGTCCACATACTCCGTGTAGATCAGGATGTTTGCATCCGGTTCCGGTGCCCGAGCGGGTTGCCCCTTCTGAGCTGGTTCTCCTTCCCGGATCTTGTCGATTTCGGCGACGAGAGCATCCAGTTTGGGATCGTTATCGACGCACCGCGCCGCCAGTTCGACAATACGGCTCAGGTTCTCAGCCAGATCACCGGCCTGGTCAGCCTCGCGCCGCTTGCCTCGTTCCTCACGAGTGAAGAGGACAAGTTGCTGGGCCATGTCCTCTACCTCGATCATCTCACGCTCTTCTTCCTCGGCCGGGGTAAGCACTCCGAACTTCGCGGCCTTTCGCTGGATGGCCTTGAGCGTGCGGATACGCGTGCGGCGGACATCGGCCTCCTCCGAGGCTTCGTCAGCCAGGGCTTGAAAGCGGTCGCGCACTTTGCGAACCGTGGAGTGCAGGGCGTAGGCAGTTGACACTGAGCGCTTGAGTAGAGCCAGGTAGGCCAGGGCATCGTCATACCGACGGTAGCGCATTGCTCGACGCAGTTCTGGAGCGACAAAAGCCAGCAGTTCACGTTGCGTTGCCAGGAAATCGGCGTGGGGCTGCGCGTCGAGTCCCACCGGAACCGGCTGGACCTGGCGCTCCGAAAACTCAACGGGTTGCCCAGTCTTTGGATGCGTCAAACGAACATGCCGTTTCAACCGCCGTACCACAAAGTCGCGGTAGACCTTTTCGCGGACTCGCCCTTTGCCATCCGTGAGGGAGGGGTCAAGCAATTCCAAAAGAGATGCGAACGAGCGGTCGTGCCCATCATGAGGCGTGGCGGACAAAAGCAGGAGGGCGTCCGCCGCCTTGGCCAGGACAAGCGCGAGCTTGCGGCGCTGGCTGGCACCTGCCCGGTCGTAGTCGTCCGTGCCACTATCGCTGTAGTGGTGCGCTTCATCCAGGATTACCAGGTCGTAGCTTGTCCGCTCCAGCCAGTCGAGCACCCGATCCTGTTTCAGGTAATCCATGGAGGCCAAAGCTAGCGGCAGGTGATCGAACGGATTCGTGCCTAGTTCCGTACCTTTGCGGATGCGTTCCAGCTCCGACCTGTCGGCGACGGCCAGCCGCAGCCCAAAGCGTTCGGCCATTTCTCCCTTCCACTGGTCGAGAAGCGGTCCGGCGGGAGTCACGATCAAGATGCGATTGGCCCGGCGGCGGGCGATTAGTTCCGTGATGATGAGCCCAGCCTCGATCGTTTTGCCCAGACCGACGTCATCAGCCAGCAAGAGTCGCGGTCGCGTCATCCGCAAACAGCGCGAGACCGGAACGAGCTGGTAGGGCTCGATGCGGAGACGTCCAGGATTCACGGCCAGGAGCGCGTTCGTGCCGAGCGCCTGTTCGAGGAGAAACGCTTGGTGGAAGACAAGCCAGTTGGCGAGGTGCGTGGGGGTGGTGGGGTCGAGTTTATGGACAACAGGACGAACTTCTTCGAACGGGGTGAGCACATCCACTTCGTTGCCCCCGAATGCACCTCCTGTGCCGCGCAGTCGCAGCAGGGTCTGCTCGCCCATCGGCGTCGAGTTAATCACTGACCAGTGTAAGCCCCGTAACTCCACTTCGGTTCCAGGCAAATAGGATTGTTCGGCGACCATTTATGTACCTTCGCCCTCTCGTTGCTCCCGGCCCTATCCCGGCAAAACAACATGGTGGCACGTCTTTTGGGCCGCGTTCACTCGAAGTCTTAAAACGGCGGCCGAACGGTTTCCGCACAATCCAGCTCGACAATTGAGTTTTGCAGGTGCCGCCAAGAGGATGATTACGAGATGTGAGTGTATCCGAGATTGGCCTTGCGTGGAATGAGGCCGATCACTCAAGCTGCCGAGGAAGTTGGTTTCCCAATCCCACGGCAAGCAGCGCCTCCGCTAACTCCATGGCGTCAATAGGCCAGGACTCCACAGGCCGCGGGTGTTTGTTGTTGCGACTCTCGGGGGGCATTGGGCGGCACGAAGCACGGCCTCGACCCCGTGCGCAGGTGCGATGTTGGGAGCTGCGAAGGAGAGGACTAGCTGTGGCTATTCGCGGCCAGGGTCGATCACGGGCCTTGCAGCCTCAATTCTGCTCGATTACTTGCCATCGACGAACCAGTCCGGCGCGCCGTCCATTCCGGGCTACGTCGTAGCGGTCTTGCGGCTGACAAGGTTGCGTAGTTTCGTTCTTCTCAGCATTTCAATGGCTTCCTGCGCCAACAGCAACTAGAACAGAAGACGGCGCGTGACGTGTCGTCACGTGCATTTTTCCGTTCATAAGAGGATGCCAAGTTGCTCCCCGGCTTAAATGTGGGCCGGTAACAACCTGAAGACTCGCGCGAGTCAATACCGCTCTACGGAAATTACCACCCTGCGCCTAGCGGCGCTTGTATCCAGGCGAAGCGGTACTTGCCGCGCCCCGAAAGGGGCGTCGGCCGGTGCCGTTCGTCTGCCCTGTGGTAAGGGTCCGTGGGCGTCACTGGTTCGGCGCTCCGTTTTTTTTCCTCCGCAGACGTTTTCAACAACATGGGCACCTGCAATAGGGTCCCGCCGGTAAACTATGCATGGCAAACACATCTCTCGTTCGCCCCCTGTTTCCCGGCCCGGTCGACATCGTCGGCGATGTCCATGGTGAGTTCGACGCCTTGCGGGACTTGCTCCGCTTGCTAGGTTACCGCGAGGACGGCATCCACCCGGAAGGCCGGCGCCTCGTCTTCACGGGCGATCTCACCGACCGTGGGCCCGATAACATCCCGGTTGTCAACTTTGTCCGCACACTCGTGGAAGCTGACCCGCCGCGGGCGCAAGTGACACTTGGCAACCACGACCTCAACCTCGTGCTGGGCCACAAGCGCGCACACAACGACTGGTTCTTTAGGGAGAGCGCAGACCAGCAACTGCAGGTTCGCGAGTTCTTGCGCTCGCTACCAATTGTCCTCGAGCGGTCCGACCTTTGCGTCGTCCACGCCTGCTGGGACCGAGAAATGATCGACATGGCACGCTCGGCCGACGACGTGGTCTGTTTCTACGAACACCATGCCAACCGCATACGAGACGAGAATGACCGCGACCCACAACTCGACGACATCGGCCGCCGGCTCAACCTACAGAACCGCAACCCCGTGAAACTCCTGACCTCGGGGCCGGAGCGACGGGCGCGTGCCGCCTTCGAGACGGGCGGGAAGGTCCGGCAGGAGGAGCGGGTGAAGTGGTGGACTGACTACACCGATCCCGTGTGGTGCGTGTTCGGCCACTACGCAATCCCCCCAGACCTGCAGCATTTCTTCAGCAAGGCCATCTGCGTCGACTTCGGCGGCGGGTATCGGGGTTTGGAGCGGTCCGCGCCTGGCTTCACTGGAAAGTACACGACGCGGCTAGGCGCCGCCAGGTTTCCCGAATGCACTGCCATCTTCGAAGACGGCTCCTCGCAGGGTTTCGGGTCCGCCATGTCATGCCGATGCGAATGAGCGGCGAGCACCAGAAGGACAGCCGCAGCGTGGAATGGTCCTGAACGGGGCAGCAGCAGTAAGTACCGGGGATGTTGCGGGAAAAAGCCATGTTAAAAAGGCTGCCAGGTAGCCGATGCGCCGACTGCCGGAGTGAATCAGCATGAACGAAGCCGCACTTCAGAATCGGGCAACCAGTGTCATCGAGGCATTGGTCCCACCCGATGCCGAGGAGCGGGTAATCCGTTCCTACAAACAGTGGAATCAGATCGTCAGGGACCACATCCGTACCGAAACCGGCTTGAAGCTGTCGGATGGAGACAACCGCTTTTCAATTCCGGTTCGGGTCGTTCCAGGCTTCCCGGTAAAACTCGCCACACTTATCGACCAGTGCCCTGATCCTGCCATGTGGCGCCTCATCATCGGGCAACCGCAGCTCGGTGGACTCCTGCATGGGTTAGATTTCCTATTGAAGAATTGGGGCCAATTCGAGATTTGGCCTACCTTGCCGGAGGTAGCGAAGGGCGGACGGCCCGTAATGGAGAAGTGTTTAGAGATTGCCTCGTCCTTGCAAAAAGTAGCTTTGGCGGAGAAAGTTCGCCAGAGGATTAAAGAAATTGACGACGACATCCTAGGAGTCTACCGCTATCCGTCGGGCCAGACGTCGTTTGTCGAGTTGTACTGGCTGGCGATTGCAATGGCCGCTGCCATGCTGAGCGTCGCTATCGAAGACCTCACGGTTGTCGTGCTTACTCACGAGTTGGCTCACGCGTATACCCATCTCGGGCGGGATATTGACGGCGCCCGCTGGGGTGACGAGGAATTTGACAAGAGCGCCTTGGAAGTACGCGAGGGCCTGGCTCAGTTCTACACGGAGGTAATCTGCGAGCACCTAGCTCCTCGAACCCCCGGCTTCCTTGCGGCGTTTCAAGCACTACTTTCCCTTCAAAGCCCTCCCTACCTCGTGCATCGAGATTGGCTAGCATGTGACAAGACGCAAAGAGGCGAGACCATTCGGTTCGCGCTGATCGCCGCAAGGAGCTGGGGGCGAATAACCCACGACAAATGGCGCGAACTAATGGCAGCGACGACGCAAAAGTTGTCACACTTGTTTTAGCCGGTGGCGGTGGCCTTCGTGGAATCGAACAACATCAAGGTGGCGAGTACCCAAAAACGGGAGGATGTTTGCCCATGACTCACCTTCGCCCCCTCCCCCCCACCGGAAACGAAAACGCCATGTCGTTGCCCTGATCGGCACCGCGCTCGACTTCCACGGCCATGTAGGACAACACAGCAATGATGTCGTTGCGTTCCTTGTCCGACCCGATGAACACAAGGGACTCCTGCTTGAACGTCTCCACCCAATCCCAATCCTTTTCTGGAATCCAAATCCGGCCACCTTCCGCCATCGTGACTGCTGGCAAGGAACGAACGAATGCGCTTTTGCCTTTGCCTTCTCCGAGGTTGGGATTGAGCCCGCGAATCGCTGGCATCCCGTCCATTTTATTCCCCAAACGAATCAGGGCCGATTGTAGAAAAGCATTCTCGATGCCCGCATACTCCACGCCGCGGCCCTGCTGCCGCATCAGATTGCACTCGTGCTTCAGCTCCCCCAGGATATCTTCCCACGGGATGCGCTCGCGTCGCAGCCTCACGAACAGCATGTGCCGATCCGGCGTCACCGCGAACGATCCTATCGCCGTGTAATCAGCCGACGTTGAGATGCCGCCCGCCGGATCCATAATGACTGCATGCCAGCACTGGTTGTAGGGCCAGATCTTGCCACCGACGGTGTAGAAGTCGCCGCCGTCGAAATACTTGTGGGACTCGAACCAGGGCCATTTGAAGACGGCGCCTTCGGCCGGGACGGGGCGTTGCTGGTACAGAGCGGCATAGGCCGATTGAAGCACCCGCCGTATATCAGCCAGGGCTGCTTTGTCATACCGCTCTGGGCATAACGCCTCGCCGACTTCACGCCCCAGCGGATCGCCGTCTTCAGCTTCTGCCGGTAGATTGATAACCGTCCAGTTTGGCGCGTCATCGCTCTTGAGAATGCGGCCAGCCAGGTCGTCAACATGCCACCGTGTCTGAATGAGCACAACAGCCGCGCCGGGTTCAAGACGGGTATACAAATCGTCGGTATACCAGTCCCAAACCTTCTCGCGGTAAACCGGACTCTCCGCTTCTTCGCGGTTCTTTACCGGGTCGTCAATGATGCAGAGGTCTGCACCCTGGCCAGTTACACCGCCGCCGACGCCAACGACACGCAACCCGCCGCCCGCTTGTGTCTCCCACTCCTCGACGGCATTCCTGTCGCCTGCAAGGACCATTCGCCGCGCCGCGATCCGCCGAGCCTTGCGGCTGAACTTGTTGGCGAAGAATTGATTGTAGGCGGCAATGATAACCTGCAATTGCGGGTTGCGCTCGAGTCGCCAAACCGGGTAGCGAACCGTAGTTTGCTCGCTCTTGCCGTGCCGCGGTGGCATGAAGATCATGAGCCGCTTGATCTCGCCCCGCGTCATTCGGTCAAGAGCGGCCTGCACATAGCGAAGATGAGGCCAGTCCCAATTCCAGGTTGGGCTAACCTCCTTGAGCCACGCCGGGTATGCGTCAGTTGCTCGATTCCTCTCCGCCTCCTCCAGCCACGACAGCAGCTCGTCTTGCTCGGGCAGACTCAAGAATGGCAATAATTCTCTGACCTCGTTCGGATTCAGGTCTATTGCCGTCATAAGGATGCTTTCCAGACGGGTCAGTTGGGGCTACCTTGTCCGTGAACATGGCTAGCGTCTTGCCCAACAGCTCCAGTCCTTTGTTGGCCACGGCTCCCTCGTACTGGTATTCACCCGTCTCCACGCCTTCCTTGTCGAGCACGGGGCGGTGTTGCATGGCACGCTCGACGTTTTCCTTTAGCAGCGTGATGACGTAGCTGCGGTCGACCTCGGTTTCCTCCAGCCGCTTCTTCTGAGACTCCCGCTTGGCCTCCAGGCCCGCCTCAATGGCCGCTTTTATACCTACATTTACCAGCAATCTACTGGCAGAATCCGCGGCGGCTTTGGCGTCTTTCGGCTTGTAACCCGCACGCCGGTAAGCCTCTGCGCCGTTTTCACAGTCGATGTACTCCAAAACGAACTTTTCATGCTTCGCATTCATGGTTTTGCCGCCTTCATCCCAGTCTTCCGCTTCGCCTTATAGTCTCGATAATACGATGCATAGCACCCCTGACACCAACGGCGCTCATACTCCATACCGCATGATTACCCGGGCACTTTGAGAGCCTCGGCGCCTCCCTGGTCGCCTTCCGATGTGTCATCGCCAACAACCTTTGAGAATGGCCCAACTGTCACTTTTCGAGCCGCGGCGGGAGCTGGGCTGCAAGCGCCCGATAATGAGCGTTTCCGGGCGCTAGGCCTGGTCCATGTCGCCCGCCAGCTTGCCCGCGATCGCCCCGGCATCGTCGCGCCGCCTATCGTCGTAGCGCATGAGCGTATTCACGTTTTTGTGACGACTGAAGCGGGCGGCCTCTCGGACATTGCCACCGGTCAGATCCAAGGCGCGTGTTATGGCACTGTGCCGGATGCCATGGGGGCGGGCCCTGATACCGACGGCCTCGCCGAGCTCCCGGACGATCCGGTAGACGGCATGGCCGGCCAGCCGGCCACCTCGGTGGGCTCGATCGAGGGCGACGAACAGCGGGCCGCCGTTCACCGGGATCCCGGTGGCTAGCCAGGCCTGGACCGCCGTCGCCGTCGGCGCTGGGCAGGTGAGCGTCTCTTTCTGGGTCCGTCCCTTACCGAGAATCTGGACGCTGCAGGCCTCGGGTCCGACATCGACAACATCGAGGCCGACAACTTCGGCCCGCCGCAGTCCCAGGTCGTAGAGCAGCCGAAGTATCGCCCGGTCGCGGCAATGGGCCGGTCCGTCCCCGCCAAGCTGGGCGAGCAACAGGCGTACGCCGTCGCGACCAGGTCCCAGGGTGTTTCTGTAACTCTCTCCCCGTGGGCCCTGCACTTCGAGGAACCAACCGACCTGGCCGAACGACCTGGCCAGTTTTACAAGCGATCGGAGAGCGGCCAGGCGCCGGTTGATTGTCGCCGGCGACAGGCCCAGACCGGAAAGGTGTGTGCGGTATGCCACGCACGCCGCATTGGCCGGACCAGCTCCGGCGCCTAACAGCTTGGCCGCGGCGTCGCCGGACGTGAGCGATCCGGACCAGGTGGCGAAGCATTTCAGGTCGGCACTGTAGGCCTTTAGCGTTGCCGGAGTGCGTGAAGACAGGAAGGCAGCGACAAGGACGTCGACAGGGCTCTTCACGACAAGGGCGGTAGTGGGCGAAGTGGGCATGGGGCGATCACATAAGCGAATGGCTCTCCAGGAAGGCGTAAATGCAAACCGTATCGGCTGTCATGGCGTAATCCTTACGATTCGCCAACAATAAAGCAAGCGGGGAGCCGGGCAACAAAGCGGCGCAATAAAGTCCCGCCGCTGTCCGACGCTGGGTCTTGGCGAAGCGGCGGAAATATGCCGCGCCGGGCAGGACCTTCATATCACTGTCAGGCATCTAAACCGCGGCGAGCTGGTCGAGGGTTTCGAGCTGCCTGTAGATGGCGAGCCACTTAGAACGCACGCGGGCTACGTCCTTCGGGTTGAGGTCACGGAGGTCCCAACACGGCATTACGCAATCGCGATACAACTGGGCGCCGCTCGACCAAACAACGTGAACGTGAGGCAGCCTCGCTTCTCCGCACCCATCCCATAAGTAATTGACGTGTCCCCATGGCTCGCCTTGCAAGCAAACCAGTCCCCACTGCGACGAGGTTTTTGCGAGGCAGCTGCCGAAACAGGCTGAGCGTCACCTGCTTTGGGCCGATGCTCACGGTGTTGATTGTCACCTCGCTCGCGGACACGTTTCGTTCAGACATGCCGTTCTCCTTGGTGTTGAGGGCCCGGTAGTGTCGTCGTTTGGCGACTTCTCTTCCCCGTCGTTGCTGAGCGCAGCCACGACCTTCCGGCGCAGCTTGCCGATGGCACTCCGGATCTCGTCGGCCGCCACCACAGCCGCGCAGGCCTCATACGGCGGGAGGTCACTGCCGCTGAGTAGCTTGTGCAACTCCGCCAGCTCGTGACGGATCCCGGTGAGCGTTTGGCAGACAGTTCGGTGATCATCGGAAGGGTCCTTTGTGGGGTTTGGGACGGCGCGGCCTTTCAAATTCAATTTGAGACAAGACCTGGGCAGAAGAAAAATCAGCTAGGAATTTGCAAATACCTGCCTCTGAGTACGGCCGGCGACTTCGTTTCCGCGTGTACCGCGTGTACCCGGGCTCAAAACCGCCTTGTTTTCAAGGGTCAGACAGAATGGGTGGTACACGCGGGACGCGCGGCAGCCAGCCCACCATGGGGCCGGGGCACGCAGCGGCCAGGCAGTAGCCCGCTCACAATGGGACTGGTACACGCGGCCACTCACCCTAACGCCTTGATAATAATGGGTTTTCGATAACTGGTACACGCGGTACACGCGGAAACGCATTGCCCGCCATACTTTTTGATCGAGGTATGACGAGATCCCAAAAAGTGCGGTTTCCGCGTGTACCGCGTGTACCAGGTTGTCGTTCTTGGATCAGTCAAATGGGGTGCCTTGTTGGATCCGAATGCCGTGGTACGTCAGTGGCCGCAACGTACCCTCGCGGGGCCGGCTGTCCTCCAGTGTCGACACCGCAGCACGAAGATCGCGGCCAAAGAGGAACTCGCTGCCGGGTTTTTTTCCGACCCGTTCGCACCACTTTTTCCAGCACTCATATAGGTCGGCAGATCGCACCTTAAAGTCTTTCACTTCTCCGACTTCGCAGCATTCCCGGACGAAAGCACCAATGTTACTGCCAAGATCCTCCATTTGTTCAACGATGCGCTTCGACGCCTTTGGCTGGGTAAAACGCCCTTCTTTTTGCAGGAGTCGATAGCCCTCCAGCGACCAATTCAGGATGCCGGGCAACTCGGTTAGTAGCTTGGCGGTCAACTCTTTGTCCTCCTTGCCGAGCCAACTCTTCGTTTGGCGCAAGATCACTAGGCGTGCGACGAAAGCGCCGCTGGGGTCATGTAACCGGGGCAACTCGTTGGTGAGGATCATAAACCGAACCGGTAGCTTGGCCGTTACTTGCGTCTGGTTTTTGCGGTCGATGGTCTGCGCATCCTCTCCTGAGATGGATAGGAGGCGTTCCACAACCATTGCCTCGTCCGTGCGCGGGGAAAGCCTGGCATCCGAGATTACAGCCAACGTCTTGCCAAGAAGAGGTTGCAAGCCGAAGTTGGTGCCTAAAGATGCAAGTGACGGAGAGGCCGTGTTGATCACGCCGATCATGGCGCGCAGTATTCTGGCGATCGTACCTTTGCCGGATCGCGTCGGCCCCATGATCATCAGGATCTTTTGCAGCGATGTGTCCGGCAACAGACAGTAGCCAAACCAGCGCTGCAAAACATTGATTTCCTCGGGATCTTTTTTTGGCCAAACCTTGGTAAGAAACTCGAGCCACAGCTTCGGCTTTGGCGCACTGCCTTGAAACGCATAATCCAGCGCATTGGTCGTGAAAAGGTTCGGGGTAAGCTTAAACGTGCTCTCCTTGCCATGGGCCCACGACGGCAAATGCAACAGCGTGTTGCTGCATATCATCATTTCGGAGGCCGGGGCGAGCCCCGAGCGATCCTGATCTATCCAGGCGGGCGCCTCCAGCGCAGACGATAACATCGCTGCCCCCTTAAGCGCATTTTCCACGTCTGCGACCAGGCGCTTTGTAACTTTCCGGACCGTGGGTTTAGGCTGGCCTTTCGCCGACTTGGCCGCTTCCGCGGCTTCCACGCGATAGCTATGATCAAACTCGCGCTTCGCGAACTGGGTCAGCTCGGAATGGAGTTCATCTGCTGGCAAGTTCCGGTATGCTGCGCCGTCCCAGCGATACCACTGCTGCCGCCAAAAACGCAATGTGCAGTCGCCAGCGACCCGATGCGCATCCCCGAAAAGCCGGGCTAGCCGATGCGGATCGTCCGCAGCTTCGGGTACGGGATCCAAGAGTTCTTGAGCCTTTTTCCTCGCTTGGCTGAAGCGCTGCAAAAAACGCTCGGGATCATCGACGTGCAGATCGCAAGGATCCTTTAGGCCGTCCGGCATGCGCAGGTCGAAAATGCTGCCACGGAAGCGCAGACTGCGCAATTGTTCGCTGACCTTGTTTACAAAGCCGTCACCGGCGTCGCCGGGTTCATGGGAAACATAGACCTTCTCGATCGAAATAAGGTGCTCCTGCAAGATGCGGTCTGCCATGCCCGACCCGGGCAGGCCGAGGGCAGGCATGCCGTGGTGCCACAGGGCCCAGCAATCGGTCTCGCCTTCCACGATCACAAGGAAGGCGGCCTTGCGGCCAAGTTCTATGTGATCGGAACCATACGCGAAGGTGCGTTGTCCTGGACACCAGCAACTGCCTTTCTTGGCGACCAGGTGGAACCGTTTACGCTTTCTCAGCAGATCGCCGTTGAAGTCGCAGTACGGGATATAGACGCCGCCGGAGTAGTTCTCCACTCCGAGGCCAGTAAGGAATGAGACCGGCAGACGCTTCGCCTTCGCCAGCGCGGCCACGGTGACAACGTGGCCGTTGCTCGCACCGTCGTGCCGGCTAAGCTTGTGGTCATCCATGAGCGGCGGCATAATGCATTCCGTGAGGTTCGTTAATGTGGGCTGCGGTTCTCAGGCAAAGGGGACGTGGCCCACATTTCGTTTGGGTCTGTGAGGGGCGAGCATTTTTCGGCGTGGGCGGCGAATTCCCTCGCCTAGCTCTCAGCATTTCCTTTGCTAGTGGGCTGCTCGCATGAGATGATCGAACTGTGTTGAAAAACAGCTAAGTTCCCGGCGGGAGTTGAACCCGACGGCCCCGTGTCATTTCCTAGGGGGAGCGGGCCATCCCCGCTCCGGCGGCGGCAGGCGACAAAATCCGCCGTTGGTCTCGGCACCCGATTCCCCACTGTCTTTTAGCGCAAGCAGCCACTCCCTCACGTCGGCGTCGTCCGTGGCGGCGATCGCCTCGGCAAGCAGCGCGTCAAGCGGGTCGTCGGCGGCGTCGAGCTGGCGGCCGGCGGCGTGGCCGTTGGTTTCTTTGGTGCGGGTTCCCATTGCTTTGCATTCCTTAGGCGCGGCGCCTGGACGCGGCCGCGCGTTGGATTCATGCAAACGATGCTAACCCGTAAAAAAAATCACTCGGGAAGGCTGAGTTTTTTTTACGCATAGGTAGCGGGGTGAACCTAGGCGGTCCTCTGGAAAATGCGGTTGGGAAATGAGGCCGTTTGCAGGCGTAAAAAAAACTTTTTGCCTTGACGCAGGTTTGTCGAAGGAGTTTTTTTTACGCTTTTACGCCGGCATCCTTCAGCACTTTGCTGGCATATGATCGTTGGACGTTGAACGCGCGAGCCAAATCCGCAACTCGCAAAAAACGCTTTTCCCGCCACGCCTGGATCATGCGGGCCTCTCTTTCTTCGACTTCCTTGGTCTTCCCGGACGGCCGGCCCATCTTTTTACGGGATCCCAATTTTGCCAACTCTTGGTCGACGACTTGCTCCGTTGGGCGGGTGTTTTCAGCCCCGCGCGGCTTTAGAATCTCGCCGTTGCGCTCTGGCTTGGCAGCCGTTGGTGCCACATCGTCGCTTGGCCCGGCCCGTTGCGGCTCTTCCTGGATCCCTAATCTTTCAGGCCGTTGCGCCGCGTTGCCATGTGCTAGTGGTGTGATGATGATTGGCCCCGGCAAATAACAGTAGCATTTCCTCTGGGCGCCGAAGACTTTGCGATCGTACTTGACCCCAGCTTTTTTCCGCGCCAGGCGAAGTAGAGTGACACCGATGCCGGCTTCCTTTGCACATGACTTAAGAGTTTCGTAGAGGACTGGGGCGCACGGTTTCAACTCGCGCGTCGGAGGCGCAGCAGCGAACCTCTTGAAGCGCCTCCGATTAAAAGACCCTTCCGTTAGCACGAATTGCACGAAAAGTACGGCCCGCGGAAGCTTGCGAATGCCTTTCCTTCTGAACGGCGCGGCGATCTCTTCGAGCGTGCGGCCGTTCCGCCAGCGAATGAAGTCTTGGACATCATAGTGCAACGGCGGCTGGACTTGGCCCTTATGTCTTTGACCCGTCCACGCTCGGCAACACTTATCGGGGCACTCCTTCCGAAACCGTTTCAGGGCAATGCCAAACAACGCCTGCTGAGGCTTGGTGATGCCCAGCACGGCCACGATGTCCTTCCATCCTTTCCAGTCCGCTGGCGCAACGGCGTCGAGTGCGGATTGTTCATCTGCCCAGTCGACGATGCGCTGGCAATCGTCAACCGAAGTTACGATCAGCTTGCCGCCAACGGGCGTCGGAACTGCTCGCCAGCGCGGTTTGCCGCCGTTGATGTTTGGGTTAAGGGCCGAATGAGGGTGCTGGCGGTGATTTGAGAAGAAATTCTTGGATTTGCCGAACACTCCTCTCAGCTTTTTGTCGGGCATACACATACCGTATTCATCGTCCTGCCAAACTGCCGATGTTGTACCTATCCACTTGCCGGACAGCCCAGGGGGAGTCTTCCTCAAGTTTATGTCGGTACGCAGCCGACCGGATAAGTCCGCATCGCTTTGCAGCCAAACCGCCGTGATTTTGCGGCCGTGCACGTCGGTGACTGTTGGGTAACCATAAACTCTAAAGCCTTTGAGCTTCTGGCCAAGATCGGGGTTTGGCCTAATAACCAGCCATTCTCGCCAAGTCGCCAAACCGATTCCTGGATAGGTATCCAGCAGGTATCGCCAACTGACGCAGTAAAGTCCGTCGGTCGTTCTGAAAATGAATTCATTGAGCCATTTCCCTTCTGCCCACGGCAGCGAGGCTAAGAGGTTGGCACGCTTGGGCAGGCTCTGCTTAATGGCCCAATGGCCCTTGTCGCCATCGGTGCGTGGATCTTCCTTGCCTGCAAAGATCGCGTCGAGGTCCGCGCACTTCCACGCGGATCGCGACTTGGATAGGCCACAGGCGCGCGGCCCAATCACGAAGAATTCTCGCTTAGGAGGCTCGCGATCCGGATTCAGCCGGATCTTCCTGTTGTGCTGGTCGTAAAACACGACGTCCGAACACAACCACCACCTTTCGCCATCGGCCAGGATCGGCTGGCCTGGTTGGGGTTGAGGAACGAAAAGCGAAAGCAACTCTCTTTTGCTGAGGAATGCTCTCTCGCGCGGTCTGCCAGTGGAGTCTGCAACCTGTTCCTTGTGGCAGGTAAGCTTCCCTTGAACGACAAGGAGTCTGAGCGTTTGATGCGGACAACCGACCAGATCTTCCGCCTCCCCGTACATGAAGATAAGGTCGGGGTCGAGGGGTCGCTGGAGCAGCGGAGACTGAGTAGCGGTCAACATGTGCTTTCTCCCGTTGGCCGGGCCGGCCGCCGGCGTCTCGGCTGGAACGGGAGACCCAACGGGACACCGGCGGCTGCTTACGGGCCGCGGGGGTTAATTACTCCGCCTCGGCCGCCCGATTGGGCGAGAATGCTAACACATTATTCTTCCAGGCGCGCCGCCGCTTTTCGAGATTTCTTCATTATTTATCGCGGGAACAGCCACGCCACGTGTAGTCAGGTCACATCGTGCGGCGTCAACTTCGCCAGCGCCTTTTCGAGCTCGGCGGTGTCGGCTTGCTTTCGCAAATCCAGCTTGCCCGGCACGGTCGATGCCAGGGATTTCCACCGCCACCCGGCTGGCCGCGATTCAAGAAAACCGCCCTGCGCCGGATAGTGCAAGATCAGATAACTGCGGTTGTTGCCGGCCTTGAACCATATTTGCGCGGCTAGTAGCCGGTCCCTGCCGAGGGGCACCACCAGCAACCAAATTGATTCGACGATGCTGCGGATGGTCGCGCGCAGGCGAACCCGGGCGTCGGCCTGGTCGGGAGCGGCGTCCATGGTTTCGATGAGCGATCGGCATTGTCCCCACGCTTCCATCGCCGGCGATGCCGCCTCTTGCCGCGCCACGGCCAACTCGGCGGCCACGGCCTTGCGTTGCCCTTCCAAGGTCCCTAGCACATCGGCCAGGGACTCGACGTCCGGGCTTTCCAGCAACTTGGCCTTAATACGCTGCATGCGACCCTCGACGTCTTCCAAGCGGCCCGACAGTGCTAAGACCTTCTCGCCGCTCCGATCCTTCTTTGGCAGGATTTCCAGCGGGTCGATTTCCTTCAAGCAGGAGAGAACGGCACGCTCGAAGGCTACCGCTGGGAATGAAGTGCGGTCGCCAACTCCCTGCGTACCGTGGTAAGGGATGAGCAGCCGGCCCCCGTTGCCTTCGCCCTTGTCGACGGTGCTGAAGCTGTCGCCAGTGCGACTGTCCCGCAGCAGACCGACGAACAAGTTTATGGTGGCCTTGGCAGGTCGGCCGACTTTGTTCTTACGCGCGCTCATAGCGGCGCGGGCCGCGAACCATTCTTGCTCCTTGATGATGACGGGGTAATAGCCTGGAATCGGCTCGCCGTCCGGCTTCCGCTTGCCGGCCCTTCCCGTGTATGGCTGGTACTCCCCGACGGTGGCACGGTTATTGAGGATTTTCGCCAAGCTGGACTTGGCCCAGAATTCCGATCCTCCCGGCGCTGGGATCCCGTCGTTATTGAGGCGCTTGGCGATCGTGGTCAAACCATATCCGTCGATCGCCAGGCGGAAGATTTTGCGGACAGCAGCAACCGCATCCTCGATCAATTCCCACTTGCCATCAACCAAGCGGAGCCACGCGGGCGAACGTCCTGTCAGCGGTTCGAGGTCCTCCGCGGCTCGGCGCCTCTTGTCTTTCCACGCCCCGCCAACTCGCTCCGACTTCAGCCGGCTTTCGCTGTTCCCCCTGCTCAACTCCATGATTGCCATCATCAGCGTCATCGGCTCGACGGACTTGTCGTAGATCATTTCGACGGGCAGGAGTTGAACGACGCGGATGTCGTGTTCGATCAGGTTCAAGAGCAATGTGAGAGCGGGGCGGATGTGTTCCCGGGAAAGACGGTCAAGGGATTCGACGATCAGGTAGGAGCCCTTGGCAATGCGGCCCTGTCGCACGAGCTCGAGGAACGCGGCCAGGGCGTGGCGATCGGCATTAGTTCGATGTTCGCCCGTGAACCCGCTAACGCCTCGGTCCTGCATGCTGACGTTGGTGTCGAGGGCCACGCCGTTGCGCGCCAGCCAAGCGTCGCGGTGCTCGGTTTGGCGCCGGAGACTGTCGCCTTTCGCTTGATCGGGGTGGGAAAAACGGATATAGCTGTAGGCCACGCCTTTGGGCCCGGCCTTCGTCGCTGTCTTCGTCATGCTGTCGGCCCTTCCTTGGAAAGTCGGGCGATTCCACAATGGCACCTCGCATGGAAGGCAGCATAGCAGGACATGCCTATTTAGTCTATATCATGCTTATGATTGGCACGCCGGGCACCGGCAAGACAATGTTGGCCCAGCGGCTGCCGACGATCCTGCCACCGTTGACGCCGGTGGAGAGTTTGGAAACGACGCGCATTTACAGCGCCATGGGCCGGCTCGCTGCCAACGAGCCGCTGCTGTCGACCCGGCCATTTCGTTCGCCGCACCACACGATCAGCGACGCCGGCATGGTCGGCGGCGGCAGCACGCCCGCCCCTGGCGAAATCAGCATGGCCCACAACGGCGTCCTCTTTCTCGACGAGCTGCCGGAGTTTCACCGCAAGGGGCTCGAAGTGCTCCGCCAACCCCTTGAGGAGGGCAAGGTGACGATCTCCCGCGCTCTGAACTCGACGACGTTCCCGGCCAATTTCGTGCTTGTGGCGTCGATGAATCCCTGCCCGTGCGGCTACCTGGGCGACGCCAAACACGCCTGCAAATGCAATCCCATGCAGATTGAACGCTACATGGGCCGCGTTTCCGGGCCGTTGTTGGACCGCATCGACCTGCACATCGAAGTGCCGGCCGTGCCGTTCCAGGAGTTGTCCGCAACGGCCGATGGCACCTCCAGCGCGGCCATGCGCGCTCAAGTAAACCAGGCTCGCCAGGCCCAACGAACGCGTTTCGGCCCCGATTCCCACCGGCTCAACAGCCGCATGACGACGCGCCAGTTGCGGAAGTTCTGCCCACTGGACGTGGCCGGCCGTCAACTCTTGCAAACGGCAATGGAAGACCTCGGCTTGTCGGCGCGAGCCCACGACCGCATTCTGCGAGTGGCTCGAACCATCGCCGACCTGGAAGGTAGCGCCGATTTGCAGGCGTCGCATGTGATGGAAGCGATCAGTTCTCGCAGCCTGGACCGTAAATTGTGGGCGCGGTAAGAGAGCAATCTGTATGGAGCACCACGTTTTACCGATCGTCCGCGCGATGGTTCTTTGTGAGGATGTGCTACCCGGGCCTAGCGGTTCCGGAAACGTCCACCTACTGAATGTGTTCGGGGCCATCCGACCGCGATCGGAACCTGCATTTCCGTACCGCCTGCGCCAGCTATGCGTTTTTCTGCAATTGTCTGATGCCCAGGGGCATCTAACCGGACGAATTCTCGCACGGAACGCAGGTTCGCATACCATTGTTTTCGCCAGCGGGGAGCATCCCATCCACTTCGTTGACCGCCTTCAGGTGAAATGGGTTGTGTTCCGCCTGAATGATTGTTACTTCCCTGCGGCAGGGGTATACTGGGTTGAGTTTTACTGCGCCGAACGCTGGCTTGCCGACCAGACGGTTCACTTGCTGGGAGTATAACGCATGCCTGATACCGCCTCTGAAATACGTGGTTTCGGCCCGGTTGAAGAGATCATTGACACTGCAATCACCGACCGCAATGAATTGGATGCCCTGGAAAAACGGCTCAGGCAGGCGGGTAGCACACGGGACCTGGGAAACCATGCACCCGTGCTGGACCCGACCAACGGCTTACCTGAACCACAGCAGAAAGAGCCACAAAGCGCTGGAACAGGCGTGGAAGAGGAAGACGGCGGACTAGACGACGAAAAGAAATAAGCGAATTCGTCCCGTCGGCGGCGCCTCTGGCGAAATCAGCATGGCGCACAACGGCGTCCTTTCGCTCCAAACTCAACGACATTTCAGACAATTCTTCGTGCATTGGGCGTGGTAACCGCTACTGCCCTCGCACTGCCAGCCGGTATCCATACGCCGGCCCGCCCTGGTCGTTCGTATCGATCACGGCAATGTAATACGTTCCGGTCTTCGGCAGGGTCGCGACGATGCGATTGCGATGACCTTTTTCCAAGTTTAGAGGACTCTGCCCTCCACAAGGAATTCGTCAAATTGAATGTGAATGCGAGTCCCCCGATTGTGATCTCCAACTTCACACCGGATCGTACCGCCGTGGGCCTCGACGATTTGCCGGCATAGGTAAAGCCCGATGCCGGCGCCGCGCACGCCTTCCTGGGCGCCGTCTCGCTGGTGCTCGACGCGAAAGAACTTCTCAAAAACCCGCTCGCGGAATTCAGGGGGAACACCTCGTCCCGTGTCAGTGACGCTAAGATGGCAAATTCGCCTACTCGCTCCGTCGCCGTTCCCGTCGTGCCATTGCCGCACCACTACCTCGCCGCCACGCGGAGTGTATTTCAATGCATTCACGAGGAGGTTCGCCAACACAATCTTCAGCCGTGCAGGATCGCCGCGCACCAGCGCACCGGGCGCGTCATTGACCACCTGGAGGCGGATATCGGCGTCCTCGAAACGCGGTCGGAGCGCCTGGGCTGTTTGCTGGGCTAGAGTGCTCAGATCGACCCGCTCCTGCTGCAACCGCAATTGCCCCGCTTCGATGCGCGTCAGGTCGAGGAGCTCGTCGATGGTGCTGCCGAGTTCTTCCACGCCCTCGACGGCGGCGGCCAAGATTTCCTGTTGTCGCGCCGTCAGGTTGTCGGGCCGCTCCTGGAGCAGCAAGAGATTCATACGCAGCGCGGTTAAGGGCGTTTTCAACTCGTGGGAGGCCACCGCGACCAGTTCGCCGCGCAACTCGTCGAGCCGGGCGAAGTCGGTCACATCCGCGAGTACCAGAGCCGCGCCCTGTCGATGGGGTAGGAACTCGCGGATCGGAGCAACGGTGAGCAACATTTTCATGGCGCGGCCGTTAATTGCTATCGGCAGCGCCTGGCTCAGGTCGGCCCGGATTTCAGGGGACGGCTCGCCGCGCAGCGTCGCTTCGGCGGCCACAAAAACGTCAGGCCTCAAAGGCAGGTCGCGAAGGTGGCTGGCTCCGTCCCCGCCCAAGGCCCGTAAAATCTCAGAGGCCAAGGGATTCTTGGAAACGATGCGCGCATCCGGGTCGATAACCACCACGGCATCGGGCAGGGCAGCGAGCGTCGCTTCAAGCGTGGCTTTCGCAAGCAGCAGCTCGCCGAGGCTGGAATGGCGGTACTCGGCCAGGGTTTCCGCCATGCGGTTGAATGCTTCTGCCAACTGGCCCAGTTCGTCTCGGGAGTGCACCGGCACGCGGTACGCCAGGTCATTGCGCCGGATCGCCTCCGCCGAGCGGGCCAGTTCGTGCACCGGGACCAGGACGGAACGGGCCAATCGGATGGTGACAACCGCAGACAGAACCATGGCCGCCAGCGAAATGACGGCGACGATGCCGCTAGACCGCTGGGCTTCCTTCCGCGCCCCGACCCCCGCCTGCTTCATTTCCCCAAAATTCAATGCCCGAATCTGCCCGCAATCAGCCACGGCCTTGCGCAGTGCGGGGTTCACCTGTTGATGATAAATGTCGTAGCGAGTTGCGGCGCTTCCGCCATGCCGGCGCAACTCGTCGCCGAGTTCGCGGTAGGCGTCGACGTGGGAACGAAGGTCGGCCGCCGCCTCCTTCTCCACCACAGTGTGCATGAGCGGCAACAGCCGTTGGTACGCCTCCTCAAACCGGCGGCGCTGAGCGAACAGCGAGTCCCGGGCCGGCTCTTCCTTACCCGTCAGGAACAGGAGCAGCGCGTCGTCCTCACGCTCCAGTGCGTCGGAGAGGGTAACCGTGAGATCGACTGTTTCCTCACTGTCGCGCAGCGTCTCGCCCACGACCGCGCTGAGGCGCAGGAACGTGAACACGCTCCAAGCTCCGCAGCCCACGGTGGCCGCGACCAGCAAACACCCGGCCACCAGGAAGCGCGTCGTCAGGCTGTTGAATTGCATCACCTGCCCCACGGGAAGCGAGTGAGCGGCCCCGCCATTGCATCAGGCCAGGCCATAACGCTTACGCTTCCGCTGAAGAGTCGTGACATCGATTCCCAGGATTTTTGCCGCCGCCTCGAAAGACGGCGCGCGGGCGACGACGCGGGCAAGGTGCTCGCGTTCCATATCCTCAAGCGAATAGTCGCCGCCAAGGGCCACCCCTAGGCCGCGGTTTCTAGCCAACTTTGGCGGTCCCTCACTTGGCTCACAGGCCGCCGGTGGCAGGCCGAGGTCTTCCGGCTCGACCACCACCCCCGGCGACAGAATGGTGGCGCGCTCAATTGCATTTCGCAACTCACGCAGATTGCCGGGCCACGAATAGGCGAGAACCGCCTGCTCGCATCGTGGCGAAAAGGTAAGCTTCTGCCTTCCTTGGCGCCGCTCGAAGAACCGAAGGTAGTGATGGGCCAGGGGAAGAATGTCCTGGCGGCGGTCCCTTAACGGCGGCATGGTGAGCGTAATCACGTTCAGACGGAAAAATAGATCCTCGCGGAATCTGCCTGCACTCACCGCCTCTTCCAGGGGACGGTTGGTGGCCGCCATAATGCGAACGTCCGCCCGTCGATCTTTCGCTTCGCCGAGCCGTTCGTAGGTGCGATCGTTGAGGAATCGCAATAACCGCGCCTGCGCGTCGATCGTGAGGTCACCCACTTCGTCCAAAAACAGGGTACCGCCCTGGGCCTCTTCGACTTTACCGGTTGCGTCGGCGACGGCGCCGGTGAACGCTCCTTTTCGGTGGCCGAACAGCACACTGCTCATCAATTCGCTCGACAGCATCGGGCAGTTCACGGTGACGAAAGGGCGCCCAGCCCTTGGACTCTGCGCGCGAAGCCAGCGAGCGAGCACGGTCTTGCCGGTGCCGCTCTCTCCGCGGAGCAGGACCACCGTGTCCGAGCCGGCCACTCGGGCTGCCGTCTGCAAGAACCCGTGGTACGCCGGATCGCTCGTCTCGAAGACGTTCTCTCCCTCCACCTCTCCGATCTGCTCACGCAACTCGGAGAGCTGTCGTTTGAGGACATTCTCGGCAGCAACGCGGCGGGCGGCGTTGCGCACCTGTTCCGGCGTGAACGGCTTGGGCAGGTAGTCCACCGCGCCCATCTTCATCGCCTCAACCGCGGTCTCATAGGAAGCATAGGCAGTAATGACGACAACTCCGATGCCCGGCTGCCGCCGCAGGATCTCCGGCAGAGCCGCCAAACCCGACTCGGACTGCAACCACAAATCCAGGAACACAACGTCGAATCGGCCACGGTCCAACGCCTCCAACGCGCCGGCAGCCGTGCCAACACCCAGAACGCGAACATTGTCCACCTCCAAACACAAGCGCACGGACTGCCGCACGCCGGGGTCGTCGTCGATGATGAGCACCGACCAAGTTGTGTCCATGGAGTTCCCGCCAAGGGCCTTGAAGCCCATTCACCTTAGCACCGTTCAATTCCCTAGCAAAGATCACGCCCAACACCGTGGCCAATTTGCGCTGCACCGCCGTCTTTTCATTGGCGGTGTCCCGGCAAATTGCCCTACTGGCACGTCCCACGCCCCGCAAAATGCCGGGACAAAGCCCTACCGCTTGCAGTGTGCCGCGAGGAGGACGCAGGCGGTATTGCCTTGTTTTTAAGGGCGGCCGGGATTGGCCAACGCCGCGGCATGGAGTTTGTAATGGATGAATTGCCCTAAGAGCCTATCCGAAAAGGGGTCAGACCCCTTTGCCGGAACGGCCCGCAGGGTGCTTCGCACAAAGGGGTCTGACCCCTTTTCGGATAGGCTCTTAGTCTCGGCGACCCGCCCGACGACCCGTCTTGGACCAAGACTAGCCGCCAACTGGTCGCCTCATCCTACCGCCGGCCTCGGAAGCCAACCACGGAAAGTGAGGCAAGCATGGCAACCATCACCAAAGCAGCAAAGTCCAGAAAGCAGAATAAACCAACCCAGAGCCTGCGGGTTTCCGAACTGTTGCTCCAATCGGCCAATGGCAGCCCGGAAGAGGTCCTGACCATGCTCGGCACCACGGCGAACGGCCTGCCCGAACCAGAAGTTCGCCGCCGCCAAGACTTCTATGGCAGCAACCAAGTCGCCCACGACCGGGCCCAGACCTGGTACGCCATGCTGCTGAGCAATTTCAAGAACCCGTTCATCCTGGTCCTGGTCGGCATCGGCATCGTTTCCGCGGCAACCGATGACTGGAAAACGGTCGTCGTCGTCTCGGTCATGGTAAGCGTCAGTGTGCTGATGCGATTCCTTCAGGAATACCGCTCGTCAAGGGCGGCCGAGCAGCTCCGCGCGATGGTCCGAACGAAAGCTACTGTTACGCGCCAGTACGCATCTCCGACCGCGGACGGCGGCGGTTTCGAGTTCGTCCCCCGCAGAGAGGAGATGCCGTTCGAATACCTGGTGCCCGGCGACGTGATCTATCTGTCCGCCGGCGACATGATCCCCGCGGATATTCGGCTGCTCGCTTCCAAAGATCTGTTCGTCAGCCAATCCGGCTTGACCGGCGAATCCATGCCGGTCGAGAAATATGACACGCTCGCCGAGGTGGTCGAAAAGTCGACGCACGCGGCGGCTTCCGAAGGCGGCCCCCTGGAGCGGAACAACCTCTGCTTCTTAGGCACTAACATCGTCAGCGGCTCCGGCACGGCCGTCGTAGTCGCGACCGGCGACCGCACCTACTTCGGTTCCTTGGCAAAGAGCGTTCTCGGCCACCGCAGCGAGACCAGTTTCGACAAGGGAATCAACAGTGTCACCTGGCTGTTGATCCGGTTCATCCTGGTGATGGCTCCGTTGATGTTCTTCCTCAACGGCTTTGTCAAACACGACTGGAACGAGGCTTTTATCTTTGCCGTGGCGGTTGCCGTCGGTCTAACGCCCGAGATGCTGCCGATGGTAGTGACGGCCAACCTCGCCAAGGGCGCCGTTGCAATGGCGAAGCAAAAAGTGATCGTCAAGCGCCTCAACGCCATCCAGAACTTCGGCGCCATGGACGTCCTGTGTACGGACAAAACCGGTACCCTTACCCAGGACAAGATCATCCTGGAACAGCACCTCAATGTCCGTTTCGAGGAAGACGAGCAGGCTTTTCGCTACGCCTACCTCAACAGTTTCTACCAAACCGGCCTGAAAAACTTGCTAGACCGGGCAGTACTGGACCATGTGGAGCTCGTCCATCAGTTGCACATCCCGGAGGCATACCAGAAGGTGGACGAGATACCGTTCGACTTCGTCCGCCGGCGAATGTCGGTGGTCGTCGAAGACTTCCGCAAGGAACATCTGCTGATTTGCAAGGGTGCTGTCGAGGAAATGCTACCAATCTGCGTGAGGGCGGAAGACGGTGGCGTTCAGATTCCGCTGACGGACGATCTTCGCCGCCATGCTACTTTTCTGCGGGACGAATTGAACGCCGACGGCCTGCGCGTCATTGCCGTCGCCTACAAGAAGCTGCCGGCATCGGGGCGTGTCTATGCGGTCACCGACGAACGGGACCTAGTCCTGGCCGGATTCATCGCCTTCCTGGATCCGCCAAAGGAAACGGCAGGCCCAGCTTTGGCTGCGCTAAAAGAGCACGGCGTGGCAGTGAAAATCCTCACCGGCGACAATGAGGTGGTAACGCGCAAGGTTTGCAAGGAAGTTGGCCTGCCCGTGGAGCGGGTCGTCCTGGGTTCCGAGGTGGAGAAAGCCTCCGACGCGGAGCTCTCGGCAGTGGCAGAAAACACCGTAGTCTTCGCCAAGCTCACCCCGTTGCGTAAGGCACGCATCGTAAAAGCGCTGCGGGCCAATGGCCGCACGGTCGGCTTCCTCGGCGACGGCATCAACGATGCCGCGGCGCTGCGCGACGCCGACGTGGGCATCTCCGTGGACGCCGCAACGGACATCGCACGCGAGTCGGCCGACATCATTTTGCTTGAAAAGAGCTTGCTTGTGCTGGAGGAGGCGGTGTTCAAGGGCCGTGAGGTCTACGGCAACATCATCAAATACATCAAGATGACGGCCAGCTCGAACTTCGGCAACATGTTCAGCATGTTGACCGCCAGCGTGTTTCTGCCGTTCTATCCGATGCTGCCCATTCAGCTCCTGGTGCAAAACCTCTTGTACGATTTCTCGCAGCTGTCGCTGCCGTGGGATCGCATGGACCGCGAGTTTCTGAAAAAGCCACGGAAATGGGACCCGCGCGGCATCGGCCGGTTTATGGTTTTCATCGGGCCGATCAGCTCAATCTTCGACATCGCGACGTTTCTGCTGTTGTGGTATGTCTTCCGTGTGGGCCCACACTACTTCGATGCGTTAATGGGCAACTCAGAGGCGGGCCAGGAAGCCGCCTCCCGGTTCTTCCAATCGGGCTGGTTCATCGAGGGGCTATTGTCGCAAACCCTCATCGTGCACATGATCCGCACCGAAAAAATCCCGTTCCTGCAAAGCACCGCGGCACTTCCGGTGCTTTTGCTCACGGGATCGATCATGGCGCTGGGCGTTTACCTGCCGTTTTCCCCCCTCGCGGAGTTCCTGAACCTGCAACCGCTCCCGTGGCAATATTTCCCGTGGTTGATTGCAATCTTGCTGACCTATTGCGGTCTCACGCAACTGGCCAAAATGTGGTACATCCGACTTTTCAAGGCCTGGCTGTAGGACTTTGCGCGGCTTGCAAGGCTCAATACAACGGCAAACCCAAAGAGGTATGCCATGTCTAAGCACCTCGAGCACGACCTGGCTCAGCTAGAGCAGTCGCTCCTGGCTCAGGCCGCCTCTGCGGAGGAGGGCATTTGCAAGGCAGTCCTCGCGCTCCAACAACGGAATGTGGATCTAGCGGAAAAGGTGTTTGCCGCCGCGATTGACCAGGCGCGAAAAGAAATCCAGGTAGAAAATGAGTGCCTCAAGACACTGGCCCTGCATCAGCCCGTGGCTGTGGACCTACGCCGTGTCATCGGCATACTCAAGATCAATTCTCACCTTAGCCGAATGTCGGACTTGGCAGTCAACATCGCGGAACGAGTGCAAGCGTTGACCTTGCTGGAAGAAATGGCAATTCCGGACCGGTTGCAAAACTTGGCGGACCTCGCCATTGCCATGGTGCGAAAGAGCCTCGACTCCTTTTTGAACGCCGACGCCCGTCTTGCGGCCAAGGTCATTCTTCTGGACGATGAAGTGGATTGCATCAACCGCGAGATCATCGAGGAATTGATTCCAGCGATGCAGGCTGTTCCACGGTCGGTGCCGGCAGGCATAAGCCTCTTTTCTGCAGTGCGGCATCTGGAGCGGATTGCCGACCATGCGGGCCACATTGCCGAGGACGTCATTTACATGGTGGAGGGAGAGATCGTCGGCTCCGGGCCGCACCTCGCTCGGCCGCACAGGTCCTCGGTCAGCCGCCTGAGCGATTCCTCGGGAGTCGGCTAAAGGGCGATGCCTGGGCTCGCGGACAGGCTTGAGAACGCTCTTGGGGCAGGACCCTGATCGAAGGTCCTGCCCCAAGAGCAATCTCGATTGGTAGCTGCCCGGTTACCACGACGAATCGAAAACCATCCCGTCCGCCGGGTTCAACGCCAAATTCCAACTGTACTGGCTGACTGAACTTGTCAACGACCGGACACTGCCATCCATCATACAGACCAAAAGGACGCCAGGGTGCTGGCTTGCGAAGGTGTAAGTCTGGATCTGACTGGCAGGCACGCCGCATAGCGGCAACGGGTAATTGGACGAGTAATTGTTGCCACCGGGCAAGTAGGACGGGTCGGGGCTGTACGGTCCATACGTGCCCTCGGAGGCGAGGGGGTTCAGAGGCCAAGCCCAGGTGTTGTAAGCCTCTGACCCACCGTAGGTATTGACCTGATTGTAAAAGGCCGGATAGCCGCCCGGTTGCTCGCCCAACCCGATCGTATTCGACGTGCCGTCGGGAATATTGCCGATCTTGAACGGCGGCGGGGTGTTGAACAACTGGGACGCCTGGTACGACCCGGCCCACAGCACCGTGTTGTACGAATAGCATGAGAGGCCCCACTTGTTCGCTTGAGTGCCGCCGTTCGCCAAACCGTTGCTTTGCGTCACGTCGGTCGGGCAGGAAAAAGTCTTCAGCGGGACGTTGACCGCACCCCCGCCCGTGTAACCCATTTTGCCTCCGAAGCCAGCGTCTGGCCGGTCGACGGTATACGCATTGAATAAGTTGTCTTGCTCCAGGTACGGCAGCAAAGCGTAATGAGCAGAGCCTTGAGCGACGTTACCGGTAGCCGCGTTGACGACCTTGGCAAAGTTGGCAGGGGGCAGCCTGCCGTCGTAAACGCCCGCGTAGTTGTGGACGGCCAGGCCGATTTGCTTGAAGTTATTGGAGCACGTGATGCGGTTGGCGGCCTCGCGGATTTTCTGCACTGCCGGAAGCAACAGCGCGATTAGGATGCCGATGATGGCAATCACAACCAGTAGTTCGATCAGGGTAAAGCCACGACGGGGTACGGTGCGAGACATAGCTTACTCCTCCAGGGTTTGGGAATTGCCTAAAGTTCGAAACGGTTGGCAAAGAAACTCCGACTTGACCCGGTTGGGTCGGCGGGTGGGCGAAGGCGGATCATCGTCGTTTCCAGACTTGGGGGGAGATCAGGTCGACAGGATGTCAACCAGATCGAACTCCTCGCAGTCGGCTCGCCGGGCGGCTTCCGCGCGGCAAGCCATTTCCAGGTGTTGCCAGGCCGCCCGGCGGTGGTGCCGGGCGAACGTCCGCAGGCCCGTGCGGAACCGGCGGTTGTCGATGAATTTTCTCAACAGCCCATCTGCCTTGTCCGCAATGGCCATGTGTGCCTTGGCAACCTTGCGGCAGTGGGCGGCGATCCACTTCATGGCTGCGGCTACACGCTCCTCGTGCGGGGCGGACGGGTCGACAGACACAAACGCAAAGCGCGAGATCATTGGCTTGCCTCCTGAATGGCGGAACGGCGTTTGAATTTCGCAATGGCGTTTCCTCCTTTTAGGTCATGAGGCCGGCTGTCCGCCGACCAATGACTACCAGTCGCTGAGTAGGTATTTCACTTCGGGTGCTAAAGCAACGCGCGTACCGGTGGCCGATTGACCTGCCCTCGATGAGTCGCTACGTCAAGGAATCGTGCAAGCTTTATGATTTCGCGGGGACTTAACCTCGATGAGCCCAAAGGTTTTGGGGCTGGAGCCAGATTTGAAGGGGGGACACCGAATTTCGATGCCGTGCAACTCGGGATCTCAGGGGACGTGATGAAGACAGTTGCCGTCTTGGCAATGTGCGGCGTACATTCGTGGCTAACTCGGCAAGTTGCCGGGATAGGTCAGGTTATCGTAAACGCGCTTGGGTATTCGCCGCTTTTTGCAAATCCGCGTGATATATCCTTTGTTATCTATTGCGGTCTCACGCAACTGGCCAAAATGTGGTACATCCGACTTTTCAAGGCCTGGCTGTAGAACCCTATTCGTTCCAACTTGTGAAGAGCAAGCCTGGACCGCAAATTGTTGGCGCGGTGACCGCTATTTCAAGCGCGCTGCCAGCCGGTACCCATACGCCGGCCCGCCTTGGTCGTTGGCATCGATCACGGCAAGGTAATACGTTCCGGTCTTCGGCAGGGTCGTGACGATGCGCGAATCGGGTGAGCCGTCGTGGTCGTCGTTGGACGCCAGTATCTGGCCGTCGGCGTTGTACAGGGTCAGGATTGAGTCCAGCGGCGAACCGTAACGGGCAGCCAGCACTTCAAGGACAACTTCCTGGCCAGCCTTGGCCTCAATGCGGAACACATCGACGTCCTGGGGTTGGCCGATAACGCCGTCGACGTTCTGGGGCAAGTGGATTGGCTGCGCATTCTTGAAGCCGTTATTCTGCTCTTTCTCCGCAATGGCTGGCTCGGCGTCGACCAGCATGCGGTACGGCGAGCTCTCGCCGGCCAGCGTCACCACCGACAGACTGAGCGTGCTCATCGGATAGTCGGCTGGCAAGGTCATTTCGACCTCGACTTGCGAATCGCCGACGTGAACGGCGTCCTGCCCGTTGGGGACATTGGACTTGGCCTTCGCAAGAAGCTTGCTCGTAGACTTCGGATCGTGAATGCGGATTTCGGTAGCGGTATCGAGGCGCAGGCCCCGCAGCGTCACTTTGCTTGTTTTGCCGGCGACGATGCCGAGTGGGAACGCGACGATGATCGCGGGTTTTGTTTTATTGTCCGGAGCTTGCGCCCGAAAGAAGGCGTTGCCCACGGGAAAGGGCGTTAGCACAATTAAAACGGCGATCGCGCTGCGCACAGCTGGGGTGGCACGCTCTGAGCGCAGCGAAGGGCGTGATCCCACACCCACGCCCTTCGCTGCGCTCAGAGCGTGCCACCCCAGCTGTTGGCGAGCACTTGTCATTTTCTTTACAGTTTACGGTCGCGGCTCGGACTCAAGCATACAGTTCCTTCACGGTTTCGCCGCCGTCGAGGATGGAGACGGGCCTGCCGTCGGGCGTTACGAGCTGCTTCTGGGGGTCAATCCCCACGGCCTCAAAAATGGTGCAGGCAACATCGGCCGGTGCAACCGGGCGCCGGGTGACGCTGCCGCCCTGCTTGTCGGTTTGGCCGACCACGTTGCCGCGCTTGACGCCGGCGCCCGCGAACAACAGCGACGCCGCCGGTCCCCAGTGGTCGCGGCCGATGTCCTTGTTGAGCTTGGGCGATCGGCCAAACTCGCCAAACACCGCCACCAGCGTGTCGTCCAGCATGCCGCGCGTGTCCATGTCTTCGAGCAGGGCCGACATCCCGCGATCAAGCTCCGGAAGTTTGTTGCCCAGGCTATCGAAGATCTTGGCGTGATGGTCCCAACCGCCGTAATTGACCGTCACAAACTTGACGCCCCGCTCGATGAGGCGGCGGCCCAAGAGGACGCTCTGGCCAAACGTATTGCGGCCATAGCGCTCGCGGAGCTTGTCGCCTTCGCGGTCGATGGCAAAGGCGCTGCGAGCCTCGCTGGACAGGATCATTGCCGCCGCCCGCTGGTGGAATTCGTCGAACGTCTCCACCTGGTCGTTGTTCTCAACACTTTTCGCCAGGCTATCCACCGCCTTGAGCAACGTGTCGCGGCGCAACGCCGACTTGGATGACACGACGTCTGTAGGGCTAACGTCCTGGACCTTGAAATCGCCTGCATTGGGATCGCCGACCTTGAACGATTCATAACGGCCGCCGAGAAATGCGCTCTTGCCCAGCTCCCAGGTGAAAGACGGGTTGCGCGGAATTGACACGTAGGGTGGAAGCTTGCCGGTGAAGCCGGTTTCGTGAGCGACGACGGCACCTATCGCCGGATAGTCGCCGAATGCCGACCCGAATCGGCCACACAGGACCCAGTTGGTGGCCGTCTCGTGGTGGTCGTTGTTATGCGCGCCGGAGCGGACCAGCGTTAGCCGGTTCATGTTTTGAGCCATGAGCGGCAGCATTTCCCCGATCTTGACGCCGGGCACCACGGTGTCGATAGGCTTGTACTTGCCGCGAATCTCTTCGGGCGCGTCTGGCTTCGGATCGAAACTGTCGTGATGCGACAGGCCGCCGCCCAAGTAAATGAGAAGCACCGACTTGGCCCGGGCGCGAGCAGTGCCGGCCTGTGCACGGC
>Ga0206872_10071_pt1 | contig 31215 bp, 33 predicted proteins | sample Alteio_BWOrgCont_34_FD_152906 | JGI IMG/M metagenome (GOLD analysis project Ga0206872, IMG submission 152906) | Enriched cells from forest soil in Barre Woods Harvard Forest LTER site, Petersham, Massachusetts, United States -... | ecosystem: Environmental > Terrestrial > Soil > Temperate forest >... | reverse complement strand
ATCCACCGTAAAGCCTCCCGTCGTAATCGAATCATCCCGCACCGTCGCAAAAAGATTCAATCCGCCCGTCAGCTTCCGCACCGTCACCAGCACCTGCCCCGGTACCGCCGCCAACCCCAGGCCCGTCACCGCAACCGAATCAACTCCCGACGCAATCGCCTGCGTCCCGCGAAATTTCTGCACATAACCGACAGCCGAGCCGCCGCCCACAAACAACCCGCCCGCCGTCGCACCGTCACCGATGAAAAGCTGCTTGTTGTCCGTCGTAAAAAGCGGTTCCCCCACATCCGGAGTAATCAGTGATCGCTGAGCCTCAACGCCACGCCGTATTTGAATTTTTTGAGCCATAAATGTTTATTCGTAGCCGCCGCCATAAGGCGGTGGCGCCTTTCCCCTCATTCCCAATCCCATCGAAATTTCCCCTTCATCAGCCGTCATGTCTTCCTGTTGAAAAATTCCGTAATTCCGTTAATTCCGTCCAAAACTTCCCCTTCTGTTCCCTTCAGGAATTTGGAAATTTAGTTAATTTGGTAATTTGGTCGTGTTTTTCTGTCGTTATAGATTCCGTTAATTCCGTCTGCCTCCCGTAATTCCGTCAAAATTCCCCTACGAAAACACCCCGCCATCCAGGTTCAGTTCCGCCGAAAAAAGCGCATCCGCCAAATTTCCCCCATCCACCGTCCCACCCTGCGGATATCCATAAACGGTCGCCGTCGAAGCCCCATCCACCACGCTCCCCGCCAACGGCGAAAGCGCCACAATCAGCCCACCTCGCAGCACAAAAGTCGTGTCCGTCCGAGTCCCGTGAAAAGCACTCTCCGGCATCTCCTCCAACACCGCCGAAAACGCACAAGTCAGCGGCGACTCCCCATAAGCCCCGCAAACAATCATCGCCAGTCCGCTCGACGGCAGCATGCTGAAGGCTGTCACGATATAAGCGCTCGCCTCCGCCACGCTCGAATGCTGTCGCGTCACCGTAAACCGCAATTGATTCACCTGGTTGCCACGCGCCAGTGGTTGAGCCGCCACGGCCCGCAAAAATTGCGCATCCTGCACCAACTGCCGCCCGTTCAGTCGCACATCATGCGCGTCCGTCCAGGTATGGAGGTCGGCCACACCATCATTCGTCAGCCAAATATTGTTCAAAGAAATTCGCATAGTTGTCTCCTGGAGGGTCAGCCTCCGGCCTGACCCATTCCTGCTTTTCCCCCTCGTTCCCAAGTTGTACTTGGGAACGCACTTGTCCCCGCAACTCCGTTGCCTGTCCTCCCTGCCTGTGCCCCTTCATGTTTTCCTGTCTTCATGTTTTCTTGTTAAACTGTTCCGCTCCTCAAGGCATCCCCTCCGTCATCGACACCATTGCCGCCGCCGCCGTTGTGCCCATAAACGCCCGCTCCCCCACAAACGTCATTTCATCCAACCGCCCCCGCGCCACATCAAACGCCAAACTTCCCCCAATGATCTGCGCCAACGGCAAACGGACCCAAAGATGTTCCCCAGCCACATCCAACGTCTCCGCCGTCGCCGCCAACGACCGCCCCGGCAAGGCATTCGCGCCCTGGAGTTGCAGAGCCGAAATCAAATCCAACTCCGCAGGCCCTTCAGGCGTTGCAGGTGTGAATCTCGCCTCAATCCGCAACTCCTCGATCGTCACATCCAGCACCGCATTCGCATCCGAAACCACCGGTCTCGTCTTCAACGCAAAGCGAATCCGCACCCCATCCCGCGCCCGTAAATTCACCCACGGCGCCCCGCCCCACGTGATTAAGTAATCATCCGTCAATTGCGGCGTCCCCGAAGGCACACTCGGGACCGAAGCCGTATCAATCGTCACCAACCGATTCACCTCCGAAATGGGCAATGACCGCGCCCCCAGCGCCACAAACGTCACTGCGCCAGTTACCGGCCCACGCGTCGTTAGATGCAAATCCGGTATCGCCAGGATCGCCGCCGCCGCAAAAGTCAGCCGAACCCCATTCGCCGCAATCAACACCAGTGGTGTATCCACCGTACCGAATAGCGATGTGCCCGGAGTTCCTTCCAACCACGGATAAAGCGAAATCAAATCCGCAAACGGAGCCGAGGGCGTAAACTTGATCGTCACCGGAGCCGAAGAGGCCGTCGCATCCACCACCCCCTGCGAATCGGAATCCACCGCCTCCAATTCCAGCGCCGGTGTCACCAAAATCCCGTCCCGCGCAAAAAACGTATGCCCATTAAAAATCGCCGCCGCCGGACCGCCTAATAAAGTTGTTCGTGTAATTGGCATATATTCCTTTCTGGAGGGTCAGCCTCCGGCCTGCCCCATTCCTGCTTTTTCCCCTCGTTCCCAAGTTGTACTTGGGAACGCACTTGTCCCCGCAACTCCGTTGCCTGCCTTCCCTGCCTGTGCCCCTTCATGTTTTCCTGTCTTCATGTTTTCCTGTTAAAAAATCACGTGTAAGTCGCCCTCGCCTCGACACTCGCAAGGAACCCCGCGAGCCATGCGCGCGTTCTTAATAGAGACGGACTACTGACGACGAAGGGTGCGGCGTAGAGGGAAGAGGTCGGACCGCGCGGCGCGGGTTGCGAACCGTCCAGCGTGTAATAAACCGCGCTTCCGAGTTGGTCGGACGTCAGCGCCACTGTTTGTGGAGATGACATTCCGGCGCTTGCAATCGTCGGCGCATTCAATTGCGGCACCGGAAAACTCGCGCCCGCCTGCGTCCGCACCCGAATCTCATACGCCACGACATTCGCCTCATTCACCCGCACCAGCGCGTTCGGCGCGGCACAAAGAACCTCGTTGATCGTCACGGGCCGATAAAGATGCAGCAAAGCCAGCGCCGTCTCCGCCACCTCCAACGCATGAGGACCGCTCGCCACCGGAATATTCTCCCGGATCCGCACCGCAATCTCCACCGGATCGAAAATCGGCCCCGGCGCACCCGGTGCACTCACCGTCGCCTGCGGCACCATCACCACCCCATACGTTCCCGCCGCCGCCACGCTCGCCTGCAAATCAAACGCCATATCACGCGGTGCCTCGACCAGGATCGGAATCGTCGCGAAAAACGGATCGGCCAGCAGCCGGTCGGCAATCTCCTGCTGAATGGAAACCAGGACGCTCGCCATCTTAAACGCCCTCCTCAGAATGCCGTGAGAAATGACGATGCCTTGCTTCAATCGTCGGCCTCGGCGCCGCAGTTGTCTCTGTCGTGGAACTGTCCGGCTCTTCGATGTTGAAGATGCCCGCCGCCACCTGTTCGAGCAGCCGTATCGCTTGGTCTGCGGCAGCCTTCCGCACATCTTTCGGCGGCACGCCAACTCGTTGCGGCAACCGCACAGCGACCAGATCGAGCGCAGGAGCGAGGAGCTTTTGCGGAATGGTGCCGGGCAATCCCAGCGTGTTGGGTTTGTAGGCGCCCACATACCCGCGCACCAAATCGACCACCTGCGCCAGGGTCGGAGCCAGCGGATCGGCCTGGCCGCCCGCAAGGGCCGCCGCGCGATACGTCGCCAACTCGGTTTCGGAAAGGACGGTAAGAACGTCTGCTTCAACAGGGATTATCCAAGACATAGATTTATTTTTAATGAGCGAATCACCGGAAGTTGATCCTTCGACAAGTTCAGGATGACTGGGAAAAAACCGGGTCGGATCGGACGACACCGGTTTAATGACTAGGAAACAGTAAGGAGTTGCGCCGCCGAGTTGTTGGTGACAGCGATGGCCTCGCTCCAATCGAATTTCGCAACCTCAACGCGGCCGTCATCGCGCATATATGACCCCGGCACCATGTAGTTGCCCATGAGACGAAACGTCTTCATGAACGACGGATCACGGCGCGTCGGATTCTGTAAACGCGCGAAGACCATGACCGACGTATCGAGGAGGAAGCCGACGCTGGGCGCCAGGCCTTCCTTCGCCGTATCGACCACCATGTACGACGTCCGCACTTCGGGATTGCCCACGAAAAGCTTCGTCGCCTCGGCCGGCGTCACGTTCGGAATCGCATAGTCCCCCGCCGCGACAAACCGGCTGCGCACGTTGGGCGCATTCTTAAAAAGTCTCCAGGCCCCGGCGCCAAAAAGAACTCCCACTCCCATCAACGACCCATAACGCGCCGCCTTGATCACCGCCAAGATCTGCGCATCGATGTCGTCAATCGGATCGCTCCCACTCCCACCCGACCACGTCTTCGAGACCGCTCCCGATGTCGTCGCCGCCAGCGCGGTGTTGATCACATTCTGCTCGTGCGTCAACGCGGCCACTTCGGCCACGATGGTTGCGCCTTCCATCAGCGCATTCGTCAGCGCGGCTTCCTCGATCTGTTCAAGAAAATCGATCGGGAAGTCGAGCGCATTCGGCTGACAGTTGTAAGTCGCATCGGTCGCATCAAAACTCAACACGGTCGCGCGCCCACCAATGGCCCGCGAGGTATCAGGCGGCAGGAAGCGATTCTTTTCCGTGTAGATTTTGTAGCGACCGATGCTGCTCGGCACTTCGACGGTGGGCGCGAGGAAATCGGCCACGGGCTGCACCGCAGATTGAGCGGCGCCCTGGGCAAATTCCCGCAGCATCGGGCTGGAGGTAATTGAAGATAAACTAGGCATATATATTTAGATTTTTTGAATTCGAATTAACTGACGATGACGCTTCCGAACGTGGGCCGGGCGCGGACGAGTTGGCCGTCGACGAAGGCTTCCTCGGCGATGGCAACCAAGCGGTACGTGCCGGTGGTGGCGGGAAGCTTCCGCACCTTCCCCTTGTCGGCGGCGGTGGTGACGCCATCCGCCAAGACGAGCGGATCGCCCGGGTTGCCCGTGCCTTTGGCGACGATGCGCACCGTGCGATTCGGATTCAGCGGACGCACCGTGGCTTTGCCACCGGAGATCGCGCCGTAAACGAGCAGATAAATCGCATAATCGTTATTGGCCGCAGGCCGCGTCACGATGATTTGGCCGGAGCTGTTGTAAGGCGCGACGAGGACGTCGGCGGTGGTGGAGAGATCTTCGCCGGTTGTGAGGAGAAGATCGCCTTCTTGGGTGTTGGATTGACTCATGTGTTTTTAAGTTGGTTGGTTAGGATGAATGGGTGACATCCGCCGCTAGGAACAGCGGCGGCTACCACGGAGACTTACGCGACCTCCGGGTCGGTGGCTTCGCCTTCGGCCATGCGAAAAGCGGCGTGATGGCCGATCTTCAATTGGCTTTGGAGTTGGCGCGCGCGGTTGGCTACGCGACGAGCTGTGGCCGGATCGGGCTCTCCCGTTACCGGGCTGAGCAAATGCAGATTCGGACGATGCAGACGCGGTTGATGCAGCGGCGCGGACGGTTCCGGCTGGCGCAATGCGTTAAGCAGCGCCAGGGTCCCGTCGCGATTCGCCACCAACTGCGCACGCACGACATCGCGATTCGTGATCACGTCGCCGAAGCGTTCCAGGTCGGCATCGGCCTGGGTCTCGGTCAATCGCGCACAGCGATTGCGCAACGTATCGAGTTCACCCATGTGCAGGCGCAGCGCGTCCGCGATTTCCGCGTCCGTCGCCGTCCCTGCAAGGTGAAGTTGTTGGAGGATTTCGTTTCTGAGGTTCATAAAGGTTGAGGGTTGAGGTGAAGAGGTCTCCTGATATGTGGTTATCTGTTGGCTACCTCCTGTTGCCTTCGGCAACCCGGACAACAAGTTGTCCGGGCCACCCGAAATAGACCGATTGCTGAGCGGCGCTAGGCCGGGGAGATTGGGATCGTTGGTGAGGGCGAGGCGGTCTAGGCGACGGGGGCGGAGATGGATGGCTTCCTTGCCATCGGCTCCGGCGGGCGCGGTCCAGTGATCGCAATCGGCGCGGTTCCAGACGGGAGAGGCCAGGCGATAACGCCCGCCAGTCAGAGCCTCATGCCCCAGGTCCGACCAGCGAACCTGCGCATAAAGTCCGTCATCGCGATGCTCCAGTCCGCCGATCCATCCTGCCGCCGTTGTCGGCTGCGCGGGATCGTGCGAGGAGTGATCGAAGTCGACGAGGAGGCCGGGGAAATTCGGTTGCCGCGCTTCTTCGTTGAAGGTGTGAAGCATGGCTTCGCAGGCTTCCGCATCGATCACCTGCAGCGCACCGTTGGGGTGCGGAAAGGTGCCATGCGGGGCGATGTGAAACCAGCCATCGGGGGCGGGTTGAAAATTGGTTGAAGAATTCATGGGAGGGGAAATGGGACTGATGGGTCAGATTTCGTGGAGAGTGGGTTCCGTTTCGATTTCGGGAAGTGGAGTGGGCGCTTTGGGTAGCGGAGGGATTGGATAATTCCGAAGACGGACTCGGTAGCCGGTTTTCTCAGCCAGCTCTGCGGGATCGATTTCGTAACCAGCCCGGGCGAGCTTGAGGGCCTGATCGATGACGTCGGCAGGATCAAGCGACCTCGTCGCCGCCAACTCGAAATAAGCCAGTTGCGGTTGTCCCGGAAAATGTTTCGCCAAAAGCGGCCCATCAAATTGCTGCTGAAAAATTTCCGAGATCAACGCGGCCTCAGATTCTGTGATATCGTCAAAAGCTTTTTGGTGCGCGGAGCCAGCTAGTGTCCCGGAACCTGACTCGGCAAGGACGGTGAGTTTTCCGCCGGTTGCCGCCAGCACGATCATCTCGTCCTGGTAGCGCAAATGTTCCGCGAAAGGATTCTGACCACGAGAGCCGGAATCGACGGTGTGGATTTTTGTCCCGTGAGGAATGGTGCCTCGAGCATCGCCGATAATCGCTTCGGCTTGTGCCTGATACTCCGCCTCGCGTTCGGCGGGGATATCGGGAGGTAATTCGAGAAAGAGCGGCGGCAGACCGTAAGTTTCCACGAAGCCGTCCCAGTCCTTCTGGCTCAAGCTCTGCCGCACATGTGCGATCACCGCAATCTCATCAATCGGCGAATCATTTTCGCGAAAAATAAATCGCGATGGATCGAGCACGGGATCGCTCGGCATCGGAAGACCGGGGCGGGCCTGAGCATTATATTGCCAGGGGGCCTCGGGACCGAGTCGTGCCCAGAACCATTGCGGGACTGGTTGCAGACGGACGGTGCGACCTCGGGAATCAAAATGCCGCTCGAGATGGGCGTAGCCACGGAACTCGGCGAGCGCGAGAAAGGTCACGGCTTCACGGAGATTTCCGATTCCCTCGTAGGCTTCCCGCAAAACGGCGGCTTGGCGCGCGGCCAACGTGCGCGGAGTTGTGGCGCCGTCGCGAAAACGGATATCCCAGTCGAGGCGTGTAAGCGAGGCCTGACGGCGTTGTAACACCGCCCGCAAGATGGGATTTCGTTTTTCGACGAAACGGAAGAGCCACTGGAGTTGGGCGTAGTTGCCCCGCTCGGCGGCCTCCAGCATCGCCACCAGTTGCGCGATTGTCAGACCCCGCAACGGATTATACTGGGCCCGCCAATTCGTGGAGAGCTGAAGATTTTTAAGATAAGAACTTGGTTTCATTTTTTTGGAAATTTTTTGACGATTTATGGAACGACACTCACTTCAACATTCGTCATCCTGAGCCTGTCGAAGGATCAGTTCGGTCGCCTTTTTCCGTCTGATTTTTAAATTTGGAAATTTGGTTGATTTGGCAATCTGGTCAGACTTTTCCGACTTTAATTCCGTAAGGGTTGTCTTCATCCAATGACACTCCTCTCCCGTCGCATCATCCCCCGCCGTTGAGGAATCGAATGAATGGCGGGCAACACAGGCGCCCCTGAACTGACTGGAATGAGCAATTCGGCGAGGGCCGCGTAGGCGGTTGCCAAAAGAAAATGGTTCTCGCACTTGTCGAGATAGCGGAGTGTACGGCCATCGGGGGTGCGTTCCTGGCGGGCACCGGCGAGGAGATGGCGCTCGTAGAGATCAAGGACTCCGCGACTTTCCTCGGTTGGGGTCGGAAGAAGGAAACGTGGCTGCTTTAAAAGTACCGCCGTCCCGTCCGCCTGCTCCTGCAAGCGCGGACACGTCTCGCTCGATGGCAGAAGTTCCGTGACGATTCGCTGAATGGTCTCATCCCGATGCGCCGCAATCAGCGGATAAAGCCGCCCACCCTGCGTCCGGGCCAACTTGTGCCGCAGCCCCTGTCCTTCCCGTTGTGTGAACTCAACCGGCACGCAGCGAACATTCCGCCATTTCTCCGAAGCCGCATGCCAGCTCGGAAAATCCATCTCCCCATCAGACCTATCCGACCCATTTGACCCATTCCCCTTCCTAAAGAAAATGTTCCGGGCCGGGTCGCTCGACGAAGGCACGCAATCCTCCTCCAACTCATTCAACAAAAACGTCAGGTCCCGCGAAAGATCGCGCAGCGGCCCCGCATCCACACAAAGAACACTCAGTCCCAATTGTCGAAAAAGTTCCGGCACGCGCGCCCGCACCCGTTCCGCCGCAATCGCCTCAATCCACAATAACCGCGCCTGATGTGGTGGTCTGGCGTCAACCGCCCGTGCCACAAACCAGCACTGGTCGCCCATATCCAGTCCGCCAAACCGAATTGAATTTTCCGCCTCTTTCGTTCCCCCACCCAATCCGTTGCCTTCTGGTTTGTTTGTTTCCTCCAAATTTGGAAATTTCTTTAATTTGGTAATTTGGTCATGCCTCCCTCCCGTCAGAATTCCGTTAATTCCGTCTGCCTTCCGTAATTCCGTCAAAATTCGGTAATCCCCCCGCGCCGCCTGCAGATCATGTGGAGTCAAGGTCTGCGTCGTCGATTTAGGCAACGCCAGCCGATCCGTGCAAAACACCGTCATCTGGTCTGGGTCGCGAATTGCCAACTGCCACGCCGCCACAACCTGCGCCAGGTCAATATCCGGAATCAGTAACTGCGAAATCCGGTAACTCCACTTCCGCTGCGCCTCCCGCTCCGGCGCCTGCGCATGCCACACCGGATTTTCCCGGTCCAACTTCGTTCCACAGTCCGGACAAGCCAGCACAAACCGCTGCCCCGGCGAATAAGCAATCGGCAACCGAACCCCATTATTCCTATTCCCCTTCCCTCCCAATTCCGTAATTTCGTTAATTCCGTCCAAACCTTCCCCTTCTCTGTCCCCCAATTTGGTAATTTGGTTAATTTGGAAATTCCGTCGTGCCTCCCTTCCCCCTCCCACCTCAAACGCAAAATGCCCCTCAACCGTCAACTTCGGCCACTCCCCTACAGGCATGTCCTCCACCACCAACCGGCAAACTCCTGGCCACAATGTCTCCGGATTATGCCGCTTTCCACATCCCGGACACAAAAGCAGCCCGACATGCTGGGTGCCCTCAGTGAAGGCGAAATTTTGTCCCGCTCCATGATAACGTTGCGTCCCGATAATCAGCGACAGCCTCAAATCCGAAGCCGTCATCCGCCCGGCCAGAAACCGCGCATGCTCCTCGGACAAATCGTCCTTCTCGTCCTGGATGACAACATCCATCGAAAACGAAGTCGGGATTTTTCCGAGACCGCGCATGAAAGCCAGTGCCGTCCGCTTTCCATCCGTGCAAAGAAACGCGCCCTTTCGATTTACCGCCCGACCGGAAGCATTTAGCGTCTTTCCTACTGCAATCAACCGCGCCAGCCACGGAATTTGGTCCAACACGTCGGGCCGCAATTTTCCATCCACCAGACCCGAGACCAAATCATCGTCCGGCAGATAATAACCGACGTTGCGAAATCGAACTGCCACCAGATACGCCAGTAAATTTAACATCAGCACTGTCTTCCCGAATTGCGCGCCGCCGCAGAGCGCAAAAGAAACATCCGGCTCACCCGAGGCAAGAATCAGGTCAAGCCGCTCCACAATCGCTCGCAACGCTTCCCGTCCCACAAAATGATAAGGGATATATCCAGAGCCGCTTTTGACTTGGGCGTGGTGCTCTAGAAAATCGGCGAAGGAACCGATCTGTGGCGGCTGCGATTCCGCCCTCTTTCGGTCCAGTTTCCGCCCCACCTGCAGCACCACCGAGTCTTTGGAAGGCTTCTTCATGCCTCTTCCTCGTTTTTGATGCTTGCCTGTATTTCTTTCCGCAAGGCCTCGAATGCTTCGCGCGCCATCGGATGCTTGTCCACTTCCTCCGCCAGTTTTTCCAACGCGAGTCCAACTTGTCCCTGCAAGTCGCGCCGTGCTTTTTCCCGCTTCAACTCCTGCATCTGGTCGGCTCGTTCATCGCTCCGTGCTTTCAGGAAAAGCGTCGCGATCTTCCCCATTGATTCCGGCTCTACCTGTCCGCTTGCAATTTGGCGAAAGGCCTCTTGTCCCAATGCCGCGAGGATTCCGCTCGAAAATTTGACTGGGCTTTTCTCTACCAATTGGACCAGTGCATTGGCCTCCAGCGCGGCGCGCTCAATTCGTTTCTCCCAGTGTTGCTCCGCCTCGTCCTGGAAAAACTCCATCAATTGCGCCGAACTCACTTCGCCAAGCCCCCGGTCTTTCAAGACATGTCGCACCGCATCGTCATACGGGCACTCTCGCAGCCATATGAATAATTTCGCCCGCTCCTCTTCACTCAAAGTCAGCAACGGATTCGTCTTCTCACTGTTCGATTCCGTTCCGGCTTCCAAAGTCGTTCTTTTCGGAGACATCAACCCCGTCGTCCGGGCATCGAGCTCCTCACCGAGGTTCTTTTCTACAGATAGCCGTCGCACTCCGTGCGACGGTGCCTTTCTCGACGCCCCACCGTTGCCCTCCACTTTCTTGGGTTTCGCAGCCTGCTTCATAACGGTTGTGCCAGCGCGCGACCGGAAGGTGTAAGCCTCCATTCCGTCAGACGTGAAAGTGGGTCCACCCGGAAATCGATGTAAGCCTTATCGCGCAACTCACGCAGTGCATTTTCCAATCGAACTCGCGGCACATGAGGTCGCGAAAGATTCAATGTCAGGTAAAGCGTCTGCTCATCCAGCCAGTAATCCAGGCATGGCTTCAGGATCTTCAGCGCCCGCGCCTGCAACAACGCATCAGGATCGGCATAGGGAACTTCGGATTCGGCGGTTGTAGTATTCATGATTTTATAAAATTCGGTCATCCTGAGTTCGTCGAAGGATCAGTTCGGTCTCCTTCTGTCTTTCGTTTTTCATAAATTTGGAAATTTGGTTAATCTGGTAATTTGGTCCTGATTTCCTGCTCTCAATTTTCATCGGTTGGTGGCGATGACTCCGGTCTTGTGCAGAAGATCCACAATCTCCGCCGGAAGGCGCTGGAGTTTGTTGTTGAGGTCGTGGGTGAGGAGATCGACGCGGCGGTGGGCGCCCTCAACCCGAGTGCGGACTTCGGCCAGATGTTCCGTTTGTTCCTGGCGCAACTGGTTGAGTTCCGCGCGGAGTTGGCGGAGGAGTTTCTCGAGTTCCTGTTCGAGGGAGGGACGGCGTTTGAAGTGGTCGATGACTTTTAAGAAGACGAGGAGGATGGCGGCCAGCGCGGCGGCATCGACGAGCCAGGAGGAGAGGTTGGCGGGGTCGGGCGCAGGAACTTCCTGGGCGAGTACTGGCATGAGGGAGAGGGCGAAGGTGTCGCGGATATAGATCATGATTTATTTGTGGTTTAAGAATGGATCCCGGGGGGCTGATGGGGGGAACCGTCACTAGGGACAGCGACGGCTACCTCGGAAGGGAAAGGGCCGCCGCGCGGGTGCGCATGGGGACGTGTCCGTGGGGAAAGTGCGTCCTGGATTTCCAGTGGCGCTTGATTCCCGCACGACGGCCGCAGTTTCTTGGTATCGCAGGCTCCGGGTTGGAGTCGGGTCAGGTGCATCGGGAGGATTGTCATGGTCAGGGATGAGAAGAGGCCTCGAACAGTTGGGCGCGGGGTCGGTAGCCGGGTTAGGAACGCCAGTCCGACTTGCCGTTGTCGAGGAAGTCGCCGATGCGGTCGACCGTGTCCTTGAGGAGCGATGCGATGAAGAAAAGGATGACGCCGGTTGAGGGCGAGACGCCGGGGATCGCGTTAAGCGTGGCAACGAAGCCCGCTGCTTTCGCGATGTAGGAAAAAATCAGTAATGTCGTTTGCATGCCTTCTTTCTCGCATGAAAAAGAAGGGGCGCGGTAGCCCTAGAGACCCTAGTGATCCTAGACCACCTAAAAAGATAGGTGATCTAGGTTTTTTAAGATAATGGCCCTGCTTTCTGACAAAGAGCTGCCCCCTTTTCGATTTTTTGGTATGGTGAGCGGCTCTCTGCTTCTCTATGAATCCGCTCCTGCGCTGGGTGACCAAGATCATCCGATTTTTCCGCCCCGTACCGATGCCTGTTGCTGCACCGGAAGCGCAGCCTTCCAGGCCTGCCGAGATCGTGCGGACTGAACCGGTGGTGGAGACTCCCGCGAAAGTTATTCCCACGGAAGTCCGTCCTCCTGAGAGCCAGCACCCCTTGGGTGTTTTGCGTGAGGAAGAACCGAGAATGTCCTCGGTGGCCGTCGCTGTTCCTGACGACGGTAGTACGTTGGCCGAAAAAGGCACCGTCGCCAGGGACAGCGACGGCTACCAAAGGCAGGTTACTGAGGAGCCTGTTATAAAAGAGGAGTTGCCTGCGCCTGAACAGGTCTCGCTGATTCCGCCGAAAAAAGTTGAGAGCGATCAAAAGCCTTCAAGAAAGACGGTAGAAAAACCCTCTCCTCCGCCCGCGGACCGGACTGAGCCGGTCCCTCCAGTGGAAGTAAAGCAGGTACCCAAACCGATCTTCACCGGCCGCGTGGAACTCACTCCTGACCTCGACAATCCGGCCCGTCTGCGACAAATTAAGGGCGTGATTTCTGTAAACGATATTGCCAACCGCGAACTGCTCGACCTCGTGCCCTATGAACCGGGCAAGCCGGTCGACGATGTGGCGCGCGAGATCGGCCTCGACCCGGCCTCGATCATCAAGCTCGCCTCCAACGAAAACCCGCTCGGCCCCTCGCCGCTGGCCATGGCCGCGATGCACAAGGCCATCGAGACGTCCCACTTTTATCCCGATGGCGGCGGTTTCCACCTGCGCAATGCGATCGCGCACACCTTCGGACTGGGTCGCGAAAACGTGGTGCTTGGCAATGGGTCGAACGAGATCATCGAGCTGCTCTTCCACACCTTCACGCGGCCCGGCATCCACGAGATCATTACGGCCCGGCATGCCTTTGCCGTCTACACGCTGATGGCGCAGCTTTTCGGCGTCCACGCCATTGTGGTTGATGATGCCGATTTTACGCCCGACCTGCCCGCGATGCTGAAGGCGGTGACGCCGCAGACACGTCTTATTTTCCTCGCCTCGCCGAATAATCCGACCGGCACGCGCGTGACCAATGAGGCGCTCGATGCGTTTCTGCGCGATCTACCGCCGCACGTCATCGCCGTGCTCGATGAGGCTTATTATGAGTTTCTGGATAATCCGCCGGATACGGTCGGTTATGTGAAGAACGGTGCGCAGGTCGTTCTCATGCGTACCTTCTCGAAGATTCAGGGCCTCGCGGGCCTGCGCGTCGGTTACGGTCTCGCCCCGGCGGAAATCGCCAATCTACTTCAACGTGCTCGCCAGCCGTTCAATGCCAACTCTATCGCCCAGGCAGGCGCGATGGCTGGTCTGGCCGATATCGAGCACCAGACGAAGACCAAGGCCATCACAGATGAAGGCCGCCGCGTAATTGAAGACGCCTTCGCGAAGATGGGACTGAAGTACGTTCCGTCCTCGGCAAATTTCATCATGGTTAACGTCGGAGACGGCGGCGAGGTCTTCAAGCGCCTCATGAAAAAGGGGATCATCGTTCGCTCGATGGTGAGCTATCATCTGCCTGAGTATATCCGCGTCAGCATCGGTACGCCGGAGCAGAATGCGCGGTTCCTTGCGGAGTTGCCGGGTGCGCTGGAAGGACTCGTTTCTTTCAAGCCGCTGGAGGCTTCCGGAGTAGCCGTCGCTGTCCTTAGCGGTGGTCAGGCCTCGGAGACATCGACTGAAGAAAAGGCACCGTCGCTAGGGACAGCGACGGCTACCTCTGAGGCTTCTTCCTCACTCTCATGACTTTCGGTACCGTCGCCATCCTTGGCCCTGGCCTAATCGGCGGCTCCCTCGCGCTTGCGTTGGCGGAGCGCGGCCTTGCCGACAAGCTGGTGATTTATGCACGATCTCCGCGCGCACTCGATGCGATCCGCACTGCCGGAGTGGACGCGGAATTGACCGGCAATCCGAGCGAAGCGGTCCGTGATGCCGATGTGGTCATCCTCTGCGTGCCCATCGAGGCCATGGCCGCCTTGGTAAGTGAAATTCGCGATGCGCTCAAGCCCACGGCGCTCGTCACCGATGTCGGCAGCGTCAAATACAGCGTCGATCGTGACCTGGAACTCTTAATCGGTAATCGTGCTCTATGGATTGGCAGTCATCCGATGGCCGGAAGCGAACAGGCAGGGTTCACCGCTGCGCGCGCCGATCTTTTTGAAGGAGCCGCCGTCGTTGTGACACCAACTCCCCAGACTCAAAAAGAAGCCGTTGATCGCGCTGAAGAATTTTGGAAAGCGTTCGGCGCGCGCGTTATCAAATTGAGCCCCAAAGACCACGACACCTACGTGGCGCAGATCAGCCACGTTCCTCATTTATTGGCCTCCGCATTGGTATGTCATGCTTCACCGGAAGCGCGGAAACTGGCTGGCGGCGGATTTCGCGATACAACACGTGTTGCTTCCGGCTCACCTGATCTTTGGACCGAGATTCTATCCGCCAACGCGAAGTCCGTGGCAACAGAACTGGGAGCCTTGATCGTTCACCTAAAGGCGTTAAAGTCGCATCTTGAAGAATCGCCCTCCGACGTCTTGAAACATTCATTACACACCACCTTAAAAGCGGCACAGGATGCCCGTTCCCAAATGGTCGAGACCAATCCCCTTTTCAAAAAACGCCCATGAGCCGCGCCCCCGCTTCCACCCTCACCGTTCGCCAAGTCCGCCAAATTGGCGGCGAAATCTCCGTTCCCGGCGATAAAAGCCTTTCTCATCGTGCGGTCCTTTTTTCCGCGCTGGCGGATGGCACGACCGTGATCGACGGCTTTCTGCCGGGTGAGGATTGCGTCTGCACCATGCGCGCGTTACAGGCGATGGGTTGCGTGATTGAAGTCGAATCGAAAACGCGCCTTATTGTCCATGGCACCGACGGCAAGCTACGTCCGCCGCTGGAACCGCTCGATTGCGGCAATTCCGGCACCGCGATGCGTCTGATGGCGGGCGTCCTCGCGGGGCAACCTTTTTCCAGCCGCCTCATCGGCGACGCCTCCCTGTCGAGCCGACCCATGAAACGGATCGTTGATCCCCTCGTCAAAATGGGCGCGAAGATCAAGGGCAAGGGCGACAAACACACCGCGCCGCTCGAAATTGAGGGCGGCCCTCTCATCGGCATCGATTACACCATGCCGGTCGCCAGCGCGCAGTTGAAGTCGTGCCTGTTGTTGGCCGGACTTTTCGCGCAGGGCACCACGAGCGTGACCGAGAAGACTCCGTCGCGCGATCACACCGAGCGGTTGCTCGCCTACTTCCACGCACCGCCCGTCATCGATCTCAAACCCGATGGCAAGGGCAAGACCGTGCGCGTGCGCGGAGGTTCGCGTTTACACGGACGCGACTTCACCGTTCCCGGCGATTTCTCTTCCGCTGCTTTCTGGATCGCCGGGGCCGCAGCGCTGCCGGGCTCCGACTTGACCATCACCAAGCTCGGCCTCAACGGTACCCGCACCGGACTGCTCAGCGTCTTGCTTCGAATGGGCGCGCATATTCACGAAACCATTTCCGATTCCTCGTGCGAACCCTATGGCACCGTGCGCGTCTATGGGCGCAAACTGCGCGGGACAAAAATCTCGGGCGCGGAAATCGCCAACGTCATCGATGAACTGCCCATCATTGCCGTGATCGGCGCGCTGGCCGAGGGCCCCACGGAAATCCGCGACGCCAAGGAATTGCGCGTGAAGGAAACCGACCGCATCGCCGCGATGGCGACCAACCTGCGCGCCTTCGGCATCACGGTGGACGAACACGATGATGGCATGACCGTGCACGGCGGCGCGGCACTCAAGGGCGCGAAAGTCGGCAGCTTTGGCGATCACCGCATTGCCATGGCCTGCGCCATTCTCGGTCTCTTCGCCAAGGGCGAAACCACCATCGAGGAAACCGGCTGCATCGCCACCAGCTACCCGACCTTCGAGCAGGACTTGCGCAAAGTCGCCCAATTCCAGGAAACTGGTTTCGCGGCGATGCTCAGCGGTAATCGGTAGCACAAGACAAGGCGGTGTGGCGGTCGTCCACACAGAACCGTTTGCCAAATCGCTTAACTGAGCCAAGCTATGGACACCATGGATGACACGGCAATGCAGGAGCGATACCGCGCGTTGTTGCTCGCTGCCCGGAATCTTTTCTCGCTCACCAGCCTGGATGACCTGGTCGAGAACATCCTCAAGTACTCGTGCGTGATGATGCAGGCCGAGGCTTGCTCGATGTATCTGCCCGACCGCATCCGGCGCGAGCTCATCATCTATTCCGCGCGCGGCAAGGACGACGCGATCAATGCCTTCCGCATTCCGTGGGACAAGGGAATCGCCGGCACCGTCTATCAGCAACGCAAATTTCTGCGCATCGACGATGCCCAGAATGATCCCCGCCTTTTGCGCACGGCAGATCAAAAGACCGGGTTCGTTACTCGCGGCATGCTTTGCGCGCCGCTGGTGGACAAGGACGATTGCTTCGGTGTACTGCAGGCGCTCAATCCCATCGATCGCCCCCTTTTTACCCAGCACGACCAGGACATCTTCGAGGGCCTGACCAATATCGTCACCGGTGCGCTCGTCCGTTTTGATCGCGAACAAAAAATCACCCTCGAAGGCAAACTCGCCCGTGAAATGTCCCTGGCCATGGAAATCCAAAAATCGTACCTGCCGCCCGAGGAATTAATTCTGCCCCGCGCCGAAATGCGGGTGCGCTACCGTCCCGCCCGGACTATTGGTGGCGATTTCTACTCCGCGTTCGCGCTGCCGGATGATCGCCTGCTTGCCGCGCTGGGCGATGTCAGTGGCAAGGGTATTCCCGCCGCGCTGACCACCGCGCAAATCAGCACCGAGATGCAGGCGCTGTCGCCCTTGGCCAAAGTGGGGCTTGCCGAGTACGTCAACGTTTTGAATGACGCGCTCTGCCAGCGACTGGCTGCGGGTCGTTTCGCCGCCACTACTTTTCTCCTGTACGATCCCAATCGCGAAATCATGGAGATCATTTGCGCGGGACAATTCGCACCGTGGCGTTGGCACAACGACTCCTGGGAACCGGTCGCCGTTCCCGCCGCCCTGGCGCTCGGGATTTTTCCCGGCCATCAATTCGTGGCGACGGAAGTGCCGTGCAAACCGGGCGAAAAATGGTTGCTGTTCAGCGACGGAATCAACGAGGGTCGCAATCCCGAAGGCGAGGATTACGGCACCGAGCGCTTGCGCAAAAGCCTTCAATCCGGGCATGCATCCGAGGTGCTGAACCACGCCTGGAGCAGCTGGGAACATTTCGTCGATCGGGAGCATCAGCACGACGACGCCTGCCTCGCCCTCGTCCTACTGAAGCCGCCCGCGACACAGGACATGATTTCCTCGGCCCAGAACTGCAAAAAGGCCCGCAACTTTATCGAGGAATGGTCCATCACCGCCGGATTTCCTGATCTCGTGCGCGGGCAGATCGTCCTGGCCGCCGATGAAGCGGTGACGAATATCATCCGGCACACCTACGCCAGCGCGCCCGACAAACCCATTATTCTTTCCGCTGAGGTCACCGACGGCTATCTGCATTTGCGCCTGCGCGATTACGGTCCCCACGTCGATCCCGAGAAGCTGAAGGGCCGTCAACTCGAAGACATCAGGCCCGGGGGATTGGGCCTGCATTTGCTGCAAAGTGTTTTCACGACCGTCGAACATCTTCCCCTTCCGGACGGCAACGAGTGGCATCTGGCCAAGCCGTTGGCATGAGTTGGTTCCGGCGACGCATCCGACACGAGGGATGGAGGCCCCTCGTCATCGGCGCACGTTGCGCACTGGCCGCGCTTGGTGCGGTTGAAGTCTCGCGTTACGTGGGCCTGCATTACCCAATTTACGCCCTGGTCGCGGCCATCATGGTGACCGAATATCATGGAGAGGAAACACGCAAACAAAGCGTGACGCGATTTCTCGGCAACTCCATCGGCATCATTTCCGGAGGCATTCTCAGTTCCTGCTTCGGAGGACAGTCTTGGGTCATTGGCTTGGCCGCGTTTTTCATGGTCCTCTTCTGTTATTATTTCGGGCTGGCCCTCGCTGCCAAATATTCGGCCTTCGTCGCCGCCCTGACCGTGATGGATCACAGCGATATGCCCTGGCTCTATGGACGAGATCGCATCATGGAAACTCTCATCGGCATCGGTTTTGCAGTGTTGATGTCACTTATTGTTCCAGTGCCCAAAGGCAAAAAAGAGGCTTCGACGACCATGGAATGACGTTAGAATTTGCGCGGAACTGATTCAGCCTGCCAATGAGTCCGATGTTTTCTTTGGCAGCCAAATTGTGAACTCCGAGCCGCGCCCTAGTTCGCTTTGGACGGCAACCTTGCCGTAGTGCGCCTCGACGATCGCCTTGACCAGGCTCAACCCAAGACCAAGTCCGCGCTGCGACCGGCTCTTGTCTCCGCGATATAGCCGCTCCCAAATGCGCGGTTGTTCGGCAATCGGAATTCCCATGCCGCTGTCCTGAAATCGAATCACGACGCGATCTGCTTCCTCAGCGCAACTGATCTTGAGGCTTCCGGTTTCTGGCGTGTATTTGAGCGCGTTATCGAGCAGGTTGGCAAAAACCTGGCGCATGCGAATCGGGTCGACCACGGCTTCGCACGGGCCTTGGAAATCAGTAGTGACGGTAATTTTCTTTTCCTCAGCCACTAACTCATAGAGCTCGATGGCCTTCGCCAGCACATCGGTCAGCGACGTCTTTTCCAGGTTCAAATGCATGACACCCGCTTCGGCCTCCGTGATGCTCATCAACGCCGTTAACATCGTCAGGACGCGCTCGGATTCCTCAACACAATCCGCCAGCGCATTGCGGGCGACCGGATCGACCGAGGCCTGCATGGCCAATTCCGCCGAGCCGCGCAATCTCGTTAACGGCGTGCGTAAATCGTGCGCTACATTGTCGAGCGCCTCGCGCATGCCCTTGATCAGCGATTGGTTTTTATCGAGCATGCGATTGAATTGGCGTGCCAATTCCTCGAGCTCACTCTGGTTCACGCTGGCAGGCACGCGCGCGGAAAGATTTCCCGTATCGATGATCGTCCGCGCTGTGGCCACAATTTCATCGACCGGTCGCATCGCCCGGCGCGCCAGATAAATACCGCCGAGAACACCGAGCAAAAGTGTCGGCCCGATGATGGTGAAGAAATTTCGACGAAAAGGCTCCATCAACGCCGCGCGGCTGTTCGTGCTCCGCCCCACCTGCAGGATGACACCGTTGGCGAGTTGATCAGAGGCAATGACAAAGTCGTGCTCTTCATCCTTGGGAATGCGAAGCCAGACCAGGCTCGAGGCATTTCCGCGCTGAAGCGCCGACATGTCAAAATGGATCCAGTCCTCGGGAGCGGTCAGAAGCAGGACCGATCCGCGATCACTGGCCAACCGAATGAAAAAGGACTTCGCCTTGTCCGACTTCATGCTGCGATTCAAAAGATCCTGCAACCCGGAAACACCGCCGTAACCGTAAACGGTGGCGCATTCGTTCAATCGCGCCTGAATCAGTTCAAGGTCCTTGTTTTCCGCCGTTGCGGCCAGCAACAGATAAAAGAAAATGAAAAGCACGACCGCACTGAATGTGAAAATCACCACATACCACACCCCCAATTGAAAGGAGAGGCTCTTCGCCAGTTTAGTCAGTCTTGAGGACATAGCCGAATCCGCGCATGGTGTGGATGAGTTTGACCGGAAAATCCTTGTCGACTTTCGACCGCAGCCGGCTGACCAGAACATCCACGACGTTGGTCTGCGGCTCGTAACTATAATCCCAAATGCCCTCGAGAATCATCGTCTTGGTAATCGGTCGATCGGGATGGCGCAAAAACATTTCGAGCAACGCAAATTCCTTCGCTTGTAATTCGATCCGCTGCCCGGCTCGCGTCACCTCCCGCGTCTGAAGATCGAGACTAAGGTCGCCGTGCGAAAGCGTCATCGGCTCCGTCGCGTGGGTGGCCCGCCGGATTAGCGCCTGCACCCGCGCCAACAATTCGGAAAAGACAAAGGGCTTGGTCAGGTAATCGTCCCCGCCCGCCTGGAGGCCTTTGATCCGATCATCCACGCTCGCCTTGGCGCTGAGAATCAACACGGGTGTGTGAATCTTTTTTTTGCGCAGTGTCCCGAGCAACGTCAACCCGTCCACGCGAGGCAGCATGAGGTCCAGCACCGCCGCGTCATAAGTCGTGCTCGTCATCAGGTCGAGACCTTCCTCGCCGTCTTTCGCGCAATCGACGGCATAGCCATTTTGCTTCAGGCCGTTCGCCACGAACGACGCGATCTTGCTGTCATCTTCCACGACCAGAATGCGCATAAGGCGAGTATGGACAGGTTTCCTTCCGGTTTCCAATCGTACTTCATCTTTTCATGGAGGGTCCGGCTCCATCCAGGCCGCGAACTAACGGGAAATATCTCCGAGGTAGCCGCCGCTGTCCCTGGCGGCGATGCCTTTTTTCTCGACGGACCGCCGCCAGGGACAGCGGCGGCTACCTCGGAAACGAACCCATATCCAAGAGATTAACGGTTTGTAATTCGCCAGACAGAAACGGGCCACCTCCCTGGTGTCTATTCATCACAGAGACCGGCAGCACGACGCGAGACTGGTCATAACCAAAAACCAAATCGAAAGACAACGACCTCTATGAAACTCAACGTATGGAATCCGCAATCCGCGGAAAGCAACACCGCCACGCTGCCGGAACCCGCCCTTGAGGCAGGTGCCCCGCAGTTTGACGAAATCAAATATCAACCCCGAACCGCCACCCGCAATGTCACTCCTCCGCACAATATCCCCTCGACCACCGGCCCCAATGCCGCCATTCGCGAAATCCAGGAGGCCGTCCGCGAAAACTCCGGTTGGGTGCAACCGCTCGAACAGGAACTGGGACGAGTCATCGTTGGCCAGAAACACCTGGTCAATCGACTTCTGGTTGCGCTTGTAACCAACGGGCATGTGCTGCTCGAAGGCGTTCCCGGCCTCGCCAAGACGCTTGCGCTTAAGACGCTCGCCAGCGCGATCAACGTCCAATTCAAGCGCCTGCAATTCACGCCGGACATGCTGCCCGCCGATATCGTCGGCACCACCATCTACAATCCGCAAAGTGGCGAGTTCAAGGTCAAGCACGGCCCGATCTTCAGCAATCTCATCCTCGCGGACGAAATTAATCGCGCGCCCGCCAAGGTCCAAAGTGCGTTGCTCGAAGCGATGCAGGAAAAGCAGGTGACCATCGGCGATGAAACTTTCGCTCTGCCGGAAGTTTTCCTCGTCCTGGCCACGCAGAATCCGCTCGAACAGGAAGGCACCTATCCATTGCCCGAGGCGCAACTCGACCGCTTCATGATGAAGGTCATCGTCACCTATCCGAATCACGTCGAGGAACGCGCGATCCTGGAGGCGATGGCGACCACCGAGCCTGCGCTGGGCGTGACTCCCGTCGTTTCCGGCGAGGAAATTCTCGCTGCCCGCCGCGTGGTGAACTCGATCTACATCGACGACAAAATCAAGGAGTACATCGTAAACATCGTTCTCGCCACGCGTGATCCCAAGGCCGCCAACGTGGACCTCAACGGCTACCTGGAATACGGCGCCTCGCCCCGCGCGACGATCAACCTGGCCATGGCCGCACGCGCCGCCGCCTTCATCGCCGGACGCGCCTATGTCACGCCGCAGGACGTGAAGAACATCGCCCCCGATATTCTTCGTCATCGCGTTGCGGTCAGCTACGAAGCCGAGGCCGAGAACATCACCTCGGAAGACGTGGTCCGTAAAATCCTCGACACCCTCGCCGTTCCGTAAAACCCACAACACTACTTCAACACGAAGGGACTCCCCATGAATACCGATCGAAACAAAGCCATCATGAAAAAAATGCGGCAGCTCGAAGTCCGCACCCGCCGGAAGGTGACCGATACGCTCGCCGGTCAGTATCACTCGGTCTTCAAGGGCCGTGGCATGGACTTCGATGAAGTCCGCGAATATGTCGCGGGCGACGAAACGCGAGCCATCGACTGGAATGTCACGGCTCGCGCGGGGCGTCCCTTCGTAAAGAAATTCACGGAGGAACGCGAGTTGACCATCCTGCTCGTCGTCGATGTCAGCGCCTCGGGCAATTTCGGCTCAGCGGCGCAAAGCAAGCGCGAGCTCGCCGCCGAGATGGCCAGCGTCCTCGCGTTCTCCGCCATCAAGAACAACGACAAGGTCGGCCTGATTCTCTACAGCGACGGCATCGAGGAATACATCCCGCCAAAAAAAGGACGTCGCCACGTCATGCGTGTTGTACGCGAGATTCTCTTCTTCGAGCAGAAGGGCCGCGGCACCGACACGGTCAAGGCGCTGGACTTCGCCAATCACATTCTGCATCGCCGGGCCATCGTCTTCCTCGTCTCGGATTTCCAATCCAGCGGCGATCCCGATACAGCCCTGGCGGAACTCCGCCGAGCGATGCGCCAGACGAATCGTCGCCACGACTTGATTGCGCTGCATATCGAAGATGCCCGTGAGAAATCGCTGCCCGATGTCGGGGTGCTCGCGTTGGAGGATGCCGAGACCGGTGAAGTGATCGAGCTCGATACCACCGATCCCAAAGTGCGCTCGCGTTTTGAGCAAGAAGTCGCCGAACGTCGCCAGCATATCCGCCACGGCATTCGCTCCGAGGCAGTTGACGTTCTCGAACTCGACACCGCCACGCCTTATCTGCCCGCCCTGCAACGCTTTTTCAAGAACCGGGAAAGGAAACACTAAGATGAAAGGACGTCTATCCTCCTTTGTCCGGACCGCGCTGGTCGTCACCCTGATGACAGGCCTGGCCGCCAGCACGGCAACCCTTCTGCACGCGCAGACCACTCCTCCGATCCGGCCCACCGCACCCCCGAGCCAGACCGTCGGAGCGCCCGCCGCCGCCCCTGCCACTGCCGCCGAGGACATCCGCGATATTCGTGGACCCAAGGCCGTTCCTTCACCGGAACTCTGGCTGGTGGAGGCGGCGGGGACTGCTGCACTCGTCGCGTTGGCCTACGCCGCCTGGCGCTGGCATCGCCGCGTGAAGTCCACTCCGAAGACAGCCGGTGAAATCGCGCTGGAACAACTCGAGAAGGCGCTCCGCCTCATGCAACCGGAGACCGCTCGCGAGTTCTCCATCGCTGTATCGGAAATTATCCGCAAGTACATCGAAGCGCGATTTCAAGTCCGGGCTTCCCATCAAACCACCGAGGAATTTCTTCGCAATTTGGTGGAAACGTCCGATGCCATGCTCGCTGGTCACCGGGAATTGCTCGGCGACTTTCTGGGCCACTGCGATCTCGCGAAATTCGCCCGCTGGATCCTGTCCGCGGACGAAATGAAAACGATGCATGACAGCGCCCGCGCTTTCGTCCTGGAAACAGGCAAGGCGCCCGCGGCATCTGCACCGTCCATTCCCGCCATCGCGACGACTCCCACTTCGACCCAACCCCTCACCACTTCAAATATATGATCCGATTTCTTCAACCCGAATGGCTCGCCCTCCTGGCCCTGCTCCCGCTGATTTTGATCTGGCGCGGTCGCCGCGGCACGGTGGCTGCCGTTGAATATTCCAACATCACGGCCGCCAAAACTGCCGCCCGCGAAACTCGCAGCCGATTCGGTTGTTGGGCCAAGTTCCTGCCCGTGCTAGCCGGTGCTTTGATCGTGGTCGGCCTGGCCCGCCCACAACTCGTCCATGGACGCACCGAAGTCGAGGCCAGCGGCATCGACATTATGCTTTGCGTCGACGTGTCAGGCTCCATGCAGGCACTCGATTTCAAACTGAATGGTGTACCGACCAATCGCATCGATATCGTGAAGTCGGTCGTGTCGAAGTTCATCGATGACCGGCCCAACGACCGCATCGGCATCATCGCGTTCTCTGCGGCGCCCTACCTGGTCAGCCCTCCTACGCTCGACCACGACTGGCTCCAGCAGAATCTCGACCGCGTGAAAGTCGCCGGTGACATGGGCGTCGAGGACGGCACCGCCATCGGTTCCGCCATCGCCTCGGGCACCAATCGTCTGCGCAATCTTCCCTCCAAATCGAAGATCATCGTGCTCCTCACCGACGGCGCCAACAACATGGGGAAAATCTCGCCGCCTGCAGCCGCTGAGGCCGCCAAGGCCCTGGGCGTGAAAATTTACACCATCGGCGCTGGTGCCGAGGGCCAAATACCCGAGCCAGTCAAGGACGCCGCGGGCAATACGCAGATCGTCATGGCCAAGTCCGATGTCGATGTGGATCTCCTCAAGAAAATCGCTGACACCACAGGCGGACAGTTCTACCGCGCCACCGATACCGATTCGCTTCAGACCATCTACTCCCAGATCAATAGCCTCGAAAGAACAACCGCCAAGGTTCACAAGTTCGAAAAGGTGAAGGATGTCTTTGCCTGGGCCGTGGTGCCCGCGTTCGCCCTGCTTGGCCTGGGTGTTTTCCTCGAGCAAACCCGCCTGCGCCGCCTTCCCTAACTCTTTATTCATCACCTCCCACCTCGCAACATTTATGAAATTCGCTGAACCCCTTTGGTTATTTGCCGGACTGACCGCCTGCGCCTTGTTGATCTGGACCTGGCGCCGGTACGACTCGCGCCAACGCGCCTCGCTCGCCGTCTTCGCCTCGAGTCATCTCCACGCGCAATTGACGGCTTCGTTTTCCGTGGCGCGCCGCAATCTTCAACGCGCGCTCTTCGCCGCCAGCGTGGCCTTGCTGTTCATTGCGCTCGCTCGTCCCGAAGCCGGTTTTCGTTGGGAAGAAGTGAAGCGCAAGGGCGTGGAAATTCTGTTCGCCGTCGATACTTCCAAGAGCATGTTGACACCCGATGTGAAGCCCGACCGCCTCACTCGCGCCAAGCTTGCGATCGACGATTTTCTCGGCCATCTCGACGGGGACGGCGTCGGCCTGGTCGCCTTTGCCGGCAACGCCTTTCTCCAATGTCCGATCACGCTCGACTACGACGCCTTCAACGAATCGCTCGACGCTCTCGATACCAATACGATTCCGCGCGGCGGCACCGATATCTCCAGCGCCATCCGTGAAGCCCAGACCGCGCTGGCCAACCGCCCCGGCTCCGACAAAATCCTGGTCCTCCTGACCGATGGCGAAGATCTTGAAGGCAGCGCAGTTGATGCTGCCAAGGCCGCCGCACAAACCGGACTTAAGATTTACACCATCGGCGTCGGCACTTCCAACGGCGATCTCATTCCGCTCCCCGCCGAGAACGGTGGCGGCTTTGTTAAGGATAGCTCCGGCCAATTCGTCAAATCCCACCTCGATGAAGCGGGACTCAAAGCCATCGCTGAGGCGACCGGAGGCAGCTATGCCGCTCTCGGACCGCAAGGCCAGGGACTCGATACCATCTATCAAAATTATATCGCGCCTCTTACTAAGCACGATCTGGCTTCACGCCAACAGAAGGTCTACATCGAGCGCTATCAATGGCCGCTGGCCGGTTCACTTGCAATGCTCATGGCCAGTTTGCTCATCGGCACACGGAAAAACGTCCGCCGTCCCGCGCGCAATTTGGTGCCGCCTGTTCCCGCAATGCCCCGGCGTCGCATGGTTCTGCAAGGTGCGACTGCCCTCGCCGCCGTGATGTTGGTCTCGCTCTCCCAGGCTCACGCCTCGTTGAGCACGGCGGAATCTGCTTACAAGAAAGGCGATTACACCACGGCTCAAAAGGAATACACCGCGGCGGCGCAAAAGCAGCCCGACAAGACCGCCCTCCAGTTCAATGCAGGCGACGCGGCCTACAAGGCTGGTCAATATCCCCAGGCTGCCGAAGCTTTCCAAAAAGCGCTCGGCACGCAGCAGTCCGCCGATCCCCAGCAACTCGCCGGGCAGCAGGACGCTTATTACAACTTGGGCAACACGCTCTATCGCGCTGGCCAGAAAACGGAGAAGGACAAAGTCGATGACACCATCAAGACGTGGGAGCAATCCATCAAGTCCTACGACTCGGCCCTGCAACTCAAGGCCGACGACGCTGATGCCAAATTCAACCGCGATCTCGTTCAACGCAAACTCGACGACCTGAAGAAAAAACAGCAACAGCAGCAGCAACAAAAGCAGGATCAAAAACAAGACCAGAAGGATCAACAGAATCAAAAGGACCAAAACCAGCAAGGCCAATCGAGCCAGGACAACAAGGACCAGAAAGATCAACAGGGTGGCCAAAGCTCCAACGATAAAAATCAAAAGCCCCAGGATTCCAAGGACCCGTCCGGCAAAGGCGCTGACGACAAGAATGTCGCTGGCAAGGACCAGCAGAATCAATCCGGTCAACAGCCCAAGGACCCAAGTGGCAAGGGCGGCCAGAAAGACCAGACAGCTCAAAACCAAGGCCAAGGTCAGGACAAACAAGATCAACAGAAGAGTCCCGTCCAGCAACCTGATCAAAACTCAACCGCGCAAAACCAGAATAAGCCCGATCAAGGTTCCGGCAACAAACCCGATCAGCAACAAGGCCAACAGCCGCAGGGCCAACAACCCAATGCCGGGAATGGATCTTCTGTAGCTCAAAATGCCGCTGATCAAAACGGCCAGGCTTCGGAACAACGCACTCCCGGCGAGATGAGCAAACAGGAAGCTCGCCAACTTCTCGATTCGTTGAAAGACGAACAAAAGGCGCTGCCCGGAACGCCCGTGGCGCGCAACGGCGATAACAACAATCAGAACGATCAACCCCTCAAGGATTGGTAATATGAAAAAGACATCCTCTCATTTCATTCGCAACCTTGGCGCGGTCGCGATTCTCACCATCACCGCGCTCTCCGCCCGCGCCACGGTGAGCATGCAACTTGATCGCAGCGACATCAACGCGGATGAAGCCGCCGAGTTGACCGTCAATGCCTCCGGCAATGGCAGCAACTCCGTCGAGCCACCAACTGTGGCTGGACTTCAATTCACCGCCGTCAGTCAATCAAGCCAGATCGAGATCATCAACGGCAATGCCAGTTCAACCTCATCGATCACCTATGAAGTCACCGCACAAGGCCCCGGCACCTACACCATTCCGTCGCCCGATCCCAACGCGCAGAAATTAATTTTGCACGTCCACGTTGGTTCCGGAGCAGGAAACAGCAGCGGCCCCGCGCAAGTCGCCTCCACACCGACGACCAGTACGAGTCCCGCTCAAGCCCTTCCAAATCCCTTCATTCAGGGAACGACACCTGGCGCGCCACACATGGTCGCCAACGGCGCCGCCTTCATGCGCATGCAAATGCCGAAGCACGATCTCTACGTCGGAGAAACCGTGCCAGTAGATATCCAGATCGGCCTGCGCAGCGGAATGGCCGCCAACATCACTGGTCTTCCCACCCTCAGCGCCGACGCCTTCACCTTGAATAAACTCACCGACAAACCGGAGCAGACCCAGGAGGAAATCAACGGACAGCCATACACCATCCTCACTTGGCACAGCGTGCTCGCTGCCGTGAAGCCTGGCGATTTCTCGCTCGCGGTGCAGACCCCCGTCACGATCCAGGTGCGCACCGCCGCGCCCCGGATGTCGAACGACGCATCGGACATGTTCAACGATCCATTCTTCCAAAACTTTTTCGGCGGCGTAACGCAAAAGGACATCACCCTTGCGAATGAACCCGCCGCCATCAAAGTTCTTCCGCTTCCTACCGCTGGCCAACCGGCCGACTTCAGCGGCGCCGTCGGAGCCTTCACGATCAATAGTGAAATTTCTTCCCCAACCGGAACGGTCGGCGATCCTCTTACCCTCCGTCTGAAAGTCAGCGGCGCCGGGGCGTTCGATCGCGTGGAAAGCTCCATGCTCGGTTCAATAGACGGATGGAAAACCTATCGCGCCGCCGGGAAATTCGTTCCGTCCGATTCCGTTTGTTATCGTGGCGAAAAGGATTTCGAGCAGGCCATCATCCCCCTGCATCCCGGTCAACAAACCGTGCCGCCGCTCTCCTTCAGTTTCTTCAATCCGGAAACGCATCAGTACGAAACGCTTCATTCCGCAACCGGCACCGTCGATGTCGCCCCCGGCTCAATGGCTACGACCACTCCTGCGGCTTCTCCAATCCAAACAGCAACGACAACTCCACCGACAGCTCCCACAACTGGATTACGTCCCGACATGACCGAAACCGGTGTCGCCGTTCGGACGCTTCAACCACTCTACTTTCAGCCCGGCTTCCTGCTCGCGCAATCGACCCTCGCGCTGGCCTTCATCGGTGCCGGATTTTGGTCGCGTCGCAATGACCAACTCGCTGCGGATCCCATTCGCCGCAAACGCATCCAGGAGTTTAAGGCCGTCCATGGTTTTCTCGCGCAAATGGATTCCGCCGCGAATCAACGCGATGCCTCCACCTTTTTCCTCTCCGCTCGACAGGCGTTACAACACTGCCTGGCCTCGCGTTGGAAGATGACGCCCGCCGCCATCACCCTCGCCGAGATCGACACTCGCCTGGACGAGAACGGCGAGAACGTGCGCCGCGTCTTTGCGCTCGCCGACGAACTGGCTTACTCCGGCGACGCCTCCATCGATGTCGATTTTCCAGCCTGGAAACAAACCGTGCATCAACTCGTCAAAGAAACGGAAACACTATGAACATCCCATCCCGCGCCCATCTACCACTGCTGATCATTCTCACATTTGTGGTGCTCAGCACGCTGGTCCTCGCCACTTCGCTGGTGGGTTTGCACGCCAACGCAAAGGGGCCGGTCTATTCCGCCCCCGCACTGTTTAATCAGGCCAACGCGGAGACACAACAAGGCAAGACCGGCGAAGCCATCGCCAATTACGAACGCGCCCGTCTCCTCGCTCCTGGCAATCCCGACATCGCCGCCAATCTCCATTGGACTCGCGAACATGCGGGACTGCCCGACGCTTCCGTCGATTGGCTCGACCGTGCCACTTCGTGGGCCAGCCCCAACACGATGGCGCTCCTCGGCTGGCTCGGTTTGGTTCTTACTGGCGCAGGCATCCTGTCGGCGAGTTCCCTTTCCTGGTCACGCGTCGGCTTCCATCTGACGACCTTTGCGGGAATCACGCTGCTCACTCTTTCCGCCATGAGCGCCATGGCGACCTGGCAAAAATGCCGTGAAGCGGTGGTAATCGCAAAAGAGGCCCCGGCCCGCATCTCACCCGTCACGAACGGCGAGACCTCCTTCAAGCTTCGCCCCGGCGAGATGGTCTCCATCCATGGCCACTACAACAATTTTGCACTCGTGCAGAACAGTACAGGTCACTCCGGTTGGGTTGCTCAAACGGACATCACGCCGCTAATTTCTGTTCAGTGATTTTTTCGGGTGGCCCGGACAACTTGAGACCTCTGCGAAAGTTGTCCTCCAAGCAATCTGTCATCTTGAGCTTGTTGCTCACACATGTGGCAAGATTGGTTCTGTAGATCGAAGAAGAAAGGCAGACCAAACTGATCCTTCGACAAGCTCAGGATGACTAATGATAAATGTGAGAGTTTCTCCGGGGTCTCTGAGCGAAGCCGAGGCAATTGATCTGCTTTTCTCAAATGAGCTTCCCGAGCCGCAGTCGAAGGACCTGGCCTGACGAAGCAACCGATGCGGGTAGCGCCAAAATAATCACAAACCTAAAGGCATGCCTCTCGCAGGTTCGATGAGGGAGGACTCGCCTCCGCTCAGGATGACAGCATTTTTTAAAATCGAGAGTTTTGCAGAGGTCTCAATTTGTTGTCCGAGCAACCTCGCCCCGCGAGGTCACAAGAAGCCGTCGAGAAATTTTCTTTTAGCCCTTCTGCCCGTAATAAGCCCCGGCCCCATGCTTCCGCAAAAAATGTTTGTCGATTAAACACTGCGCCAGCGGCTCCGCCTGCGGATTAATCTGCAGCGCATTCAACGCCATCTCCGCCACGATTTCCAACGCAAACGCATTCTCCACTGCCTTGGCACCGCTCGGCCCCCACGCAAAAGGACCATGCCCATGCACCAGCACACCCGGCATCTCCAACGGATCCAAACCCTTGAACCGCTCGACAATGACGTTGCCCGTTTCCCACTCGTAACTGCCCTCGATTTCGGCGGTCGTCATCGGTCGGGTCACCGGTACTTCGCCATAAAAATAATCGGCATGCGTCGTACCCAGACACGGAATGGCTCGTCCCGCCTGAGCAAAACTCACCGCATTCCGCGAATGACTATGGACCACCGAGGCAATATCGCTGAAGGCCAGGAAAAGTCGCCGATGCGTCGCCGTGTCCGATGAAGGCCGCAGTTTCCCCTCGACCTGCTTTCCCTCCAAATCGACCACGACAATATCCTCCGGCGTCAGCTTCGCGTAATCGACGCCACTCGGCTTGATGCCAAAAACGGCCTGTTCGCGATCAAGCACGCTCACATTGCCAAAGGTCAAATCGACCAACCCGAATTTCGGCAGCAACAGATTCGCCTCATAGCATTCCTGCTTCAATTCGCGGTAATGACTCATCGTTAATTCACGCGTTACCGCGGAGTCAATTTATTGCGAAAAACATTCTCGCCCGGATACGGAATGCCCGGCGGGTTCGGCGTATAAATTTCTGCCATGCCGAGCAGTTTGAACGCATCATAGAGCACCGCTCCGCAATGATTGAACGCCACTCCCGCGTGATGATGAAAGCGCCCCAACAACACATGCCGATAGAAGCGCCGGAAGCCAGGAAGATAGGCCGTGCCCGTGCACCCAAACGTCCGCGGATCGAGATCGAGAAAATCGCCCTCAGCAATATAAGCGCGCATCTTGTCGCCGACGCCGTGCACCTGCACCACCGTGATCGGCGAGCCGATAATCTGCCCCTCGATCGTGCCCCGCGTGATGTCCGGCGCCGTGTCCGGTTCCATCAACCGCTTCATAATCACCTGATGCTTCATCTCCGGATTTTTCAGCAGCCGCGTTGCCGTATTGCCGCAATGAAACATCCCAACCATGTCTTCGAGAGGATACTCCTGCAGTTTGGCGTGAAGGTCTTTGGGCACACTGTGATTAATATCGAGAATCGTCACCGTCTGGTCTGACGCGTATTGACTCAATAACTCCGCCACGAGCGAATAAGCGTCGTTCTCGCATGC
>Ga0206872_10069_pt1 | contig 31875 bp, 36 predicted proteins | sample Alteio_BWOrgCont_34_FD_152906 | JGI IMG/M metagenome (GOLD analysis project Ga0206872, IMG submission 152906) | Enriched cells from forest soil in Barre Woods Harvard Forest LTER site, Petersham, Massachusetts, United States -... | ecosystem: Environmental > Terrestrial > Soil > Temperate forest >... | reverse complement strand
GCTACCATTGACGAAGGCCACGGAAGTCAAAGAGACGGAGTCCGTGTCAATGGCCAGCGATGCGCTCGAGCTGTCTAATCTGCCGCCCGAACTCCAGGGAGCGCTGCCCGATTTGGGGCAGTTCCGGGCGGAATACCGTGCCACGTGGCGCGTGTCGATGTACCTGGTTTTTGGCATGGTGCTTCTGGTGCTGGGTCCTGTCCTGGGGGCTTTGATCCTTTTTGTGGCTTTTCAAGGCATTGTCCGCGCCCATTCGCTGTTTCATCTGGTTTTGTGGCCGGTCGCCATTTCGGTTACCGGCGGAAGAATGCTTTTTCGTGCGATCCGGGCGTGGGGAGTTCGCATCCTTGTATTCGAGCGTTGCCTGGTACACACCAAGGGCGGGATGCTGCGCGTATTCGGGTGGGCCGAAATCGCTTCCTTCCAACACAAGGCCGTGCCCTCCGCCTTCCGAAAAGCAGCTACTCGTTCGTACTGGATGACTCTGCGCCGGGCAGACGGGGTGGAGTTGACCATCGACGATTTAGTGGACCGCGCCAAGGAACTTGGCGACGGGATCCAGGTGGAGATAGCAAAGAGGCAATTGACCAGCTAAGCCCGTTTTGCCGCCTGCTCCGCTTTATTTTTTCGATCTCACGCCGCGAACAGGGTTTGTGCTTTCACCTCACCGCGCCGCCCGTTACAATTTCCCTCAATTCCCGGGTCGACGGGGGAGCGGGTGACTCTCCGCGAGTGCGGACCAGCCCGGAGCGCGAGCGACGGGGCTCCGTCGCTCGCGCTCCGGGCTGGTAAGGGTTTTTACGCTTCCCTCTCCGTGGTCGCGCGACGCCCGCTTGGAGAAGAGACTGTGACGATCAGGAGTGGATTGGCACATCAAGGCCTCGAATTACCGCTCGTTTCTTTGTCACTCTCCCGACCTGTACGCCGTCTGTTTCAAAAAACAGGCAAAGCTCTGCCGGCGATTTGGCATGCAAATCTCGCTCATTCTCTCCATGCAAATAGCGTCCATTTGATTTGACACAACTTCCGAACGGGAGACGAATGCAATGTCATTTTCGGATAAAACCGACCTCGAAAAACCTGCTATCGACGTGACGCAGCCCGTCCCGACGAGCCACCCTCCCGCTATCTGGTTCTTTTTCTGGGGCGAGTTGGCCGAGCGTAGTTCCTACTACGGTATGCGAGCGATCCTGTTCCTGTACATGACCAAAGCTCTGCACATGACCGCTACGAGTGCGACCCCTGCTTACTCGGCGTTCAAGATGGCTTGTTACTTTTTGCCCCTGGTGGGTGGCGTAATTGCAGACCGCTGGCTCGGACGCTACTGGACCATTGTGGGCTTTTCGGTTCCTTATGTGCTGGGCCATTTCATCCTGGGTATTCCGAACGAGATAGCCATGTTTGTGGCCCTGGCATTGTTGGCGGGCGGCAGCGGTGTCATCAAGCCCAACATCTCGACGCTTATGGGTCAGACTTACGACCAAAAGCGTCCCGGCCAGCACCAGCTGCGAAGCGCTGCATTCCTTTGGTTTTACTTCGCCATCAACGTCGGCGCACTCGCTTCGCAACTGTTTTTGCCGGAGATTCGCCAACGCTACATGCTCGCCAACCTGGGACCGGTCGAACTTGCTCAGGCTCAAGAACTCCTCAAGGAAGGCAAGGACATTACGCCGGTCGTGCCCGAAGACATCGTGAAAACGGCTTACGGCGTCGCCTTCCAATTTCCGGCGTGGTTGATGGTTGGATCCTTGGCTATTTTTGCCGCTGGCAAGCGCTTCTATGCAGTGGAAAAGCTGGAATACCAACCGCTGACACCGGCTGAACGGCGGCTTCAGTGGCAGACCCTGATTCGGCTATTCGGCATTTTCGGTTTGGTTGTCCTGTTCTGGTTCGGGTATGAGCACAACGATACACTCTGGGTTGCGTTTATCGGGGATTACGTGGATTTGAATGTGCAGTTGCCGTTCGTGTCTAAAACGATCGCGCCGGATCAGCTCCAATTCATTAACGCACTCTTCGTCTTAATTCTGGTGCCGGTATTCAATTTCACATTCGCCTACCTCGATCCGAAGGCCGTCATTTTCACCCCGATGCGCAAGGTTTTGGCCGGTTTCTTGCTCACGGCGACGGCTGTCGGGATCATGTCGGTGGCGGGTTTCCTGGTGCAGGGCCACACCGCAACGGTGATTGAAGGCGGCAAGTCCGTGGACGTGTCGACGGTAAAGGTATCTGCCTTGTGGCCGGCAATGGCCTATGTCGTTTTGACTTTCGGCGAAGTGCTGCTGTATGGCACGATGTTGGAGCTGGCGTACACGGCCGCACCCAAAAGCATGAAAGGGTTCGTGACCGCGTGCTTCCTGTTGACCAATACTCTTGGCAATTTCCTGAACATGCTCTGGACACCCCTGTACGGCGGCTCGCTCTCGGACCCCGCAGCTGATCGCGGAGCACTGCTACCAGGTCCGTTCTTTGGCCTCACTGCACTTGCAGTCCTATTCGCGGCGGTCGCCTTCGTTTTCATCGGCAAGCGCTTTGAACGCGGCCAGGCCGAAGCCGAAGCCCTGGGTGGGTTGGAAAATTGGGAACCAGGAAAATGGCAGCCCGGTCAGGACAATCAGTCTTCCCCAGGGAGTGGTGACCCGAGGATCCAACCAAGGAACGAAGAAACGGGACTGACTCCAGAGAGCTAGCCGCCATAGCGGCGTCGTGCTACTTGAAAGCACCGCCCTTTTTCCCTTGACTTCGATTGCTGCCCTGAACAAGATCGCCTAAGTTCCGGCCGAAAACATCTCCCTGCCCGTCAGCTCCCGCTGGCGGGCAGTTCTATTCTCCTGGCGAGCACGACCACTCTCATGATGCGTTTCAAAACGTGGACATTGACCGACGTTCGGGGCGACCTGTGGATCGACAGTTTCGCGGTCGGCAATGACAGCTTTCACCTGCCGACGACGTATGACTGGTCGATCCGTAAGCGGACGCTCCGAGGCGGGCCGCGCGACGGCGTCGATCTGATCGAAGTCCACAACGGCGCCCTGTCGTTTTCCGTGTTGCCGACCCGCGGCATGGGTCTGTGGCGCGGCGACTATCGCGGCAATTCGCTTGGCTGGCGGTCGCCGGTGCTTGGCCCCGTGCACCCCAAGTACGTCCAGCTCAATGACCGCGCTGGCTGCGGTTGGCTCGGCGGCTTCGACGAACTGTTGTGCCGTTGCGGCCTGGCGTCGAACGGTCCACCCGGCGAAGACGTCTATACCGACGCACACGGTCAAACGCACCGAGCCAACGTGACGCTGCATGGGCGGATCGCCAACGTCCCGGCCCATTTTGTCGAGGTGCGGGTCAACCTGGACCCGCCCTATGAACTAAGCGTCACCGGTGAGGTCGAGGAAGCAGGCCTGTTCTGCCCTCATCTACGTCTAACGACGACCTACACAACCGTGCCGGGGTCCAACCGCGTGGCGATTCACGATGTGGTCGAAAACCGTTCCGCCCAGCCGGCGGAGATGCAACTACTCTACCACTGCAATCTCGGGCCGCCGTTTCTTGAAGCGGGCAGCCGGGTATTGGCACCAGTCCGCGAACTGGCGCCGATGACGGCCCGGGCCGCGGAGGGCATGGCGACGCACGACACCTACCTCGGCCCAACCGTCGGCTACAGCGAGCAGGTCTACGCGTACGATTTGATCGGCGATCCGCGCGGACACACGTTGGCCGTGCTGGTCAACGCGGCGAAAGACAAGGCGGTGGCGCTGCGTTTCAACCGGCAACAATTGCCGTGCTTCACGGTCTGGAAAAACACCGCGGCGCTGGAAGATGGCTACGTCACGGGCATGGAGCCGGCGACGAATTATCCGAACTTCAAGACCTTCGAACGAGAGAAGGGTCGCGTACCGGTGTTGCCGCCCGGCGGCCGATGGGAGACGCGCTGGAGCATCGAGGCATGCGACACCGCGGCGGCGACGGCTGTACTTATCGCGGAAACCGCGAAGCTACAGGCAGTCGCCAAGGCGGTGGTGCACGCCACGCCGCAGTCGCGCTTCACACGCGGCTAGTCTCTACACGAAGGAGCCGCACACGGAGTAAGCGTTCCGCCGAACCGCTTACTCCGTGCGCGGCTCCTTATCGAATTATTTGCGCGTTGTTGGCACGATCCGGTCCTTGCCGACCCATTGGCGCAGCGCTTCCGGGATTAGCACCGAGCCGTCCGCCTGTTGGTAGTTTTCGAGAATGGCAAGTATCGCGCGGGTCACGGCCACCGCGGTGCCGTTGAGCGTGTGAACGAACCGCGTGCCCTTTTGCCCAGGCGTTTTGTAGCGAATGCCGAGCCGGCGAGCCTGGTAGTCGGTGCAATTCGAAGTGCTGGTGACTTCCCCGTACTCACCCTTGTCGCCGCGGCCGGGCATCCACGCCTCCAGGTCGTACTTGCGGTACGCCGGCCCACCGAGGTCGCCGGTGCAAGTGTCGATCACATGATAGGGCAGGCCGAGTCCCTTGAAGATCTTCTCCTCGATGCGAAGCAGCTCCAGGTGAATCGCCTCGCTCTGGTCCGGCGTGCAAAAAGCAAACATCTCGACCTTGGTGAATTGGTGGACCCGGTACAGGCCCTTGGTGTCGCGCCCCGGCGCACCAGCCTCGGTCCGGAAGCAGTGCGACAGACCCACGTATTTTTTCGGCAAATCCAGTTCGTCAAAAATCTTGTTGCGGTGCATGCCGCCCAGCGTGATCTCGGCCGTGGCGATGAGACACAAATCGGAATCAGCAATGCTGTAAATCTGCCGTTTGTTCGGATCGGGATCGCGCGGAATGAAGCCAATGCCCTCCAGTACTTCGACGCGGGCCACATCCGGTGTGATGACCGGCGTGTACCCCTCACGGACCAGTGTGTGCAGTGCATACTGGACCAGCGCGACCTCCAATAGTGCGGCCTCGTTCTTGAGGTAGTAAAACTTCTGCCCGGCAACATCGGCACCCGCTTCAAAGTCGACAAGATCGAGGGCCTCGGACAACACGACGTGATCCTTCGGCGGAAAGTCAAAACGTGTGGGCTCGCCCCATGCCGAGATGACTTTGTTGTCGTCGCCTGTGGTGCCAACCGGGGCATCCGGGTGCGTCATATTGGGAATGGTGACGAGGACCGCGTGAAGGTCGGTCTTGACCTGGTCGCGCTGCTTTTCCAGGCCCGCGACCTGTTCGCGCAGAGTTTTGCCCTCGGTGATCAGCTCCTGCTTGCGCGCTGGGTCTTTTTCCTTCGCGGTGACCTTCTGGATTTCGTTTTGTCGCTGTTGGAGCGTCTGCACTTGCTGTTCAATCCGCTTGCGTTCGTCGTCGAAGCGCACGACGGCGTCGGGGTCGGCGGTCACGTTGCGGTTACGGCAATTGGCTTTGACCTCGTCCAGGTGTTCACGGATGAAGGCGGCGTCCAGCATGGCGGCTCGCGGTGCAAGGGAAAAGAAGTCGACAAAAAAACGAGGTCCGACGTTGGCGTCGGACCTCGTAATTGTAGGGAACAGACGGTTATGTGGTCCAATCTGGGGCCGCTTGGCTTAGTCTTCGAATTTCTTCACCACTTCTTCCGTTTCATGGCGACGCACCTTCAAAGTGAAGTCCATCGTCTTACGGCACTCGGCGATTGTCCGCGCGCTCTTGGGCGTAATGGCGAAGGTCACACCCCCATCGAGGCCATCCTTGCCTTCCTCGACCGTAAGGATCAGAAGGTTCTTGATCAGGAGTTCAGGCTGCTTCTTGCTGTCGTCCTTCGAGATGCCATACAAGTCTACACGGCAATGGAAGTCGGCATTTCCGATGGCCGCTTTTGGCAAGCGGACAAACATGGCCCGCTTTTCAGGGTCCACCAGCCAGGCGCCCACTTTCATTGGTGAGCCAATGTAGCACCTTCTGAGCGGTTGATCCTCAGCAACATGGCATGCAAGGGATTTGCCCTTCACTTGCTCGAAGTCCGTGACCGCGTCACGCGGTTCGTCGCCTTTGAGGTAGTGGACGACTTTGAATACTTTTTCAGGCTCGTCCAGCGATTCGCATGAGGAAATGTCGCGCCGCGCCACCAGAACCGTCACGAGCGATTTTGGATCGTCGGCTTTTGCCGTCGGGACCGCAGGCTGTGATACGAAGAACGCACCGAGAGCAGCAAGGACAACAATTGGCCGCAGCATGGAACGCGCTCCTGGTCATTTTGAGGCTCAAGCGACCGCATTTAGCACGGCCACACTCCCTGAAAGGGTAGCTCACAAAATGCCAGGAGGGTATAAGCACACCTAATGCATCTCTTTTGCACGGAAGGCAACGCCGTGAACGATTTTTTTTGAAGGCGAGCCGGGAGCGTAAGCGACCGGAGGTTTGATGCTGCCGCGCACTCCGGTCGCTTACGCTCCCGGCTCGCCTTTGAGAATAAGCGGAAAATCGTTCACGGCGTTGCCCGGAGGGGCGAAACAAAGCCCTCGCCGGTTTCCCGGCCAGCTTGCGCCTAGAAGAAGCACGAACCCGAGAAACACCACATTCCGTCCAATTAACAGGCCGCTACCCCACGCCGTCGGACCGGCCACGTTTGTCGCCGTCTCGATCCATTCGGTCTCACCGACGATCTGACGTTGCCAAACGAGCACAGCGATTGTGCTGAGGGCACAGGCACTCGCCAAGGTAATTAGAGCAAGCCGATACCGCGTGGCAGGTAACCTGACCAGCGGCATCAACGGCGCCAGCCAAAGCAGATATTGCGGCGAGAACACTTTGTTTCCCACGACAAACGCCGCCAACACCAGACTCGCGGCCCAGGCAAGGTCACCGGCTGGGTTGCCACGCCTGTGACCTCCCTCAACCTTTTCCTGCAGCACGTATCGGACCGCGATGGCTGTCGCCAACAAGACCAGCCCTAACGTGATATAGGGCGACAAGCGTGCCAGAAGCGGAGCCGTGGCAGCGTCGACATTGATGGACCCGTGGCCAAAGCCGAATTGCTCCGGGTAACCTAACGGCCTCAAAAGGAGGAGTGCCGAGCTGTAAAACGAGCCGATTTCAAGGCCGCGATCCCGGTGATACGACAGAAAACCCAGCGACCGTCCCCCCGATGCCAGAAATGCGGGCACGGCAAGCGCCACGGTAAGCGCCCCAGCCACAGCGGTCCGCCCACAACAGGCCGCAAGCAGCCGCCAGGGACCGCCTTTGTCCCGAATGCTCGCCACGAGCGCCGGCGGCAGAGATGCTGCCACCCAAAGGGGAATGAGCACGACGGGCACGAGTTTGAAGTTGACGGCAGCGGCCAGGACCGCAAACGACCAAACGTAATGGAGCCTGCTGACCAGGAGCGCAAGCGACAACAGAACCAAGGCCCCGACAACCGCGTCCAACCGCGTTTGCAGCAGGGTGCCGAGCAGCAACCCACCGGCCACAAACGCAAGGAGTCTTTGGGTCCTCTGCCAGCGCGTCTCTTCGCCAAAGAAGCGCCGTACCAACCAGACGGCTGTGGCAAATGCGAGAACGTCGAAAAGCGCCATCTCGACACGGTACCAACCACGGTACGCCGCCAGGTCCGATGGGTCGCAAAAAGCGTTAGGTAGGGCCATGACCATCAAGGCAAGGTTGGGATACTCCGGATCGCAATAGTCGTAAACCGAGCAGCCGTGAGACGTGGCCAACGCATAGGAGTTGGCGTAGTGGCCAAAGATGCGAATGTCGCAGTCCCCGGAGGTCGGTAAGAGGACGAGTTGGGCGTAAAGCAAGAATAGTCGAGTGACCAGAAAGGCTGACCACACCAGTCCGGCATTAAAAAGTGGTGATTCCTTGAGGCTGTCGACCAGGCCACGACGAAGCGGCCATCCGCGGGTGCTGATTGCCATCGAACCCTCCTGGTGAAACGGCATGAGCGCGGGGCTTTAACCTAGCCGATGTGCCAAGTTTGGGGCAACCCCAAGTCAGCGAGCTCGAAACGCCAGCGGCCAAAAATTCGCGGCGAACCCTTTCGGCAATCCAGGGGTCTGGTTATAATGGCCCCGCAGATGCTGGGGCGCTTAACTCAGCGGCTAGAGTGCCATCCTCACACGGTGGAAGTCACTGGTTCGAATCCAGTAGCGCCCATTACACAAGTCCTTAAATAGCAGTAAGTTGTGACAAGCTGCAGTGGTAGCAATCGAGCCTTTGAAATCTTGGTAGCAATTTTGGTAGCAAATCGGGGCGACAAAAAGACCGCCTGACTCAACACAATTGCCGGCGCAGTTGCATTTGAAGCGTTCCTGTGGGCAGGATTGGCTCCCTTCCCGTTTGCGAGAAGTACTTTCCCTAATCACGCCTGGTAATGCTGTCGGCACGTCCAGGAACGACCGGATCTTTTCGTTCCTATACAGTTCCAATCGCTAAATCGTCATTGGTGGAGGCATGGGTGCGCCGCATTCAATGCTCGGCACCACCCGATTCTTTGACCATTTCCCCGTTGGCCACTGTTGCAGGCAGAACCAAGTATCGTGATTATTCGGTTACTCAATGACCTAGGTGTAGTGACCAAAAGAAGGAGCCGTAAATGACTCAGCAGGAGGAAGGTCGGGACACCGCTGCCGACCCACGGGTTTACTTCGCCGCCGAGCGAACGCTGTTGGCCTGGGTCCGAACTGGCTTGGCGATGATGGGATTTGGATTTGTAGTCGCCCGGTTCGGGTTGTTCTTGCGGGAGCTAGCAGCAGTGCCGGGTGTGGCTCCCCATCATCCATCGGGGCTTTCGCTTGCAGCGGGCACTACCCTCGTCGTCTTGGGCGTCGGCGTCAACCTGATGGCTGCCGTAATGCACTGGCAAACGGTTCGCCAACTTGAGCGTGGTCAACCCTTGCGTTTCCGACCTGTGTCGTTGGGAACAGTTGTGGCCGTTTTGCTTGCATCGCTGGGATTGCTAATGGCTGCCTACTTGCTTTTTGGGTTGGGCCATACTTCGCAATAGCGCTGCTGTGAGCCTTTGCTTTTTTGACGCAGTGCATGAATAGCTGACTGCCTAATTACTGACGGCCGATCCAGGGTTGACTACCAGCGAGCTTGCGACCAACGGAGAGAACTATGAACACAATGTTGGCTGCCATCGAACATCTGAGTTTGCCGTCCGCACATTACCGGGTGTTTTGTCCAAGTTCTCCGAAGCGGAGAGCGAAGAACGACCCTCTCACGTGGAGCATCACTTGCGGAAGATGCTGGGCAAGTGGGAAAGTAAAGAACAATAAGGCTGGAGCAAGCTGAGAGTAGAAGCGAAAGCCTCTCGGTATTGAACCTGTCCGAGTCTTCAGTGCCTTCCTCCATTTCTTTGCTGAACTAGGCTTAGGGTCTATCCAACAAATGAAGGAGTATGTATAGTAGAATCCAAGCCCGACCCTAAAGGCGAAAGGATCAACAAATGGCGAAAGAATCTGCACTGCGAGAGCCGGAACGTGGCGAAAAATCGACGCTGATTCGAGAGTTGCTTGCGAAATACCCAGAAAAGAGAAACTCGGAACTTGCTGCCATGTACCTAGCCAAAATGCAGTCGATGAAGATCAAGGAAGATCGAGACTTAGCGAAGATTGCACAATCATTCGCCCAGGAGAAAAGCGCTGCAAAGAGTCGGCAGGAAACGCCAGCGGCTAAACCTGCGCCGGCAGCCACAGCCCCAGTGGCCAAGCCCGCAACGGCAACGGTGTCAAACGGGGCCAAAGAAACGGCCACCATGTCGGCGTTGAAGCAATTGGTGGGCTTGATTGGTAAGGATGGTACTAAGCGCCTTGTTGATTCGCTTTGACCGACGCTCCAGTTGACGCTGGCCGGTTTTCGTGCCACGCTCTGGTGCCGCCGTCTCTTAAGGTCAAGTTCCATAAGTCGGCCCGAACCTCAAAGCGGGTTGGCTCAATCACCTCGACGCTCCAGCCCTTGGCGAAGGCGTCGTGCTATTCCTCCTCGTGGAAATATCGGAGCAGCTCTCGCCCGAAATCGGCAGGCACACGGCGTCAGCCAAGTAAGCGGTCCAACTCCTTTGCGATCACCGCATAGCATTCGCAGGAAGTCGCTTCCAGCCCCTTCCGGTCGATGATTGTAATTCTGCCTCGGTGGTAGTTGATCAGCCCGGCCTTCTGGAGGGTGCCCGCCACAGCGGTCACGGTGGGGCGGCGCACGCCGAGCATCTGGGCCAGGAATTCATGGGTGAGGAGGAACTCGTCAGCCGCCACCCGGTTGTGGCTCATCAGCAGCCATCGGCACATGCGTTTCTCAACGGAGTGCCGGTGGTTGCAGACGATGGACTGCGAAATCTGATTAATCATCGCCTGCGTGTACCGCTGGACCAGGCCGTACAACGGGCCACCCCGCCCCATCTCCTTCTGAAAAAGCTTGGCCTCCATCCGCTGTGCTTCGCCCGGAATCTGCACAATCGTCTTGGTAGGGCTGCGGTCGGCCCCAAGGAAGACAGGAGTGCCCACCATGCCTTCGTTGCCGATGACGCCCACCTCGAGGGTGAAGTCACTGTCCATGATGACCAAGGACACCACCCCGCTGAGCGGGAAAAAGACGTGAGTAATCGGTCCATTCGCCTCGTAGAGGATTTCCCTCAAAGGTAAGGACACCTTCTCCAAATGGGGGAGCAAGCGGTCGTAGTCCTCCCTCCGCAAGCCAGCCAACAGCCGGTTCTCGCCGGCAACGTGGATTCTGCGATTTTTGGCCAATGTACTCCTCCGGGCGGCGGTCGGGACCGGGGACGTTATGCCGCACCAAGGCCAGGCCGAGTTCTTCATGGTTCATTATCGCATAGGGAAAACTTGCTGTCATGTCGGAGACCGTACAGACACCGTGTGTCTGCCAGCAGACAAACGCATAGAATGGTCGCCTGGCAGGTGCTTCTGGATGTGCAGATGCCGGACTTGGATGGTCCCGACACGCTGGCTGCTCTCCAAAAGATCAATCCAGGCGTTCGGTTTTGTTTCATTAGTGGAAACACTGGGAAATACCACACCGAACAACTGTGGGCGATGGGTGCGGCCCACGTCCTTCAGAAGCCGTTTGCCAGTCTGAGCCTTCTTGCCCGACTTCTGTGGCGGCTGGTCGGTTCGGATCAGCCGACATCATTTGGAGCAAAATAGCCCGCATTATTAGTGTTCGGGGTCGCCACGGGAACAGGTGGCACTGAAGGTCCGCAGACTTCAACAAATGGAGCGGGAGATGGAAACGAATGTTGACAAGCAAACAAGTGAGCTGCAACTTGCCCTGGCCTACGCAGATAACATCATTGCGACCTTGCGGGAACCATTCGTGGTGCTCGACAAGAGCCTGCGGGTGCGCACGGCCAACGCCGCCTTCTTCCGGGATTTCCAGTCATCGAAAGACGAGACGCAGGGCCGGTTCGTCTACGACCTGGGCAACGGTCAGTGGAACGTCCCCCAACTACGGACTCTGTTGGCACAAGTCCTGGGTAACAGTCATCCCGTTGAAGACTTCGAGGTCGAACACACCTTCCCGGCAATTGGGCGAAGGACCATGCTGCTCAACGCCCGCAGATTCCCTCCAGACGGCGACAATGCAGAACTGCTGCTTCTGGCTATTGAGGACAATACCGACCACAAACAGGCGGAAGCCGCCATGCAGCACTCCGAAGTTCGGTATCGACGGCTGTTCCAGACGGCCAAGGACGGCATCCTTATCCTCGACGCCGACACGGGCAAGGTGATCGACGCCAACCCGTTCATGACGGCCTTGTTGGGCTACTCGCATGACGAGTTTTTGGGCAGGGAACTGTGGGAGATCGGCCTGTTCAAAGACATTGAGCAGAATCGGTCCGCTTACCGAGAACTGAAGGAGAAGGGATATGTCCGCTATGAGCATTTGCCCCTGGAGAGCAGAAGTGGGCAGAAGGTTGAAGTCGAGTTCGTCAGCAATGTCTATGCCGAGAACCACCACAAGGTCGTGCAATGCAACGTCCGTGACATCACCGAACGTAGCCGCTTGCAGCGACTGACCCAGGAGCAGGCGGCGGCTTTGGCCGACCTGGACCGCCGAAAAGATGAATTTCTGGCGATGCTTAGTCATGAACTCCGCAATCCCCTTGCCCCCATCCTCAATGCCGCTGTTCTCCTGCGCCTTCACACCAACCGCAATCGTTTGTACGGCATCGAGAACCCGGTACTCCATCAATCCGCCATTATCATTGAGCGTCAGGTGGGACAACTGGTACGGATCGTTAATGAACTGCTCGAAATCTCTCGCATTGCCACAGGCAGGATTCAACTTCACCAAGAACGGATCGCCGTGGGCGTCGTCGTGGAAAATGCAGTGGCGACGGTGCGCTCGCTGATCGACCAACGCAAGCATGAACTCACCGTGTCCGTGCCGACGCAAGCGATCTGGCTGCACGCCGACGCTGGCCGGTTGGAACAGGTCGTGGTGAACCTGCTCACCAATGCCGCCAAATACACCGACCCAGGTGGTCACATTTGGGTGACTGTCCAACAAGAGGGCGAGGAGGTGGCCCTGCGTGTGCGGGATACGGGCGTCGGCATTGCCCCCGAAATCCTACCCCGCATCTTCGACCTGTTCACGCAGGCGGAGCGGTCCCTGGACCGCTCCCAAGGCGGGTTGGGCATCGGACTCGCTTTGGTGCAACGCCTCGTGGAGATGCACGGGGGCACGGTGACGGCTTCCAGTGTTTTGGGGCAAGGCAGCGAGTTCGTCGTGCGTCTACCGGTGGTGCCGCCTCCCCTGCCGGAGCCGTCATTGCCTGCGACTGAAAAAGCTCAACCGTCACGACCGTCCTTGCGGGTATTGGTGGTGGATGACAACGTGGATACCGTGACAACCTTGGCAATGCTGGTGCAAGAATCCGGCCATGACGTACGGACGGCTTACGATGGCTCGTCGGTATTGGAAGCGGCCCTGGATTACCGACCGAACGTGGTGCTGTTGGACATCGGCTTGCCGGGACTCAATGGATTTGAGGTAGCGAAACGTATCCGTCAGCAGCCCGCTCTCCAAAACACCGTCTTGGTGGCCATGACCGGGTACGGACAGGACAGCGACCGGAAGCGTTCGCATGAGGCGGGGTTCGATCACCATCTGGTCAAGCCGGGCGATTTCGGGACGGTGCTGCAACTCTTGGCGACAGCCTCGGAGTTGCCGCAACGATGAAAACCCAAGGGGAGATGGAATTCGCCATCTGTGCAGGGATCACTCGCTTTGAGCAGGAATACAGAGGCCGAGGACCGAAGGACATTAAAGCTTACCTGCTCGGCGATTTCGTCGTCGTTCGGCTCCAAAGTTTGTTGACATCTGCCGAACAACAATTGGACAAAATCCCGTCTGAGAAGGGCAGAGACTTGCTCCAGCAAGTACGGACATCGGTTTTGCCGGGAATCGACGGTTTTGAGGTAGCGAAGCGGCTGCGCCAACAACCTCACCTCAGTGGCGTCGTGCTGTTCGCCTTGGCCGGGTACGTGCAGGCAACAGACAAACAGCGTTCGCAGGAGGCGGGCCAACATGGCAAGTCCGGCGTGGAGATTCTGCCCCGTGCCCGCTACTGCCTTCTCGTTTTCTTCACGAAATAGTGGGTCAACACATCTGCGATTGATGTCCATCTCAGCTATTATCCCCGGAACCGCTTGCCGCTCAACCCAAAGCCTGCACATCTTGGACTGTCAAAAACCTTTCAAAGTGACAACCGACCAAGTACCCATTGTCCAGTTTTGTCGTGTGCTTTACTTCGGCCCTCAATTCCGGGCGCAGACCTCGGCCAAGCCTGGAGGGCTCCAGCACAAACCAGGTTCCTGTCTCCAAGCTCTGGCGTGTCAGAATGCCGATGCCTGTGATTGAAATGTCCTGAACCATTGCTACGACTTCGCTATTTTCAAAGTGAAGTCGAACAGGCTCAATGGTATTGGTGAGAAGGCGAGTAAAGCTTCGGCGTTCCTTCGAGTTGATACCATGCATGTTATTATGGTTGATCCAGAGGCGAAGTGATTTGCCTTCACATACAGATTCTAATCAATCATCTACAATATACATCCGAGTTTGTGCTTATTTTTCGCTAATTCGACTGTGTTAGAACCTTTGCCAAAATCCTGAGCAAATTGGGCAAACTAGGTAAGCTCTCAATTGGTCTTCGACTCAAAGTCAGCGGCGAACCAACGCATTAGGCACTATGCCGAATCTTCATAAAGGGCCAGTCCGCAATTAAATGGCGTCCACGGCCCAATCAACGCTTTCAGGTGGCAAGACAATTCTCAGCCAGCCCTGACGGTTCAAGACATTTCCTGGCAAGAATACGACCAGAATTCTGGCTCGACCCATTCAACGCCTGGGTCCATTTGCTTTTCGTGGATTTCCTGTCGATCCACAGCGACCTCTTCGGGAGCGACAATTCCAATTCGCACTTTCCCGCCTTGGATTTCTACTACCTTGATGCGAATGTCATTGCCGATCACGACCTCTTCACCGGCTTTTCTTGATAGAACCAACATACGGACCTCCCGCTACTCTTGATGTAGTGTGAATGGGTGCCCTGGCCTACCTTTCGAGGTAGTTACCAGACTGATCTCTGTTGTAAGAGGATGTAAGGAAATCGCCGCCGTTACGGCATTCCTGTCCCAGACAGGACAGGCGGCTTGATTCAGTCCAATCAGGCGGCGAGTGGTGAAAAGGACACTGAAGCAAGTTCAGGTCATGACTTGCATGGTCCTCTTTGCCCTGCGCCATGTCAAGCCTAAAATCCATTTATGGGATTGCTAAAATCTGAAAATCCACGCTAGGTTCGAGGCTATCGGATATAAGTCGTTGCCCAGCCTCAACTTTTTCTGCCATGGTGAGGGGGGCGCAGGGAATAATCTGGCCGCCGCATTCTCTTCCGAGTTTGGCTCGGCGGGGGTGAGCACTTGTATTGCCCGATCCCCGGCGTACAACCAGGATAGCGAGTGTTCGGATGACTAATTGAAGGACAACCCGGCCCTGCCGAGGGGTTCGTTAAAGAGTAAGCCGACGTGGTGGGACACCTTAGATGTTCCGCCTCGTCGGCTTTTTTGGCTTTTGGCAATGGGCCATCAGCGCCAGCTCCCGCAAATCACGAGAGATCGGGAAGTTTGCGACGGACTATATGATGGGCATTTTGCTCTGCAACGTCACGGACTTCGTTTTTGAAGGAGTCATCATGGCCGACCAAGTACTTGGAAACCAGGAAAAGATCCTCGTCAACCAGACGAAGATCCTAGCCAACCAGGTAAAGATTGAGGGTAACCAGACCAAGCTGGACAAGGTCCTTGGCAACCAGGAGAAGATCCTAGCCAACCAGGAAAAGATCCTCGCCAAGAAGTAGAGTGCCAATCGGGCCAGGGTTGGAACGCCCGTATTTGGCCGATCCACCTTGGCCCGATCAGGATGTATACCCTGAGCTGACCGCCTATTTCATGAGGTATCTAAGAAGGCTTCAAATCGAACAGGGGTGCAATGTTGCAAGAACCGACAGCGACGGTTTCACCCACGCCGATCCTTCGCACTGGCCCCGGACAGCCAGAGACCCTACAGCAACAAGCCGCCGAGGACCCTCTGGGACCACCAGTGAGGAGCGGCGTTCTCATCGAGGGCAGCAGTTGGCAGTGGCACGCCCTAAGCCTGCAAATCAGCTTCCGCTCTCGACAGCCTGAAGACGATAGGGATTGCTGGGAGGTCTGGGCGTTTCCCACCGTGAAGGAGGTCCCCAGCGGACCGCCCGAAGACGAAACCGGCGGGAGCGGCATCGATGTATTGCGCTTCCTACATGGGTTTGTGGCCGAGCACGGGGGCGTCAACACTGCCAGATCGTCCGACCACCCGGAACTCATCCTAAAGGGCAAGTTCCGGGACAAAGGGGTACTGCTGCACGTGTCTTTGGAACCACCGATAGACGAGTCGGCCGGCGATACCACCCGCAAATTGGCGGTTACGCACACGCCCATCCCTTTCACTGGCCCAGGCCAACCTGAAGCCTCGCAGCAAAAAGAGGGCGAGATACGACCGGAAGTTTCGGTGAAGAGCGGGGCCACCACGGGAGGGTCCTGGCAGTGGCACCCGTTGGATCTGCAATTCGGCTTCCGCTATCGGAAGCCCGAGGACGAGGCAGATTGCTGGGAGGCCTGGGCATTTCCCGCCGTGCAAGCCATTCTTGATGGCACCCACGAAGGCAAGAGCGTCAACTTCGACTCGGAGTTCTTGAGAGAGTTTGAGGTTGAGCATATCGGCGTCAATTCAGCCATGTCAGCCGATACAGCGGAACTCATATTGGAGGGCAAGCTCGGTGCCAAAACGGTAAGGCTGCATGTTGCTCTAGAGCCTCCGCAAGATACTGGGGCCGCCGAAATTATCGACCTTACTGAACCAGGAAATTCACCAGCGGAGGAAACGAACTGACCGGCAGCGCTAGACCCAGGAGGACCAGTTACAGGCTGCGTGGTGACCAAGAACTTGACGACGGCCACCAATTCCGACTGGGCCATGTGGAGCACCTGCAAAAGTGTCTCACTCGGTCGGCTTTTTTATTTGTGCTACGAGCGAATGGGTCGCCCGCTGCTACTTGACCTTGTCTGTCTCACCAAAAGGAGACGATGGATGAAAATGCTGACGAACGTGGGTAGCGTCCTAATTGCCCTGACCGTCGTGTGCATGGCCATGGGGCAGGACAAGGACGAAGCCAAGAAGGACTTGGACAATTTGCAAGGAAGTTGGCGAGTGGTTTCATCGCAAATGGCTGAGGTGAAGGCGACTGAAGATGAAGTCAAGAAGATGAAGGTCACGGTGAAGGGAGACACCCTGATCTACGAAACCGGCATCGCACGAAAAAAAGGAGAGGGAGAGGGTACGATCAAGGTAGACCCGAAAACGAAGGCGTTTGATTGGACTTTGACCGATTTGGGGTCGAACATGCTCGCCATCTACGAACTGAAAGACGATGACTTGAAAATCGGCTTCGGGAATGACGGCTTGATACGACCCAAAAGATTTGAGATGGGGAAGGAGAATGTCGTATGGCTGCTCGTCCTCAAGCGTGAAAAGCCCTGAGCGAGCCTAGCGCCCTTGACCTGCAAGCGGTACCCTTCTTTCTTACCACCTGCAGGCGGGTTCACAAACCTTCTTTCCATTAGCACGGAAAGAGTTGGAACAAAAATGCGCTTTCCGACCAATGCAAGGTGAGAACACGCTTCGGAGTAAAGGAGTGACCATAATGGCTGTAAGCCAAACCAGCAAGGTATTCCACAGCCTTCGTGCCCTTACTCTGCATCGGAGCGATGGCATCACGGATGGCAACCTCTTGGACTTGTACGTGGGACAGAAAGACGAGGTGGCGTTTGAGGGACTGGTGCGGCGGCATAGCCGGATGGTCCTGGGAGTCTGCCGCCGTATTCTGAGCAACAGCCACGATGCCGAGGACGCATTTCAAGCCACGTTCTTGGTGCTTGTCCGCAAGGCAGCAAGCATTCGGCCATCCAGGATGGTTGGCAACTGGCTGTACGGCGTGGCGCACCGCACGGCGTTAGAGGCCCGAAGGTCCATCGCCAAGCGGCGGGTGAAAGAGGCGCATGTGGCACCTCGAACCGTGACGCTAGATGCTCTCGTTCGCTGGCGGCCCGTCTTGGACCAGGAGTTGACCGGGCTGTCAGACAAATACCGGGCAGTTCTCGTCATCTGCGATTTGGAGGGAAGGACACGCAAGCAGGCAGCCAAACAACTCGGCGTCCCGGAAGGTACTATTGCGAGCCGGCTGAGCAGGGCAAGAATCATCCTGGCGAAACGATTGACCCGTCATGGAGTGACGCTCTCAGGCGGAGCCTTGGCGGCAGCACTTTCCCAGGAGGCGCTGTGTGCGCCGCCCCCACTGGTGTCCGTCACGGTCAGGGCAGCCATGGCTTATGCGGCAGGACCGGCGGCTGCTGTCAAAACCGTTTCGGCGCAAGTTGCCGAACTGACGGAAAGAGTGTTGAGAACCATGTTACTGAGCAAGTTGAAAATCAGGGTTTTGTTCTTGGTCGTGATTGCTGCTGGCGTGACAGGGTTCGGAAACTACCGGGCATGTTCGAATGACCAACCAGCAGTGCAGGGTGGGCAGCAGCAGGTGGCTCACTGCGACGTGAAGCAGAACGAGAAACCGGCCGAAGCCAAACCAATCCTGTCGAGCGACGACCTGCGGGGCAAGTGGACCGGGGAAAAGAACGGAATCAAGGTCGATCTCACGTTTAACGGCGAGCAGGCTCCTTGGCAGGCTAACTGGCAGGTTGCTTTTACGAAAGCCGGAAAGCCCGAGAATCCGCACCAGTCTCCCACCGTGGGCGTTGACCTTGGCGCAGCGTTGAGGTGTGTCGCTGACGTGAAGGCGGCCCGTTTGAATCTCTATCTGCCAGCCTACTTGGGCGATAAAAAGGAAATTAAGCAGATCGCCGCATTCAATGACCGTGTGCCTGTGGGAGAGATCAAAAGAGGAGCCGAGGGAACCCTCCGGCTCCGTATCATTCCTACTGGATACGAAAACCTGGCCGAACAGAGTTACGATTATCCCGCCGTCGAGAGCTTCATCCTTCGGCGTGTAGCCGAACCCTCAAAGGGCGAGATGAAAGCGCCCGACGAGCCATAACCGCCGGATCACGACAGGTAAAGCATGGCCTCCAGATTCTTTGCTCCGCATCGGCCTTGCGGTATCCACCTTCCACCATTTTCTTCCAAGCAGGGCAAAGAAGGACGAGACGTGCATCGCCGGTGTTGATGTTCATTGCCACTGCGCCGCCTCGTGACGAGACAACGACGACAGCCAGCTGGGTGCTTGTCGAACTCCGCCGAGGCGGTCCTAACGGCCTCATCGAAGTCCTCATCTGGCAGTTTCGGGTTGATGACTTCGTGGCCGAGGTGCACTAGGAAGGTCGGCTTGACGCCACCAGGGACAGATTGCTAACCGTGTAGGAAGAGGTTTTCATCACACCCCAGCCTGCCCACTCACGAAAGAACCTTAGCTCGCTTCTCCTCGGCGTGATTTAGTCCCATCTCCTCGATGAATTGGCTCGGCTCAACCTTCGACCGTACCGCATTACGCACATACGACACGATCAAATTCGACGTTGCCCTTGTGATTGCGACGTAGAAAAGCCGCCGTTCATCTTCCACGTTGGCATCTCCCAGGGGGATCACCTTCTGGTTAGCTCCGGGGATCATGACCGTGTTCCACTGCCGCCCCTTTGCACGGAAGTAGGTCAAGAGGTTTACGGCATCACCTTCTTCAACGTGATAGAGACCCCCTTCCACTTTCTCATGTAGGCCAGCCAGCATATCGTGAAACTGACGAACATCGCCCTTGAAACGGCTGGCGATGTCCACAAACTCGCCTAGCGGAAGCGTGTTGTTGATCGCATCCTCTAGGCTCCCGATCATGCCCCCCAGGTGCTTGAAGTTCGCCGAAATCCGTTGCACGATTTCCAGCGGAGTTGCGTCCTTAACCAAGTTTTCCATCGCTCGCCGGAAGTCCGCTTTCGTCAATCCGGTCGGGAGGAAGGTGCGTTCGGGTATGCGGGCAAGTTGGAGGTAGCCGCCGCAACGCTCGACCTCCTGGTGGAAGCGGCTTACTTCTTTGTCCGGTGCGTAACGAACGATGCAGCTACAAATGAGCTTACTGTCAGTCAGCGAGCACTGGTTTGGCTCCGCCCGCAACCGTAGGTGAAGGTCGATCAAGCCGAGCAGTTTCTTCATGGTATCCGAAACGATGATGTTCTCGTCCCGGCGGCAGTGATACGGAATGTCCTCCAGAATGAGTGCGATCTGGAGCGGCAGACTCTGGCTGTTCATGCGCAACAGCACAGCCACATCTGAGTACCTGAAGCCCTTGGCAGACTGGTCGGTGTAAAGTCGTTTGATGAACCGAGCGATCACCTGCGCCTCGCTGGCACTATTCAAGCAGTGCCAGAGTTTCACGTCGGCTTGGTCAGTGCGATGGGCAATTTGGTTCTTTTCAATCCGGTTCGTGTTGTGGGCGATAAGCCGGTTTCCCATCTCCACCACGTTCTTCGGGCAGCGGTAGTTCGTTCGCAGGATGACCGTCTCGACCTTCCGACCGACCCGCTCCGGGAAGTTGATGATGTAATCTGGGCTGCACCCCCTGAACGAATAAATGCTCTGGTCGTCGTCCCCTACTACAACCAATTGCTTGTTACGGGCAAGCAGGTTGATGAACTCGAAATCCAGCCGGTTGATGTCTTGAAACTCGTCCACGATGACAGCGCCGAAACGGCTAGTCGCCATTGCCGCCAATCGTTCGTCCGACGCAAGCCCCAAATAAGCGAGGAGTCTCTGGTCGTCAAAGTCGATGCGGTTGTGGTGGCGATTGATGTCGTTGTATCGCTTGTAGATGGAAATGAGGACGCTGGGGATTTGGGTCTTGGCAGTTTCCCAGGCGGCGGTGTTCCGGTGCGGCTCTAGCCACGGCTCTAGCATGCCGGTTTGCTCGGCCAATTCGAGAAGCTGCCGCATTGTGTCCGGGTCTTTCTTCAGCAGCTTGTCGGCCAGGATCACTTTGTTCTTCAAGGCGCTGATCAGGTCAAGATAAACACGCCGGGCCAGCTTCTTGGGCAACAACTGGTGAACATCAGCGTGTTTTGTGCGCAGTTCTTCTAGCGCCCGCCGCACCGACTCATGGCGGTCCCCTTCCGGGTTGTCGCCGAGGTCGCACTGACCCACGGTGTCCCGGAGGATGCCCTTGAGCAGTTGGTAGCCGAACTTGTTGAGCGTCAGCACACTTGGCGTGCCTTTTCCCTTGAGGCAGGCGGTGCCGATGGCCTTTTCCAACTTCTCTCGGAGGCTGAGGCTTGCGGAGTTGTCGAATGTCAAAATGAGAAAGCGGTCGAGGGATTGACCACGTGCCACTTGGGTCAAGACACGGTTGACCACCGATTGCGTCTTTCCCGAACCAGCCGGAGCTACAAGGCGGATCGTTTCTTCCCCACACCCGATGAACCGCCACTGGTCATCGTCGGCTTCTACGGTGAAGTCGGTGGCCTTAGTGTTTTCGTTGGCCTCGACACGGTCCACGATGCTGTCGAGTTGCTGCTTGAGGGCGTCGTCTTGAGCAAAAAGGTCGTCAAACGCAATGAGATCAGCGAATTCGTCCCCGCTGGCCTGGCCTTCGCCGAAAGGTTCTTGGGCAGGGCTTTCCGTCATGGCGAAACTCTCGGTATCCACGGGACGGACCTTGGGTTTGCTAGGGTGGTTGATCAGACCTGACCGCTCGTGAGTCATGGGGCGGTGCCTTGCCAGTAAGTGACACTTGCCGTGAGACTTGGTTCTGTTAAGTTTCTACCAGGATTCGTCACACAGCAAGGGAAGCTTGGGGAAAACGCCTAAAGAACTGGACTCAGAGTTTGAGTAGCCGCTGCCGTTGCGAAAGCGGTGAGCGACCCCCATAAACCGAGGAAAGAGCGTTTTGGGAGGGTTGATGAAACGGGCTACTGCAATCGTTGTTGTCGCCGCCCTGATCGGCTCGGCCACCCTTGCGGGTTGGCTGGTCAGCCGGCCGCAAAGCAGTCCTCAGCCTTCCATCCAAAGCGAGAACCGTATCCCTACGCTTACGGCACTTGTGGCAAACCAGGAAACCGAATCCGCTCAAGCCGTCGCCAATTACCGCCCCAAAATCCAGACTCGGCTCGCCGATATCGAAGTCCCCGTGCTTGATTCTTTGCGGCAGCTTCCCGGTGTCGTCGATGTTGTTGGCGTGGCAGCACAGAAACCGACCCACCGCATCGTTCATCTCCGAGATTGGCATTTTGTCCCGAAAGAACTCTACGCCATCGACCTGACTAACGCCAGTGGCAGAGACCTTACTGGCGAGGAAATCGACCGGCGGCATCAGGAACATCTGTTAGAGGTCGAGGCAGTCCAAATCGAGCAGATGGCTCTGCTGCGCTGCCTCATTCATCACCACGGGCTGAAACGCATCTTTTGTGAAGGGCTGACGGCGAAGGACATGCCGAACTACTTGAAAGAGATCGGCGTCCTGCGGGACATGGAGCAAAGTCAAATCAGTGAACTCCGGCAGCAGCTTGCCGATGTTCGTGAACTGGCGAAGAGGGCGGACCCGAACACCGACCGGCACCAGAAAGCCAAAAAGATCGAAGGTGAAATCTCCAATATGCTCGACCAGCACCGCATTCGCCTCTTTGAAATTGGTGCGCCGGGTCGGTTGCTAATTACTGGTGAGATCGAGGAAGTGCTGCCCCTCGAAGACGCTGATACCTTGGACAAAGCGAAACCCGTCACACGCAACGGTAGCATCAAACTCGATCCAGCTACAATTGAAGCACGTCACGACGCCCAGGTGAAGGCGGTGATGGACAAGGGGGGCTTCGGCATGATCGTCTTGGGTGGAACCCACGACCTAAGCGACAGCGTCAGACGGCTCGGCCAGGGACGTTGCGAGTACATTCGGATCACGACGAGGCGTTTCAAGGAGTTCAACGAGTAGGTGAGGAGCAAGCTGAGATGCGTCATTTCGTCGTTTCAACTGAGGGGAAAAACAAACTGAATCTGAGGCAGGCATGCGAGGATTTCGTCAACGATATTTGGGTACCCAATCATCTGACGCATGAGCAGGCAATACGTTTTGCCCTCGATTACTTCAAAAGAACACTGCTAACAGAGTTGGAACTGCTCGATGTGTCGGCATGCGAGAATGTCTCTGCAAGTGGAGATGGGTCTTAAATCGTCGCCCGATACTGGGTCGGCTCCAACTGACATTTTTCCCTCAACGACCCGGTGAGGATGTAGGCCCGTGGCATCCGGCCAAAGTCGAAGACCCGGAAAAGGTGGAACTTGTCAGTCATGTCCTCGGAGCAGCGAACTTCGTTGCTGGTGACGTAGAAGGGGAAGAACTTGCCCTGGCCGGTGGTCTTGACTTCGATCAGCTTCTCCGACTCGTCCTGGTCGTCGAAGGAAAGTATGTCGAAGCCAACGCCATCGCCGATCTCCACTGCAACCCATTGCACTTTTCGGGAAAGATCGTCTCGCCCAGCAGTCAGGAGCCGATGCCGCTCCAGGTGGACGACGAACTCCTCACCCAGCTTCCCCAACTGACGGTTCAGTGCGTCACGTTGGGCGAAGTCGATTCTCCGGCCCTTTCGTGACAGCCACGGTTTGGTCGGAGTCGGCCCAATGATCTCGGCGGGCGGTTCTTCGATGATCCTTTCCAGATCGACTACGGCCGGTGCTGGCGCTTTGTCCGGGTTGATAGTGGGTGCGCCTGCAAGCTGCTCAATGAATGTCGGGTTCTTGTCGAGGAAGGTCTCGACCTCCTGGGCGAGAAGGCTTTGGTAATTTCCCCTTGGTTTGTAGCCTTCGACATAGGGAAGGCCAAGGCCCGTCAGGACCGCAGAGATGTTGGCGTGCTTGAACTCGATAGACCCGTCCGAGCGCTCGCCGAGGTTTGGTGCAAGGGATCGGCGGTGTTCAGCTTTGCTGTATTCTTTGCCGAGGAGTTCCTTCTCCAGCATCGTGAAGTAATCGGCGACAATCAAGGCAACTTCTTTCTCTGTCCAGTCCTTGCGGGCCGGCTTGTCGTCCTCTGCGATTTCCTCGCCCTTGGGCACTACTGTAAAACCAAGTTTCCGCAGGTCGAAGTTGGCCTGACCGGGAGCCTCGCCACCGCTGAACTCCGCAGGGGTCAAGATGCGCCCGATGGAATAACGGCATGCCAACCCGACGACAGCTTTCGGAGCGTATCGCTTGCCATCATGGACCAGTTCATAGCCAGTGGGAGCGCCGAATAGATGGTCGACCCCACTGTCCAGGTCGATCAACGCTTTGACGACGTGTTCCTTGGACAGACCTGGAGGAATCGACTGTGGCATGACGGTTTTCTCGTGTAGCGCCGCTTGACGAACAGATCATGGCCTTCATTGTACTAGCCGACCACAAGCCGTTCCCGCCACTATTGAATAGGACGAACGCCGCCGCCCCGCAACTTGCAACCAGGACTTCCACATGGTTGAATCCAATGATGAGCCAAACACGATGCCCATTTTGTAACCTGGAGCAGTCCCGCATTCGCCTGGAAAACGAGTTCGGCGTTTCTCTTCCCGACGCTTTCCCCGTCGCTGTGGGCCACACGCTCGTAATACCCAAGCGGCACGTCGCCAGCCTGTTCGATTTGCCCGCCGAAGAACAAGCAGCGATCTGGAGGCTGGTTGCCCAGGTGCGTGACAAGCTGGTGTCCGAGCTACATCCCGATGGGTTCAACGTCGGTGTTAACGATGGCTCGGCAGCAGGACAGACAGTAATGCACGCTCACGTTCACGTCATTCCACGCTGGAAAGATGATGTTGCCGATCCGAGGGGCGGCGTTCGCTGGATCATGCCGGACAAAGCACCGTATTGGGCGGAGGGGCAAAAATGACGTGGCCCATGCCTACTCCAGAGGAGCAGGTTCAATTCCTGCGCAATATCCAGCGCTTGCTTGCTGAAGGGTTGTTCGTTGCCAGCTACAAGTTCGCCCTGGTTCACGCCCTGGCTGACCTCGCCGTTCTGAAAGGGGAAGACACCGGCGCACCCCTGGACCTGGACACCAAGGACATCGCAGCAAAATTCGTGGAACTCTACTGGCGGCAATGTCGGCCATTCCAAGTTGGCGGCGAGGCGACCGGGTTGGTCCTCCAGCAGAACACGGGAAGGCAAGCGGCGATTATCTCGAAGATCGTGGACTCCCAGCAGAAATGCGGCGCATCGCTATTTCGGCTCAAACAAGTAGCCTCGGATCGCTGGTTGGAATTAGTTGCGGAAATTGATAACGTTGTTCGGACCATGCCACTGTGGAAGCTGCAAACCGTTGGAGAGGAGCGGTTGAACTTCCTCTACGAGAACCTGGATCGTGGCAACCGGATCACCCTGAAACCCGGTGTCGCCTACTGCTTCCGGGCTTTCTATGAACTGATCCGTGACCTAATCGAAGGAGCCTGGGTGCGGTTTGTCCAGAAGGTAAACGCCAACAAGCTGGGCACCGTCACCGATCTTGGGACGTTCTTGTTCGGCGAGGAGCGGGCCTGCTTGGACGCCTACCGGCCCATCCTGCTCGACGTTCAGAAACGTATCTGCCTCTATTGCCAGAAGCCACTGTCCAAGCAGTCACAGGCGGATCACTTCGTTCCCTGGTCCCGCTACCCCGCCGACCTCGGACACAACTTTGTGCTGGCCCACGACAAATGCAACAACGCCAAGTCGGACTTCCTAGCAGCCGAGAACCACCTTGCGGCCTGGATTGAGCGGAACCGGCTGCATCAAGTCGAACTGCAAGCCCGGCTGGTTGCGGCAGCGCTACCGTGCGACCTGGCCGCCACCGTGCAGATCGCCAAGTGGGTGTACCAGCAAACCGAGAAGGCGAACGGCCAGGTGTGGGTGATGGAGAAGGTCTTGAGGCATCTCAGCACCGATTGGTCGCAATGCTTCGCAGCGTGATTCGTCAGGCCAGTCATCGTCGCCAGTACCACGCCACGACGGCGCAGGCAACGGCCAAGGCGAGCAGGACGAAGATAGGGGCTAGGGGACGAGTTGGGTCAAGCAGCAGCAGGATCAGGACTATCCCGGCTAATCCGTTGGCAAACAAGTAGAGGACACGCTTCATGCCGGAATTCTAGTCGAGGAGCGGTATGCCGACAGATAGACCGATGACCGTCTAACGATTTGGGCAGCGCAGCCTGAAAGGCAGACACCCGGTATTTTGTCTGTATGTCGAGAGCAGCCGCAAACGGAAGGCCAGATCGTCCGGTGACCGATGGTTCGTGTACATTGTTCGGTGTGCCGATGGCTCGCTTTACACCGGTATCACCAAGGATGTGAAACGCCGCTGTCAGCAGCATAACGACGGGATTGCATCTCGGTACACTCGTAGCCGTTGCCCGGTAAAACTGATTTACCAGGAACTTCAACCCAGCCAGAGTTCGGCCTTGAAGCGGGAATCAGCGATCAAGGCGATGACCCGACGAGGAAAGTTGACGATGATCCAACAGAGAAAAACTCCAGCCAAAGGAAGGCGAGAGATCGCCCGCCTCGAAGACATTCCGAACATTGGTCCCGCCATCGCTGCCGATCTGCGCCAGTTGGGGATCACGACGCCCGCCGAGTTGCGGGGACGTGACCCTTATGCGATGTACGACGACCTGTGCCGAATCACCGGCCAGCGCCACGATCCTTGCTTGCTCGACACGTTTATCGCCGCAGTCCGGTACATGGAGGGAGCACCAAAGAAACCGTGGTGGAAATACACGTCGGAACGAAAACGAGAATTGGCCACACGTAATTCAGCAAAATGACAACCCTCTACGAAGACCCGCACTTTACCTTCCGCTTCGCCGACGACCGGATCATCCCTCGCTTCCACTTGGAAGGCGTCGGGGCCGGGCGGCGGGTAGTCGTCTTCAAGATCGACCCCGGCACCGGCGAACGGCTGGGCCTGCTGACGATGGCGACCGTGAGCGACGGCGGCTGGGTGGACCTGGGCAACCCGATCATCGTGCGGGCCGGTGAAGCGTTTATCGTGGTGCCGGAACTGGCTCAAGACCAGTGAGGGGAAGCAGCTTATTCTGCTTCCCGTCGCAGCCGGAAGCCCAAGTCGATAAGCCCCGCTGACCTCTGTTGGGCTTCGGCCTCTCTGCCGCAGCGGTCGCAGATGATCCGGCCCTCAACTCCAGATGAATGCTCTTCACAGGCGGGTTTGAGGCACACTTCGCACTCCCGGTAGAACCATGTGTCCCGGTCCCTGGGGTCCACCCTCAAGATCGGTTGGAGTTTTCGGCTGCAACCATCGACGCTACACTTCACGAAGGGCATGGAAAATCACCTTACGACGATGCGGGAGCGTCATTTTGGCTCAGGCAGTTCGGACAGTACCAGGGTGCGGGTGTCTTGACAGGTTTCGGGCTATGTTTGCGGCACTTTGTGCAGTGGTAGCGTTTGCCTTTCACGGCGGTTTTCGGGCACTTTTTTCCGGTCCTGGGAAAGTTCATCGCCATCGAAGCCCATCTATGGTTGCTTCCGGTCCTGCCGCAGTTTCATGCAGGTGCTTGCCGCCTTTGCGACCAACTTGCCGGTCTGGTCCTTGACCTCGCACTCGACGTATCCCAAAGTGCTTCCCGCCTTCACTACCCTGGCTTCGGCGGTCAAAGTCGCCTTCCGAACGGCTCCGAGGAAATTGATCTTTAGTTCAATTGTCGTGAACGTCTCGCCTTCCGCCAGTGCAGCAGCGTAGGCGAAGCCCATCGCTGCGTCGGCCAGATCGCAGTAGATGCCGCCGTGCAGCGTGCCCATCGGATTGTGGTGGCGCTCATCGGCCTCCATCTCGAAGATCGCATGGCCCGGTTCGATGGACTTCAGCACGAAGCCAATCAATCGGCTGACCGGAGGCGGTGGTAGATGCATCACAGCTCGCTCCTTTCCCGCATCGAGTCGGCCCAGACGATCCATTCGATGGTGAGTTGCAACCCGGACATGACTACTTCTCCTTGTCCGACAGTTTCCCAACGCCCTTTAGGGTTTGACATTTCTCGGAAACGAACGAAGGTAAACGAAACTCTGAATGACGGCCACCAGCAAACCGCCCAATCCGATTCCTGCACACGACAATGCATATACCAAGAGATCAATCCCTGGTATGAAGAAAAGCAAAGCGGCGCTGACACTGATGCCCAGGCCAACTACCAACATGCGCTTTGCTGCGTAGGCGTTGGCTGGATACCAGACGGCGGGGTCTTCGAGCGTTTTCTTTACACGAAATCCGTACAACGGATTCGGCCCGATTTTCCCCAGGATGAGCGGAACGCTGACAGCAGCAAGAAGAAGGCCACTACTGGTGAAGAGGATCATGAGCGTAGTCATTGCCGGCCTTTCTCCAGGGCATACTTGATGGTGGGTATCAGTCGTCTCACTCCCGTTCTCACTTAGCAGGCGGCGTCCGCACGAACTTCAGCGCCCGCTCGCTCCAATCCTTCAACTGGTCGTCGTCTTCGACGCCTTCTGGCTCGACCAGCACCCAGCCCTTCATGGCCCGGCCCGTGATGTCGAACTCCTTGGCGTGGGGTTAATCCGTTGGTACAACTTGCTTGCACAGCCAAGCTGGACTCCGGCTCCGTCCTCTAACCTCCGGTAAGATCACGTTGGTTTCGTCTGAAGCCGGATCAAGATCGTCGTTTCCAACTTGGAAGGTTCGTCGCAATGATGCCCGTAAATCTCCAGCGATGGAGAGCCGATGATCTCGTCACGGGTGGCAAGTTCGGCCTTTAACTCTTTCCACTTTGGAGGCAACGCTTGATACGGCCCAACGTGGACATGCTTCATGTACCGTTGTAACTCGAACTCAAGCGGTTCAAGCTGATCGAGAATCGGAGCCTTCTGAGGGCCTCGGAGTTCAACGCCGACGAACATTCTTCCATCGGGTAGGTAGACCCAATGGTTGATGCCCGTCGTTGGAATCCCGGCCCCTTTTACCACCCGCCACATTTCGTTCATCAGACGCATGCCAACCTCGGCGTAGCGCTGGTTCTCAACAACGCCCCCAATGCCGTGTAGGTGGAACCGAATTGGTTCCTCAATGATCTCGATTTTCATTCTGATGCCCTCGGCTTGCGTGGGTTCTGAGATTTCTTCTTCCGCTTTTCCGTTGCTTTTGCGGTGTCTTGTTTCACTCGCAGCTTCACGATGCGTTCGATCAGGTCGTAGGGGATCGGCTCATCCAGCGGAAACTGGAGATTGCCCTTCGGTCCAGAGTAGCGTGCAACAGCCTTTTCAAGCGTCTTGTCGCCAGAAATCGGCGGATATAGTCCGATGTGCTTCTCCCACGCAGCAAAGTAGACTAGGATTCCGTGCAGCTTGAATGCAGGCATCAGGTAGCTGATCGTTTCCTTGGCTTCGGGTGCAGCGCTGCTAATCGTTGTCCGCACCTTTTGCAGTATCGCCTGCACGTCTGCGGAGAATTGCGAAATGTAGTCGTCGATGTCTTTTGGCTTCTGTGTCATCGCCATATCGTCCAGTGTCCTTGCTGTCTTGTATTCAATCCCCCGGCAGCCTGATTTCGATGCCGTACTTCGGGGCCACGGCGAGCAGCTTCTCAATTTCTTCCTTTGTCGGCGGCAGAGCGGTCGTTGAACCTTCAGGCAGCGGCACGCCAACCTCGAAGAACATTTTCTCCAGGCCAGCTGGGGCTACCGAGATGAGCATCTTTGCCGGCTTGCTGCTTTCGTTCTTGAAGCTGTGGGGCGTGCCGACCGGCATGTTGGCGAACATCCCCGCCGTCGCTACAACCCGCTCGCCGTTGATTGTGACCGTGATCTCGCCTTCGAGGATATAGAATCCTTCTTCTTCCCGACTATGGACGTGAGGAGGAGGTCCGCCGCCCGGAGGTAAAAGGGCTTCCCACAAGGCGTATTTGCCGTCCGTGTCGTCGCCGGTCGCCAGGAAGCGGTACACGTCACCGACGACGGCTATGGTGCGACCATCGCCGGGTTTTCTCACGGTTGGTTGATGCGCCCTGCTCATCGGCCTTCCTCTCGTTGCTGATTCTCGACAGCCGCTTCATAGACCGTCACGGCAGCTTTCGCCATAAGGTGCATCGTGTGGCGAGCAGGTAACAGCGGCAGCTTCTTGAGGCCCATTTTCACGATGATCTCGGCGATGGCTTCCTCGATCTTCACTTCCAGCTTTGCGACGGTCTTGGGGTCCATAATTCTGCTCATTTGATCGGGTGTTTCTTGAAGAACTCCCACATCAGATCGTTAGCCGAGATATTCAGGGCGGATTTGCCTAGTGTCTTTGTAGGCGACCTCACCCCTGCCCAAGTATGCCCGCCGCCTTCAATCACCACCAACACCACTTCCGCATCATCCCTGCCCGCTCCAAAAGTTTTGCGGCTTACTTTCATCTCATCACCAGTTTTCGATAGCACGTCGGTCCTCGGGTTCTCGTCGCAGCCATTTGCCGTCACCCACGTTTGGATTGATTGATCGACAGACCAGAAATCCGTGCCGGTTATGCTCTTCTCACCTACGCCGCCTAGGAACGGAACGTACTCATCCAACGTCCCGTGGAAGTGAAGGACCGACACCGGACGTTTCGATTGGCTGACCTCCGTTCCCACCGTGCCAGAAACTGGGGCGATGGCAGCAATGCGATCTGAAAGTTCGGCGGCGAGCCGGTAAGCCATAATCGCCCCGTTCGACATGCCCGTTGCATAGATTCGCTGCGGATCGACAGGATAATTCCTCATCAGATCGTCCAGCATGGCGTTGATGAAGGCCACGTCTTCCACTTTGTTTTTCATCGCCGAACCGCAGCAATTGCCCCCGTTCCAGAAGAACGACGAATGCGTGCCTGTCCCATTGGGATAGACGGCGATGAAACCCTCATCGTCTGCTTTCCGATTCAGACCACAAAACCACGCCATCATCGGCCCATTCATGGTCGCCCCGTGCAAGGCCAGCACCACCGGCATCGGCGTTTTTTGGTCGTGACCGTTCGGGACATGAACGACATATGTGCGGTTCAAATTGCCTACGGTAAGAGAATGGATCGTCCCTGGATGAAGCCACCAGGAGAAGTAAAGGTCGGTAATCCACATTTGCTAATCTCCGCCTGATATCGTCTCGCACGCCTTCAGCAGCTTCTCCAGCGGCTCCTTGCCGACATCGATCAGCGCCGACGCCGGTAACCCGCTATTCCTGACCAATTCCTCGCTGTTTTGGAAGACGATCTGCTCGATAGCGAGTTGCCACCTGGACATGTTTATTTCTCCTTCGCCGGCAGCGTCTCAAGGAGCTTCACCGATTTCGGCATCACGTCCACCGCAAACGATCTGCCCGTTGCAGGCACATATCCAATACCCAACAGCCCAGGACGTGAGCCCCTTCGCTTTGGCAGTGGCTCAAAGCCGCTTCGTCATTACAACCGGCATGGGCCAGCGCCTCGGCAAGTTCCGGCAACCGCCCGAACCACCGCCCCTGATAAATCTCGTGGGTGAGCGTCAGGACGGGAGGCGTCCGCCATCCCCCCTGCTGGACAGCAGGGCGGAACGGGTTGCCGAGGATGTCGTGCAGGAGCGAACACTGCACGGCCTTTTCCTGCTCCGCCGCTGCGCACCCGGCGCTCTCCCGGACGGCGGCAACGGCCCAGCGGGTCGCCTCCTCCGCCGGGACTAGGAACGGTGTTCCCATCGAGTCGTAGGCCGAGTCCACGCCCGCTGCCAAATCTGCACACGACCGGGCCACCATTGCCACCGGTGAGACGTTCCCGTAGCCGCCCAACTCCTCGAACCACTTCTGCATCTCCCTGCCCACGGCCAACACGTCCTGGTAGGCGGCTTTGCCGTCGGCGAAGCGCTCGACCACCCGCACGGCGTCCAGCCAGCGGGCGTCGTCAACAACAATCCCAACACGGCGGCAGCAGGCGCTAGCCCACAAGAGTAGCTGGCGATCCGTGGCAACGACGGGCAAATCCAAGTGACTGCTCGGTCCCCGAATCTGATCCAGCATGGCGAAGGGGTCGGTCAGCGTCAGCCAGTCTGTCTCGGTCATCTTTCATCCTGCCTTCCCGACTAACGAAGGTCGATTCTACTCGTCAAACACCCACGGAAGCGCACTCGATTAGGGCGGCCCCGTGTTCCTGCTTGTAGGCCCGCTCGTCGTCGGAGATCGGGATGTGCCAGAGGAACGACACGTTATCCCCACCGACCTCGAACACGAAATTCCGATGCGAAATGATGGGCGGCAGCAGGAAGACCGTTAGCCACTGCGCCGCATCGTGACGAGCCGACGACCACCTGCGGTTGGTGGCTGTCGAACTCCATGTGGGCGACCCTGACGGCCTGGAAGTCCTCGTCGGGCTGCTTCGGGTTGATGACCGTGTGGCCGT
>Ga0206872_10068_pt1 | contig 31898 bp, 27 predicted proteins | sample Alteio_BWOrgCont_34_FD_152906 | JGI IMG/M metagenome (GOLD analysis project Ga0206872, IMG submission 152906) | Enriched cells from forest soil in Barre Woods Harvard Forest LTER site, Petersham, Massachusetts, United States -... | ecosystem: Environmental > Terrestrial > Soil > Temperate forest >... | reverse complement strand
TGCTGGTCCAGTTTCTTGAGAGTGGGATTGGTGTCCAGGAGCATCGTGATCGTCTCCTCCGATGGCTGGTAGAAGGGCAGGCGTTTCCAGTTCACCGTCGTGGTGCCCGCCGGCAACCGGTCGATGTGAGCGAGCCTGAATGCTTGTTGCACCGCCTGCGTGTCACGGGACCCGTCCAGTCGGGCCATCTTGTAAGTCTCAATGACCCAACGGGCTTCCCGCAACAGCGTGGCGGCGTCAACGGGACCCGGGACCGCGTGTAAGACTTCGCCGTCGGAGGTGCAAAAGTAGCTGGCGACATTGCCGCCTTGCTTTTGACCGTTTACTAACTTGAAGGTGCCGACCTTCTGGTAAGTGGAGGCGAAATGCTTATTCAGATAGTCGCCGACTTCGACATTGGCCAGTGCGTTCACACGGAGCGCTTCGGCATTGTTTCACGTAAAGCCCGGTTCTTCAAAATTGCCGGCGACATGAAGCACGAACAGCAGCTTTTGTTCCTTGAGGGCATGTCCGGCAGCTAGCGTAGGAGTGTCGTAGAAGTCGACTTTGGTGCCATATTGCTGGCACGTGGATTTACCATTGGGCGTCTCGGGCAAGAAGACGAATGGGTTGCTGTCCACTTGCACGGGTTGGGACGCCGCCGCGCGTTCGGTGATGGACAGTAGCGGGGCGGGAGACTCAGGAACGGGAAGGGCGGGAGCGGCCGGCGCCTTGGCCATCATTGCAGTTGGCAGGTTGTCGGCAAGTTTTGCAATCGGAGCCGAGGTTACCGTTGCAGGGGCTGGTGTCTCCTCTGCTGCCGGTAGATCGGGTTTTACCTCCGCCGCTTGCACTTCCACAGTAGCCGTGGCCAGTGCGCGTCTTGGTGGCAGTATCATGAAGAAAACGGCGATTAGAATTAGCGATCCAACCACGGCAGTCACCACCGGAGGCCAGAGCAGCAGCGGTTGCCGACCAGTGGTTGCCTGTGCCGCCCGACCAACCGGCCCGTGGGCTTGCGGCGATTTCGGCGCGACGGATGAAATGGCCATGAAGGATTCTCCAAGCAGATCAGACCCCACCACCCACCCACAGAGCGTACCAAGCGGAATGTGCCAAACCCGGCGCGGCGCAGAATTGCGGGCTGTGATGTCGTTGACGTGGTTCATTGATTCGAGCTCATTGAGCCCGCCGCGACTGCGCCCTACTACAGCAAAAATACTCCGGGCAAAGCAGGGACAGCAACGCATTTCCTCCGGCTGTTACAAATGGCGGCTAACCACTGACATGGCGTCTGACGAAATAGGGTGGTGAAGCTGCAATGAGAACGGGACATAGCGGCTCAAATTGACCTCAAAAACAGTAGCAAGTCCGCGAGCTCTTCCCGAGCCAATTCTTTCTTGAGCTGATGACGATGGGCGACGAGCACGTCCTCCAGGGTTGCTGCCCGGTTGTCGTGGAAATAGGGACCGGCCTGGCCAACGCCGCGTAGTGACGGCGGGTTGAAAAGTTTTGTGCCTGCTTCATCCGCCAGGCCGACGTCATAGGTCTTGGCCGAAGTGTAGGCGGGTGGTACGTGGCAGCTGGTGCAACCTTGCTGGCGAAACAATTCCTTGCCGCGCTGCAACCCGTCCCGAGTTGCCGCAGTTTCTGCGCGCAACGGCGGGGGCGGCACCAGCGTTTTGAGGAAAGCTTCCAAATCGTGGACTTGCTGATCCGTCGCCTTGGGACCGCGCATGGTGATTTCCATCGACTTGCGCACCTGGTCCTTCAAGTCGGCGATGCCCCCATTCCAGGCCCAGGGCGGCGTGTCCTTTACGCCCAGGAGCGAGAGAACCCGTTTGGGTGTACCGAAAGAACCGTCGCTAAGGTTATCGTTGAGCTGACCGTTGGTGTGGCCGTCGACATGGCAGCTGCTACAACTCAGCCAATTTTCGTGCGATAACCTGGCGTCGTAGAACAGCAGTTCGCCGTGATCGGCGTCACTTAGTTTGGGCTGCGCGCCCAGCACGATGTCGATATCTTTCTTCTTGCCTATCACGTCCACCACAGTCACCCGGTCCGCAAAGGTGTCCGCGACGAACGCCCGACGTCCGGCTGCGTCGAGCGCGACCGCTGTTGGCCGTTGGCCAACGACGACATAGGCCCAGTCACCTTTATTGGCGGTGCGGATGGCGACCTCGCCGACGCCGGCCAGGGCGACAACGGAGGTCCCATCAACAGTTACGGCCAGGCCGGCGGGGTCGCCGGTGCCGTGGCCGACGTCGCCCAGCGGAAGTTGGCGGCCGCCCTCCAGCAAGTCGGCGTCAGCCTTCAGCAGGTTGGCGCGTGACACCGACCGCACGTAGTTGACGATCAAGTTGCCCCAGTGGATGTCAGCCTGAGTGGTGTGGGCGTCGGCGTGCAGTACCTGATGCGAAATCAAAAGATGCTTGCCGGTGGCGTCCCAGGCCAGGCCACGAATCTGATGGGCCGGCAACGATCGCACAGATTCGACAATGCCGCGGGCCACGTCGACGACCGCGATTTTGCCACCAAACGCATCTGCCACCACGATCTTGTCGGTGTCTGGTACCTGGATTTGCTGGCGCGGCGAAAATGGCAACTCGACGACTTTTTTGATCGACGGCTGGCCGCTCCGGTCCTGCGCTGCCAGGTCGACAATGGCCAACTCGCGTGCCCACAGTGAAGCGACTGTGCACCGCCTACCGTCCGCGAGAGGCCGCACGCTTACGGGCGATTGGCCGACAGTTACCCGACCGGCGACCTCCAGGGCCGGCCCGCTGCGATTGAGCACAATTAGCTCGGCGGCGTCCTCGTCTACCGCCAGGAGACGCTTGCCGTCCGGCGTCGCCGCCAAATCGGCCAGCTTCCGACAAACCTCGGATTCACCGATGACACGGCCCTTGTCCGTGTCAATCACCGAGACGGTGCCAGCAGTGCGGTTGGCCACGAACAGCCATTTCTCGGCGAGCACCAGTGCGACCGGCCGCCGCAGACGGGCCGGCGGCTGTGGGTCCGCGGCTTGGCCCACGATGCTCGGCAAGCAAATGAGCAGAACGGCGACAATGCCGCGAAATGCCTGTCGGGACCTGGTGGAATGCATGACCGATCCTTTACTTTTTGACGGCGTCTTGCAGCAATTCCAGGGCCTTTGCTAGCTGCGGATCGTTCGGCGGATCCTTTGGCGCGCTGCCCGGAGGCTCGGTCCCTGATTGAGCATGCTGCCACTCAAGGATGGACATGGATTTGTCTTGATCCAGGCTCACGACGTGATCCGGCGTGATTGGCCGCCAGCCTTTGCCCTTGGCGCGCTCCACGCGGCCGGTCCGCAATTGCACGGCTCCCAGATCGTTCGGCAAATGGACCAGGCTGATGACGGAGCCGTCACCCCGAGTTGCCTGGCCAACGGCGACCGCACGGTCGTTGTCCTGAAGCGCAGCCGCCACCAGTTCGCCGGCGCTCTGCGTATATTCATTCACCAGCAAGACCGTCTTGCAATCGCGGAAAATGCAGTCCTTGTCGGCCCGATACTCCTTGATGTGGTGGCGAGCGTCCTGGACCTTGAACATCAGCCCGCCAGGGAGCAATTCGTCAGCGGTCAGCAACGCCGGCTGCACATCGCCACCGCCCGCGGAACGTAAGTCCAACACGATCCCTTTCACACCTTCGTCTAGCAACGTCGCTTCTAGTTTGCGCAACTCAGCAGGCGTGCTCGGCAGGATCGTTTCGAGTCGAAGGTAGGCGATCGGTTGGTCCGGATTGACCCGGTACTGCCAGCGATCCTCGGAAATGCGCTTGTAACCAAACACCGTAGTAAAGGGCACGGGACCCCGAGTCATGTTCAGCCGGCGCGTCCCCTTTTCGTCCGGCTGACGAACCGTGAACGACACCTTGGTCCCCTCCTCGCCGCGAATGCGGTCCACTACCTCACTAAGGGTCAGGCCCTCCATGCTTACGCCGTCAACTTCGAGAATGAGGTCGCCATTTTTCCCTCCAGCCTTGCGCGCGGGCCCGTTAGGAAACGCCACGGTGATTTCGGGCAGTGCGTCCTTGGCACTTTTCCTGAGCTGGATGCCCGTGCCGACATAGCGGTTGGCAGCGGCGCCCTCCATTGCCTTGGCCGTTGCGGGAGGGATAAGACCCTGATCCTTTTGGTTGGAAGACCCCTCCAACATGCCAGAAGTGAAGCTGGCCACAAGAACGTCTGACTCGACCATTGATGTCGGCCAGTTATCCTTTAAAAAAGCAGTGAACTGCTCCCGGTTGACGAGGACGGAGACCTTTCGCTCCAGCTCCGGCAGCGGCTCGGCGTTCTCCGCGGCGAAGAGGCTGCGAACGGCGTGGACGAACATCTCCTGGCGGGTGGGTGGGTTGAACTCGCGGTCGAGCACGGTTTCGCTGACGATCCAGAAGCGTTCCGAACACACACGCACAGGGTCGGGTTTGTCGGCGCTTTTCTTGGCCGGCTCGTCCGCGTATGGGGCCGCCGTAATTGTGAAGGCAACTGCAAAAACAGATAAAGCGAGGATGCGATGCAACATTGGGTTTGGCCTCGAGGAAGGAATAAGGCTCACCGCTGTCGATTGCGCGAGTTTACAGTGAAGGACGGCCGCTGACAATGGGACAAACAACTCTCCAATCAGAGCGCCGTTCGTCACGATGGCTCGACTCGCCAACCTTGTATGATAGGGAGGCAAGACCCCTCGAAGTGGTACAGCAGTTGCGGCGCGATATGCTAGACTTGCCTGTCGGCTGGTCGCCCATCGAGATAGGGAAAGCATGGCCATGCGAATCCTGGTTGCCGATGACGAAGCAGTTTCGCGCTTCGCCCTGGAAGACACGCTCGCGGAATGGGGCTACGAGGTTGTGGGCGTCGACGACGGCGCGGCTGCGTGGGAAGTGCTCCAGCGCGCCGACGCGCCCGAACTGGCCATCCTTGACTGGGAAATGCCCGGCTTTAGCGGTCCGGAGCTGTGCCGCAAAGTGCGTGAACTTTCCTCAGTGCGTTCTCCCTATTTGATGCTCCTGACGCACCGCAGCGGTATCTCGAACATCGTCGCGGGCTTGAAAAGTGGTGCAAACGATTACCTTAGCAAGCCGTTTCAGGAAGAGGAGCTAGCCGCGCGCCTGGACATCGCTGCCAAGATGATGGAATTGCAGCAACGTCTTGCGGTCAGGGTCGAGGAACTGGAACGTGAGCGAGCCCAGGTCAAGACCTTGCGGGGCTTGCTGCCAATCTGCGGTTGGTGCAAGAAGATCCGCAGCGACGAAGACTACTGGCAGCGACTGGAGGACTACCTCGGCGCACACACCGAAGTGAGCTTCACCCACAGCATGTGCCCCGCGTGCTTTGAGCGCGAAATGCAAAGCGGCCAACAGATCCTCCAGAAGCGAAAAGAAAGTTAGGCGCTCTGATGAAGGATGAAGGATGAAAAAGGATCGTCTCCGGTTCATCCTTCATCCTTCATTTAGCTGCCCCTTCCCCCCGCGGGCTTTGGTACCGCAATCTTCGGCTGCTCGGCCACGGTTGATTTCACGTTGTTGCTGCCACTGTCACCGCAAGCCGGCACGCACAGCAAGATCGGGAGCGCAATCGCTCCCAACAACAGAAAACGTCGAACCATCGGGAGATCTCCTCGCTGTATCTTTGCGGCTTAGCGGCGGCTCGCAGAGCTGCCGCTAAAACCGTCAATGTTGATCTCAGAAATTCGGCGACACGATTTGTCCGTCCCGTCCACCGGCCAAAAATGCCAGCGACAGAGCGTCGATGCCGGGAGCGTTAAGCCCTCGGACGGAGCCATCACCCATGGCTATATTGCAGATGCCGCCTGTATGCAGACTCCCTGCCGAAAACACGGACACGCCTCGACCTGAGCCGGCTTGGCAGTTCGGATTGTTGGAATTGGGGCAGATGCCGTAGCTCGAGAACCACTGGGAACCTGCCCACGCGTGCATCCACCACTGCGGATTGCTAAAGAATGGGTCGCCGGATACGGAATTGATCCCGCCGGCGCACTCTACGTAAAGAATGGTGTTGCTGGTGCCGTCGGGTATGGCTCCCAGCTTTTCTTTCGAGTTGTAGGACATCAAGCCATGGACATCCACACTGGCACCACTGTTGAGCTTCAGCGGCGCCGGATCGCCGCATGAAGCCAAATAATTCGATCGTCCCAGGACCTGGGCGCCGGGTTCGGTGCTGTACCAGTAAGTGCCGGCTGTGCCCATATCGAGGTTCCAATCGATTCCGGCCGTACCGTCTGGCGGGAGTGTCGCCTGGACCACCGTCGAAGTGAAATCGGGTGAGGGCGCGGAGGGGCAGAGATAGGTCTTGATGGTGCCTTCCGCGCCGTAAATGGCGGGCGGCCTCACGATCGTGAGCGTGTTGGTTGTGCGGGGCCGATTTAGTGGATCGCGGAACCAAGCAAAGAACTGAGTAGGACCGTTGAGCCCGCTTCCCGGCGGGGCCGGACGCCACGAGTACAAGTTGTACTGGTTGTCCTGTTCGATGAAGGGCAGTATCCGGACCAACGCGCCGGCGCCCTGGGTGTCATAGCCAGGCGGCAGCGACAAATACACGTCGTGGTAATTGTGGGTGCCCAGCGCGATTTGTTTGAGGTTGTTGCTGCACTGCATGCGTGCGGCGGCCTCGCGGATCTTTTGGACCGCGGGCAACAGGAGCGCGATGAGGATGCCGATGATGGCGATCACGACAAGCAACTCAATAAGAGTGAATGCTCGCCGGTACGGACGCGGAACCACGGTCATACCATTCTCCCGAAAGATAATAAGGAAACGACTGAACACAAACCGGGAGCGGAGACTGCCACGGTGGCGTCTCCGTTCGCAGCCAAGAAGAAAGTCCCTTCCGGTGCCCTGACATGAAATAAATCAACAAAAATAACGGCACTTCGACGGAAGGCCTATTTCGTCAGAGAGAACGACGAATGGAGAGGTTGAATGAGGTCGCGGCACGCCGCCGATATTGGACGGCCCCGGTGGAGACTAGATGAAGACTCGCACCATCTCACGCTTGCCACGAGGCCGACGAGAGAGACGACGGTTGCGCACCCCGCGCAGATTATAATCACCTTACCGGGCCAAGCAAGTACTTTTTTTAATCTATTCATCATTTTCTTTTAATCTTCCTGTGATCGTTGAAAACGCGATGCCAGGGCAGTTCCGCGAATGCTGTTTTCAGTTCGGCGGCCTGGTGAAGATCAACAGCGAAGACGTAGTCACAGGAACCACTATCAGGATTACTCCGCAACGAGGCCAAAACGGAACAGTTGCCTCAAGATTTTTATGGAATACACGGATGTGACTTCGCAGGCAGAGGATCGTTTAATCACCCAGACGAATCGAGCGCGTTACGTCCGTACGGTCAATCCGGGCGCGGTCACGCGTCTGGGAGTGGGAAAAAGGGACTGGGAACAACAGTGGGTTGAACTGGTCGTCAAGGAGGTCGAGGCGGAAAAATAAGGTCGTCACACGCGGTTGCCAATCTGCTCTTATAATAGCCGCATTCCAATGGCCACCCTTGAGTTACTGAGACCCATCATGATTCGCATCATTCTTGCCGGCGTCGTCCTGGCGTTGGCGGCCGTGCCAGCATCCGCGAACTTCGGTATCTTTCGGCGGCAAGTTGAAGTCGTCGCCCCCTCGTATTATTACATTCCGCCGGTCTACCGGATGCCGCCCGTTATTTGTGAGCCACTGGCCCAACCTTCGACCCACCCGTTCCCAGTTCGGCCGCAAGTTGTGCAGCCGCCCGCAGGGGCCGTGAAGCCGGGCGCACCCACCCAGGCGATGCCGGAGGCAGCACCGCCATCCGGCGCCGAACCGCCAGTTCCGCGGAAAATGTCTCCCGCCGAGGCCACGGAGAATTCCTCAAACAAGGTTGAGACGCCTTACTTCGAGGTTTACAGCAATGCCAACGGCAAGCGCCCGGTGGACGGACAACGCAAAACCGCTCAATTCTGGAACCTGTCACGGTCCGAGGTGACGTTGAAGATTGACGGCCGCCAGCACGTGTTGGCGGCCAATACGAGCGAATCGTTCCCGGTGCCAGGCGAGTTTGCATGGCAAGTCGCTGGCCGCGAGCCAGAGGTTGGCCGAATTCAGGCTGGCGACCCAGGCGTGACAATTGTGATTAGACGCTGAAATACAGTGCCGGAGTTGCGGACCTAGCCCTTTTTGCCTGGAAAAACGTCGCTCGGCGCTAGTTCGAGGTGATCGGGTAAGATGACACTCGCATCGTCCTGCTGGACCGGCGGCGGGGGTGAACCGTAGTCCAATTCTGTCTTACGCAGCGTGTTGGCCCGTTGGGGGCGTTCCGTCGGCGGGCGAGGACGGCCGCCCGGTTCCGGTAGCGGGACAGGCTTGTCGCACGATTCAAGGAGGTCTTCGGCGTCCATCACTTCCGATGCCGGGAGCGTCGCCGAGTGCTGTGTTGCGCCGGGAATTTGGTGTGCGTGGGCCGGCCCGTGAGTCGACGGCAACACGAGATTCGCGTCCCAAACGATTTGATACCGATGGTTGCCAATGGTCAATTCGTCGCCGGCGCTGAGGCGGCTCTCCGTCATGCGGATGCCGTTGATACGCACGCCATTGGTGCTGCCGAGGTCGCGGACCACGAGGTAGTCGCTGACCTGCGCGATGCAGCAATGCCGCCGCGAAATCTTGCGCGAATCGATCTGGATGTCGCACTCTGGATGTCGGCCCACCAGCAAGATCGGCTTGTCAAGCAGGATGTTGGGACCGTTATTCAGAGCGACGAGCTGCGCTGGCATGCCTCGGCCCATTGAGCGCGGCAAACCCGCTTACAGTTGGTGTTCCAATTTACTATACCATGCGGGCGCGCGCGGCGGCAAACGATAAACGCGTCAAGGTGCGATTTGCAAATTGCCCAAGCCAACCACAACTATTTGTCTCTTTACGCTGAAGGCGTTGTATTCCACAGCCCAGGGTCGCAGCGCACCCTGGGTAACGAGAACGTGAATCGTTCTCGTCTTTACGCTGAAGGCGTTGTACACACGACAGCCTACCTGCGGATACGGAGGCGCACCTTAACCAAGGGTGTGCTGCGCGACCCTAAGTCGTTACCCAGGCGTGCGCTGCGCGACTCTGGGCTATGGAATACAACGCCTTCAGCGTAAAGACAATGCTCTGAACAAGGGAGATAGTCTCAGGTGAGGTAGGTGGTCGACACTTTTGTCAGGACACTCCCGAGGGGAGAGGGGAGCTAAGTCCGGTGCTCGTTCATTTCTTCCGAGCCCTAAACCGCAACACGTGGGGTATTTCGCCATGTAACAATCATCATTTTTTGCTGGCGTCGTCGGAAAACCCCGCTACAATTTCACCTACATCGCCGCGCCCAGGCCAAAGTGCCGGTACAGCCTGCGCAGTCCATGCGATTGGCACCTACGGAGTCGGAACCATGAAACGCTGGGCTATTACAGGTTTTGCAGTCACCATTGCTCTGCTTGCTGCCTCCGATTCGGCGCGAGGTGCGGAGGCACCCGCTGCGCCTGAGCAGCCCAAATCCGACCTCAACAAGGCGGCCGATCTGGTCAAGAAACTCGGCGATCGCTCCTGGCAAACCCGTCATAGTGCCGAGAAGCAATTGGCAGACATGGGCCGGGCGGCCCAAAAGGTGCTCCAGGCCAACCTGACAAACCCCGATGTCGAAATCAGCCAACGCTGCGAACACCTTCTTGAGTTAGCCTCGCGGACCGATACGGTACTTGCTCTTGATGCCTACCTGCAAAAAAACGACGACAAGCTATTGATGAAGCTACCGGGCTGGATTCGGTTCAGCGAGATGGCGGGCAAGGACGACTCAGCCCGCATGCTTTTCGTCAACATGTACAGCACCGAGACGGAGTTGCTCGATGAACTGGAAAAGGACCCCAAGAACTTTGGGCCTAAACTCAACACCCACATCACCCAGCTTCAGCAGGTCCTCTGGAATCCTTGGGGCGGCAATGGCAATGTCGACGTCAGCCAGGTTGTTGCGTTGCTATACGTTGCCAGCGACTCGCGCGTGAATTTCGACATCAACACCTTCTACATGATTACAAACTTCCTCTACCAGGGATACCTTCAACAGGACTTCAAAGCAAACCCAGCCGCACGTAGGGTTCTGGCGGCGTTCATTGACAAACGTGCCGACCAGAACACCTTGGCGCAAGTCATGAATGTCGTGCTGCAAATGGAGCTCAAGGAGTTAGTCCCGGTGGCGCTGAAGATGGCCACTTCTAAGGATACTCAGGCGTACAACAAATCAATGGCCGCGCTCGTGGTGGGCAGGATGGGCACCAAGGAAGAGGCCGACAAGCTCGCACCGCTCTTGGAGGACAAGACGAACCTCGGCAATATGCAGGTTGGCACTCAGATGCTCAATGCGCAACTTCGAGACGTGGCCCTGGCCGCCATGATCGAGGCGTACGGCGAGTCCCCCGCAGCTTATGGCTTCCCGTATCTGCAGCAAAACCAAATCGCACGCGGGAATTATGTGGCGCCCGCGTGGTACGGTTTTGCCAAAGAAGAGGATCGGGCGGCGGCTTTGAAGAAGTTCCGCGAGTTCAAGGCGAAACAGGCGAAGAAGTAATTGACCCACCCACCGCCTGCGGCATTGCGATCTCGACAATGCCGCAGGCGGTTTTTTTGCGCAAACACGAATGCAATACTACATCCAGATCCTCCTTCTCGCCGTCGTCCAAGGCGCTGCCGAATTGCTGCCCGTGTCCAGCTCGGCCCACGTTATCCTCGCCCAGAAGTTGATGGGGCTGGACCCCTCCGACCCGAAGCAGACCTTCCTCCTCATCATGCTGCACACCGGGACCATGTTCGCGGTGATCGTGTATTTCTGGCCTCGGTGGAGGCCGCTCTTTGCTATTGGAGCGAGCACGGCCGGTGCTGAGGATTCCCCCTATCCTCCGCTCCGCCATTCTTTGTGGCACCGCTACCGCTTCCTTTGGCTGGCGGTTGCGGCGACGGCGGTAACCGGCGTCGGTGTGGGGCTCATTCTGCTGGTCGAAAAACTGACGCATCGCGAACTGGAAGAGCTTTTCAAGCGCCTGGACTTGATTGGGTTGGCATTGCTGGCAGTGGGCGTGTTCATCTTGATCGCCGGCTTTCTCGAAGGTCGCATAAAGGAAGGCGGCCTCACACTTCGGACGGCCTTGTTGATCGGTCTGGTGCAAGGGGTCTGCCTGCCATTTCGGGGCTTTTCCCGGTCCGGAGCGACCATTTCGACAGCGCTTCTTTGCGGCGTCCCGCGGCGGCTGGCGGAGGACTTCAGCTTCGCCCTGGCCGTGCTCATCACGCCGGCGGCGATCGGCCGCTACGTTCTTCGCTTGCTCAAGGATAAGAGTTTCCAAAGTTGGGACGAGGTGGCAACGCTTCTTGCCCCCGGGTTTGTCGGGATGCTCTTTAGCTTTGCTGCGGGCTATGTGGCGCTGAAGCTGCTCTCGGCCGCGCTGGAACACGGCCGATGGAAATACTTCGGCTTTTACTGTTTGGCAGCGGCAGCAGTTCTATTTGGATTCGCCTGGTACGGATGGTAAGCCGCTGCGCGATGGTGAACATCCAGGAGTGTCCCATCCTCGGGCATGGGTCGGATCGGGTGCTCCTCCCGATTTTGGCGGATTCTCTCCCCTCCCCATGTTCGACAAGACGCTTAGGCTCCCCTCTCCCCTCAGGGGAGAGGGGCTCATCCGCTCGACTGCCAAAATCGGGGGAGCCCCCCTCGGATCGCAATTCGCGACGCGCGCTTTGACATGAACTGTTGCGCAACCTATGTATTGAGTGCCGAGCGCAAAAGCGTTCTCGCGAGTGGGCCGCCGCCCATGGCTGTGCGCTCGGCGCCCATGCGTCATGCCCTCCCGCCCCAAGGTGCCCCGTCATGAACCGTCCTGGATCGGCTGCAGCACCCGTTGCTTTTGTTAGCAACGATTGCCATTTTAAGTCTTTCCGCCTGCGCCAGGCCTCGCAATCGCTTATTTCTTGCAGGTCCTTGGACTCAGACCTTCACGAACTCTCCACGATGTCGTAGACCCTGCCCCCCCAAGCAATCTAATAAGGTCAAAAGATATTTTCGCCACAACGTATCTCTTATTGGAGTCGGGCAGCGAGCGGCTGGAAACCAGGCCCCACGGGCCCATCGCGCGGGAAGGAGAGTGTCGTGGACGACGCCGCCTTGAGTAAGACCGCCACCGGCGAAGCGATTCGGCTGTCCTCGCCCTGCATCCCAGGTATCAAACGGGCCGATTTTGTTCGCGTCCAAGCGATCACGCGGCAGACCTGGGACGAGGCTGTTCAGCGGGTCGTCCTGCCGGACAAGAGTGGACGTTGGCACCCCGAACATCTGATCACGCTGCTGCGAACGGATTATCATTTAGCCAATCTCGCCTCCCTGCCGGACCTTCTGCGGACCATCCTGGAAGATGCCGCCACCGTGCTTGGGGCGCAACGGGCTGCGATCGCCCTGCATGACCCGGTGACCGGCCGGCTGCAGCTGCGCGAAGTCGTTACCCGGCACAGGTCGGTCAAGGCAAATCAGGGTTTCAGCCAGACCCTGGCTGAAAGGGCGTTCCAGCGAGGCGAGTCGCTCCTGTGTGAGGACGCCGGCAACAATTCGACCCTTCAGGCAGCGGGCAGCGTGCTCCTTGGCTCCATGGCATCGCTCATTTGCGCAGTGCTGCGGTCGCCGCGGCGGCAGATTGGTGTGCTTCACCTGGACCGTGGGCCGCTGCAAGATCCATTTACGCCAGACGATCTCTTTTTTGCCGACGCCGTCGCCGCGCGGGCTTCGGTTGGCATCGAAAGCGCTTTGGTGGTCGAGGAGCAGCGGAGCCAGTTTTTGCAAACGCTGAACACACTTGCCCGTGCGGTGGAAGCTCGCGACCGCTACACCGGTAGCCATACTCAGCGGGTCAGCGATTACGCGTTGCTTCTGGCCCGGCACATGGACCTCTCGGCCGAGGATCAGGAGCGCATTCGTGTGGGCACGCCTCTGCACGATATCGGCAAGATCGGCATCCCCGACTCCATATTGCGCAAGCCCAGTGCGTTGACCCGCGAGGAATTCGAGGAGATGAAATCGCACCCCGCCAAGGGGGTAGCGATTCTGGAAAGTTTTCCTGCTTTACGGTCCATTCTTCCCATCGTTCGCGGACATCACGAGCGCTGGGATGGTCGCGGATACCCCGACGGTCTTGGCGGCGAGCGCATCCCCTTGATTGCACGCGTCGTTGCCGTTGCCGATGCATTCGACGCGTTGACTTCGGATCGCTGTTACCGTGCGGGATTGCCTGTTAATGTCGCGTTCGAGGAAATCCGGGTCAACGCCGGCACTCAGTTTGATGCGGATTGTGTACGGGCTTTTCTTTCATTGAGGCCTACCATTGAGGCAAGCGTGGCGCGTTGGCGCCTGCTCGCGGAACAGGCGCCCAACCGCGTCGGCTAGACGAATCAGTGCCCTGCGGCGAAGGTGCTAGCTGTAGTACGGACAAAGTGGAACGAGCCATGAGACCGGAAGCCAAACCGACGGCCTTGCGAGAGGTGGGGGCGGAGCCCTTGCCCGGCTACCGGCTCGTCGAGCCCCTTGGCCGGGGCGGCTTTGGCGAGGTCTGGAAATGTGAGGTTCCGGGCGGCCTTCTAAAGGCTATCAAGTTCGTCAAGGGCCCTGGCGGTCCGCTGGATGCCAAGGGCAACTCCGCCGAACTGGAATTTCAGGCCATCCAGCGCGTCAAGACGATCCGGCACCCGTTCCTTTTGTCCTTGGAACGCGTCGAAGTCCTGGCCGGTGAATTAATCCTGGTTATGGAGCTAGCGGAGTGCAATCTCGCCGACCGCTTTGCTGAGTGCCGGTCGGCCGGTCAGCCGGGCATCGCGCGGGATGAGTTGCTGGGCTATCTGACCGAAGCCGCCGAGGCGCTGGATGTCATGAACTTCCAGCACGGCTTACAACATCTGGACGTAAAACCGGGCAATCTTTTTGTCGTTGGCCGTCACATCAAGGTGGCTGACTTCGGCCTGGTGAACACCCTCGACGATGTGGGGCCCGACGGCACTCCCCGGCAAATGGGCGGGCTAACGCCGCTTTATGTCGCTCCGGAGATGCTCCGCGGCACCATCAGCCCGCACAGCGACCAGTACAGTCTTGCCATTGTCTACCAGGAGCTGCTCACCGGGCAACACCCATACTCCACCGACAATCCCCGCCAGGTTATGCTGCTGCATTTGACCGGCGAGCCGGACTTATCCGCCCTGCCTGAAGGGGATCGGCCTGCGGTGGCAAAGGCGTTGGCGAAGGACCCGGAGCGGCGTTTCCCATCGTGTCTGGATTTTGTCCAGGCCATCGTTTTCGGCCCCGAGGCCGCGCCCGTCGGCCACGACAACACCCGCCGATCTAGCCCGCCAAGCCCCCCAACCTGGTCGCCACGGCCCGAAATCTCGGTGTTGGAGCGGCCGATCGAGCATGAGACAATCGTAACCAAGCGGCCGGCCTTACCCGGCGCAGTGCCCGCTGTCGTCAAGGATACGCCGCCTCCCGACGGACCCAATGCACTGATGGCACTGGGCAGCAAACGGACGGAAGCGAAAACAGACTCCAAACCTGCTGACGCCGCTGGGATTCGCCTGCCAAACTATCAGTTCCTGACCTTTCTAGGCAACGGCCCGCTGGGTGAACTGTACACCGCACAAGGCCCTGACGGCGCCGGCTGCCTGGCGCGTGTATTGCCCGATTTCGGACGCGTGGCCCCGGTGCTCGACGCGAAACTTCTGGGCCGCCTGACCGCCCTGCACCATCCCACCTTGCCTCGACTCGACGCTCTAAGATCGTTAGACGGGCGAATTGTACTGGTGACGGACTCGGTGTCGCGCACCTTGCAAGACCGTTTCCAGGAATGCGTCACTGAGGAACTGAAGGGCATTCCGCGCGCGGAACTGCTCGACCACCTGGGCAACGCCGCTGCCGCCCTGAACGTTTTGCGCCGGCGGCATCAGTTGTGGCACCTGGGATTGACGCCCCGTGCCATCCTGTTGCCGGACGGAGGCTTGCAACTTGGCGATTTCGGGTTAGCGCAACTGCTTTGGCTGCCGCGTCGGGAGACGGTCGCACACTTTGGCAAGCGCTATGCCGCGCCCGAGTTGCTGCAAGGGTCCCCGAATCCGACCTGCGATTCCTACAGTCTCGCCCTCATCTACGCAGAAATGCTTACGGGTGTCTATCCGTGGCCTAGCCGGATGCGTTCACGCAACGGCGCCGGCAACGGTCCGATCAAGCCGGATCTCGACTGGCTGCCGGCCGCGGACCGCCCTGTAATCGCAAAGGCGCTGGATCCTAACCCGCGTAACCGCTTCCTCGGTTCAGAAGAGTTGATAGACGCTTTGACAGGATCGACGCCGCGCGAACGCAGGATCGAGTCGCCCGTCCGCGCCCTGCCGTTCGTCCAGCCGTTCGTGAACATGTCCGGCGGCTCAGAGCGAGTGGCGGGGACGCCGTCCGTGCATCGACTGGTGACTCAAATGGTCCTGGCCGAGTCGGCGGAGGTGACGCTGGCAATCACAGGACGCCTGGCATACCTCCGCCGTCCCGACCAGACGCTCGAGGCGAAGTTTCCTGTACGCATGCTCCCGGGAATGATCCGCCTTAAGTTGGGCACTTTCTGTGACAAGTGGGAGGCAAAGATCGTCTCGCAGACCGATCAATGTTTTGTTTTGCGCATGTACGAATCCGATACCTTTTGGCAGCGCTGCCTGGGTCAGCAGGTTGGCGTCGAGATTTGTCTCGACCTCGTGCCCGTGGCAGACGCGAAGCAGCACAACTCCGAAGCGGCGGTCACGATCCAGCCATTTGGAGGGGTGAAGCATCTCGCGGCCCAAAAGTTGGACGAGATCGGCCCCCTTCTCCTGACGAGCCTGCGCGACGACCTGCAAAACACAGCAGAGCAACGAATCCAGGGACGTTGGCCCTGCTCCGCGTCCGTCGACGTGTATCCGGTTCAACCAGACGGCTCGGTCAAAGCGGCGTTGCCTGGAGCATGCAATGATGTTTCCTATGGCGGCATTGGTTTTGACGTGCGCCAGCAGCTCCCCGGCAAGATGGTCTACCTTCACTTCAATGAAATACCCGAACTGGAGCCGATCGTCCTGCTGGCAAGGATCATGCGTGTGCAGCCGTTGGAGGAAGGCGGATTCAAGATTGGAGCGGCTTTTGCCACAACAGGCGAGGAAGTGTTTGCACGCTCAAGCGGGAAATAACGCGCGATTCGCGATGACGGGATTCCAGGGACGCATTACGTAAGTCACAAAGATGCCGTGGTGGCTACCCGGATTCGTGAGCGTACCCCTTGTGTTTTTCCAAACGCTCTGAGGCGACAACGAGAATTCGTTTCATTCACACCCCCCCAGACAACCCCCTGAACGAAATGCAAGCTAACGTTGGCTGCCTCCTGGTTTGCCAACCGACGGCACTGCGAGACCATCGTCGAGCCGCGCAGGGTCAAGCGCGGACCAATTCCGCTGGCGTTCAACTGCAATTCACATAAGCCGTTTCCAATCGGTGTGGCTGGGTCATTGCTTGCCGATGGCCGCAGACCGACGCCAAATCCGTGAGTGACTATTACGGTAGATTCTTGTCACGGCCAACAGGAGAGGTGTCCTTTTTTTGCCAAAGGGGGTTGACATGAGCAATGTACGACATCCCTTGTTAGCTCGGTCGCGGAAGCAAAAGGCACCGCGTTGGATGGGTGCCAGAAAAAAGTGCGTTCCCTATATTTTCCGTCGCCCTTGTGCGCAGCGTAAACTGTCGCGTTCCAATTTGGCGCCCCTCGCTTAGCACTAAACTGCGCGGCATAATTCCGCGGAATAGCTATTTTTTGTCCTTCTTCTTATCAAATTCTTCAACATAAAGCCCCGCCTCCACGCTTAGTGCTACGCCGCCAAACACGCTTTCCACAATGGTTGCATTGTCGTGATCGGCTCGAGCGTACTTAATCAAATCGCCCCAGCTTTTTGCCAAACACACTCGGTAGCAATGATATCGGGTTTGGGCATCACCTGTTTTGCAAACTTCTTCAATATATGCGATAATCTTCGCTTTGGGTCGGTCTTCAAGCGTCTCAAACACCGAAACCCAGTTCGCCGAACCAACCTTGAACTCCCGGCAAAACTGTACGATGTCTTCGTCCTCAAAGGTTGAGGCGGCGACAAGCGCCGCGTAAACCGGGCGCTCGCTACCTTCAGCCGAGTAAAGCTTCCGCAACACAGAGCGGTTCTCGCGTGTCCCCAACGTCAGGATGTAATGGATCGCCTCACATCGCGGCAAGCTATTGCAGTGTTGAATAATAACCGCGTCACGGACTTCCTGACCGAGAAACGGAAGTAATAACGGCAAATAGTAGATTAACGGCATTCGATTCTCCTTGGGAAAAGAAAAGGTGTCAGGAACCTTTATTGGAGGTTTTTAAGGCTCCTGACGCCTTTTTCTTGATCCGCGGGCCCAACGTTACGCCGCGGACCGGCATGCGGAGCATGCCCCTATCGCGAGTCTGGGGAGCCTGCTACGCCGCCAGCTGATCGGGCCGCTAATCACCCCCGTGCTGTAGTTGATGCTCAACCCGTCCGGCAGCCTTGCGGCAACATAATGCAGCGTGCCGTGGGTGTGTTATCGGTCGCCTGGATTTGCAGGCCTACCGAGTTGCCTTCGCTGAAATCCTGTTCACCGGGGTCGACGATAACAATCGGCGTTACGACTGTCCAGTTGAATACTGGCAAGGATCATGCGGGTGCAGCCACAACAGGCGAGGAAGTGTTTGCACGCTCAAGCGGGAAATAACTCGCGATTCGCGATGACGGGATTCCAGGGACGCAATACGTAAGTCACAAAGATGCCGTGGTGGCAAAAGGGATCGCCCTTCAGAATTCTCTCGGCCTCTTCGAGTGACGCGGCCTCGTAGACGATCAGCGCTCCGCTATCGTCCGTGAACGGCCCCGACGCTGCGAGTTTGCCGGCTTCCTTCAAGCTGGCAAGGTATTGCCGGTGGACCGGTCGCAACTCGGCGATCTTGGCCTTGTCCTGGCTGTACTCGATGATCGCGGCAAATTTCATTTAGCGGCTCCCCGCGGCCGGGGTCATAGGAACCGTCCGACCAGCCTTTCTCGCCAGCAAGGCATACGCCCCAAATAACAATCCGGTAAAGAACAGATCGCCGGCAAACCCATTGCCGGTAAACCCAAACGGCGGCGCGTCCTTCGCGGAGAAATTCAAGGCCATAAGATAGCAGGCCAGCAATCCGCGGGCATTGTCGGCGTATAGCAACTCGCCGCCTGGGTACTTCCCACCTTCCGTATCCACGACCACTCCCGCACCGGCCGGTAGCGTCTGGGGATCCTTGCGCTCAACGAACCACACCCCGAAGTTGGTCACGAAGAAGAACAACAGGCTGGCAGCGAAAGCAGTTGAACCGATGCGCAGCCACGACCGTGAGCGCCGGAGCAGCAATCCGAGAAGCACATTGACTGCGAAACAGCCGTATACAAAGGGATTGAAGGGCGCAGGGTGGTCGCCTCGGAATTGCCAAAGGGCCACATCAGTCACCACCATAACGATCACTGGCAACAACAATGCTTGCCAAAGGGGCAGACGAGCCCCACCAAATATGCCGATGGCGGCAACGGGCGTAAGGTTCCACGGATGCGGTATGAAGCGGATGATGCCAGCAAGAATGGTCAAACAAATTGCGAGGAACTGGGCGGTGGGTGAACCAATGTCGCGCTCTGTCTGAGAAGCGATTTTGCTTGGATCCTTGTTGGGAATGTCATCATTCATGACCAAACCTCGCGCCGTGAAGGACGTCGGACGGATACGAGGTTGTATGATAGGGCGCCTGGGTAGCAGCCGCAAGCGTCAGCGGTCGCCGCTTGCTACAGCGGCCGACACGCCGCCTGGCTCTTTTGCCCTGGCCGAAAGGGCCCGTAGGTGCCGGCAGTCGTAAATGTAGAAGTGGCCGTCGGTCTCACAGTAAAGGTGGTCGATGTCAATGGGGAGGATCGCGTAATCGAGTTGTTCCTCGGCGGCAAGTGTCAAGAGGTCGTCTCGTGAGGGCGCGGGCGCATCGGGCGGGCAATCGCGGAAATCCTCGAAGAACTTTTGCCACCGCGGTGGGATCGGCTTTGGCGCCATGCGGTCGGTGTCCGCCTCGAAGCGGGCGACCAGGCGAACGCGGCGTTTGCCCTCGCTAGCCGTTTCGCGGTTAAACGCGCACCCGGCCATCTGGTAGATGGTGACATAGCTGTTGGCTCGCAGCCGAAACCAAATCAGGTAAATGTCGGTGTTCCAGTACACGCAAGGCGCGGCGCCCGAGCCATCGCCGTGTTCGCGGAGATAATCGGCGACGAACTCGACATGCCGCTCCTCGGGTATGAAGTGGGTCAGATAGGCGGGCGACACCTGCAAATAAGCAAGAATGGCGAGGTACGCCACAGCCGTCGCGGCCACCGTCACCTGGAACCGGCGCGAGTAACTAAGTGCATCGCCAACCCATCCCGCCAGCTGGCACACCCCGAGCAGACAGATCAGGCGAGCGTTAACATGAGCCAGCACACGTAAAAGTCCTGTGGGGTGCAGCGGCACATCGCCCGATTGCGAGCCGATGCAAAGCGTCAGGATCGAAAACACCACGAGAAGACCGCAGGCCGTGAGGAAACCAGCTCGGCTGGCAAGCCACAGCCAGTCCGCTTTCGCGGGCCGCCGCTCCAGGCCGCGGTACCAGACGACCAAAAGTCCGAACACTAGCGCCAGCATGACGCAGAAGATCATGGTCCGCGTCGAGAATTCGCGCTCGTCGGTGATGTATAACAAGAGGGCGAGGCTGCCGCTGCGGGCGGGCACGGTTCCGCGTTGCCAGAGAGCGGCGACGGCCATGAAGCCTAGCGGAATTGCCAGGAATTCCAACAACCAAAGCGTCCGATACGGCGACGTTTGGATGAGCAGCAAGTAATCCGTCTCAACGCCAACCAGGGATCCCGCAAGCCCGATGAGTCCCACCACGAGCACGGCCCACAAGAACCGGGCGCAATGCCGGGCAAATGTGCAAGCACCGGCGACAACGATTGTGACGTCCCACGCCATCCGTGCCCAGTCTTCCAGGAACCATTCGGTCGGCTTGATGAAAAAGCAAATTTGCAAGATCGTCTTGCGCCATACCTCGTCAGCGTGGCCAAAGACGCGCGTTCCTAGTGGTTCATAGGCAAGCACACCGACGGATGCCAACACGGCGATCAATGCCAGGCCGCCGAGTTGCCACCATCGGAGCCGTCCAAATGCCCACCACATTACCAAGGTCAGCACGCCGCCCAGACCCATCAGTGGATGCAGTAGGAACGCGCCGAACAGCAGACCGATGGGCCAAAGCAGCTTGCCAGCCAGCATGCGTTCCAGGCCGAGCAGCACCAGAGCCGACGCGAGGAGGCGCGGCGTAAGGAACCCCTCATTGACGTGAAACACCTCGTTGCCGCCGAACGAAATGGGGGCGACGGCGAGAAAGAGTACAATCACGGCCGTGAGTGTGTCGTCGCGCACCAACACCCGCACCAGGCGCTGAAATCCCCACAGGAGCATGGCCTTGCTGAAGATGTAGACCGCGAACATCCCCGCATCCAGCCCCACCAGCTTGACCACGGGCAGCATAAGGAAACTGAAAAGCGAATAGCGGTCCTGCGATCCGTAGGTCAGGTACAGATCGTGGTCAAAGGCGCGACCAGGTTCGAGGCGCGATTCCAAATAGAATGCGTACAAGCGCGAGTCGTGAAAGAGGCCGAGGTAGGGCTGGCACAGCGCGTTGGCCAACAGTGCCAGGCAGAGCACGCTGCCCGGCGAGGCGACGAGGCGCGCCGGCAGCGGAAACAGCCAGCGCGGCAATGGCTCGGACATGGTACCCATCTTACGCCCGCCCGTTCAACGTTTCGGCCAAGCGCATCGCCCGATGGATGCATTCGTCCGAGTTGATGTAATCGAACTCTGCGAACCGGCCTAGCTGGTCGATGCCTAGCGAGTCGAAGTAGTCGCGAATGATCTTGGTGTTCTTACCGTAATCGCGGTCGTATACCGGATAGGCATACTCCACGCGTCGTGTGTCGCGGACGATGACATCCTGCTTCCGGATGATGCCGGCGCGGTCCAGGTCCCCAACAATCAAATCGAGGTAGGACTCATTATCCATGCGATCCACTTCATCGCCTGGCCGAACGGTCACTTCGGCGACCAGCGACGACGTCCCTGGCTTGACCATGTTCGGACTGAAAAAGCCCATGTAGCAGACGCGATGCGGATGCACGGTCGGGTCGGGTATGTACACGGCGCTCTTGTCCATCAGCGACTCATTGTTGACTGCGAGGAATACGAGGCGTAGTGCGTTGTACCGCAGGTTCTGCACGGCAGCGGTGACCTCGGTCGGCACGTCGGCAAAACAGCCGATTGCGTCAAGGACCGGAAATGCCATGACGAGATGGTCGAAGGATTGGGTTCGCTCGCCGTTGGAGACAATCCACTGCGACCCGGCCTTGCGGATCGACTTGACGCCGTAGCTGTAGGTTTGCTTCGTTCCCGGTTTAATCATTGCCTTGACGACCGACTCGAAGCCGCCGTGGAGCGGGTAGCGGAAGTAGAGTTGGTGGGTGTAGCCTTCTGTGGAGATGCCTAGTGCCGACTTGACCACATCCTCCTTCGGAGGTTTGGGCACTCGGCCGACCCATTCCATTCCCATTTCGCTAGGTTCGAGCTTCCAAATCTTGCGGTTGTAAGGGATGAGGTACTTGTCGGCGATCGAGCGACCAAAGGTGGCGTAGGCCCACTCGGCGAAGTTCGTCGGGTTGGGAAAATCGGCATTGAGGTAGTCGATGAGGCACTCGTAACAGTCCTGCTTATCGAGCGCACCGAGGTCGTTTTCAAAGGGGTATTTAACGTAGCGGCCCTTGAACAAGATCATGTTCAAGCGTTTGCAAGTGTTTATGTTTTCGCCCAGCAGGGAGTTGACCAGGTCGGTGACATGTTTGTGCTTGGAAAACAGAATATGGCCGCCGATGTCGAAGCCGAACCCATCCTTCCAGAAGGTCCGGCACAGGCCGCCGGGGACCGAGGCCTTGTCCAACACTTCCGACGGATGGTTGAGAAAGCGTTGTAGGGTAAGGCCGCTGATACCGCCGCCGAGGATGCCGATGTTCATGGTCAACCTCCTCAAGAAAAGCGCACGTTGACGATCCGCCGCAAAGTCCACCAGGCGCTTTCCAGCGGGCGCATCGTTGTCTGGCCGATTCGTTCGCGGTATTCGATGAACACCACCTTCAGGCGTTTACCCATCTTGAGGGGCCGAAGCAGCAACTCCACTGGAAGAGCGGCACCTCTAGGGTGGTACTGAAGACCGTCGATGACTGACTTTCGATAGGCACGCATGCCGCTGTGGAGGTCGGTCAGGCGGCAGAAGAACAACGCCGACGCCATCAGCGCGAAGCCCCAGTTGGCGAGGTAGTTCAGCCACGGCATGGCGGCGGGCTTGGACTGGAGCCGCGAGCCGTCTACCACGTCGTAGCCCTGATCGAGGATAAGCCGGGCCAACTCGGGGATACGCTCCGCTGGGTAGGTATCATCGCAATCGAGCGTGACAACGACTTGGCCGAGCCCGGAGCGTAGGGCGGTATCCATCGCGGGACCATAGCCCCGCGGTGGGAACTGCTTGATGACACGGGCGCCCAATTCTGCTGCGATTTCGGCAGTGCGGTCCGTGCTCGAATCGACCACGAGAACATCGGCGTCGGGGACCACCCGACGAATGTCGGCCAGGACCTTGCCGATGGCTTTCTCTTCATTGCGAGTAATCATGGCCACCGTCAAGGTGTCACGATTCAATTCCGTTGTCATGGGGAGTATCTCTTCCTATGCAGGTTTTGTGGCCACGACGATAATGCGAAACGCGAACATGCCGCGCCAGAGGGAAGCAACGGCGTGCTCAACGGGATAAACCCATTTCATGTAATTCTTGTAACCGCTGGAGTCGATCAGGGCCCGGCAATCGGGCGCGGCATCGCTGTTGCCGCGGCTCAGACGGCTTTTGAGTAGGGGCAACAGCGCACGGGCCAGGTAGGGCGTCGAGGCGACGCGATCCAGCGTGAGACCCGCCGCGGTTGCGAGGCGCTTGGCAGTACGAAACGTGAAAAATCGAATGTGGGTCCGATCCATGACGCCCGTGTCGGTGTACTCGACACGGCCAAACATCAAGGAGAGTCGGTTGGTCCACACGACGGCGTTCGGTACCGAGATGAGCACCTTGCCGCCCGGCTTGACAAACTCGAGGTATTTTTCCAGCACCGTCCGCGGGTCATAGACATGCTCCAGGACATCGGAAAAAACTAGCGCATCAAAGCGCGTTTCTCCGAGTTTATTCCCCACGCCGTCGTAATCATGCAAGTCGGCTTCGATGAGCGTATGAACGCGCTTGGCGGCGGTGGGACAGGCTTCATCGCTTTGCTCGACACCCCACACCTCCCACCCAAGCTGGCGGATCGCAAAACCGAGGGCAGCGCGGCCGCAGCCGACGTCGAGGACGCGGCCCGTCAGAGGGGCGAGCCGCTCGAACTGCTTGAGGATGCCTTCATTGACCTCCTCCATGTAGGGATAGGATTTTCGATTGACGTAGATCATGCTGCCCTCACCGCCTAGAGGATTCGCGTTCCTTCGAAGTCGAAAGCAAAACGGAGTTCATGCAAGCCTTCGGCCGCAAGCGCCCGGCGCAGCCGGGTCGGGTCCTCAGCCAGGAACATCAGAAAGCCACCACCGCCCGCCCCGATCAACTTGCCGCCGATTGCTCCGTTGTTGCGCGCGATGTCGTACCAACGGTCGATGCGAGGATTGGAGATCGATTTCGATCTGGCCCGCTTTCGTTCCCAGTGCTCGTGTAGGAGCTTGCCGTATTCGTCGAGCTTGCCGGCCTCCAGGACGGCTTTGCTCTCGTAACCAATTTGCTTGATCGTGTGCAAGTTGGCGATCATCTCCTGGCTGTGCAGCTTGGTTTTGTCGTCCTGGTCCTTGAGGATTTCCGGGGCTTGACGAACGATGCCTGTCGAGAACAGCAACACGCGCTGCTCGAATTCCCTGAGAGTGTCGTCCGAAATCGCGAGCGGCGTGACGGCGACCGAGTCATCCGGGCGGAACTCATAGCAATTTAGCCCGCCGAAAGCCGCGACATACTGGTCCTGCTTGCCGACCGGTTCCTTGAGCAGATTGATTTCGATGTGGCACGCTGTCTCGGCCAGATCGCCGGGCGTGATCGTCTTGTTGCGGAAGCGGTGGAGCGCTTTCAGCAGAGACGTGCCGAAACTTCCAGACGAACCGAGGCCGGTGCCGGCCGGGATGTCGGCCATCGAGGTGATCTCGATGTTGTTCTCGGTTATCCCGAGGTGGCTGCAGGCGTGGCGGATGATCGGGTGTAGAAGTTCACGTGGATGGGCGACGCGCTCGATGCGCGAGTAACGAACCACCATTTCCTTGAGGAAAGTCCGGTGGACCGATACGTAAACCCCCTTATCGATGGCCCCAGCGATGAGGAAGCCGCCGTATTCGCGGTAATACGAAGGTAGGTCGGTGCCGCCGCCACCTAGGCTAATCCGCAATGGACTTCGTGCGATAATCACGTCCTGATCCTCTTAGTTTGCTGGCAGACAAGCTCGGCTAAGCTGCGCCCTGGTCCAGGCCCGACCGTAGGTCGGCAAGCATGGCCTGCATGGCGTCACGCAGCGCCTGGGCCGCGTTTCGGGTCGGCTGCCAACCGAGGCCGCGAATCTTCTCGATGCTAAGCCGGATAATCGGTACGTCGCCTTTCCAACCGCGGTCGCTGCCGGTGTAGTCGTAACGGACCGACCCAAGCGGAAGGTCGAGACACTCCCGAGCCAGTTCGGCGATCTCGGTCACGGTGATGTAGTCGCCGGTGGCGACATTGAACGCTTCGAACGGCGTCGTGCATTTTTCGCCGGCCAGCAAAACCGCATTGACCACGTCACCGACATGCACATAGGACTTGCTTTGCTTGCCGTCGCCAAGGATGCGAAGTTGTCCAGGCTCACGCAGCAGGCGGCGGACAAAGTCGAAGCCGACGCCGTGTGTCTGCCGGCGACCGACGACGTTGCCGAAGCGAAAGGCGCAGGCGCGCAAGCCGAACATGTAGGCGTAAGAAGCAAGCAGGCCTTCGCCCGCGAGCTTGCTGGCCCCGTAGGTTGAGACCGGGATCAACGGACCGTAGTTTTCATGGGCTTCGACGTGACCCAATTCGCCGTATACGCCGCTGCCGGAGGCATAGAGGATGGTCCTTGTCCCCGCCTGACGAGCGGCTTCGACCACAAGCGCGGTAAGTTCGGTCCCTTCTCGAAAATCGATGTCGGGCTCGGTAACCGCGCGGGCGATGTCGGGGTTGGAGGCGAGGTGAATGACCGTTTCATGCCTGGCCATTGTCGAGCGAAGCTTTTCAAAATCATGGACATCGGCGCGTACGACGTGTAGCCGCCGATCGGCCGCATGATGCTGAAAATGCCAGGGGCGGCCCGACGAGAAGTTGTCGTAAATGGTGGCGCGTTTCGTCTGCTCCGAGCTTAGCAAACGGTCGAGGAAATGGCTGCCGATGAAGCCGGCGCCGCCAACGATTATGAAGCTGTCGCCTAGGGGTGTCACCGAGATTGTCTCGCTAGTTGGGGATGAAACACGTCGTAGCAATCTTAGCGCGTTCCTTCCCATTTCGTGGGGGATTTCTTCAGGACCGGATGGCTAACCAACAGGTGCCATGACACGGCACACAAACCCTCCGTGTGCGGTGTGACATGGTTGGGAAACAGCGGCGGGATGACTAGGCAGGCGTCGGCCGCCCTGGCTGTAAAGCCGCCGTCGCGACCGACGATGCCGAAGACTTTCGCGCTAACATCCTTGGCTAATTCGATCGCCTTGACCAAATTCACCGAGATGTTCTGCTCCTTACTGCCGCCGCCAACAGAGAAGACTAGGAGGCCGTCCTTGTTGTTGAGGCGTGATGCTCGCAGCCACGCCGCTAGGCTCGTGTCCCAGCCTTCGTCATTGATGCGGGCAGTAAGCTCCGAAACGTTGTCAGTGGGGGCATAGGCCTCAAAGCCGCAAAGTTTGCGGAAATCGTTGACCGCATGACTGGCGTGCCCGGCGGAACCACCCACGCCGAGGATGAACAAACGACCGCCTTGCTCGCGGACAGCGGCCAGGCCCACCGCTAAGCGCTCCAGGTGGGCTGGATTCAATTCACCGAGGAGGCGCCGAGTCTCGTCGAGGTAAGTTTCCGCAAACGTCCTCATAGTCGATACCCCGCGCTTTCGCCGTCGCGCTTGAACATCATGACCGTCTCACGACTGAACTCATTCAGATCTTTGCCGAGCGTACCCAGCTTGGTGCGAATGGCCTCGGTTACCGTGATGATGTCCACACCAACTTCGTCGGCCTGGACCACGTTCAGCAATTCACGAGGGCTGGCCCACAGCAGTTCGATGCGGGTGTCCATCGACCGGCAAATGGAAAGAGCCGCTCGCATGTGCGGTACCGGATCGAGGCCTGCGTCGGCAATGCGACCGGCGAAAACCGACACCACGGACGGCGCGCCGCCTTTGAGAGCTGCGCAGGAATTGACGACCTGTTCGAGCGTAAAAACAGCGGTGACGTTGATTTTGACGTGCCGATAGCTCAGCTCGTGAACCAGGTCGGTCAGGGGCATGCCTTCCGAGTTGGTAATCGGAATCTTGACATAGACGTTGTCGCCCCAGTCGCTGATCGTCAGCGCCTGCCGGCGAATCTCAGCCACGCCGTCGGCCAAAACCTCGAAGGAGATAGGCTTGTGGGGGATTGCCTTGAGCACTTCCCGGCTAAAGGCTGCATAATCGCGGATGCCGCTCTGGCGCATCAGGGTCGGATTGGTGGTGAAGCCGTGGACGCCCGGCTCCTGGGCCAGCATCTGCATTTGTTCAAGGTTTGCCCCGTCAGCGAATACCTTGACACGCAAGCTGCGTTTGGTGGCTGTTACCATGAGTCTGCTCCGGCTCCTCTAGCAAGTAGGTAGTGAAGGCCACCAAATCCGCCAACCATGTCGTCGGGCATAGGCCTTGCTCTTCCATGATCTTGCAGGCGTCGCATTTCCGAGGCCCGAGGAAGGCGGTGCGAAGGCCTAGTGCCGCTCCTGCTTGCACGTCGGTGACACCATCGCCCACCATCCATGACTGGCCCACGTCGAATTCCGGATTGCGGTCGAAGGCGTCACGGAGCATACCGGGCCGAGGCTTGCGGCAGCCGCAATTGTCCTCCGAGCGATGCAAACACATATGGGAACTAAGAATCCTGGCTCCCAGCCGAGTCGCCTCGGCTACCACAGTCTGGTGAGAGGCTTCGAGGTTTTCGCGCGTTGTCTTCTTCTTGGCCCAGGCCGGTTGGTTCGTGACCACCGCCAATCCATAGCCCGCGGCGGTCAACCGAGCCAGAGATTCCGGAACGCCGGGCAGCATTTGCACCTGCGACGGATGCAAGGGGCTGTCGATCGTTCCGTGCTCGGCGTCCACGACGAGCCTGTTCAGGACGCCGTCGCGGTCGAGTAGGATGAGGCCTCTGCCCATGTGCTCACCGGATGCTCGGCGACCCAGCCCTCAAAGTCTCTTAGCCCACTCGGAGAGCCGACCTCGTAGAATCGCTCACTAACTTCCCAGCCGGCCAGGTTGTCTTCGAGACTAAGACGGTGATAAATATCCGCTAAATCGTTCTTCTCGGCGGCTGGAATCCGGTCCGCCACGAGAGAAGCTTTGAGCGCGCTCACGCCATAATCGATGTAATGCAAGTCCGGCGACGCGCCAGCCTTGTTCTTGGAATAAAGACTCACGACGCCGTTGGCGAAGCGCACGTTGCCGGTGTCAAAGCGGCCCTGGTTGCGGTAGACGGCCATCATTGCCGGCCGCGATTGGCTTTCAAAGCCGTGCACCAGCTCGTTGAAGTCGAAGGGCAAAAAGGAGTCCCCGTACAGAACCAGAAAGCGGTCGTGGAGCAGGCCGGCGTCGTACACCAGACGCAACGCGCCGCCCGTGCCGGCCAGTTCAGGCCCGTCCTCGACATAGCTCACGGGCAAACCCCACCGGCTGCCGTCGCCGACATAATCACGGATCATGTCGCCCAGCACCGCAATGCTGTAAACCACACTGGTGATCCCGTGTGCGACCAACCAGCGCAGCTGGTAGTAGGCAAACGGCGTATCGGCGACCGGGATCAGTGTCTTTGGTACAGTCGTCGTCAGCGGCCGCATCCGCGTTCCGAGCCCTCCTGCCAGGATCACACACTGCATACCGGCCTCGATTCACAATCGCGGTGGCAGACCTTTCGGTTAAAGCGCGTCGGGCTGAACTTGCTCAATACTCCGGTCCCGTCGGAATTTCTGTAGAACTATAGCTCACGTTCGCGGACCACACCGATTTTTCGCGGCTTTGACTCAAGCCACTTGCTAGCAAGAAGTTCGGACGTTGCCCCGGCCTGCCCAGAGGCCAGGGACGATGACGGCATTTCAGGTGCGGGGCGAATTACCTTGAGAAGGGACCGGAATTCACGCCGGGGATGAACGTGGGCCAAAGGCCTTCAGACCGTGGCTGCAACTGTGGCGGAGTGACCAGGACGGGACTGCCGTGGGGCGAAATACAGTGGTGCCAGCGTTTGCCGATAATACGGCTCGCTAAAGCGCCAGATGAACGACTCCAGGAAGTAGTGGAAGACAAACAGTCCGTCAAATATTGCGAAAAGCAATAATGACGAAGATTGTCCGGTGCGGCCGGTGTCCGTCACACCTTCGATCATTGCAAGCATTGCGGTGAAATCAACCGTCCAGACGGTCACCATGAATGCGATGAAGACAAGCAAGCTGTAGAAGATGAACTTGTTTGCCCGCAGCACGCCAAAGACACGGTCCACTGGTTTTGCCGGATCGAGTTTCGATTCAAAACATCGCGGGACCATCAGTAAATGGTACTCAACATAGTGCATGGCCAGGGCCAAGCCGTAAAACGCCAGGTCGTAGGCTGCCAGAAGGCTGGCCCCTGTCTGAAAAAGAAAGTAGGCCAGGGGCAACGCGACGTCCCGGCCGATGGCCGAGCGGCGAAAGGCCACCGCGAACCCCACAGCGAGCGCGGCGAACAGAACCAGGACGGTTGCCGACACGACGATCGTGGCGAGGTTATCCAGAGCGAACCGGCCACCGCGAATGAAGGTCATCAGCAGCAAAAGCGCCAACGCGAAATAGTACAGCGATTCGACGCGCTTGAGCCAATCGGGAAACTTACAACCCGAGCGCATCTTGTAGAGCTGGAGCACGCCAAAGGTTTGACTGTTGAAATGACGGAAGTCGAGCACGCGGATGCCGGTACGGACGAGCAGGGCCGCGATTGGGAACAGCAAAGCCACCTGAAAAGTGGCATACAGATCGAAGAACAGGAAAATGGCGATGGGGATGGCAAAATAGATAATGCGATTGCGCCAGGAACCATTGAAGTAGCGGAGATTGCTGGACTGCAAATAAAGCGTGGGCGTCAGCACGAAGTGTGAGGCGCCCAGGCCGATGATGTAAACGAGCAGCACCGCACGAATCCGCGGTGATTCCGGGTCGTAACTCATCAGGATCGCGAGGGGAAGGGTCAGAACAAGGAAGGCGGCCAATATGGCATAGGCCGGCAGATCGCGCTGGAAGAAGCCAAGCGCGGGCACCGGTTGCGACACCGAAATGGCATGCGACATCTTTCAACCTCTGTCCGGGGAGCAGCACAAAGGCGGAATTATCCCGTTGGCTGAAGGATAGGTCACAATCGGGGGATGTGCCAACAGCGTGCGCGATGCGAGGCGGGGCGAGGATCATGCAGAGGAAGTCGGCAGGAGGCAGTGGGCAGGAGGCAGTGGGCAGGAGGCAGTGGGCAGCCATGCTTTACTGCCAACTGCCGACTGCCTCCTGCCCACTGGAATTCCTGCCCACTCGACTTCATTCGGGTCTTTCGCGAACCGAATACTCCAGCTTCCATCGCTGTTTCCCGTCGCGGCTGAGACACCATACTTCCAGCGTGCCAACCTCGGTCACCTTGGTATGTAGGTGCACAGGCACCATCTGACCTTCGCGGTTTGGCGCTTCCAGCGTTGTGTGTAGCGGGCTCAATTCTTCGATTTCGCCTTCCCAGTCTTCGACCAGAGTTCCAGCCGCGTCGTTGCGGCGGGTGCTCGAACTCAGAAAACGGAACTCGGCCGGCGCGCCGATGACCAGGCCGAATTCCTGGCCGGGCAGATCGGTTTCGGTTCCTTCCTCCATTCCGTGAGGCGCGACGCACAAAGCCTTCAGCGGCGGCGGACTCCCGGGCACCGCGGGCAACGAGGTTTCGATGCCGATGTAATAAACGCGGGCCGTGCCGCCGCGGATGCGGACGCCCTTACCGCGGCGCACCAGTCCATAGTAGGCGGCCCCCCGCGCCACTGCCCGATCCAGGTCGGCGGTCGGCAGTTCCTTGATTGGGCTGGCTCCCTTTTGCCAGCGGTTCAGAATTTCCATTACGCGGTCGCGCAACGACTCCGCCTTGAACACACCGCCGTTGAACAGGATGGCACTGGGTCCATGCGCCTTCTTCTTGCCGCGTTTGCCCTGCGTGCGCTCGGCTAACTGGTCGGCGTGACGAGTCAAGAAGTGAGCCAGATGGCGCGTCACGGCGGCGTCGCTGGCGTAGGGCAGGCCAAGTTCCTGGAGGCCGACGGTCCGCTGGCGAGCCGGTTCCGCGTCGGGGGTACACTCGGGGAAGAAGCCCTCCAGCAAGACGCGCTCGACGTCGGCGCGAGTCAGTTCTCCCTTGATGGTGCCGGCAATTACTTTACTGCCGCGACCCAACACCGTTACCGGAGCGCTCGTGAGCGTCGGGTCGCTGAACAGTTTTTCCTTCGCCGCCCGGCAACTGTGGCCGAGCATCAGCATCTGGGCGCTATCCAGTTTGATGTTTCGCGCGACGAAACCCTGCGCGGCGGCGTGGGCCAGCGCAAGGTCCATGTTGTCGCCGCCCAGCAGGATGTGGTCGCCGACGGCGACGCGCGTCAGGTTCAGCTGGCCGCCTTCCTCGCCGACCGCGATCAGGGAGAAATCGCTCGTGCCGCCGCCGACATCGCAAATCAACACCACGTCGCCCACTTCCACCTGCTCGCGCCAGGCGTCGCGGCTGGCGTCGATCCAGGCGTAGAACGCGGCTTGCGGTTCCTCCAAGAGCGTGACGCGTTCGAGGCCGGCATTGCGAGCCGCTTCGATGGTCAGCTCGCGCGCGGCTGCATCGAACGAGGCGGGCACGGTCAGCACGACGTCCTGGTTTTCCAGTCGGTTGGCGGCCACGTCCTTGGCGATCAGGTGATTCCAGGACTCCGATAAATGTTTGAGGTAAAGGGTGCTGGCTTCCAGCGGCGAGACATGGCGACCGTCCTCCGGCGCCTTCCAGGGCAAGACGGGCGCCTTGCGGTCAATACCGGGATGGCACAGCCACGACTTCGCCGACGACACCAGCCGGGTTGGAACCAGGCTCCCTTGCTGGCGGGCAAACTCGCCGACGGCAAAATCACGCTTGGGATCCCATGGCAATTTGAGGCTGCCAGCCGGCAGATCCGTTGGTCCAGGCAAGTACAAAAAGGAGGGCAGCTGCGGGCGCTCCTCCACAGAACCCGGAGCCACCACCTGTGGCACGGCCAGATCCAGCGGGCGCAGCTTTTCTTCGTCGCCGCTCCCGGTATCGACGTAAGCCAGGCCGCAGTTGGTGGTTCCCAGGTCAATGCCCACGACGAAACGCGCAGATGCCAAGATTGCACTCCCTTGAACCGA